>ENA-OWPA01000070-OWPA01000070.1-bioreactor-metagenome-genome-assembly--contig:-NODE-70-length-191011-cov-7.845172_pt1 | contig 191011 bp, 188 predicted proteins | sample MGYA00238139_ERZ651803 | MGnify/ENA primary metagenome ERZ651803 (study PRJEB26909, sample SAMN07631231) | bioreactor metagenome | isolation source: Switchgrass digestor | place: USA: Dartmouth...
TTTATCTACAAATACCGCTCCATGTTTCGGGTGGAGAAGATGTGCCAAGTGCTTGAAGTTTCAAGGAGCGGCTATTACGCATGGCTTAGACGTCCAAAGAGCAACCGTAAGCAATTAAATGAGGAGTTGGTAGAGAAAATCAAAAAAGTATTCAACCAATCTCGTCAGACTTATGGAAGCCCAAGGATTACTTATGCTCTTAAAAATCAAGGTATCTCATGTAGTAAAAACCGCGTAGCTCGTTTGATGAAAGAGAATAATATAAAGCCAAAAACAAAGAGAAAGTTCAAAGCTACAACTAACTCAAAGCATAACTATCCAGTTGCTGATAACATTTTAAATAGAAACTTTAATCCTACAGCACCTAACCAGGCCTGGGTAGCAGATATAACATACATACCTACAGATGAAGGCTGGCTTTATCTTGCTGCAGTTGTTGACTTATTTAATCGTAAGGTTGTTGGCTGGGCTATGGGTAGTACAATGACAAAAGAACTTGTAATAAATGCTTTAAAGCAGGCTATTGGAAGATATAATCCTCCTACAGGAATAATCCATCATTCTGATCGAGGTACTCAGTATGCAAGCTATGAATATCAAGAACTTCTAAGTAAACATGGTTTTATATCAAGCATGAGCCGCAAAGGAAACTGTTATGACAATGCTTGTATGGAATCCTTCTTTGGCACATTAAAGACTGAACTTATTTACCTAACAAGGTTCAAAACAAGAGCAGAAGCTCGTCTAGCAGTATTTGATTATATAGAGGTCTTTTATAACCGCATACGACTTCACTCAAGACTTGGATACAAGTCTCCAGCAGATTTTGAAAGGTTGTTCGTGGTTGCTTAATTAAAAACTGAATAGATGCAAAGAAAAACAGAGAAAACTAGCCATTCTTTGTGTCTATTTTTTCAGGGTAAGGTCATATCTTAATATGAAGTGCAGGTGAAAAAATGGTACAAATAGATGATGCAGGAAGTGGTAGTTTAATCGGTGGCACATGTATAGGTGCTCTTCGTTGTGAAACTGGAGAATATTATTATGATATTATACCACCAACTTTATATAATAATATAAATTTTAAAAATAAATCATACTTATATTATACAACACATATAGTAAAAAATGCTTTAGATATATTAAATGTTAGTAAAGAAGAAGAAATAGAAATATGTCAAGGGTATATGTTTGATGATGCTAGAAAATATTTAAAATATATGAATTACAATTTTAAGTGTACTAAGATATTAGATCCGCTACAATCTTTAATTGAAAAAACTTTTGAAGAATATTCTATTAGTTTGGGATTACCAAGAGATTTTATAATTTACACCAAGTATCCTTTCCATCTCAAAAGATTACTGAAATGGGTTTATGCGGATTATAATAATAGATTAAAGTTCTGCAAAACCGGTTGGAAAAGTTGGGCTAAATACAGTTCACTTCCTACTGAAGTATATTATGATAAAATATATAATAAGAATTATGTATGTTTAAAGTGTGGAAGTAAAATCAATCCCAACTCGAGAGTAAAGGTTATTAAAGTGTGCTGTGGAGAAAATATTAAGATATATGTTCATGATAAATGTTAAGCCCCTGCTTTTTCAGGGGCTTAACATTTATACGGGATAGGTCATATCTTTATTATTTACAAGATTATCGTCAATTTTATATTTTTCAGCTTTTCTTAGGCTGAAAAATTTTAATGCTACTTGTGGGAATAAAGCATAAGTTAGCACATCTTCTTCTTTTTCGTAGTATTCCTTAATTTCTTCTTTATATTTTTTCAACTGAGGTGGTAATAAATCTGCAGGTCTAACAGTTATTACATCTTCATCGCCAATAATTTTTTTCTTTATCTCATCGGAGATTGGTACAACAGGCTTACCATATTGACCTTTTACATAGGCTTTAATTTCTGATGGTATCATCTTATATCTCTCTCCTAGAACAACATTAAATACCGCTTGGGTTCCAACCATCTGGCTGGTAGGTGTTACAAGAGGAGGATAACCTAAGTCCTCCCTTACTTTAGGTATTTCCTTAAGTACATCTTCAAACTTATCTGTAGCATTTTGTGCTTCCAACTGGGATAATAAGTTGCTCATCATACCACCAGGTATTTGATAAGATAACACTCTTGTATCTACATTAAATACATTTGGATTTAATATTCCTTGTTTAATATATTTTTCTCTTATTCCTTTGAAATGTTCAGCTATTTCATTTAACAAATTTAGATCAAGTCCTGTATCATATTCGGTATCTTTTAATGTAGCTACTATTGGTTCGGTTGCAGGCTGAGATGTACCTAAACCAAATGGAGATATAGCAGTATCTATTATATCTACACCTGCTTCAATAGCTTTTAGATAGGCCATAGAAGCCATACCGCTTGTATAATGGCTATGTAGTTGTATAGGAATATTAATATTTTTCTTTAACTCTTTTACCAAGTTATATGCAACATATGGGGTGATTAAGCCTGACATGTCTTTAATGCAAAGAGAGTCAGCACCCATGTCTTGAATTTTCTTTGCTAATGATACATATAATTCTATATTATGAACAGGACTAATAGTATATACAATTGTGCCCTGAGCATGTCCTCCATATTTTTTTGTTGTCTCAATGGCTTTTTCAATGTTCCGTAAGTCATTTAACGCATCAAAAATTCTGATTATATCAATTCCATTATCCAAGGAGCGTTTAATAAATTCCACTAAAACATCATCAGGATAATTCTTGTATCCTAATATGTTTTGACCCCTGAGGAGCATTTGTAGTTTTGTTTTTTTCAATATAGATTTAATTTTCTTTAATCTATCCCAAGGATCTTCGTTTAAAAACCTTAAACAAGAATCAAAGGTTGCACCACCCCACATTTCTAGAGAATGATACCCAACCTGATCCATTTTTTCTAATATTGGTAACATTTCATCTGTTCTCATACGAGTAGCGATAAGAGACTGATGGCCATCTCTCAGTACAGTTTCAGTTATTTTAATTTTCGACATTATTACTTCCCCCTATATTGTTATTAATAAATATTATGATGAAAAATAAAAAACTTTCAAGCTAAATATTTTAATGTTTCAAATTTAGCAACAATCCTTAAAATACCCTTCAAGTGAAACGGTATATATTTTTTTAGTATCTTTATCAAGCATATTTCTTATTAATAATGGTATATCATTCCAAGATGCTATATTAAATCTAAGAGATCTGCAAAAATTGTCACAGGGCAAACAGCATAATGCTATTTTAGCTCCTTTTAGTTCATAGTAATTCATTACTGTTTTAGCTATAGCAGTGCCTATTTTATTTCTACGATAAATTTCATTTACAATTATATTATCAATTATGCAATATTCAGCTTCGGAAAAGGCCATACCACAACCTAATAACACGTCATTATCATAATAAACAAAATAATCTTTATTGGTGTATATATTTTTGTGATTAAAGCCCATGTCAGATAAAAATTCGATAATATTGTCAATGTCTTCAGTTACTGCCTTTCTAATACTGATCAATATTAAGACCCCCTAAGAAATATTAAAACCATTTTAATATTTTCTTAATATGATGCAAAATACTTGTTGATTCAATGTTCTCTTTATATATTAAGTCCGTTTTTCCTATAAAGAAGTCTCCAATATATATTTCCAATTCTCCTGCCTTGCTATTTTCTGTTATTGGTGCTTTAACTTTATCGGTAAATCTATCTTTAATAATAACATTTTCAACTTTTTCTTTGTCTATTTTTAAGGGTGCATATAAGTTATCTTTTGGATATATCTCTGTTTTTTCTTTTTTACCTTTAATAATTGATATTTCTTTATATGGCTCATCTTTATTTACAATTTGAACTTTCTTATAGTTGTTAAATCCATACTCTAATAATTCTGATGAAGCATTCCACATATCACCACAATTTAATACTACAGATACTAATTGCCAATCATTACGAGTTGCTGAAGCTACCAAACATCTACCTGCTTTTTTGGTAAATCCTGTCTTAACGCCGTCACCACCGGTGAATTGCCAGAGCATCTTATTTTTGTTTATTAAAACTCGATTCCAGTTCTCTCCTACAGGTCCAGGTATAGTTTTCTTTTTGGTACTTACTATTTCGGCAAACTTTTTATTTCTTAAAGCATAACATGTGATAAGGCCTAAATCGTAAGCAGTGGTGTAATGGTTATCATCAGGCAATCCATGAGGATTTGTGAAATTTGTATTATAGGCTCCAATAGCACGGGCTTTTTCATTCATTAATTCTGCAAACTTATCTACACTTCCGCATAAGTGTTCGGCAACTGCAACGGAGGCATCATTGCCTGATCTTAGCATGATTGCATATAGCAAATCCTCAAGCTTTATCTTTTCGCCTACTCTTAGGTATACAGACGAGCCTTCTTGTATCGATGCATTTCTGCTTATTTTCACAACTTCGTCTAGTCTTCCGCTTTCTATAGCCAATAAAACTGTCATTATTTTTGTCGTACTAGCCATAGGCAGCTTTTGTGAGCTATTGTGTGCATACAATACTCTACCTGTTGATACATCCATTAGAACATAAGCTTTAGCTTCAATGTCTGTAGCATTGACAAATGATATATTCATAAATATAAAGATTATAAGCAAAACAAATATAGTGATTCGTTTAAGTATCATTTAACCACTCCATCACTTTTTTAATTATTATTGACAGAATGGCACATAAAATACTTTAAACGTAGATGTCAATGTTTAACTCTTAATTATCTTACAACCGAATTCTTTGGCAATTTTTTCAGCTTCTTTTATGTCATCATCTCCCCAGATTGACCATCCGCCTTTTAGAATACCATTGACATAGATTTCTACTTTATCATTTTTTAAAATCATTACGTTTCCCACTCTTTTTTTCATTTGTATAACTTGATGTTTAATAGCTTCTTCCAAATCAACATCCAAAACTTTGAGAGCTATAAATAAACATGATAAGGCATCTTCTAATTCCCTTTTTGCTTTATCTATATCGCCTTTTAATAATGCCTTCAAAGATTCAGCTACCTCTTCATTCAAATGGCTAATTATTTCCTTAGGATCATCTGTTGAGTATCTTCTATTTTCCCAGATTAAATCCACTGCATTCTTTAAATCCATATTGCCCTCCTTATGAATTATGGTATATTATGGCATGGATGCTTTTTTTCATTATAGCATAAAAAAGAGAGGATTATAACACCTCCCTATTTTGCATAAATATTATTTATATTTCATCTTTACGTTTACGATTTTCTATTTTGTCAATAAGCCTTGGTAACATATCAATTATCCGATCCAGTGGGTTATTATAGTTTGCAGGTATCATTCTAATTTGTCCATTGGTAATGGATAAGAACCCAATAGGGTTTACAGTTACTCCTGCACCACTTCCTCCTGCAAATGACTTTGAAGTATCTTCGTTATTTCCTAAAACATCTCCTCCACCAGATAAGAATGCAAAACCGAGCTTTGATATAGGTATAATAATTGTTCCATCCGAAGTTTCAACAGGATCACCAATTACCGTGTTCACATCAATCATATCTTTAATATTCTCTAGAGTTGTTTTCATAAGACCTTCTATGGGTTGTTCCATCTATCTCACTTCCTCTTGAAGTTTTAATAAGCATTTTTAATGCAGTAATAATATGTCCTATCTTAATGTCAATTATACAATTGAATTCCAGGTTCAGTATTTCTTTATCAAAAACTGGCTTTAGTGCTATGGCTTTTACTTGTAAATTCATATTTTGCTGCATAAAGATTATGAAATTGGTCATAAGTATGTAAAAAAGTCCATGACAAATAGCTGCTATATAGGCATCTTCTATACCATATTCAATTTTTAATAAAAAATTCTTTATATAAACTTTTTTTATCATGTATTTTGACAATTTTATATGATACCTATATCTTTTATTCAAATTTTCTAAAGTATGAAAAAGATAATCAATGGTTTTAGATTTTTTAATAATAAGCTTTTTTTTCTTTTTTTCTCTTCTTCTTTTATATCTTAGTTTTAAGTTTAAAATAAAGCTGTCTATTTTATTAATAAAATCCAATGAAGGTAATTGTATTTTATATTTAATGACTCCATATAAGGCAGTTAACTGAACAGTAACTATATCATCATTATTTAGTTTTTTATATGTGATATTTATTATTAGATGTGAATGGTAAATCATTAAAAACAAAGATATGATGACAATTATCATCCATAATAAAATCAAGATTATTCCTCCAGCAATTGTTTATTTCTTGAAATATTTTGCCAAAAAATAAAAGAATAATACGCTTGTGCGTATTATTGATTATTCAAAATCTTTAAGAGGAGGAAGTTCATTAATACTTTTTAACCCAAACAACCTTAAAAAGGTGTCTGTAGTTCCATACAAAATAGGTCTGCCAGGACCATCCATTCGTCCCACTTCTTTAATTACATTTTTTTCTAGTAATCTCGTAATACAGGCATCACTTTTTACACCTCGTATTAAGTCTATAGCTGATTTAGTTATAGGTTGTTTATATGCAATAATGGAAAGGGTTTCTAAAGAAGCTTGAGATAATCCTGTTTTTGCTTTAGGCTTTAATAACTTTTCTACAAAGTCATAAAATTCAGGTTTAGAGCATAATTGATAGCTACCATTAATTTCAACTAGTTTTATACCTCTTGTGCCATCTTCATAATCATCCTTTAGTTGATTGATAATTTTCTTTAATGTTACTTGATCTATTTCTAGTACGCTGGAAAGATCTTTTAAAGAAACAGGATCTCCTGCAACAAATAAAAGACACTCAATGGTTGCTTTTATTTTTTTTATATCCATGGATTATCTTCTCCTAACAACTATTTTGTCAAAATTACCAGATTGCTCTACATAAATTTTCCTTCTCTTTATTAACTCTAAAATTGCAAGAAAAGTCATTATAGCTTCCAGTTTACTTATGCAGTTTATTAATAAATCGTCAAAATATAAAATATCTGCAGTAGCTAAAATACTTAATATATGAGATATTTTTTCTTCTACAGTAAAATTATCTCGGTATATTTTTCCAAAGTTTCTGTTGTCATATGATTCTCTCCTTTTCATCAATGTTTGGAACTTATCTATTAATAGTTCTATAGATAGCTTGTCCGGTAATGCAAAAGAGTCAATAATTTCATCAGCTAGAGAAGAATCCTTACATAATGCTTTTTCATTAATATTGAGCCTTTCTTTTAGTACTAAAGATAATTTTTTAAATGCTTTGTATTCAAGTAATTTTTTTACTAATTCTTCTCTGGGATCGGTATCTTCTTCTACTTCATTATTTTTTGGTGCTTTAGGAAGAAGCATCTTTGATTTAATTTCTAATAAAGTTGCAGCCATAACTAAGAATTCACTTGCTAGATCAATATCAAGACTTTTCATCATATTTAAATATTCTATGTATTGATCTGTAATTTCTGCTATGGGTATATCATAAATATCTACTTTTGCTTTTTCAATTAAATGAAAAAGCAACTCAAAAGGACCCTCAAATATCTCTAGTTTTATATTTATAGACATATTTTTTACCACCAAAAGTAAATTTTATAAAAAAATATCGATTAAATGATATAAGACTGTCTCTGCAGCAATAAACATAGGATTTAACAGATAGTTTATTCCATTGGTAACTATTAGTAGTAATAATAAAATGTTTAAATGCTGCTCATATTGGTACATTTTATATTCAAGTCTGAAAGGAAGTAATCCTGATAATATTTTCGATCCATCTAAAGGTGGAAGGGGTATCAAATTAAATATACCTAGTCCAAGATTTAATAAATATATGTTTATTATTATCATGCTTATGGTTTTGCTTATATAACCATAGAAATTGTACAATGTGACATAAGTTAACAAAGCAACAAAAGCAATTATAAAATTCATAATTGGACCTGCCAATGAAACTAATACCATTCCTTTTTTTCTGTTTTTAAAGTTTGAAGGATTAACAGGGATCGGTTTAGCCCAACCAAAACGGAAAAAGATTAACATTATAATGCCCAATGGATCTATATGGGCCATTGGATCTAAAGTTAATCTTCCTCTAGATCTGGCGGTATCATCTCCCAGTAAATATGCCACCAGTGCGTGTGCAAATTCGTGAAATGAAAAACCAATAAATACAGCAGGTAATCTATATAATATGCTCATAAAGCCTATATCAGGCAATAATACCACTCCTTTAGGTCTTAATCCACAAACATTCATATTGGGTATTATAACATAAAAAAGGCTTCCTTTGGAAGTATTTAATATGTGCTTATGAATAACAATTGGTAATGTCTATGACATACCAGTTGTTATTCATCTAATAGATAAGTTTTGATTATAGAATATTACAGGTTATAAAATAAGCAAAGGCTTCTCTGATTGCTAGAAGGTATCATAAGAAGCCTTTATAAATAATTAGATGGTTAAAGTTAATTTTCTATCCAGTATTTTAAAGCTTTTAAAATGTTGTTAATAAAGCTTGCTTTTGGCACATCTTCTTGAGATATAATGGGAATGTTTTGTATAGTTTCTCCATTTTTGGTGATAATAACATAACCAAGTTTATCACCTTTTGCTATAGGAGCAGATATTTTATCTGGTAAGTTTAATTTTGCTTCAAGCTGTTTTTCTTCGCCTTTTTTAATTAAAATGTTAACATCTTGCTCAAACATAGCGTTAATTGAGGGTTTATTTCCTTTTGAAACTTCTATAGTCTTAATGACATCACCTTTTTTCCCTATGGTATATGTAGAGTAATTTGCGAAACCGTAATCTAATAGCTTTCTTGCATCGCTATTTCTTGAACCTGTACTTGGAGCTCCCATTATAACGCTTATAAATCTAAGATTATTTCTTTTCGCTGTTGCAGAAATGCAATACATTGCGTTTTCTGTAAAACCAGTTTTTATTCCATCAACATCATCGTAGAACCTAACCATTTTGTTTTTATTCACTAATTCTCTTACCACATTATTTTTTTTACCTACAGTTACTTTTGTCATATATATGGATATATAATCAAATATCTTTTCATACTTTAATAGTTCTCTTGACATAATTGCTACGTCGTGAGCAGATGTAACATGACCTTCTTCGTGTAGCCCATGAGGATTTTTAAAATGAGTATCTGACATTCCTATATCTTGAGCTTTTTTATTCATCATATTTACAAACTCTTCTTCACTTCCAGCAATATATTCAGCTATGGCAACACTTGCATCATTTGCAGATTCAACAGCAATACCTGTTAACAACTCATTTACACTTCTTACTTCTCCCTCTTCTAATAACAAGCAAGTTCCTGTCATTTTACTAGCTTTTTTACTTATTGTAACTTTATCATCTAGGGTGATTCTGCCGGAATCAAGTGCTTCCATTGTAAGTAACATTGTCATTATTTTTGTAACACTGGCAGGTTCAAGTCTATCATGAGAGTTCATTTCATATATTATTTCTCCAGTAGAAGCTTCCATAAGCAATGCAGATTTACAATTTAATGTTATCTCATTGTCACCATTAACCAGAAGAGGTTGGTTAATTATGATAATTATCATAATCAAACTAATAATGGATATAATTTTCTTATATTTAACCATAACAAATCCTCCTATAGTCTTTTAATCTTATATTTCCCTATAGGAGGATTGTTATTCGCAATGTATAATGTGAAATACAATTAACTATTGTATTATTTTATGTATATAATTTGTTTGTTTTACTTGATAATCCCCAATCTTAAAAGAATTTTTAGCAGTATGATATGCATCATTCCAATTATTCATATTTGTATGCAATATGCAAATTGTATCGCCTTTTTTTACTTGCTGTCCTACTTTTTTAACCAAAGTAATGCCTGCTGCATGATCTATAGGATCATTTTTCCTTCTTCTTCCTGCTCCCAGAAGCATTGCTGCTACTCCAATATTTTCTGCGTTTATTGAATTAATATAGCCATCCATATCTGACTTAATTTCAATATGATTTTTTGCCTGTGGCAACATATGAGGATTGTCTACGACTTTCGGGTCTCCTCCTTGTATGGAAATTAGTTTTTTGAAATTATCAATTGCTTCACCAGAACATATGACTTTTTCCAAATATGTATATGCCTTATCGAATGTATCGAAAGCTCCACCTAATACTGTCATGTAAGAAGCAATTGTTAATGCAACACATGTTTCATCTTCTGATCCATTACCTTTTAGCACATCTATCGCTTCTTTAACTTCATTTGCATTTCCGACCTCATGGCCCAGTGGTTGATCCATATCAGAAACAATTGCGATGGTTTTTTTATTTAATGCTTTACCTATTTTTACCATAGTCTCAGCTAGTTGTATAGCTTCATCCATGTTTTTCATAAATGCTCCTGAACCTACTTTTACATCTAATACTATGCAATCTGCTCCGGAAGCTATTTTTTTGCTCATTATAGAACTAGCTATCAAAGGTATGCTGTCCACTGTTGCAGTAACATCTCTGAGAGCATATAACTTCTTATCCGCAGGGGTTAGATTTGCGGTCTGGCCTGCTATGGCCATTTTATATGTATTTACATTGTTGAAAAAGGTTTCTTTGCTTAAATCAGTACTAAAACCTGATATGGATTCAAGTTTGTCTATGGTACCACCTGTATGACCTAGACCTCTTCCTGATATTTTTGCTACAGGAACCCCTGCAGAAGCTACTAAAGGTATAACAATAAGGCTGATTTTATCTCCAACACCTCCAGTCGAATGTTTATCAACCTTTATACCGTCAATGGAGGATAAATCCAAAACATCTCCCGAGTTGACCATAGACATTGTTAACTGTGCTGTTTCTTTTTTGCTCAATCCTCTAAAATATATGGCCATCAATAAAGCTGAGGCTTGATAATCAGGAATGCTTCCGTCCATTATACCTTTTATGAAGAAATTAATTTCTTCTTCAGTTAGCTCATGACCATTTCTCTTTTTTAGAATAATATCATAGGCTCTCACTAGGTGTCACCTCTTTGATGAATTCCTTTACCAAGCTAACAAAACGAGGTTTTGCTAATTCTGCCACTCTTACAACTTCTTCATGGGTAAGAGGGACTAGTTCATCAGGCAAAGCCATGTCAGTTATGCAAGAAAGACCTAGTATTTTCATGTTACAATGTTTTGCTACAATAGCTTCAGGTACTGTTGACATTCCTACAGCATCTGAACCAATAACAATCAACATATTGAGTTCTGCTTTTGTTTCATAGTTAGGTCCGCTTACTGCAGTATAAACACCTTCTTGTAGTGTAATACCCAACTTTTCAGCTGCACTTTTACATACTTTGATTAAGTTAGCATCGTATGTCTGAGACATATCAGGGAATCTAGGTCCAAACTCTGAAAGATTTTCTCCTATTAGAGGATTATCTCCCAATAGATTAATATGATCTTTAATTATCATAAGATCTCCTGGCTTAAATGATTTATTGAGGGCTCCACATGCATTGCTAAGAATCAGAATGCCTATGCCCAACTTTTTCATAATTCTGATAGGCAAAGTTATATCTTTCATGCTGTATCCCTCATAATAATGAAAGCGGCCTTGCATTGCCAGTACTTTCTTTCCTTCAAGATCACCAAATATGAATCGACCTTCATGTCCTTCTACGGTTGATATTGGAAAGTCAGGTATATTGTTGTAGTCTATAATTACTCTGTTTTCGATATAATCAGCTAAAGTACCTAATCCACTTCCAAGCACGATACCTATATCAGGCTTACATGGGATAAGATTATTTATATATTCATAAGCTCTTTCTATTCTATTTATATAACTCATTAAAACTCCTCCTATATTTCACTTATTATCCCTGTTACCAGTTTAATAAATTTTTCTTTTACTTCTTCGGCTGTTTTTATAACTTCTTGGTGATTTAAAGGTTTATCCAATACACCAGCTGCCATATTAGTAATGCACGATATGCCTATTACTTCCATCTCTGCATGATTAGCTGCAATTACTTCTGGTACAGTCGACATTCCAACTGCATCCGCTCCCAAAATCCTAAGCATTCTTATTTCAGCAGGTGTTTCATAGGAAGGACCAGTCATAGATGCATAGACTCCTTCTTTAATGGGTATGTTTAATTTATCAGAAACATTTTTAACTATTTCCCTCATTCGATATGAATATGCATTTGACATATCAGGAAATCTTGTTCCTATGCTGTTTAGATTAGGGCCAATAAGTGGATTAGTGAACATAAAATTAATATGGTCTTTAATCAACATCAGATCTCCCGGTCTATAGCTTGTGTTTATTCCTCCAGCTGCGTTGGTTACAATTAGCTTATTTACTCCTAGTGATTTCATAACCCATACTGGAAAAGCAGTTTCTTTCATGCTATATCCTTCATAAAAATGGAATCTTCCTTGCATAATTGCTACTTTTATATTATTTATTCGACCAAAAACAAATCTGCTCTTATGTCCTTCTATGGTAGAAACAGGGAAATGGGGAATGTTGCTATAATCAACAATTTTTTGATTTTCTGCCTTTTCACCTAACACACCTAATCCGGAACCTAAAATAAGACAGATATCAGGTTTTTCATCTAAATAGTTTTCTATATATTTTTTAGCTTCTAAAATCTTTTTATCTAATTCCATCATATGTCACTCCTTTATTATTAAGGATTTGAAAGATAGACCTTCAATATTGCCTTTTATATTTAATATATCTAGTATTGTTGCCCCTAAATCGCAAAAACAATTTCTTGTTCCAATATTTACGTTGTTTTTGATGTTTCTGCCATAGATAAGAATAGGCACATACTCTCTTGAGTGATCTGTACTTGGAGTAGATGGATCGCAACCATGATCTGCAGTTATTATTAATATATCTTCATCCTTTAAAGTACTAATTATATTTGGTAACATTCTATCAAACTCCATAATGGCATCACCATATCCTTCAACATCATTTCTATGGCCATATAGCATATCGAAATCAACTAGATTAGTAAATATTAAACCTTTGTTATTCTCATTTATGAATTGTATGGTCTTGTTTATGCCATCCAAATTACTTTCTGTATGGGCAGAATGAGTTATTCCTTGAGAAGCAAAAATATTTTCTATTTTACCAACTGCTATTACATCCATATTACATTCTTTTATATAGTCAAGCATTGTTTTCCCTATTGGTTTTAAAGAAAAATCTTTTCTATTAGGTGTACGTTTATATTCTCCTGATTTACCTACAAATGGCCTGGCTATAATTCTGCCAACTCCATAAGGACCTTTCATTATATCCCTTACGATACCGCATATTTCATAAAGCTTTTCCAATTTTATGACGTCTTCATGTGCTGCTATCTGCAACACACTATCCGCAGACGTATATATAATAGGTTTTCCTGTTTTTACATGTAGATCACCAAGTCTATTTATGATCTCAGTGCCTGAAGCAACTTCATTACCAATAGTTTTTACATCAATGGCATCTTCTATTTTTTTTATGAGTTCATCAGGAAAAGCATTAGGAAATGTTGGGAAAGGTTCTGTTAACTTCAAACCAGCTATTTCCCAATGTCCAGTTGTTGTATCCTTGCCATAGGAAGCTTCTTCAGCTCTTCCATATGCACCTTTTGGATTACTTGATTTTTTTACATATTTACTTATGCCATCTATATTTCCTATGCCTAATTCTACCAAGTTATCGATGCGAAAATTACTATGATATTTTGCTATATTGCCTAGAGTATCACTACCTTCATCGCCATATTTATAAGCGTCTGGTAAATATCCAATGCCTAGACTGTCCAACACTATCAAAACTACTCTGTTTATCAATATTATTCCTCCCAGCTATAATAAAAACTAAAGGGCTTTAAGCCCTTGGATGTGTCCTGTTATAGACTTCTCTTATTCTAGTATTGTTGATTTTGCTATATATTTGAGTAGTAGATATATCTGAATGTCCTAACATTTCTTGTAATGATTGCAAATCTGCACCGTTTTCTATTAAATGTACAGCAAAAGAGTGTCTTAATGTATGGGGCGTAATTGATTTGCATATGTTTGCTTTTTGTGTATAGTGTTTTACTATTTTCCAAAAGCCCTGCCTTGTCATTCTTCCACCATGCAAGTTGAGAAAAAGAGCTTTTTCATCTTCTCTAGGATTTAACTCAGCTCGATACTCATTTAGGTAAAGCTTTATATACTTTAGACAATATGTACCTACTGGAATTGTTCTATTTTTACCATTTACTCCATTGCAAACCAAAAGGCCATTATCCAGATCTATATCTTCCACATTCAATGAAATTAATTCTGTAACTCTAATGCCAGTTGCATATAATAACTCTAACATGGCTTTATCTCTTACACCTTTAACATCTGAAGGATCGGGTTGCTCTAGCAACTTTTCAACTTCTTTCTTAGTCAGTACAGAAGGTAATTTTTTCTCAACCTTAGGGGATTCCAGCTCTAGTGTAGGATTATTATCAATAAACCTATTGTTAACCAAAAAATTGAAAAAACATCTTAAAGAAGCTAAATGTCTTGATATTGTAGATGTAGTCTTCCCTTCTTTTTGTAAAAATATAAGATATGATATTATTATTGTTTTTGTAACACTATTAATAGGTTGCTTACGATTTTCTAAATATGAGCAAAACATTTTTACATCTCTAATATATGATTCTAATGTATTCTGACTAAGCTTTTTTTCATTACTTAAATAATCAGAAAAGGTTTCCATATATGTCATAGCTTTATCCCCTTTTTTAATTATCTTTTTACATATTCAACATAAAACAAAAAAATCCTCCATAGTATGCAAAATTTACTACACTACAAACACAATTTTATATTAAAAAAGAGGAAATTCCTCTAATAAAAACAGGAGTTATGTATGACTCTATTACAATTGATAATATTATCATCATTGATCCTAGCATAAACAAAAATAGATAATTGATTAAGTTTTGGCTTTTTTTCTCATATCTTATTTCACTTCTTGACTTTAGTATGTATAGGCTATATTGAAGTGAAATTGTGCATAAGAATATTGTGCCAGGAATCGAAATTATACAATGAGGCAATAAAGAAGCGATGGAAAAAATCAATCCTTTTTTACCGAAACCTCTTACTAAGAACGCTATGGAAAATCCAAAGCAGAAACCTTTAAATATAGCATAAAGGGGTGAGAAAGCAATACCTAAGTATGTAAGACCAAATACTAATAGTAATATAATAGATAACATATTATTTGCTAATGAAGCTTTCAAAATACTAAAACTACTTAATGTATTAGCGGGTATAAGAGCAAAGAACCCATTTAGATATTTAATCAGCAGATCTTTCGATTCTAAAGTAAGATTATTTACCCAATATGCTCCAAAGCTTATCCCCAATGAAAACACAATTATGAAACCTAAGTAGAATAATCTGTTTTCTCGTATGTTTTTAAGGATTGAATAATTTAATCTGCTGAACATATCTACCATCCTCCTCAGACATTTGTCCACATTTCATTAAAATATATGCCTGAGGTATAGATAATATTCTTTATAGTTTAAAGATGGTTAACATGGCTATTATAGTTTTTGCATCAGTTATTTCACCATTTTTTATCATTTCAAAGGCCTCATCAACCTTATATTTATATATATTGATAAACTCATCGTCATCTTTATTGAGTTTGCTCTTTCTAAGATCTTCTGCTTTAAAAATATATATTTTCTCATCAGCAAACCCAGGTGAAGTGAATATTCTAGTAATATATGTAAGTTTATTTGATGTATATCCAACTTCTTCTTGAAGTTCTCTTAATGCGCATTCTATTGGTTCTTCTCCTGCTTCCAGTTTGCCAGCAGGAATTTCTATAAGTTCACTATCTATAGCTTTCCTGTATTGCTTTACGAAATATATATTTCCTGAGTTATCAATTGGTAAGATTGCTACAGCTCCGGGGTGTCTCACTATTTCTCTTTCAGCAATCTTATCATTTGGTAAAATTACAGTTTCAATATCTAACGTAACTACTTTTCCAGTGTATATGTTCTTGTTTTTAATAGTTTTTTCATATGTATTCATTTTACACCTCCATTAGGAATTATTTTAGATTGATGACATATAATATTTTAACATTAATTGAGGAGGTATATAATATATGATTAAAATTTTTACTAATAAAAGTTTTTACTTTATAGGTAAATTTTCAGATCTTATATATATACTTAATGATATTGCTAAAAAAAATGCTTCATTAAAAGAATACCTGACCAGAGAAAATGTATAAATGGATCTAATAATGGATTTAACTATTATTGTTATAAATAAATACAATAATAGCTCAGAGTGATAAAATGAAAAAAGAAAGGCTTCCAATGATGCAATACATAATAAGGAAGCTTTCTTTATATATGTTACGAAGGGTATATGTTAGAAATCAACCAATTTTCATTTCTAATCTTAACTTGTCAGCTACCATTGCAATAAACTCTGAATTAGTGGGTTTACCTTTATCGTTATGTATAGTATAGCCAAAGAGGTTATTTATCACATCTATTCTACCTCTTCCCCAAGCTACTTCTATTGCATGTCTTATAGCTCTTTCAACTCTACTTGAAGTAGTATTATATTTTCTGGCGATTGATGGATATAATTCTTTAGTGACTGCACTTAGCAATTCAATATTATTTACAACCATTGTTATTGCTTCTCTTAAATATATGTAACCTTTTATATGAGCAGGAACTCCAATTTCATGGATAATACTTGTTATTGCAGATTCTAAATCTTGACCTGGTGAATTAGAAGATGTATTAATTACGGATGATGATTGCAACAATACCTTTTTATCTGGACTAGAGGATATTAAGCCCATGGACTCTCTTATTCTTCTAGCGAATATATCCATGTCAAAAGGCTTAACTACATAATACTCTGCACCTAATGCCAGTGATTTTTGTGTTATTTTGTCTTGACCTACAGCAGAAAGAATTATTATTTTAGGTATTTTTTCTAATTTCATGTTGTTTAATTTTTCTAATACACCTAATCCATCAAGATGGGGCATTATAATATCTAATATTACAACATCTGGCTGTTTAGATGTTATTAGATCAAGCGCCTCTATACCATCTTTAGCTGTACCAACGACTTCAAAGTCATCTTGCAATTCTAAATATTCACTTAAAATACTGCAAAAATCTTTGTTATCATCAGCAATTAGTATTTTAATTTTGCTAAAGTCCATTTACTTTCCTCCTTTTTAGTAGTTTAATTAGTTATTCGACAGAGTAAAAACATTTCCTGCTATATAATACCAATTATCGTTCATAAAATTCAAACAAATTGAGACAGTAAATTAGTATAAAAAACAACAAATTTTGCTAACTATAATTAAAGCAAAACGGTGTTTTCACACCGTTTAGAAAAATAACTTTACTCTCCGGCTGCTTTAGTATATTTGTATGATTGTGTTATATTTGTTTCTTTAAGCATCCACTCAGCAAAAATGCCATATCCTTTTAAAGGATCATTAATTAATACATGTGTAACTGCACCTACTAGCATTCCATTTTGAATTATAGGACTTCCTGACATTCCTTGCACAATGCCGCCTGTTTTTTCTATAAGCTTTTCATCTGTAATTTTAATTATCATACTTTTTGAGCTTGCGCTGTTTTGTCTAAATATTTTTTGAATCTCGATATCGAACTCCTCAACTTTATCATTATCTACAGTTGTGAGAATTTTTGCAGGTCCTTCTTTTACTTGTGTACTTAATGCTACGGGCATTGAAGGCCTTCTTTTATCAATTGCATTTTTCTCTAATGTTCCGTATATTCCAAATGGTGTATTTTTTGAGATGAATCCATATGTTCCTTTGCTTTCATTAAATAATCCAACTATTTCGCCAGGAGCAGATTTTTTTGCTTTCTGTATACTTATTACTTTAGATTTCATGATGCTGCCTTTATCAACATCAATAAGCACCCCTGAATCAATATCTGTAATACCATGACCTAAAGCTGCAAATTCCATTGTCTTAAGATCATAAAAAGTCATTGTTCCAACACCTGCAATATTGTCTCTAACCCATAAGCCCATTTTGTATAATTTATCTTCATTACTTTGAACTGGTTTTATTGATAGTTCCAAAGGTTTACCTTTTCTTTCAATGGATACTTTCAATTTTTTCCCTTTATTTTCCTCATTATTAATGATTTCTATTATATCTTGTTCATTTTCAATATTTATACCATTTATTTTTAGTATTTTATCCCCGACTGCAAAACCGCTGTCTGCAGCAGGAGAAACTTTTTTACCATTTATGTCTATTATTGTTGATAAACCCACAACTAAAATTCCTTTTGATTCAATTTTAACCCCAATAGATTCACCGGATGGAACCACTTCGACATTAGGTATTGTTTTTGTTATAATGCTTTTCTTAGATAAAAAGCTAAAAATGTTTAAATCTTCCTGGGTTAAATATATGTCATGAGATAAATCTGTCATTAATGAAGATGCTACCAAAATCAGACATAAAATAAAAAAGGATATTATACTCCTCCAAATGTTGTTTTTTTCAAATCTTTGCAAAAGCTTCACTCTCCTGTTTCCCCAGAAGAATTCGCCCTTCAAATTTCTTTCTCTAAATTTAATTTTCCTATTTCATAGTCCCATTATTCTATTAAATAATTGACATGGAATTATAAGCTTGTATTAAAAAAAGGCTTTTATAAAGCCTTTTTGCTATTTAATAACTCTTTTGCCATGTTTATTGAAAAATCTAAATCATCATCAAAAGCAATCATTTTAACAATTTCAGATATTCTTTCATCATCATTCAAACTAGTTATTTCGGAGTAGGTTTTATTGCCTTCAATATGTTTTCTTACACATATATGGTTATCTGCAAAGCAAGCTATTTGAGGTAGATGGGTTATGCATATTGTTTGAATTCTTTTTGAAATATTATAGAGTTTTTCACCTACAATATTGGCTGTATGACCGCCAATTCCTGCATCAATTTCATCAAATATAATAATATCGTTATTCTGATACTCAGATAGTACAGATTTAATTGCTAACATAACCCTTGAAACTTCTCCACCTGATGCTACTTTTATCAGCGGCTTCTCTGGTTCTCCAGGATTAGCTGAAAGCATGAACTCAATTCTATCAATCCCTTCTTTGCTAATCCTTTCTGGATTATTTTTCAAATCTACAATGAATCTTGCTCCAACCATATTAAGATCTTTAAGCTCTTTTTCAACTTTGTTTTCAAGCATCCTTGCCAATTCTTGTCTTATATTAGAAATTTCACAAGCTGTTTCAAAATATTTTTCTTTTAGTAGACTTATTTTATTCTCGTATTCCTTTACTATTTTATCATTGTTTAATAGGTTATTATATTCAATTATTGCTTCGTTTCTATACTCAATTATTTTATCTATTGTGGTACCATATTTCCGCATTAACTTATCTATTAGTTCTAATCTTTCTTCTATTGCCTCTATTTCTCCACTATTAAACTCTATATTATCTTTATACTGTCTGATGGGATTTTTTAAATCTTCCAGCTTATAATATATTTCAGCTATGTGGTCTTTTAAATCAATTAGTTTTTCATCAACTCTAGTTAGATCTTCTAATGATTGTAATGAGTTACCAAGAATATCTAATACAGATTTGCTACCTCCATAACCATGAAACAAATCACCATATACAGAAGAGATGGTATTTAGCAATTTTTCACTATTATTCAATATTTTTTTTCTATTGATAAGCTTTTCGTATTCTCCTGTATTTAAACTTGCATTGTTAATTTCATCTATTTGATATTTTAATAAATCAAGCTTTCTTTCTCTTTCTTGGCTAGTGCCATATAATTGCTGCAGTTTATCCTCCAAGTTCAAAATATCATCTACTATAACCGAAAGCTCATTTAGTTTATTTAAAAATGTTTCCGAGCCAAAGCTATCTAAAAACTTTATATGCATAGTTGGCTTAAACAATAATTGATGTTCATTTTGTGCTACAATATCAATCAATAAAGGTGCGATAGACTTCAGCATAGTCAAAGTGACTGCTTGTCCGTTTATTCTACACAAAGATCTTCCCGTTGATGTGATTTCTCTTTGTATTAATAATGTTTTATCTTCTTCTGGACTAACCCCTATATTCAAAAGCCTTTCATTAATATCAGATAAATTATTGGGGATGATAAAAAGTCCTTGTATAATTGCTTTATCAGCGCCAGTTTTTATATCATCTTTGCTGAATTTACCCCCGCATAGCACTTCTATGGCATCAATTATTACAGATTTTCCTGATCCAGTTTCTCCGGTAATTACATTAAAGCCTTCGGTGAAAACTACTCGTTCTTCGTTAAAAATAATATAATTTTTTATAAACAATTCCTGCAGCATTTACTTCACCTATTTCATTAATTTTTTGAATCTTTCCATAACAGGAATAACGCTTTCCTCATTTCTCACAAGTACAAATATGGTATTATCACCTGCAACAGTGCCTACTACTTCTTTTATATCAAAAGCGTCCAAAGCTTCTGCTGCTGCATTTGCTGCTCCTGAAAAAGTCTTAATTACAATTATATTTCCAGAATAGTCCAAACTTAAAACTGTCTCTGCAAATACTTTATAAAGTCTTTCATTTAGCATACTATCTTGTTCTTTCATTGCGGCATATTTATATCTTCCATCTTCGGTAAGTACTTTAATAAGTCTTAATTCTTTTATGTCTCTTGATACAGTAGCTTGAGTTACATTTATGCCTGATTTTTTCAGCATTTCGGCTAATTCTTCTTGAGTCTCGATTATATTGTCTTCAATAATCTCAAGTATCTTTGCATGTCTGGAAATTTTCATTTAGTTCCCTCCATTATTATAATTTTAAGTTTGACTCCCATCGTTCAGATATTTTTTTCCTTAATACTTGATAAAAACTTCTGTCTTTTAGTTTAACCAGACTTGTATAACATTGAGCTTGTCTTATAGTTACAATGTCACCTGCTTTTAGTTTATAGCCTTGCTGACCATCAACAGTAAGCATAACTTCAGTATTATTTTGGCAAACCTCAATCTTTACAATATCTTCATGAGACACTACAATGGATCTGGAATGAAGGATATGTGGGCATATTGGTGTAATTATCATTACTTTAACATCAGGACTTACAATAGGTCCTCCAGCAGATAACGAATAAGCCGTTGAACCAGTTGGACTTGATACTACTACCCCGTCAGCAGAATACAAATCTACAAAATCATCATTTATGTATATGCCCATCCTAATAATCCTAGAAAAAGGCCCTTTGGTTATTCCGATATCGTTTAAAGCGATTGATTTTTCCATTTGTATGTTATCTGTTTCTACAGTGGCTTCCAGCATCATTCTTTTTTCTATTTCATATTCTCCAGCTATTAACTTCTCAAATGCTGGGAACATATCCTCAGCTTCCACTTCAGTGAGAAAACCAAGATGACCTAAATTAATTCCAAAGAGAGGAACATTATAATATGCTGATTGTCTGGCAATGTTTAGAAGGGTACCATCTCCTCCTAATACAATTATAAAATCACTATTAATAAAAATATCTTCGTTATTAAAACCTAAATCTGGCTTACCTATTCTTAATGCGATGCCTGTGTTTAATAATACATCTTGTTTATTATCTAAAAGCCAATTTGTAATTTTTTCTGTAAGGCTTAAATTACTATCTTTACTTAGATTTGGTATAATACCTATTTTTGACAAAAACCAACACCGTCCTATACCAATTATTATATATTTTATATACATCAAATGTATATATATAATTTTACATTAATTTTGAAAATATATCCATATTTTTTCATAAACTATTTAAAATATTCATGAGCTTCCATAACAACTCTTTTTATTTCATCATTTAATTCGTTCATTATAAAGGACTCTGAGCTTTTTACTAGTAAAATCAAATATTCTATATTTCCTTCAGGGCCTTTTATGGGGGAATATGTTAGTCCACCTACTTTAAGCTTAAGTTCCATTTGGCAGAAATCACATATATCAGTAATAACCTGGATATGCACATTTTTGTCTCTTACTACTCCTTTTTTACCGACATTTTCTTTTCCTGCTTCAAACTGTGGTTTTATAAGGCAAACAAGCCTTGAACTTTCTTTTAATAGCAATAATACAGCCGGTAAAACTTTTTTCAAGGATATGAATGATACATCTATAGAAGCAAAATCTAATCTATCCGGAACCATGTCTGGAGTTACATACCTTATATTAGTTCTTTCCATGACAATTACTCTATTATCATTTCGTAGTTTCCAGGCCAGTTGTCCATATCCTACATCAATAGCATATACTTTCATTGCGCCATTCTGAAGCATGCAATCTGTAAAACCACCGGTTGAAGCTCCAATATCTGCAGCAATCATGCCGTGAAGATCAATATTAAAAAATTCCATAGCCTTTGCAAGCTTTAAACCACCTCGGCTTACATAAGGCAAAGTATTTCCTCTAATTTCAATACTTGATTCTGCATCAACTTTAGTTCCTGGTTTATCTACTTTTTTTTCATCAACATAAACAATCCCGGACATAATAATTGCCCGGGCTTTTTCTCTGCTTTCAACTAGCCCTTTTTCTGTAAGCAGTATATCTAATCTTTTTTTATTTTGAGTCATTTTTATCCACCTTAATATCTGAAAGTATTATATTGCATATGCTTTCCGTGTCCAGTCTTTCTAATTTCAATAACTCACTTATTGAGCCATGGGTTATTATGCCGTTTTCATGTGCAAATATTTTTAAATCCACTTTCTTATTATTTTTAGAATAGTATTCTAGTATACTGCTTCCAAGACCTCCCTCATATACATTGTCTTCCAAAGTATACATAGGTAATGATTTGGAAGCTAATTCATCAAGCAAATTTTTGTCTATTGGTTTAATAAACCTAATATTTACCAAAGTCATATAAATATTTGCTTTTTTTAAGATTTCACATATTTCAATTGCACTACCTATCATGGTTCCTTCAGCAATCATTATCCCATGTTTTCCATTAAATAATACTTCACCTTTTCCATATTCTATAGGACTGTCTTGAAAATCATAATATGGTGCCTCTCCTCTTGGATATCTAATAGCAACCGGGCCTTCTATATGAAGTGCAAATTCTAGCATTTTTTCTAGTTCGGAACCAGATTTTGGGCTCATAATTGTGATGTTGGGCATACTTCTTAAATAAGAGATATCATATACACCCTGATGGGTTTCTCCATCTTGACCAACAAGCCCAGCCCTATCAATGGCAAATATAACAGGCAGGTTTTGAAGGCAAATATCATGAAGTACTTGGTCGTATGCTCTTTGTAGGAAAGTAGAATATACAGCAAAAATAGGTTTGAAGCCGTTCTTTGCCAATCCAGCTGAAAATGTTACAGCATGTTGTTCTGCAATGCCTACATCAAAGAATCTATCCTTAAATTTTTCTGCAAATTTGCTTAGTCCTGTTCCTTCGGGCATAGCAGCTGTAATTGCTACGATTCTTTTATCTTCTTGTGCCAGTTTAATAAGTTTATCACCAAAAACTGAAGAATAGGACTTGCCGTTATTCTTGCTCAGTGATTCACCTGTTTCAACAAGAAACGGTCCAACTCCATGATATTTTTCAGGTTTATCTTCTGCGATTTTATATCCATTTCCTTTTTTTGTTATAACATGGATTAAAACGGGATGTTTCTTGTAATTTTTTGCTCTGGATATAATTTTTTCCATAGTCTTTATATCATGCCCATCTATAGGACCTAGATATTTAAATCCAAGTTCTTCAAACATTATTCCCTTTACTACTAGATATTTAAACCAATCGCGGCATTTTGCTGCTATTTTATATAGATTTTTACCTATAATAGGAATTTTATTTAAAATAAATTCCAATTCATTTTTAAATTTAAAATATATTTTACCAGTCCTTAATCTTCCCAGATAAGTACTAAGACCACCTACATTTTTAGAAATTGACATTTCATTATCATTTAATATTAAAATAATATTTGTATTAAGGTGAGAGACATTATTTAATGCTTCTAATGCCATTCCACCACCTAAAGAGCCATCGCCTATTACTGCAACTATCGAATAATCTTCTCCTTTTAAATCCCTAGCTTTTGCCATACCCAATGCTGCGGATATGGAAGTGCTGCTGTGTCCTGTGTTAAAGATATCATGGGGACTTTCGGATGTTTTGGGAAATCCGCTGATGCCGCCAAAGCTTCTTAGAGTCTTAAAACTTTCTCTTCTGCCTGTAATAATTTTATGAACATAACATTGATGCCCAACATCCCATATAATCTTATCTTTTGGGGAATCAAAAACTCTATGTAAAGCTAGAGTTAATTCTATAACACCTAAATTAGAGGCAAGATGCCCTCCGTTTTTTGAAACAACTTCAATGATATAGTTCCTTATCTCTGTGCAAAGTTCATCCAATTCTTTATAATTAAGTTTTTTAACATCCTCTGGACTATTGATTTTGTCTAAGTGTTTGTACATTGTTAAACCTACCTTTTGTGTATTAAATCATTATATTAGATATAATTATTCCTAATATAGCTCCAGCAAGAACCTCTTTTGGAGTATGACCTATAAGCTCTTTTAATTTTTCCTCGCCCAAAGGTTTATGCTGGGATATATCTTCAATGATTATATTTAATACTTTAGCTTGATTTCCCGCTGCTCTTCTTACTCCTGCAGCATCATACATAACAACTAGGGCAAAGCAAAGGGCTATAGCAAATGAGCTTGAGTCCCACCCATTAATTTTACCAACTGAGGTAGCTAAAGCAGTTACAAATGAAGTATGGGAACTCGGCATACCTCCAGAACCTACGAACCTTGTCAAATCTAATTTTTTATCTTTATAAAGTGATAAGCATATTTTCAATGACTGGGCTATAAACCATGCAGTAAGGCTTGATAATAATACTCTATTTGCCCATATTTTTAAAAGAAAGTTCAACAAAAATCCTCCTTTTAGCTATCCCTATGTGCTATAAAGTCAGCAAGTTCCTTTAATGTACTAGCTTTGTTGCCATAAACATCAATGGTTCCTTTTGCATCATTAATAGTATTTAATAATATTTCCTTTGATTTATTTAATCCATAATAAGATATATAAGTTGATTTATTGCTCTTTTCATCTTTACCAATAGTTTTTCCCATTTTTTCTTTAGTTCCTATTACATCAAGAATATCGTCTGATATCTGATAAGCTCTGCCGAGGCTTTCACCAAATTTTCTAATTCTATCTATATCTTCTTCTGAAGCTTTTGCTATCACTGCTCCTACTTCTAAAGAGGCTCTTATCAAAGAACCTGTTTTTTTGCTGTGCATTTCATTTAATTTAGCTATATCAATTTTCTTATTTTCATAATAAAGATCAATAGCTTGGCCTCCTATCATGCCTTGAATTCCAGCTGCCTTGCTTATGATGGAAGCAGCTCTAATCCTAGGTAAAGAAGGATTGTGAGAAATACAATCAATTAAAATTTCATATGCACTATTAAGTAAAGCATCTCCAGCTAATAATGCAAAACCTTCTCCGTATACTTTATGATTAGATAATTTACCTCTTCGATAATCATCATTATCCATAGCTGGCAAATCATCATGTATAAGTGAGTATGTGTGGATAATTTCGATACAACATGCATAAGGCATTACTTCATCTATTGATCCATTAAACAAATCACAAGCCATAATGGTTAAAAGTGGACGTAATCTTTTTCCTCCGTTGAGTATACTATATTTCATAGCTTCCTCAATGATAGGCAAACCATGTTGGTTACTAAACAGTTGGTTTAGTTTTTCTTCTATAGTTTGACTATATTGCTCAAAGAAATGTTTCAAACTCATATTTACTTCCTTAATCCCTTTCTATTTCAATTTCTTTAAAAACATTATTTTCATTCATAATTTTTATTATTTTTCCTTCTGCTTCTTCTAGTTTATTATTGCAATATAGAGATAATTTCACACCTTCACTATATGCTTCCAAAGCTTGCTCTAATGATATGTTTCCACTTTCAAGATAATTAACAATTTCTTCAAGTCTTTTCATAGCTTCTTCAAAACTCAATTCTCTATTCATTGTTATCTCCTTCATTGATTGATATTACAACAGTAGAAGCACAGCCATCCTTAAGATGGATGTTCAATATATCGTCATTGGCTATCTTCTTAATAGTATTAATGAGTTCACCTGTGTTTTTATTTACAATATAGGCATAACCTTTGTTTAAGTAAGATGCAGGGTTTAAAATATTTAGCTTTTCGTTAAATATAAATAAATTATTACGATGCTTTTCTATTATATTCCTCATCAATCTTTCAAGGTTTTGCTTTGTATTTTCTAATGATTGCCTATAATTAAGTATTTTAGTTTCAGTATACCTAAAAGAACCACTTGATGTTAATCTGTTAACTAAAATTCTTTTATCTTTTATATAATTTACCATAGAAGAATATAAATGACTATTTAACTTATTAATATATGATATAAGTTGCTGCTTATCTGGGAAGACCAACTCTGCTGCGGCGGATGGTGTTGCAGCTCTCACATCGGCAACGAAGTCAGCAATAGTAAAGTCAGTTTCATGACCAACTGCTGAGACTACAGGTATATGAGATTCAAATATTGCTCTAGCTACAATTTCATCATTAAAACACCATAGCTCTTCAATAGAACCTCCACCTCTACCAATTATTATAACATCCACTTTATCTTGCTGATTAAAGCATTTTATTCCTTCTGCTATTTCAAAAGGAGCCTTTTCACCTTGAACCAGCGCTGGATATAGGTATATATCAATATTAGGATTCCTTCTTTTCCCTATGGAAATAATATCTTTTATTGCTGCACCAGTTGGAGAGGTTACTATTCCTACTCTTTTAGGGAGTAGTGGCAGGGTCTTTTTATGCTTTTCATCAAACAATCCTTCTTTTGCTAGTCTATTTTTTAGCTGTTCATAGGTTTTGTATAATTCTCCAGCACCATCAGCAATTATATTTTCAGCATATAACTGACATTGTCCATCTCTTTCATAAATAGAGACATAACCTCTTACTATAACTTGCATTCCATTTTCCGGAACAAACTTGACTTTGTTTAGACTGCTTTTGAACATTACGCATTTAATTACAGATTCCGTGTCTTTCAAAGAAAAATAAGCATGACCTGATGTATGTATTTTAAAGTTAGATATTTCACCTTTTATATAAAGATGAGATAACAAAATATCTTTTTCAATGATTTTTCTTATATATAAATTTACTTCTGTAACGGAAAATACTTTAACATCCTCTAAAATGCTTTTTGGCATATATGGCTCCCCCTACAGCATTATCTATAGCATACTGACCTTCTGCAAATATTGGGTTAATAGAATATTTACTAAGTTTATCACTGCCTAAAAGATAATTTTTAATAATAGTATTTGAAGAAACCCCGCCAATAAACAGGATGTTTGTCCATTCAAACTTTTTTCTTGAATTAATGAGCGTTTCTTCAATTGATTTTGCTATACATATAAATACGGCTTTAGAAAGCTTAGCTTTGTCATATTGCCCCGCTTTAACTATTCTTTGCACAAAGGTTTCAGGACCCGAAAAGCTAGCATAACTCTCCTTTATAGAAATCGGAATTACAATACCTGCATCATTTACTGATTGCGAAAGCCTGTCCATTTCTTTTCCACAGGGAAACTTTAATCCCATTGCAACTCCTACTCTATCAATAAACTGACCGGCCTTTAAGTCAGAGGAACCTCCTATTACTTCAATGTTCGTGTTCATATTTCCTTCTACTAATAACAGCTCTGTAGTTCCTCCAGATATATGGTATGCTGCCATTGGGCTATTTTGGTTAATTTTCTTTGACCATAAACCAGCGAGAATATGATTTTCTTGATGTGATAATAAATAAGCTGGTATGCCTAAAGAAAGCCTAATAACATTTCCTATGTGAAGACCGCTATTAAAAACCGGCATATATGAATCAAGGTAATTTCTTGGTTTAGAACTAACTCCAATCGCTTTGATTTTATTAGGAGAAACCACATAAAATAAGTCTTCTAATAATATATCTAGATTTCGAATATGCTGATAAAAGGCTTCTGACTGTCTTAAACCTTTAGCACCTTGTTTCACTTTGAGCATTATTCTTTTATCTGCTATTAAGTTTTCTTCATTGTCTATTAAGGCAATGGAGGTTGTATAGCAACTGGTATCAATGCCTAAGTAGTACATATTTATTCACCTGTCTTAACTCTTTCTCTTACTACTCTTCCTAATACACCATTTACAAAACTGCTAGAGTCATCGCCACCGAATGTCTTAGCTAATTCTACAGCTTCGTTTATTACTATATTTTCAGGAGTGTCTTTGTAATATAATATTTCAAATATAGCCATCCTTAAAATAGAAAGATCAACTTTCGCAATTCTTTCCATAGTCCAAGATATAAGGCTTTTCCTAATAATCTCATCTATACTTTCTAAGTTTTCTATGGTGCCTTTAATAAGGATATTCAAAAAATCTCTATCTTTGCTATTAAGTTTAGATAGATTAGTTTGATCCGTATCATCTTCTTGAGTGAAAAAGATATCGTAATCCTCAGATAAATTTTCCAATTTTTCATCTATATCATCGTTATTGAAACAAAAACTGAAAATAAACTTAAAAGCACTTTGTCTAAGTAAACGTCTGTTCATATATGTTTTTGTCCTCCTTATTTTTTGCCATGTGTGTTTAATAATCGTTCTATATACTCAATAATGTCTTCTTTATTATCAATTTTTTTGCCAATATAATAACCTGCCATGCTACAAGCTAATAATATAAGTGTCTTGAAAAAACCTAATGTCAGCAAAAAGAGGCCGGTTATGAATCCTATGATTGCACCTATTATTTTGCCTTGGCGATTTATAATAAAATTAATTAATTTATCCTTATCCATATCTAGCCTACCCTTCTTTTGCTAGAATTATTAGCTTCTTCAACAAATACAATAACTTCTTTAACTTTAACTTCAACAGTTGTTTCTATATACTCCTTCACTCTATTTTGTATATCTTTTGAAACATCAGGTATAACAGCTCCTGTTAAGAAACAGGCTGTAATTATAATTGATACTTCACCATTTTTATCATTCACTTGAGCTTTAACATCTTTTACTTCATTAATGTTTTTTATACTAGAGAGTGCAATTGATTTTATAGTATTAAAGGATATCCTAATTTCACCAATTTCTGTTTCCTTTGAAATATAATTGACATTATTTATCTTTTGCTCAGTGGTTTTAAATATAAACCTTAAGGCAATCAGCATCAATATTATTGCAATAAGGATCATACTATTGCTTTCAAAAATAAATAAATGTAAAGCTTCACTATATTGTGAAGGCATAAATGGTAATGCAAGAAGAACTAATGCAAAGGAAAATATAGCAACAATTACGGAGAAAATTAACAGTAAAAGCCTGTCTAACATTTTTATATGTATCTCCTTTCGTAGAAATATTTAAACTAACCCTCTGAATTATTCAGAGGGTTAGTTTAAACTACTATTTTAATCTTACAGTTCCATCTTCTTCTTTGCTTTCTTTTTCTATATTCACACCCTGTACATGAATATTAACTTCCACTACATTTAAGCCTGTCATGGTTTCAACGGCTTTCTTAACATTCTCTTGAACTTGCCAAGCAATGTCAGGTATTCTTACACCATATTCAACAATAACATATAAATCTATGGCGGTTTCTTTATCACCGACTTCTACTTTAATGCCCTTTGAAGGACTCTTTTTTCCTAACATTTCTGTTATGCTATCTGCGATGCCGCCACTCATGCCTACTATTCCCTTAATTTCTTTTGCAGCTATTTCGGCAATTATAGCAACTACATCATCAGCAATTCTCACTGTTCCATACTCGTTTATATTATTATCACCTTGCAAATTATGCACCCCCAAGTTTATTGAGATTTTTTCCTAATATGTATTATAGCAGAATAGTTATCTATTTACAAATATATCTAATCTTTAAGCATTATTTTTATGTTGCTTGCTGGTATTTTTGTCTTAGTCATAACAATATCCTGTATTTGGGCTACATTTGCAGGAGTTAGTTCTTTTGCTGCAACAACTACTGTAGCACTATCATCTGTTAAGAATACTAATGCGTCTTTAAAGCCACGGGCGAGAATAAGATTTTCTATAATCATCTCTTTTTCTGTAAGTGCGACTATTTTAACTATTTCTTCCTGTGCTAATGTCTTAAATGTAGGTTCAGCTTTGTCGCTGTTTATTATATTTTGCCACATATCATATTCTTTACTTCTATTTTTATCTCTTTCAAGTCTGTATTCTGTAAAAAAGGATGATACTTGATCCTGATCTTCTTCCTCTTTTTTACTTTCAACTACAGTGATGCTACTTTTCTTTTCCTCATTTATGACTTCTTCGGCATCATCTTCAAACATAAAATCAGATAAATTGCTTTCGTTAATATCTAATCCCATTGTATCGTATTTTGTGCTCATGAAAGTATTATATGCATACCCGATAATAAATAGCAAAAGAATTAATGAGCAAATTGCTATTGTTTTCCTATTCAGTTTGAAATTCATGATTATACCCCCTATTTATTAGTTTCAAGTACAGTTACTCTGTATGCTGGAATATCAAGGACTGTTTGTACAGCCTCACTAATTTTTAATTTAACTTTTGAATCCCACGCACCCTCTGCTACTACTATTACCCCCTTGATTTCAGGATTGATTTCCTTCACCACCACAGGTTGAGAACTTCCACCTGGTTGGTTAACCATTACTGTTTTATCGTCTATACTAGATTCATTAATTATTCTTGTACCTCCGTCAGTATCTTTTTCATCTGTAACCTTATCAACGATGGATTTATCTTTTTGTGTTACTATTTCCTTACCGCTCTCATATGTAATCATTACAGATACTTTTCCTGCTCCATATATTTTACTTAGTATAGTTGAAAGCTGTTCTTGAATTTCAGATCCATATTCATCCTTGTTGTTAAAATTATATGTATCAATTGATTGATTGCTGTCTCTCTTGTTTTCTGCCATGGGATTCTCATTCTTATAAACTATATCATTATAAAAATTTGCTACTATAATCAATGTAATGCCCATACAAAGGAGAATTACTAAATTGTTGAGCAATTTTTTATTATTGTCTAACATTATTTTTTCTTTAAGCCATTCTAGTATTTTCATATTTAAACCCCCTAATCTTTCACAAACAAGAGTTTTACTTGTACTTTATCTCTTTTTATGCCGAGTATTTCACTTAGCATATTTTTTATTTCATCAGTTAATGTCTTTTCATTGAAATTATATTCTTCTTCTTTCACATAAATTACCTTTTCCTTTTCTCTGATATCTACTTTTTTTACCTTTTCTATATTGTTTACTTCTTTATGGGTATTCAGAGTAATTGATACGTTATTTATTGATCCAAACTCATTGCTATGTTGATTTTTATTTATATCTAAAACAATATTTATATTATTTTTATTGATTGATGTTTTATAGGATATTGCTGATGCTATTTGATCTTTTAACTTGGATTCATATATATCTATGGCTTTCATGCTTTGATAGCTGCTTAAAACCTCTTTGTCAATTAATTCCTTTTCTCCGTTTAATATGATACTTGTTTCAAGATAACTTTTTTGAAAGTTACTAGATACATCTGATATATTTATTAAGGGCTGAATTATGGTGAGCAAAACAAAAGTTCCTATTATGACTTTTATATACTTTTTCACACTGCCTTCTGGTAGTACGATATCAGTTATAGTTAAAAAAATGATAACAATTACAATATTAATAATCCAATTTCTTATAAACTCCATCATATGAATTACCTACCTCAACATAACTGTCATATTCCCAATACACATGATTATGGTTATTGATATAAAAAATAATATTCCAACAGCTACAACACAACACAGCATTATAAATATTGATGTGCTTATATCACTCATGCACTGTACCAATTCATTATCAATAATAGGTTGAATTAATGCTCCTGAAATCTTATATATGGCGAAAATAGAAAAAATTTTTATTATCGGTAGCAAGCAAATTAACATCAATATAATTAGGCCTATAATACTTATTCCATTTTTGATTATCAATGAACAGCTTACTACAGTATCAAAGGCTTCTGATAAAAAATCTCCAATTATAGGTATAAAGCTATCTACAGCAAATTTGGCTGTTTTTGCAGTTAAGCCATCTAAAGATGAAGCAGCTAATCCTTGAATTGATATTATTCCTGTAAAAATTGTAAGTAATATACCTAATAAGCCAACAGAAATACCCCTTACTAAAGAAGCAAGCTTGGTGATTTTTACTTTATTAGATATATTGCTGATTATAGATAAAACAGCAGATAACGTTATCATAGGTATAATTATGGTTTTTATAACTGTTGCTATAAAAGTCAAAGATGTGTAGACTATTGGCTGAAACAAGGATGATGATGTTATACCACCTACTGTCAATAGCAATGTGATTAGTGTAGGAAGAAGTGATTGCATAAAACTTACCATTTTATCTATAGTATTTATGCAAAGTTTACTCACAACAGTAAAACTTCCAATGGCTATTATAATAATTATTACATAGCATGTATTGTAGGCAAGTATAGCTATAGATTCATTATCAAATCCTTTATGAAGATTTTGAAGCAAAGCGCAAAAGACAGATAATATAATTATTTTGCCTAAAAGGTCTATATTCAACATAAGTTCTTTCCAGGTAAATACCCATAATCTATTTAATATTTCTTTAAAGGATATTGCTTCTGGATTTTTATATAGTGTTTTTACAAAATCTTTTATCTTTATTTCGGGGATCAGACCTTCTGAATTCAAAACTATGTCATCTGCAAACCTTTGTAACTCATCTAATTCTAGTTGATTTAGTTGCTCATTTATGATATTCTCAGTATCATCAGCATGTACGTTAATTGTCATCAGCAATAAGAAACACATTATAAATAAAGTTCTTCTCATGTTAAATCACCTTTTATGGCATGATTTTTAATATTATGTCAAACAAGGCTGCATAAATAGGTACTGCTATTGCCATAATCAAAACCTTTCCTGCAAACTCTATTTTAGAAGCTATTGAACCTTCTCCTGCATCTCGACATACTTGTGCTCCAAATTCTGTGATATAAGCTATTCCTATGACTTTTAATATAGTTGAAAAATAAAGAATATCTATATTGGCTTTTATTGCATATCCTTTTAAAACTTCAAGGATCTGATTGAATTTTCCAAGCAAAGAAACAAATATGATCAAACCTGCTGTTATGCTTAATTTTATAGCAAACTCAGGCTTATTTTCCTTTAGTATAGTGGATAAAACTGCTGTTATAATTCCTAATGCAACAATTTGAATGATATCCATTTTTCTCACCTACAATTGGAACATGGTTCTTACTGTATCAAAAAGACGACTTATTAAACTAATTACCATCATCAATACAACTACTATACCTGTTAGAGTAGTCATCATGGCCATCTCTTCCCTACCTGATTTAATTAGCACATTATTCAATACTGCAATGACAATACCAATAGCTGCAATTTTAAAAATTAAATTTACATCCATATGTAAACCTCCATTATACCAGTATAATTAATATTGCTGCACCCAATAAAAAGCCCATGCTTTTATACATTTTTTCATTTCTTGCTTTTTCATCTTCTGCAATTTTTTCATGGTGTTCCAATTGGGCATAAATCAATTTGAAATGTTTTTTCTGATCTTCTGTATCTGATTTACCAATTACTCTTCCAAAATTTCTAAGCAATTCTTTGTCCGCTGAGGTTAGGTATGAATTTTTAAGGCTATTTACTATTGCATCATTCCAAGCTTCTTCCAAACTGAAGAACTTTCTTTTAAGAAGATTTTCAGAAACTCTCATAAAAAAATCTTTCCATGGCTTATCACTCTTGCAGCCTACATTATAACAAGCATAGGGAATAGGAGTAGAACCATAAACAATCTCTGTTTCAAGCATTTGAAGTGAAAACCTTAATTTTCTTATTTCCTTAGGTCTTATGCTATATTTACTTGATATTAGTATCCCGAGCAAACTACTCGAGATAATTATCAATAAAGCACCTATACCTTTTAACATATACTATTCACCTCCTGCTAGGTACTTAAGTAAAGTATTTTTCCCTCCCTATCATATATTTTTTCTATTGTACCTACTCCTTTGCTTTTTCCAAGTACAATTATCCTTTGGAAATAATTACTGTGTATTTTTTTCAGTTCTATTTTTCTATGTAGGTCATCAATATCACATCCATGCATGGTTGTAATAATTTTTACCCCTGCATTAGCTCCTTCCATTAATGCCTGAGCGTCTTCATCTTTTCCTATTTCGTCTGTTGCTATAATATCAGGGGACATAGATCTTATTAACATTATTATGCCTTGAGCCTTTGGGCAGGCATCTAGCACGTCGGTTCTTATACCAACATCGTTCCTTGGTTCGCCTAAAAAGCAGGCTGCTATTTCTGATCTTTCATCAACTAAACCTATTTTGAAACCTTTAATATTGAGAGTTTTTATTCCATTGCTTAACTGTCTAATCATATCTCTTAGCAGAGTGGTTTTACCACACTGAGGTGGTGAAATTATTAAAGTATTATATATTGTTGAAGTTGGGTCAATAACATAAGGTATAACTTTATCAGCTGCTCCGATGATCTCTCTGGCTATTCTATAATTGATAAAGGAAATGTCTTTGATAATTTTAACATTTCCATTATTTAGAATAGTCTTGCCGGAAACTCCTATTCTATGACCTCCTGGTATAGTTATGTAACCGTTTTTCAATTCTTCTCCAAAAGAATATACAGAAAAACCTTGTATTATTTCTGAAGCCTTTTTTATATCATCTTTGCTTGTTACATAAGCATTTTTTATATCTTTTGTCAAAAAACCATTGCTATCAATAAAAAAATCCCAATTACTACCTGATATTATCAGCGGTTTGTTAAGTCTTAGTCTAATTTCCTCAACATTGAGGATATGATCGCTTATACATCTACTTAAAAGCCATTGAATCTTTGGTGGTAAAAAATTCATGATTTCATCAATTGTTTTGTTATTTTGCAAGTTTGTCCTCTCCTTAAATAATTATTAGATTTGTACTAATAATATGATAGCTATTATTAAAAAATTACGTTTTAAGAATAAAAAGAATAAAAAAGGGAGTGTCGCAAAACTACTTTTAAAGTAGGGAGCTACATTCCCTTTATCATTGAAATTAATAAAAAAATCAGTGAGAGTCTTTTCTAAATGTTTTAGCTCTCACTGATTTCTTGTTTTTGGGTATACTTAATAAACCTATAGTTTTCAGTCAACTTTTTAGGCTGTTTTTATGTCATGCAAATGATTTCCGCAACGCTCATTCTGAATCTTTGCATGTAATTTATTTATATTGTATCCAAAACACAGCATAAGAAATTCTGTTTTTACACTGTTTTTCCCACGTGTTAAAAATCCATTGAAGCCATAATCATTTTTCAATACCCCAAAGGCTCCTTCTACCTGTATTGAGCGATTTATCCTAAGCTTAATACCTTCCTTACTCATGATGTTCTTATAAGATTTCATCCTTTTTTCTATAAATGTCTTTGATACCTGCATCCGTCGATTTCCCTGTACCTCTGTACACTTAACTTTGTATGGGCACTCGCTACAGTCTTCACACTCATATATTGTTATCTCTGAAATGTAACCTGAGGCAGAGCTACGATGTTTGATTCCAACTACTTTGAGCTTTTTCCCATTATGACAAGTGTATTCATCTTTTTCTTCGTCATATGTCATGTTTTCTCTTTTGCTTATATCCTTCTTAAAGCTGCTTTTTTTCCATATTTCATAGGTCTGAGGTTTGATATAGGCCTTTTGCTCATTTTCTTCCAATTTCAGATAGTTCTCTTCGCTTTCATAGCCTGAATTTGCTATGATGTTCTTGTACTTTTGTCAAGTATGGCTTCCATCTCCTTTAAAAGGGGAATAAGGGTTGTTGCATAACTTCTATCTTGAAATATTCCTATTCCAGTTATATACTCGCTCTCCACAGCTATCTGCACATTGTATGCTGGTTTTAGTTGTGAATTTCTCATATGGTCGTCTTTCATATGCATAAAGGTTGCATCTGGATCTGTTTTGGAATAGCTATTTCTTCCTTCAAATAATTTATTGCAGGCATTATATTTTTCCTGGCGCTCTTTGAAATTCTTTATTCTCTCATAATACTTTTGAAGCTTAGTTTTCCTTTTTCCAATACCATGGACAAATTGTACTTGTTCCTTTTCTTTCTTTTCATCCAGATAGATAAGAATCTTTTGTAGTACTTCTGAGACATTTCCCTTCTCAACTGCAAAATCAGTCATGTAATCAAGGTTAATTTCTTGTATGCAACTTTGGATTTTATCAAACATCTTGGCTTCGTTCTTATTCACAACCTTCTTCCATACAAAGGTGTAGCGATTGGCATTTGCTTCGATTTTTGTGCCATCAACAAAGAGATTTTCAAATTGGATTTCTCCAGCATTATGTAAGTAGCTCACCAACTGATAGAATAGATCGTCCACTGCTGCTGGTAAAAACTCCTTGCGAAATCTTGCAATTGTAGAGTGATCTGGAGCCTTATGACCAGCTAAGAGCCACATAAAGTTTATGTCTCTTTTGCAGGCGGTTTCAATCTTTCTGCTGGAATAGATATTATTCATATATGCGTATGTTAAAACTTTGAATAGGATTTTAGGTTCAACTGCTGGATTTCTTCCGATGGAAGAGTATACCCCGTATAACTTATAGTAATTTAATCCCTCCAATATGTGGCTTAGCAGTCGTACTGAATCATCCTCAGGAATAAATACCTCAAAATTTAATGGTAAAACCAATTGATAACATCCATTAAATTCTGTATAATTTTTATTGTATAGTTTTGTAGGTGACATAACTTAATTATACCGGATTTACGGGTTCTTCGGGACTCGTATTTTTCGTTTTTGGACAAATTAAGATGGCTGCTGCGCAACTAACTTTTTGTTAGTTGTGCAACAGCCCCTTAAAAGCTATAACTGATTAATGATCACAGCAGCAATCATCATCACAACATTCCATATCTATTTCAATTGGTTCATGGCAATTTGGGCAAAGAACTTCTTCTCCCTTATCAAGAACTTCTTCATCCAAATATACATATTCATTGCAATGAGGACATTCTACTTCGATAAACTCACAATCATCATAATCATCTTCATCATCTTCATAGAGCTCATCTTCTACACTGGAGAGGTCTTCATCAATAGCTTCAACATAATCATTTAATTCTTCTTGGGAATCATACAGCTCATTTATAGCATCAGCAAAATCGCCAAGAACTTCAATGATGTTTGTGATTACCTTTCCTTCTTTACTGTTTTCTTCTATGCCTAGGCCTTCAATTAAACCTCTCAGGTAAGCAACTCTTTCATATAGGTATTCCATAGGGTTCATCTCCTTCTTTTTCTATTATTATTCCACTAAAGCCTTTCCATATATTCACCAGTTCTTGTATCCACCCTAATTTTATCCCCTGTGTTTATAAATAATGGAACATTTATTACAATACCTGTTTCTAATGTGGCAGGCTTAGTAGCACCAGTAGCAGTATCACCTTTGAAACCTGGTTCAGTATGAGTGACCTCCAATTCTACAAAGTTCTGGGCTTCAACAGAAAAAGCTTCTCCTTTATAGAATTTGATTATAGCTGTATCATTGGGTTTTAAATACATAATAGCATCTTCAACTTGTTCCTTATTTAAAGGTATCTGTTCATATGTTTCATTATCCATGAAATAATACAAACCGCCATCTTCATATAGATATTGCATTTCTTTTCTTTCTATATGAGCTTTAGGATATTTGTCGGTAGGGTTAAAAGATTTTTCAATAACAGCACCAGTCATAATATTTTTTATTTTTGTCCTTACAAATGCAGCTCCTTTACCAGGCTTTACATGCTGAAAATCTACAACAACATATACTTGCCCATCCATTTCAAAAGTTAAACCTTTTCTAAATTCACCTGCTGATATCATATAATTACCTCCTATATACCATCTAAATTTATTATTACCTCTAAGAGCATAAAAATTACAACTCAATAAGCTCCTTAGGTGATTTACTGAATACTATTGGTCCGTTTTCACCAACTGCAACTAAATCTTCTATTCTTACACCACCAAATCCTGGGATATAGATGCCTGGTTCATCAGTTACTACCATGTTTTTTTCTAAGATTCTGTTGCCTAAAGGTGAGAGTCTAGGTTCTTCGTGTATAGCTAAGCCAACTCCATGACCTAGCCCATGTCCGAAATTGTCACCAAATCCTGCCTCGCTTATTATATCCCTTGCGACCTTATCTACATCCTTTCCTGAAACTCCTGGTTTAATATGTAGCAAAGCTTCATTTTGGGCTTTAAGAACGATATCATATATTTTCTTCTGTTCTTCATTAGCCTTACCAACAACAATTGTTCTTGTCATATCCGAACAATATCCATTATATACACATCCAAAGTCCATGGTCAATAAGTCTCCATTATTTATTTTCTTATCTGAAGCAACTCCATGAGGCATTGAAGATCTTTGACCAGAAGCAATAATAGGCTCAAAGGAATTTCCTGAAGCACCATTTTTTTTCATAAAATATTCAAGTTCCAAAGCAATATCAAGTTCAGCAACTCCTGGCTTTATGTAGTCCAGTATATGAGTAAAAGCCAAGTCTGCAATTTCAGCAGCTTTTGCTATATTTTTAAGCTCTTCATCATCTTTAATAATTCTTATTTCTCCTGAAGATTCTTTTAAAGGAATCATCTTAATACCGTTAATGTTTTCTTTCAACCTCTCGTAAAAATCAACGGTCATGTAATCATCTTCAAAGGCGAGATTATTGATGTGATACTTTTTTATTGTATCGGCTAAATACTCAATTAATGGATTTTCATTTTTTATGATTTCATAGCCTTTACATTGCTTAGCAGCTTGCTCAGTATACCTGAAGTCGGTAATAAAACCAGCTTGTTTTTTACCAATAATTACATATCCGGTAGTTCCTGTAAAACCAGATAGATATCTTCTGTTTTCTGGTGAATATGTAATTATGCCATCTGCTCCAATGGTTTTTAAAATATCCCTAATCCTATCTAACCTCTCCATAACTATTATTCCTCCTCAAAAACTCTCTTTAATATTACCATAATTTTTTCTATAAGAACAGAAAATATTTATTATTTCTTTTGCTATAGTATAAGGTGTCTTGTTGTCTATATATAACTCATAATCTGCTTTCTTATAAAAAGGCATTCTACTATTATATAGTTTTTCAATCATGATTCTGTCTTCATTTACTAATAAAGGTCTGTTAGCTGGAGTTCCTTCTCTCAATATTGTATCCATGGATGCATTAAGGAAAAATACAACGCCTGTAGCTTTTAGGTTCTCAATATTATTTTTGCTGATAAAAGCACCTCCACCAGTAGATATAACTTTATTTTTTGTAAAACGTAGTTCATTAATAATTTCTTTTTCAACATATCTAAAATATCTTTGACCATAGTATTTGAAGATGTCTTGAATGATAAGGCCTGATCTTCTTTCAATCAGAGTATCTGTATCTATAAATCCCATATTTGCTAATTTTGAAATCTCTCTTCCAACAGTGGTCTTTCCAGCCCCACTAAAACCTACCAGTATAATATTCACTATTCTTCACCATCTTGATGCCTAGGATTATTGCTCACTGTCATAGCAGCTTTAATTATTGCTGTTTCAATATCTACTTCAAACTGAGCTTCCATCTCTTTCAGTTTTGAATACAAGTTACCCTTATCGGTAACAACATAATGAGGTGACAAGCTGTTCAAAGCGATAGCTTTAATATCTAGTTTGCATTTGTCACATTTACAAACATCCATAGAATTAAGCACTAGATCAATCTTTGAATCTACTACCTCTTCCATATAATTCTTTAAGTAATACATATTTATCCCCCTTTATTATTTTCATTTATGCCTATTATAAAATTCATTTTTTAGAAGTATCCTTCCTGTTCCAGGTACAACTGTTATTTGGCAATAACTTTTATTTTCATTATTAAATATTGTTATTGTACCTCCGCTGGTTGAAGGAGCCCCGCTATATGAAAATGCAACTTGACTGTCTGCAAAATTTTGATACAATGAATATTTATTATTTAGTTTTACTTCTTTAATTTTTCTAGTACCTTCGAGTATTGTATACTTTGTCATTTGGAAGAGTATTCGCAAATTCTCTCCTTCAGTCATTTTTTGATATCTTATGTATCTTATATCATCTCTTAAAGACTTAGATATTTTCAATAATTCATAATTACTTGTATCTATTTTTGGTAAAGCTATAGAGGCAAATAAACAAAGGATTCCAATAACTACTATTAACTCAATTATTGTTAACCCTTTTTGACCTTGTATTTTCTTCATTTTTAGACCCTCCTGCTAGAGTTTCTAAAAAAGTAGGAATTTTCATAAGCTAAAGTATATCCCTCGAGTGAAAAATATATTTTAATATTTATCCCATCAGCTTCGTTATATTTCTTATTTTTCGGTATTGGCTCAACTTCAATTTTGCGTATATAATTTCCTAATTCATTGCTAGCCCCTCCCCAGGTTCCGATACCATATTTTAGGTTATAGTAATCATTTTCAGAATCTTTACTTAAAGCAAAAATATAGCCTTTGTCTTTATGATTAGGAGGATTCTTAAATATTATTTTTAGTATAGAAAGTTTCTCGTTTGTATTGTGCTTTTGAAAACCTTTTGAATCTTGTAAAAATATAACCCCAGAAGATTGAATTATTTTTTCCTCCATAAAACTAAAAATTAACTGAGCTTGTTGTTGAAGTTCCACTTCAGCTTCTATATGTTTTATTGTATTCATGTTTGATATTGTTGCAGTAAAAACCAATAAAATAATAATGCCGAATATAGGCATTGTAATAAGAAGTTCAATTATTGTAAAGCCTTTTTTACTACCTTTCCAATTTCCAATCATAAATATATATCAGATCCTCCGGATTGATAGTATAGTCATAACATCCGTCTTTGGGTATCAATATGTGGTATATCATATTTATCTTTTTTTCTATCTTATCATCTATGCATGTAGATTTAATATCTAAAACTAAAAAATCAGTTTTTGAATATATATTTGCTTCAATAGAAATGTTATTATCGTTGTATATTAAATAATTGCTCCTATCTTTTAAAATATTGGCTAAACCTTTATTTCCCTTTGAATCTTCGCATTTACTTAATAAAAACTCAGTATAATTGGCTTTTGAATTATCTTTGGTATATGAGTATTCAATAGCCGATTCTATGTAATTTAAGACAATGACATATGCTTCATCTATGGCACCTTCTGCATTATAAAAGGTTTTTTTTACTCTGCTATTGATATTTTTCATCTTATAATTCATAACAGTGGTAGATAACAAAACAGTACTGGTAGATATTATAACAGAAGTTAAAAGTAATACTAAAACTAGTATCGAACCTTTATTTTCATGCTTCATACCCGACATAGCCTCGTTTTCAATTATCTTATAACTTTTATTGTCTCCAATGATTCTATTACTTCATCGTTTTTATAAATTTTAATTACAATTTTATATACTCTTCCTTTATATTTCTCAATTTTTTTAATTTCTTCTTCCAATATGTAATTGTCATAATTATGATAATAAATACCTTCTTCAATTGTAGATGTAGATTTTAATTCTTCAATTCTTTTTTGTGCAAGCATTATGGTCTGATAAACATCTCTTGCTGCATGAGTGTTTATTGCAGTAGCAGTAATAAGAGTAGAAATTGCAAGAAATAGAATTAGAAATATCACTAAAGAAAGTACAGTTTCAATAATAGTAAAACCAGAATTCAGCTTATTACAATTCATTCTTTTTCACACCACATAATTTCTATGTAATTCTTTTAATATATTCATCATAAATCTTACAATTCCTTCATTTTTCTATAAAATAGACAAAAATTACTAGTAATTATTTATTGCTTTAGAATTCACATATAAAATCAATCAAACTGATTGAATAAGAAAAACAGGTGTTTAATCAATTATAATGATTTACTGAAGTGAGTTGCTGCCCATCTTATTGATTTAAATAATAGAACATATAAATAGTTTCTGATCTTGTTATGTAATTATCCATTGAACGATAGCTTGATGACAACTTGTCCTTATCCCACTTAATTTTTTCCGCAACACTATTCCATGAAAACTCAGGATTTTCTGTAGCTAACTTCATCAAATTTTCCATATCTTTGTATGATATGGGATCATCAAAACTTTTATTTAGTATAAGTTTTTTATCATAGATTTTGTTAATATATGATATAGCTTGTCCCCATGTTAATGGTACATCTGGCTTGAAGGAGTTGTCTTGATAGGTTCCGATGATACCTCTCCTCAGATACGTAATTATTTCATTCTTTGCCCAGTGGCCCTTTATATCATTAGGATTGGTTGCTTTATTATCTATGAAAACAGCATATATTTGATTATTGTTATTTAAAGTATCAGGGTTTATATATGTATTAATGCTATTAGAATCAATATTGCTAGGCACATATTCCCATTGGCCATTTTTATATCGATAAATTCCCCCATTATCAGAACCATAATACTCAAAGCTAAGCTTTATCAATTTTTTAGGATTTACAGAGTTTGAACTGCTTATTATTTTTACATCATAACAGTCAGATGCCTTAATAAATCTATCTTTTGAGGGCATAATATATTTATCTGTAATAAGAATTTTTTCTATGGATACAACAACCTCATTATAGAAAACACCTTTATCTATTTTAATGGAAAAATCATTATCTCCTGATTTTATTTCACCACCTGACTTTGGTATTATTTGGGTAATATTCTTATTTATGAAAGTTCTATATTTTAAGTCCTCATATAAGCTATTGTACCCTATCTTTAATCCTTCTCTGTATCCACTAATAAAACCTTCATTGTATCTATTATTTTCTTTGTGTAGTTCATATTCATTTATAATATCCTTGTCGCTTAAGTTTAGTTTGCTGCTATTATTATTGTTGCCTGAGGTTAGGTCAATTTTAGCTAAGTATTCTCCTTTAGCTAATCCTATGTTTTTTCCATTTGAATAGCCTTTTTCAAATAAAAATGTATTATATTCAACATTTGCTTTTCTATAAGCTTCTTCATAACTGTTTCTATAATCGCTTTTAAAGGATGCAATAAAAGAGCTAATATAATCAGTATTGTCATTATTCAACAAAAACATAGATATTATTTCATTATCTGATGGAATATGTCTTTCCCAATGATTGGTATTGCCACTATAATAATCAAGCTTCCCATAGTTTGAGCCTAGTATTTTGCCAAACATCTTACCATCTTCAGCACCTTTGTTTAATGTAGCTTTGTATGGTTCATATTTTGCTAATCTGTATGCATGTTCATAACCTTCTTTGTATTTGATTGAAAAAGTGCTTATGAAGTTGCTTTTATAGTCCTTTGATTCTTCCATGAGGTTAAACATATTCATAATATCTGATGTTGTAGGAATATTTCTGGTCCATTTATTAGATTCACCTTTATGAAAATCAATATAACCTTGTAATTTGCCCATTGTATAACCTAATTCTTCAAGAAAGTTTGAAGTTTTTCTATCATCGCTTGGATTTTCATAAGCCATATTGTAACCTTCTTTAAAACCTGATTTGTAACCAGAAATAAAATTAGATCTGTATTGATTGCTTTTGATTTTTAAGTTATACATTTCAATAATTTCTGTAGAATTGGGCATAACTCGTATATAATTCTTATTATTTCCATATAAGTAATCTATTTCTGCTTTTTTTATACCATCAACCCATCCGTTTTTGTAACCAAGTTGATATGCTTCGTCCTCAGAATTAGCATATATGTATGTAAAAGGAAATAGCATTATGATATATAAAAGGACTGTCAATATTTTAATATTTTTTTTGCAATAATCCATTGTACCATCCTTTCATCATTTAGCTATAACCAAAACTTTTCCGGCTTCTAATTCAACATCAGCATCTAAGCCATTATCTTTCGCCAGCTTTAAATAATTTGATTCTGTATCATAGAATTTCTTGCTTATAGATTTTAAGGTATCACCAGGTTTTACCATATAAAATATATAATTATGTTCTTCTAGAAGCTTGATTTCTTTATTTTTTGGATAATCTGCTTCAATTTGATCAAATAACATAACCCCATAATCATATTTGTTAGGTTCTAATTCAAAGTATATTCTGTCCAGCTTCAAAGGATATAGTTTTATATCCTGAGGTGGAGTAGCAAAGATATATTGCCAGCCTGTCCAATTTACTCCTTCACATAATTTCAAATTAATTTTTTTACCATTTAGATCTTGAAATCTCATTCCTATTGTTATTGGAGAATAACCATAAGAGAAGGCCCATATTCCGATATTTTGGGGAGGATATTTAATATTTATGTTTTTATCATCCAATACAATGTATGCTCTTTCGACATCATTATTTGTGGAAATAAAATATTCCGCTCGAATAGAGCTTTTGCCATATTTTCCGTTACTAAACCGAATTACTTCACCAGTTACATCAGGGCTACTTCCCATAAAATATATATCATCGGATTCCATGTCATATATTAAATTTCGTTTTTCTTCTTTAATAATATTAAATTCAGATTCATCTGTGGTTTCTATTTTATTTTGATAACCTTCAATAACTTCAAATGGATCAGATTTGCTATTTTTACTATAAGCATTTACATAAAAGTAATTGGTTTCTGATTTTTTTTCATCTCCATAGCTAAATGCAATTAATGATATATGACCATTAATGATATTGTCATGTCCATCTCTTGATATGGATAGATTATCTACTAATAACTTTTTTGAACTGTTTTGCAACTGATATAAAAAAGATTCTACAGAACTATATTCTCCTCTGAAGGGCAAGGATATACTTATTTTATTAACTCCATCTAAGCCTTCATAATCAACATATGAGGGTTGAGTAAAACTCATACTTGATATTTTCAATCCACTATCTTCAATAATGGCATTCAAAATATGTATAATGTCAGGTTGGTCTATGGTGTAATAGTATTTCTGATATTTTTCGTATAAGTTGCTCTTGAGAGTTTCTTCTTCTAGTTTTAAATCATAATCTTTCGAAATCAATTCTTCCAATATCTTAATTTGATTTTCAATATTTTGCTTTTCAGCAGTCAATGCTTTAAGTTTTATTGATTGGGGAATAAATATAAACTGGTAAGATAGCCAAAATAGTAATACAACGAAAAAAAGAAGAAAGAGATGTTTTTCTCTTTTGCTCATAGTAATACTTGTTCTAAAAGTATTAGTTATTTTGGACATCTGTTCCAATTGCTTTCTCCTCCCCTAAAATGATATCTATACAGAAGATATAGAAACCCTCCTCATATTTAATTTCAGATATAAATGCTTTATTAAAAATCTCATTTTCATTGAGGTTGCATTGAAATTGGCTTATAAAATCATTGTTTTTTGCTTTTCCTTCTATTCTTATGCTTTCAGTATTAGCAAGTATAGAATCTAAAAAAACATTTTCTGGAAGACTTTCTCTAATACTTTCTAGCAAATGCTTATCTATTAAACTTTTTTCTTCTATATACTTATCAAGGATATTCAATATCTCTAATTTTTCTTTAGTAAGTTTTATATATTGCTCTCTATTTTTTATATCTTCGATTTTATTATAATTGCTTAAAGTTTTATACTTCTCTTTTAAGATATTTACTTCATTATTTAGTTTCCTTATGTTGGCAACATTTAATAGTACAAAAGTAATAATGCTAACGATAAAAACTATGATAAAACTATACAACATAGTTGATTTATTTAATACTTTTCTTCTTTTATTATAATATGATGAGAAAAAATTCAAGTCGCTCATGCAATTACCCCTCATCATCTCTTATTAATGATCCTATACAATTGACAAATCTATTTAAATTACTTATATCATTTAATTTGTTCAGCTTATTTATTACAGTTGCTGGTATTCCAAAATAGTTTGAAAAAAAATTATCTATGCCACAAATGTTTGATAATCCTCCATATAATACCAAAATTTCTATCTCATTATTTATATCTTTGGATAAATAGAATTTAAATACCCTATCAATTGATACAGCAATATATTCTAATCTTTTCCTGATTATGGCTACATATTTGTTATTATCTATGAATAATTCGTTGTTCAGTTTCATATTTTCAATATTGGATTTAAGGAGAAATATCTCATCATTAGTAAAATTGTCAAAGCTATCTATTTTAGTGCTTATGATTCTTGTTGTTTGAATCATTCCTCTATTAATGATGAGTACATTTGTACTATCATAACCCAAATCAATGGCTGCAATGGATTTTTCAGTAATATTTATCAGATCATTAATTAAATTGCTGAACTTTAATACCTTCCATGAGCAATTAGGTTGATAATCCAATACAACAGGTTTGAGTCCCAGTTTTCTCACAAAATCATAATGCATATCTATTATATCCTTAGGTATAGCCACTACCAATACATTTAATTTTTCTTTATGATTATCATTAAGTCTTCTGATTATCTTATGTTGAATCATATATTTACTGTAGTCCATTGGTAAGTATTCAGGAAGCTGATATTTTAGTAAACTATCAATTTCCTTATTTTCTAATATAGGAAGTTGTATTTCTCTTGTTATTATGTCAGTACTTTTTATGCATAGATAGCAGGGGCCAGCTTTAATTTTATTTTTCTTCAATTCTTCTTTTACTTTATTTATAAGCTCACTTTGATTTGTTATGTAACCATTTGTATAGGCCTCTTTTGGTGTTTCAAAAATAAAATATTTGATGATTTTTACTTTTTCTTTTTCCTTAATGCCTTGTATTATTTTTGTTTCGAATGAGCCTATATCAATGGATATTATATTATTACTGAACTGAGAAAAGATCTTCAAAATAAATCTCCTCTTTTAATCTTTTACTTTATTTCATGTTTTTCAAAAGTTACTTAAATAATTGATTTTAAGTAAATAAATATTATGCTCTCACCCCATAAGGAGGAGATAAAGAAGGAAATATTAATGAAAGGAGCAAAAGGAATAGTGTCCTTTCTTCCTTTCCTGCCACATATTAGAAGTAACAATGATATTACTGCTCCAATGATGAAAGATAATAATATATTTAAAATAGCTTTTCTAAATCCTAGTATAAAGCTTAATATAGCTATGAGTTTAATGTCACCTCCACCCATACCTTCATTTGATATCAATGATATTATTGTAAATAATAATCCGGAAAGTAAAGAACTTATAATACTATCTGGTAAGGATATGGATATATCATATGTGTAATAAATAGCAATCCTATATAAGACAGTAATGGCAATTAATAATAGTAACAAAGTGTCAGGTATTATCTGATGATAATAATCAATGCTGCTTATTATAAGCAATATACTGATAATAATACTAAAATATATAAAATCCAATGACATTCCGTAATGAAAGAGTAAAATTGTATATATAATACCATTTAACAATTCAATAATAGGATATTGAGGAGTTATATATCCTCTACAATATCTGCATTTCCCCTTAAGAAGCAAATAACTTAATATAGGTATTAGATCATACCATTTCAATGAAGTATTGCATAATGTACAATAGGAAGATGGAAATGCTATGGATTCTTTTTTTGGTATTCTGTAAATGCATACATTTAGGAAAGAACCTATTATAGTGCCTAATATGAATATTATTATTATGTACATTTACAGCCTCCTTTGGTTAATGATAAGAGAAACAAAGGATTCATAGCTAAAATAAATTTTACATATGATCAATGAAAGTTAATCAGAATACATATCTTTGCTTGTATACTTAATTTTATAATCATTCAGATTGTTTCCAATCTATCGGCAAAGATTGCTTATCAAGCTGTTTACCACCTACATTTCCACTTACTATTGCTTTCCATACTTTATTTGTTTTATCATAATTAATATCATATACTGCATCTCCAGGACCTTTAGGTTTTGACTGTAGTGTTTTACCAACTAGATCTTCAATTTTTGAGCCTTCGGGTAAAGATCCATTTTGTGCTTCATATATGGCTATAGCACTATCGATTGTTCTTAAATTAGCTTCAACAGCGGTTCTTTCTGCACTTTCCCATGATGATGTATATTTTGGTACTGCTATTGTCGATAATATGCCTAAAACTGCAATAACTAACACCAGTTCAATAAATGTGAAGCCCTTTTTATTTTTAATTTTTTCTATAGACCATATAATCACATCCTTACCTCCTCTTATTATTATATATAATCTGATAAAGCTAATAGCTTGTCCTATGCATAGTAGCAAAGCTATACACGTATGATGTTGACCATTTCAAACATAGGCATTGCTATTGCTATGACAACAAAGCCTACTATAAGAGACATGATTATTACCATAATAGGTTGTATCATCTCTGTCATTTTTTGCAGTGCTGCTTCTATTTCTTCATCATAAAAATCAGCGCTTTTGCTTAATGCATTATATAAAGACCCGGACTCCTCTCCTACCTTGATCATTGAGTCAATCATAGGAGGGAAAATAGCAATATTCTTTATGGCTATGGATAAGGATATACCTTTTTGCATATCTTCCTTTATTTCTTCAAGCTTTCTTGATATATATTTGTTGCCAATAACTTTAGAAACTATATCGATGCTTTGCATAAATGGTATTCCGCTTGCCAACAAAGTAGATAAAGTTCTTGTGAATCTAGATGTAGCAACCTTTAAACATATATCTTTTATATAGGGTATTTTTATTTTCAAAATATCAAAAAACATACTGCCATTATCTGTTTTACTGCAATAGTTTATTCCTAACATAATTCCAATTAAAGAAATAAAATATATATACCAGAAACAGGTTATGGAATTGCTAATATTAAGCAGCAACCTTGTTGGTGTTGGAAGATCTATTCCGCTGTTTTCAAACATACTGATAAAAGTGGGTATTACTGTAATAAGTAAAAACACAACTACTACAACAGTAACAATAGCTAATATTATAGGATAAATCATAGCACCTTTAATTTTATTTTCTATTTTGATTTCCTTTTCATAATGAAAAGCCATTCTTTCCATGATAATATCCAAATTACCACTTATTTCTCCTGCTTCAGTCATGTTTATCAGTATATTTGGAAAGACCTTTTCATTAAACTTCATAGCTTCAGATAGAGTCATGCCTTTTTGCACATTTACATATACTTCCTCTATAGCTTTTTTTAATAATTTATTTTCACACTGTTTTTCAAGTATATCTAGGCATTTTAATATAGGTATTCCAGCATTAAGCATTGTATAAAACTGTCTGCAGAATACTGAAAGATCTTTCTTTTTTATCTTCTTAAATGAAATGTTTCTATTAGTACTGCTATTATATGTTTCTTCAATTTTAATAGGCATATAGTGATTACTTTTCAGCATTTTTGCTACTTCATATTCATTACATGCTTCATGTATACCTTCAATTATGCTACCATCATCTGCAACCGCCCTATACTTGTATTGCAAATTTCATCACCACTTGATTAAAATAAATGCCTTCTTAAAATATCAGGATTTGCTGATTGTGTAATGACTGTCTCTTTATCTATAAGTCCCTTTTTATATAAATTTAATAAAGAGTTATCAAAAGTCTGCATTGAGTATTGAGCACCTGTTTGTATTACTGTATCAATTTGATGGGTCTTTTCTTCTCTAATGAGATTTCTTATTGCCGATGTTGCAATCATTATCTCAAATGCAGCAACCCTTCCTTTCCCATCAATCCTAGGTAATAGCTGCTGTGATATGATCCCCTGAATAACAGATGAAAGTTGAATTCTTATTTGCTGTTGCTGATATGGAGGAAAAACATCTATAATTCTATCCACCGTTTTGGCAGCACCTAAGGTATGAAGAGTGGAAAGCACTAGATGACCTGTTTCGGCTGCTGTTAATGCTATACTGATTGTCTCAAGGTCTCTCATCTCACCTACCAAAATCACATCAGGATCTTGTCGCAAAGCTGCTCTCAAAGCATTTGCAAAACTTTTTGAATCATTACCTATCTCTCTTTGATTCACAATACTTCTATTATGTTTATGCAAATATTCTATAGGATCCTCTAAAGTAATTATGTGACAATTTTTTTCTTTATTAATAAGATCAATCATAGTTGCAAGCGTTGTAGATTTTCCGCTGCCTGTGGGGCCTGTAACTAATATTAATCCTCGAGACAAAAGTGAAAGATCTTTGACTATTGGAGGAATTCCAAGTTCCTCCATAGTTGGTATGAATAGAGGAATAATTCTTATAGCTAGGCAGTAACTACCTCTTTGTTTATATATATTTACTCTGAATCTTGCGACTCCAGTAGCAGAAAAGGATGTGTCAATTTCGCCCGTCTCCTTAAGTTCCTGAAGCTGATTACTGTTTAAAATATCATTGACCATTTTTTCAATCATTTGGGGAGTTAAAACTTCATCGTTAATTTTAATTAATTTTCCATTTATTCTATAGATTATTGGTACTCCTACTGTAATGTGAATATCTGATGCTTTTTTTTCAACTCCATCTTTTACAATTTCCATAAAATCCAATTTAAGCCCTCCTATTCCGTTGTAAATCCTATTCTTAACACTTCTTCCACTGATGTAACACCTTTTAAAGCTAAATCTAAAGCATTACTGAATAACGTAGTCATCCCATTTTCTATTGCAAAATTTCTAATTTCATCTGTAGTACTTCTATTATCTATTAGTCTTCTTATTTCATCATCCATAAATAGAACTTCATGAACAGGTATTCTTCCTTTGTAACCCTTTATACATTTGCTACACCCATTAGGTTTATAAAATTGAGCATTAACTAATTCGGGAATACCCAACATCTTTTTCTCATAATCACTAGCCATATAGCTTGTTCTGCAATTACTACACAGTTTTTTTACCAATCTTTGAGATATTATGCCTACAATAGATGTTGATACTAAGTAAGGTTCTATTCCCATATCTATCAATCTAACCACTGTTGATGCAGTATCATTTGTGTGAAGCGTTGATAAAACAAGATGACCTGTGATGGCTGCTCTTATTGCTATTTCAGCAGTCTCAGAATCCCTTATTTCTCCTACCATTATAATGTCAGGATCTTGCCTTAGCATTGAGCGAAGTCCACTAGCAAATGTTAATCCTGCTTTTGTATTTACCTGAACTTGGTTAATGCCATATAATTTATATTCTACTGGATCTTCAATGGTTATTATATTTTTATTTTCTTTATTAAGTTCTTTCAGAATTGTATATAAGGTAGTAGTTTTGCCGCTTCCAGTTGGGCCAGTAACCAGAATTATTCCGAAGGGTTGTCTAATTATTTTGTTAATCAATTTTAGATTGATATTAGAAAAACCTAAATCTTCTTTTACATAATTATAGTTATCTCTATCAAGCAATCTAATAACAATCTTTTCTCCATAAACCGTAGGTAATGAAGAGATTCGCATATCAATCGGCTTGCTGCTTATTTCTAATTCAACTCTTCCGTCTTGTGGTATTCTTCTTTCGGCAATATCCATTTTCCCCATTATCTTTATTCGTGTAACAATAGCCATATGGCTTTTTTTAGAAATACTCATGATTTCTTGAAGATCTCCATCAACCCTCAGACGAATCCTAATATTATTTTCAAAAGGTTCAATATGTATATCGCTGGCTTTCATGGATACAGCCTGTTGGATTATTGTGTTTACTAGTTTAACAACTGGTGCACTGTTAACGTCTGACAGTTCAATTTCGTTAATATCATCCTTTATATTGGTTAAAAAGCTTTCTTCAAACTCTTTTAAAGCTTTTTGTGTACCTTCCCTAGTATAGTATTTATTAATAGCTCTTATAATTGATGATTTAGAGGATAAAGCTGTTTTGACATTCATACCTGTTATAAGCTTGATATCGTCAATAGCAAAAATATTCAGAGGATCACTCATGATTACAAAAAGTTCTCCATCTATAATATCTATAGGTATAAGATTATACTTTTTAGCGATACTTTCAGGTATGAGGTCAGTTATTTTGGGATCTACATGATAACAATCTAAATCAATAATAGGAATATCTAGTTGTCTGTTCAGTACTTCTAATATGTCTTCCTCATTTAGATATCCTAAATCTACCAATAAGTCTCCAATCCCTTTAAAATTATTATGTTTCTGTTGACTTATAGCTTCACGAAGTTGTTCTTCTGTTATCTTACCGGAGTCAAGCAGCATATCTCCTAGTCTTAAGTTTTTCCTCAAGTTATCACCTTTTCTGTTGAATATTACATGTATTCTTTCATATTAAAAAAACCAACTAATGCGAGAGTAGTCGGTTCGCCATAATATTCTTATGGCTTACAAGTCCATATTTCACCATCATTTAAAAATTACTTTTGTACCATAATATTATTTTTTTGGAATATATTCTATAAAATTCTAAAAAATCCTTCATAATTTTATAATTATTTCATATAATTGGCAACTTATTTGTCTTTAATTATAACTTTTTTTAAAACAATTCTTTCCAATTTTCGTACCATTCTGGTCCATATAAATTCTTTTTCACTGATGGGAGTAACAAGTATGGTAAATAGTCCTAAACGATTACCTCCTAACACATCGGTAAAGAGTTGATCACCAATAACTGCAGTATTCTGTCTATGTGTCTTTAGAAGTTTCATAGCTTTAATATATGGAGATAATTTAGGTTTACCTGCTTTATGTATTGCAGGGAGCCCTAGTATTTCATTAAATTTATCTACTCTTGCTTTTGTATTATTTGAAATTATACATATTTTAAATCCTTTTTGCTTCAAGTCATTAATAAAATTAATCACCTTAGCATCAGCTTCTTTAACATCCCAAGCTGCCAAGGTGTTATCCAAATCAATTATTATTCCTTCAATACCTTTTTCCTTAAGTTTATTATTATCTATATAAAATATGGACTCATAATATAGATTTGGCTTAAGCAGTTTTTTCATAACACACCTCTTAACCCTCTAGATACAACTCCTTATATAGTTTTTTTATAGCTCTTTTTTCTATTCTTGAAACATAAGATCTTGATATCCCTAGCATATCTGCAATTTCTCTTTGAGTTTTGCATACTCCGTTTAATAAACCATATCTTAATTCCAATATTTGCTTTTCTCTGTCTTTCAATATTGATTCCATTTTTTGATATAGTTTCTTTATTTGAATTTTAAGTTCTACTTCATCCAATATTAAGTCTGCGTCACTTCCTAATATATCTATGAGGGATATTTCATTTCCTTCCTTATCTATGCCTATAGGTTCATTTATTGATACTTCCGATTTAGTTTTTTTAGATGCACGAATTGTCATCAATATTTCATTTGCTATTGTAACGTTGAGGAAACATATTATCAAATAGGATTATATCAATTTTTTCCCCATCCCACAATATTTGGGGTATTATTTGCTTAATAAATACTCTTTTTATATTGATATCTATTGAATCCCATAACTCAGGTTTTATAAAAGCGATATTAAGACTTTTCATTATTTCTTTAATGCTCTCTTGAACTTGAGAATCAAGCTTATTTCCATTTAGATTTTTGCTCAAACAGCTACTTCTTTTACTTTTTTCTTTTTTCTCACATATGTAATAAAAAATCTTTTGGCCATTAGAGTCATATCGCTTCATTGACTTTGGTCTCATAAAACTTCCACAATTCTTACATTTTAATATTCCAGAAAGGAGGGCAGTAGTGCTTCTTTCTCTTCTATAAGCCTTTGATTTGTTTTGTAGCAGCAATTTTTGAACTTCTACCCAATCTTTTCCTGTAATAATTCCTTCATGTTTTCCAACTGCTATAATCCATTGGTCTATATCATTATATGCTACTATTTTCTTTTCAGGTGTCTGTTTGGTTTTATTGTAACTTATAAGTCCGTTTATACCATTAAACTCATTAGGTTCTGAACATATACAATAGCCTTCTTGCTTCAAATATTCCAATACATTTTTATCAGCGACTGCATATACAGGATTTTTTAAAATAAGCTTAATTGAATGCCTATTAAAATTCATACCTTTTTTTGTTTTAATATTATTTTTTATCAAATAACTTTCCACTGATGATAAAGACTTAAATTGAAGAAATTTATTATAAATTTCTTTTACTATATTTACTTCTTTTTGTATAGGAATAAGTTTATATTCCTTTTTTTCTTTACCTCCAGAATCTTTGGTTATAATTGGCTGTGATTTAAATCCAGTAGGAAGGTTTCCACCTAACCATCGGCCTGATTTTGCAAGCTGGAGCATATTATCTCTTATTCTTTCTGCTATTGTCTCCCTCTCCAGTTGTGCAAAAACTGAAGCAATATACATCATGGCTCTTCCTATAGGTGTTGTAGTATCAAATTGCTCTCTTATAGAAACAAAAGTTATATTTTCTTTGTTAAGTATTTCAATAAGATTTAAGAAATCTAACACATTTCTGCTTATCCTATCTAATCTATAGCATATTATAGTATCTATTTTTTTTCTCTTAATATCATTTAACATTTTTTGAAACTCTGGTCTTTTGGTATTGCTGCCTGAAAAGCCTTCATCTTCATATATAATAAAGTTTTTTTCATCAATTCCAAGATTCTTGATACCATATTCTTTACAAAGCTGAATCTGATTTTCAACACTTTCTCCCTTTCCTGTGTATTTGCTTTTCCTAGAATATATAGCTGCTTTCAATTCTCATCAATCTCCTTATTTTTTACAATACTAGTCATTATATCATTATATAGTTTCTTCTTTTCATCATCATTGATCGATAAGAATCTTATATGTTGTTTTACTAATCCCTTATATGCTTCTATAACTTTATTTCTGAGCATTTTAATTTCTTCTTCTTTATCAGGTAGAAAAATTCTTATTATATAGCCTTCACGGTATGTTGACATAATAAACCCCCTTATTCTTCATATATAATGTATATGAGAGATAAAGGGTATTATGTTTCCATTATGTAAGCATAGCATTTTCTATGCATCTGGCAGCATAAGTAGCAAGTCTTGTACCTTTTTCTCCTTTAAATGTTACTATTGCTTTTATTAATCCAATTGTTCCTATTGATATAAGATCATCACTCTCCTTGCCGGTGCTGAATTTTTTTACTATATGAGCAACTAATCTCAGGTTCCTTTCGATTAGTATATTCTTTGCATCTTCATCACCATTTTGATATCGTTCTATATAATATTGTTCTTCTTCGGGAGTTAAGGGTTGTGGGAAAGAGTTGGTGTTTTGAACATAGCCAAAAAGCAAAATAATATCCTTAAGTGCTTCTGCAAACAAGGTACACACTAGTGAAAGCATATAGAACCCTCCTATTTTAGTGTCACTTTTAATTATATGATGTGAGAATTAATTTTGTGACTGTCTCATCTTCTAATTGTTTTCATAATATCTTCACCTATTTGCTTAAAAACTGGTGCTGCAGATCTACCTCCTGATCTGCCGTTGTTTATAAAAACAGTAATTGCATATTTAGGATCATTAGAAGGTATAAACCCTGTAAACCAACCATGAATTATTCTTCCATTATCAATACCTGTTTCTGCAGTACCTGTTTTACCACTACTTCCTCCAAGTTCTTTTCCAATATCTGCTTGCTTTCCTGTTCCTAAAGTGGTTACATCTCTGAGCATTTTTTTCAATCTATATGCAGTGGTAGGTGACAGAACTATCTCAGGATATCCTCGTTCAATCTTTTTTATTGTAACACCATCATCATTTATCAACTCATCAACCAATCTGCTGTTATATCTTATTCCGTTATTTGCAATTGTACACATCATAGCTGTTACTTGAAGGGGAGTAACTTGTATTTTTCCTTGGCCAATAGATATATTACCTATGCCATCTTCTTCCGGTTTTGGAATATAGCCAGATTTTTCTTCCAATAATTCGAAACATTGTTTTTCACCTAAACCAAACTTTTTTGCCATATCAAGAATTACATCTGCTCCTAATTCAATTCCAATTTTAACGAAAGCAGTATTGCAAGACAAAGCAAAAGCTTCGTCAATGCTTATTTCTTTATCTTTATGACTTTCATATGTTGAGCAATTTATAACACTATTACCTACAGTTATATTACCTTCACACACATATTTCTGATCTAAGTCAACTTTTCCACTTTCTATTGCAGCAGCTGCAACAACGATTTTAAAAACAGAACCTAGATCATAAGGCCAAATAGCTTTATTTATAAGCTCTTCTCCATTACTATTTATATATTTTTTTATATCATCTTGTTCATAATGAGGGTGGCTTGCCATAGCCAATATTTCTCCTGTTTTGATATCCATTACTACTACTGCACCGTTAACTCTGTTTTTTTCCATTATTTTCTCAACAATATTTTGTATATGATAATCTAAAGTAAGTTTTATACCATAGTTAAGACCTTTGTTATTTGATTGAATCTTTCTAAATCCTAAGCCTGGAATTATATTTTTACTACTATCCACTACAGCTATTAAGCTTTTACCTGTAGCAGAAGACAAATAATTATCCATGCTCCTTTCAATGCCCATTTCGCCTTTTTTATCAGATTTACTTATATATCCAATGACATGTCTACCTATAGATTTATCTGAATATCTATGATTTTTTTCTAAGGCCATTACACCTTTTAGCTTACCTTCTTCAATTAGGTTTAGCAGTTCCGTATTTTCTTTTTCATATACATATTCCAAGGTATCAGCACCTGACTGTAATTCTTTCAATATATCATCTTTTTTTGAAATGCTAAGTTGGGAAATAACTGAGGCTATAGTTTCTTTATCTTGTATGTAATCTGGGTAAACTATTATGTATTTCTTTATATCTCTACCAGTAAATGGGATGAGGTTTCTATCATATATGTTTCCTCTTTCTATGGCTAATGGCACAGTCATAAGCCTTTGTTGTACAGCTTTTCTGCTGTATTCATTATTTTTAATTATTTGGATAAAAAATAGTCTGCCAAGTAGGAACATACACATAATTATAAATGCAATTCCTATAAGCAGAACTCTCTTTTTACATACAAAGGAAACTTCATCATGTAACATAAAACCCCTCCACATAACGTATCATGCTTAAATTAGTATTGACATAAATGGGGGGGGATATTCTCAACTATACTGATATTCCTAATATAGATTTAATTTTAGCAACAATTATATCAACAGCTACTTTATTGTATCCTCCTTCAGGAATAATGATGTCAGCATATCTTTTTGTGGGTTCTATAAACTCATAATGCATGGGTTTAACTACTTCAGTATATTGCTTAATTATTGAATCTAATGTTCTTCCTCTTTCCTTCATATCTCTTTGTATTCTTCTTATAATCCTAATATCTGCATCTGTATCTACAAATATCTTTATATCCAATAGATTTCTGATTTCAGGAGAGTCCAGAATCAATATTCCTTCCAAAATAATTATTTCTTTAGGTTCTACTCTTACAGTTTCTTTCATTCGATTATGAACTGTAAAATCATATAAAGGCTTGTCTATAGGTTTGTTATTAAGAAGATCTTTCAAATGAGAAACCAATAGGTCCGTATCAAAGGCCAGAGGATGATCATAGTTTGTCTTTGTTCTTTCTTCACTTGATAAATGACTTTGATCTTTATAATAACTATCCTGCTCAATTATTACTATATTATTCTTTGGTAGGCTTTCATATATTGCTTTTGCTACAGTACTTTTCCCTGAGCCTGTTCCACCGGTTATTCCTATTAACAATGGTTTACTCATTTTCTTTTCCTTCCCTCCTGAGAATATCATATTTTGAAACTTCTTTTCTCATTCTCATTTTGACTATCTGTTGTGGATGTGGTGCAGATTCTATTTCTTGCCCTTCTTCATCCCACATTTTATCAATGACTTGTTTAAACATCTTCTTATGGGGCCCGATTATCTCAATTTCTTCTCCTAAAGACATTTTGTTTCTTTGCTCTATTGTAGCAATTCCTGTAGAAGCATCATAATCCATGACTAGTCCTACGAAGGCATAATCCCTAACATAAGAACTGTTTTCATATATCTGTCCTTTGTTGTCAGGCTTACCAAAGTAAAATCCCGTGGAAAACTCCCTATGACTTGCTTTGTATACTTCGTCTATCAACTCTTTATCAGTAACATAATTATTCGGATCATTGAAATATTGATCTATTGCTTTCCTATATGCTCCTACAACTGTTGCTATATAATATGAACTTTTCATTCTTCCTTCAATTTTAAAGCTTTTTATACCGGAATTTACTAATTCTGGAATGTGTTCAATCATACATAGATCTCTTGAATTAAAAATATATGTGCCTTTTTCATCTTCTTCTACCGGCATATATTGACCTGGCCTTTTTTCTTCAACCAGATAATATTTATAACGGCAGGGATGGGCACATTCGCCTCTATTTGCATCCCTTCCTACCATATAGTTGCTCAGGAGACATCTTCCAGAATAAGATATGCACATTGCCCCATGTATAAAAGCTTCAAACTCCAATTCTTTAGGTGATTTTTTAATAATTTCTTTTATTTCAATCAAGCTTAATTCTCTTGCTAGAACTATTCTTTTTACACCTTGTTTATACCAGAACTCAGCACTTTTATAATTTGTATTGTTTGCTTGGGTGCTTAAATGTAATTCCATGTTAGGAGCAGCTTCTTTAATAATCAGAAATATCCCTGGATCTGAAAAAATAAGTGCATCTACTCCTATGTTATCTAGCTCTTTTACATAATCGCTTAAGCCTTCTAAATCTTCATTATGTGGTATTATATTTACAGTAACATATATTTTTCTGCCAAGCTCATGGGCAAGTCTTACGGCTTCTTTTATTTCTTCCATAGTAAAATTGCCTGCTTGAGCTCTTAGGCCAAATCTTTCTCCTCCCAAATATACAGCATCTGCACCATAGATCAACGCCATTTTTAGCTTTTCAAAATTACCTGCCGGCGCCAATAATTCAGGTTTAGTCATTTATTATGGCCTCCTTTTTCTTAATGCTAATAGAAACACCATCACCTATGGGTATAACAACTGTCTCCATTGCTTCATGTTCTGATATATAGCTTAGAAATTTCTTCAATCTCTTTACTATTGTTATTTTCCTTCTTACCAGTAAACTTTTTTCTGCTACCATTCCTCTAAACAAAACATTATCACATACGAAAAGCCCTCCGACTTTTAACTTTCCAAAAGATAGCTTCAAAAAATCCATATACTGACCTTTTGCTGCATCTATAAATATCATATCAAATTTATCATCTATGGATTGTAAAGCTTTTAATGCGTCACCTTCTATTATAGTAATATTATTATCATAACCTGCTTTGCTTATGTTTTTTGAAGCTATCTCTATCATTTCCTTATTTTTTTCTATTGTAGTTATTTTAAAATTCACTCCTGCCGCATTGCCCATGAATATAGAAGAGTAGCCGATAGCAGTACCTATTTCCAAAATATTTTTGGTATGTGTTGATTTTATTAGTATTGATAGCAAGCTTGCCACATCTTTGGTAATTATTGGAACATGATTCTTTTCTGCATATTTCTCTAATTCTGCCAATATCCCATCTGATTTTGGCAGCAATTGATTTATATAGTTTTGAACATAATCATAATTAATATTGCTCATAGTATCTCCTATCTTTCATGTTAATAGGCAATACATGAAAAACATGTATTGCCTATTAACATATTAATTTATTGATCCGCTTTTATACTTACTTTGCAATTGCAAATGCTCTTTAAAAGATTTAGAAAACACATGGGAGCCATCATCCTTGGCAAAAAAGTAGAGATACTCTGTATCTGCAGGATATAATGCAGCTTCAATTGACTTTAATCCTGGTGATGCAATAGGTCCTGGAGGTAATCCTGGATTTTTATATGTGTTATAAGGAGATTCAATTTCTAAATCTTTATATAGCAGAACTTCTTTTCTATCTTTCAAAATATACTGTATAGTTGCACAAGATTGAAGATACATGTTATTTTTCAATCTATTATGAAATACTGATGAAATAATCTTTCTATCTTCATCAATTTTTGCTTCTCTTTCAATTATTGAGGCAAGAGTAACAACTTCATCAATAGACATATTTAACTCCTGCGCTCTTTTCTTAAACGTATTTGTAAACACTTCATCAAAGCGTTTAAGCATTTTTTCTAATATTTCCTTTTCCGATGAACTTTTGTACACTTCATAGGTATCAGGAAAAAGATATCCTTCCAGTTTTCCTTCAGATCTATTTATATCATCTAAAAAACTATAATCAAAATCTGCTTTCTCTAGCAATACCTCATATTTTTCTTTTTCGCCTAGACCTAGTTCTACAAGCTTATCAACTATCATCCTTACCTCATAACCTTCTGGTATGGTGAATCGTATTATATCATTAAATCCTTTACCATGGAGTAATAGTTCCGAAATACCTTTTACATCCATTGAATTTCTAACTTCATATGTCCCTGCTTTATATTTACTATCTAGTTTATTTATCTTGCTATATATTCTGAATACGGCTTTGCTTCTTATAATTCCATTCTCCTGTAGTATTGACCCAATTTGGGTTGAACTTGCACCTTTTGGTATAGTTATGGTTATAATTTTCTCATTTTCAACAGATTCAACGGGTTTCAATGAAATGTTATAGTATATAAAACTTGCAGCAGTTACATTAACTATAAAGAAAGCAACTAGTGCCAGAAGTCTTTTTTTGAACATATAATAGCACCTCACATGCTTTTATATGGAGGACATATTTATTAATAATGTATCTCCATATATTAAATAATTCTTTATAATTATATAACTAGCTGCATTTTTTGACAAGACATTATCCTTTTCTCATTTTAGCTCTCAAGTTTCCATCAAGGATTTTTTTTCTCAAACGGATAGATTTTGGAGTTACTTCTACTAACTCATCACTTGCTATAAACTCTAGGCATTGCTCTAAACTTAGTTCAATAATAGGACTCAGTTTCAATGCTTCATCAGCTCCTGAAGCTCTCATATTGCTTACATGTTTCTTTTTACATACATTTACATCTAGATCGTCACTTTTTGAATTAACTCCTACTATCATACCTTCATATACTTCTACACCAGGTCCTATAAAAAGATCTCCTCTTTCTTGAACATTGTACAGTCCATAAGTTGTAGTTTCTCCGGCTTCGAAAGCTACCAGAGAACCTCTGTTCCTTTCAGGTATATCCCCTTTTAATGGTTCAAAGCCCATGAATACATGATGCATAATACCATTTCCTTTTGTATCTGTTAGAAATTGAGATCTATATCCTATAAGGCCTCTAGTGGGAATTTTAAATTCAACTTTAAGATAACCGTCACTGGTTGTATTCATATTTAACATTTCTGCTCTTCTTGAACCTAATTTTTCCATCACTACTCCCAAATAGTCTTGGGGTATTTCTACAAAAAGATTTTCTATGGGTTCGCATATCTTCCCATCAATTTCCTTTAATACTACTGTAGGTTTGGAAACTTGGAACTCATAGCCTTCTCTTCGCATGGTTTCAATCAATATTGAAAGATGGAGCTCTCCCCTGCCATATACTTCAAAGGCATCTGGAGAATCTGTTTCCAATACTTTTAAGGCTACATTTGTCTCAAGTTCTTTCATAAGCCTTGCTCTCAAATGTCTTGAAGTTACATATTCACCCTCTCTGCCTGCAAAGGGACTGTTGTTTACCATAAATGTCATAGACAGAGTAGGCTCTTCCACTTCTATTCTCGGTAATGGTTCTGGATTTTGAACGTCACAGAGAGTTTCTCCGATGTTTACATCTTCAATGCCTGAAATGGCAATTATATCTCCTAAATAGGCTTCCTGAACTTCTACTCGCTTTAAACCAGAAAATCCGTAAAATCTTCCAACTTTTACATTTTGTAAAGTACCATCATTCTTACATAAAACTGCATTTTGACCATACTTTATCTTTCCTCTGAAAATTTTACCTATTGCAATTCTACCGATATAATCATCATATTCAATGGTAGTTATTTGAAATTGCAATGGTGCCTCTAAACTTCCGGAAGGTGGCGTAACCTTATAAATTATAGTTTCAAATAAAGGTGTTAAGTCTTTTGCTTCATCATTGAGATTATGCAATGCATATCCTGCTTTAGCTGAAGCATATAAAATAGGGAATTCGAGCTGTTCATCATCTGCTCCTAAATCTATAAACAGATCTATTACTTCATCTATTACTTCTTCTATTCTTGAATCAAGTCTATCAATTTTGTTTATCACCACAATAGGCTTTAATTTTAAGCCTAGAGCTTTTTTTAATACAAATCTGGTCTGAGGCATTGGACCTTCTGCTGCATCTACTACTAATAGAACACTATCAACCATTTTTAAAACTCTTTCTACTTCACCACCAAAATCTGCATGTCCCGGTGTATCTACTATATTAATTTTTATTCCTTTATAGCTGATGGCAGTATTCTTAGCTAATATTGTTATACCTCTTTCTCTTTCCAATTCATTTGAATCCATTACTCTTTCAGCTACATTTTCATTGCTTCTAAAAGTGCCGCTCTGCTTTAACAAGCCATCAACCAAAGTAGTCTTTCCATGATCTACATGAGCAATAATAGCAATATTTCTTATATCTTCTCGTACAAAATTGTCCATGGTACACTTCCTTTATTATTGCGAATTATATCAACAAAAAAACATTATACATTTGATGCTTAATAATTACAACATTATCTTGATGTTTTTATATATTTTGAATACACTGAAACCAATAAAATTCCAAGTACTCCAGCAGCAAAAAATTCTCCTAACGCAATGTTGGCTGCTACCAACAGGTACGGGAGACCAGAAAATTTACTTACCCAAATGGATACTATAAGTCCATTTAATGCAATTGGTGGAATTGCACCTAATATTTTATTGGGCATCTTGCTTGTTAAATAAGCAGCTAATAATGTTACAGCGCTTCCACCAAATATATCAATGGGACCATATCCTCCAAATATATTTGCAATTATACATCCAACTGTTACTCCCATAATTGCTGATGGTTCAACCAATGGAAGCAGAACTAGAGCTTCTGCTATTCTGAATTGTACTGGTCCATAGGAGAAATCTCCTAACACTATAGTTAAAACAACATATACAGCAGCCAAAAGTGATGATTTTGCTAAGTATTTTGTGTTCATAGAAACCTCCTTTCTTATTTTCAAACAAGTATTTTTAATTTATTCGGTAATATATTAATATTAGCTTCTATTACTCCAGGTTGTTCTCCATCTACTTCAATTAGTGCTTTTTGCTTTGCATTAATTTTTATTTTTTTACCTTTATAGTGTAGTAACTTGGGATGATTCATATGAGTACCCTTGTATATCTTGGGAAAATTAAGTAAAAAATCAAATTTGCTTATGTTACCGATAATTATTATATCAAAGTATCCGTCACTCATATCTGCCATTGGAGCAATTTTCATACCTCCGCCAAAATATTTCCCATTGGCTATTATAATGCTGTTAAGTTTTTCATTTATTGTTATATCATCTATTGTTATTTCAAAATCTTTATTTTTGTAACTTATCATGGTCGATAAGGCACCTATTAAAAAGGATAAAAAGCCTTTCAATGCTTTAGAACTTCTATTAACTCTATACGTAGTTTGTGCCCCTATGCCTATATCTGATACATTGAGAAAATACCTTTGTGTTGTATTGCCTTCATATTGGATGAACTCTGCTATGCCAACATCTACAAGTTTTATCTTGCCAAATTTTAATACTTCAATTATTGAATCTACATCTTTATCTATTCCTATGGTTCTAATTGTGTCACAGCCTGTCCCTCTTGAAAAAATGGACAAGGAAGCATTTTCATTAATTAACATCCCTTCATAAAAAAAGCCATTAAGTACTTCATTCATGGTACCATCACCGCCTACTGACAGGATAGTTTTATAACCTGCCTTTAAAGCTTCTTGTGTTAAAAACTTTGCATGCATTGGGTATTCTGTATAAGCATAGTCTAAATTAATACCGGATGCTTTTATTGTCTTTTCAAATACTGGCCACTCTTTTCCTGTTGCCCCGTTAGCCGAAACAGGATTAACAATAGCGAATACTTTTTTGTCCATGAGTTTTACCTCCAAAATACTAAAGCCTTGACACCTCAAGGCTTTAGGTAAATAAATACTTCCAATGCAAGCCTTTTTATATCTCCATTATTATAGGCAAAATCATTGGGTTTCTCTTGGTTTTTTGATATATGAAATCTTTGAGATTATCTTTAATATAGGTTTTTATAGTACCCCATTCAGTTATATTTTTTTCTTCGCATTCCATCAATGCATCTTTTATAACTGATTTCGCTTCTTCCATCAAATCCTCAGATTCTCTTACATATACAAAGCCTCTTGAAATTATATCAGGACCTGCCACAACTGAACCTGATTCTTTATTTAATGTAACTACAACCACTATAAGCCCATCCTGTGACAAGTGCTTTCTATCCCGAAGAACAATATTGCCTACATCTCCTACACCCAAACCGTCAACTAACACCCTTCCTGCCATTACAGTACCATTTATTCTGCCTTTATCCTTTGTAAACTCCAGAACGGTTCCATTATCTGCAATAAAAATATTTTCCTTTGGTACACCCATTTTTTCTGCAAGCTGGGCATGTTGAATCAAATGGCGATATTCGCCATGAACAGGCACAAAAAATTTAGGCTTAACAAGAGCTTGAAGTAACTTTAACTCTTCTTGATATGCGTGTCCCGACACGTGTACATCTGCTAAAGCTTCGTATATTACATCCGCTCCTCTTTTAAACAGCTGATTGATTACTCTAGAAACCAATTTTTCATTTCCTGGTACAGGAGTAGCGGAAATAATAACAGTATCTCCTGGTACAATATCTACTTTCCTGTGGCTTGATGTAGCCATTCTTGTTAATGCAGACATAGCTTCTCCTTGGCTGCCAGTAGTAATAATAGTTATTTTTTCTGGCGGATATTTATCTATATTATCAATCTCTATAAGTACATTATCAGGTATTGTTAAGTATCCCAATTCAGAAGCTACATTTATTACATTTACCATGCTTCTTCCTGATATAGCTACTTTTCTACCACAATTTATAGACGCATTTATTACTTGTTGTATTCGGTGAATATTTGAGGCAAACGTTGCTACTAGTATTCTTTGTTTTGCATTGCTGAAAAGTTCGGTAAAACTGTTCCCCATGGTACTTTCTGACATGGAATAGCCTTCTCGTTCCACGTTTGTGCTATCAGCCAACATCACTAATACACCTTTTTTCCCTAGTTCTGCGAAACGGTGAAGGTCAATGAGTTCCCCATCAATAGGTTGGTAATCGATCTTAAAATCACCTGTGTGAACAACTGTACCTACGGGAGTATGTATAGCTAATCCTACGGAATCAGCTATACTATGGTTTGTCTTTATAAATTCCACCTCAAAATCTCCAAGTTTTACAACATCTCTAGGCTTTATAACGTTCATAGTAACCTCAGGGATGGTAGTATGTTCCTTCAACTTATTTTCTACCAAGCCTAAAGTGAGTTTTGTACCGTACAACGGAACATTTATTTGTGGCAATACATATGGTAAAGCACCAATATGGTCTTCATGTCCATGTGTTAATATTATCCCTTTAACTTTTTCCTTATTTTTCAGTAAATAACTTATATCAGGAATTACTAAATCTATTCCCAACATACCTTCATCTGGAAACATCAAACCACAATCAATTACTATTATAGTATCTTTGTATTCAACAACAAGCATATTCTTTCCAATTTCTTGTAATCCGCCCAATGGTATTAATTTCAATTTTGCTTTCGTATTAGCCAAAAAACATACTTCCTTTCTTTTTCCCCCACTTATATTATTTGCTTAATATTATTTTTTAATCAATTGAAAAAAGTATTGCAATAACTTACAATACTCTAATCCCTGCATAGCTTACAATATCCGAAAAACTTCAAGTTATGATTTACAATAGAAAAATCATACTTATTTTCAACTTCAATCTCCAGCTGTTCCAGCAGGTCTTCTTCCACTTCTACAACCTTTCCACACTTTATACATATTAAATGATGATGTTGATGGTCTTCATCTTGATACAATTCATATCTGCTTCTTCCATCATCAAAATTATTCTTATAAACAACCCCAACTTCATCAAAAATTTGCATTGTTCTATATATTGTCGCAAGTCCTATGTTAGGACAACTGTCTTTTACTAAATCATATATTTCATCAGCGCTTAAGTGCTTGCCCTGATTTTCGACTATTACATCTATTATAGATTTTCTTTGAGGTGTTAATTTAAAACCTTTTTCTTTCAATTTTCTCTTCAGTACTTCATACTCGAAACCCAAGATCAACCGCTTCCTTTACATGATATATTTTTATTCTATTATTGATTGAAAATAATGTCAATGATAATTAATAACTCATAATAATAAAAATCTAATGCAAAATAATTTTTTCAATAAAATATATGAAGATAATATATGTTAAATGAGAAAAGCAATTTCTTTTATTTCACTTTTCTAAAAATTATGTTATCATTTAAGTATAGTAGAAGAACCATAAATATTGAGGAGGGATTTAATTGTTAAGTCTTTCAAAAAGAGCTGTATTAATGCCAGCTTCTCCAATAAGAAAACTTGTTCCTTTTGCACAGGAAGCAAAAAAAAGAGGCATTAAAGTATATCATCTTAACATAGGTCAACCTGACATTAAAACTCCAGAACTTTTTTTTGAAGCTATCAGAAATTTTAATGCACCTGTATTAGAATATGCTTTATCCCAGGGAGATCTTAAGCTCATCGACTCTTTTAGAGAGTATTATAAAAAATGGAATATTGATTTTGCACAGGATGAAATCATTATTACTAATGGAGGAAGCGAAGCCATAATAATGTCAATGATGGCAATAGGCGACCCAGGAGATGAAGTGTTGGTTCCTGAACCTTTCTATGCTAACTATAACGGATTTGCTTGTGAAGCAGGTATGACTGTTAAACCGATTACAACAAAAGCTGAAGAAGGTTTCCATCTACCAAGTAAAGAATACATAAAGAGTCTAATAAAACCTAATACAAAGGCTATCATGATTTCTAATCCTGGCAACCCAACTGGTGCTGTGTATACTAAAGAAGAACTAACCATGCTTGGAGAAATAGCATTAGAACATGATATTTTCTTAATCGGTGATGAAGTTTATAGAGAATTTGTATATGATGGATTAAAGTTTACAAGTTTAATGGACATTCCAGGCATTGAAGATAGAGTAATAATATGTGACAGTATTTCAAAAAGATACAGTGCTTGCGGTGCAAGAATAGGATGCGTATGTTCTAAAAATAAAGAATTTATGAAGACAATTATGAAATTTGCACAAGCAAGATTATGCGCACCAACCATTGAAATGATAGGTGCTACAGCATTAGTACACACTGCTAAGGAGTACTTTGAGGAAGTACATCATGAATATCAGAAGAGAAGAGATATAGTCTATAACGCATTAAAGAATATACCTGGTGTTGTATGTGAAAAACCAATGGGAGCTTTTTATGTGGTAGCAAAACTTCCTGTATATGACGCAGAAGATTTTGCAAAATGGATGCTTACTGATTTCAATATAGATAATGAAACAACAATGGTAGCTCCTGCTGCTGGTTTCTATGCTACTCCTGGATTAGGAAAAGATGAAGTTAGATTAGCTTATATACTTAAAGAAGAAGATCTTGTTGCTGCCATGGATATACTTGCTAAAGGCATTGAGGCATATAAAAACAGATAATATAAAAGCGGCTTTGAAAAGCCGCTTTTATATTGCTATTTTAGTTTGATTCATCTTTAATCAATTCTTCGTAGGCTTTTATGACATCGTTTAATTCTTCTTCATCCTCTATGCCAACGAGAATATCTTCTCCATTTTCGTCTTGTTCCATTCTTAGAACATATACTTCATCAACTTCATCGGATTCAGGATCAATATCTGCATCTGATGGTAATAGAATAGCATATTCGTTATCATCTAGCTCTAATGTTGCTATAACTTCAAACTCAGTTTCATTGCCATCTTCATCATACAGTACAATGAAGTCCATATCATCACTCATTGTTTCACCTTCTTTCTATAACATAATGTTATTCTATCCTACAGTCCATACTATGTCAACACTAACAAAATATTCACATACAACAGACTATGAGTTTTTCTTGGCATCAATATAACTTTGTAATATAAGAGTTGCAGCAATTTTGTCAATAACTTTCTTTCTGTTTTTTCTGCTTACATCAGCTTCCAATAAAGCTCTTTCAGCTGCTACTGTTGTTAATCTTTCATCCCAAAATACTATTTCAAGATTTGAAAAATGCTTTTTTAGAATTTCACCAAATTCTATAGATTTTCTACCTCTATCTCCAATAGTATTATTCATATTTTTCGGTAGACCTATTACTATTTTATCTACTTGTTTATCTTTTATTATGGTGTCTAATTGATTTATATCGTAATCGATATTTTTTCTGCGAATTGTGCAAATTCCATGAGCCATACAACCGAGTTCATCACTTACTGCTACTCCTATTGTTGCATCTCCTACATCCAATCCCATGATTCTCAAAATATTCACCTCAAAACTATTAAATACACTCTATACTATCTTTATACAAAAATCTTTACAGCGTCTGCTGCAATATCCACATAAAACACATTTTTCTGTATTAACTTCAGCTCTATTATTTTTCAGGTACAAAGCTCCTTGCTGACATGCCTCTATACAGGCTCCACAACCTTCACACCAAAAATCTATCAATAGTCTTCTTTTTTTTCTATTTAATGAATTTTTAATATTTTCGGGAACTTTCTTACCTTCAAATATCATAGTGTTATATATTACTTCTTCTTTGCTCTGCATTCCTACAGCTATTGAATGGACATTTGGATTGCTTAATACAAATTCTAGTGATTCCTTAGCATCATATAGCAAATTTCCTCCACCTAAAGGTTTCATAGTGTAAATACCTTTTCCAGCCTCATAAGCTTCTTTGATAGCATTTCCCATGTCTGATACTGAACCATCAACAATTCCTAAACCAGCTTTATTATAAATGGGATGTATTACTTCAATATCATTATATTTTAATGTAGCCTTAACACAAGCAACGTAATGTGTTGATATACCAAATGCTCTTATGTATCCCTTTTCCTTAGCTTTAATAAAAAATTCTATTGCCTCGTTGTGTCCTTTTAAAGTATGCTCACTTTCTTGTTCATGTAGTGAAAAAATATCAATATAGTCTGTATTCAACTCTTTAAGAGCTTTTTCAAGACTATTTCTAGCACCTTCATATGAATAGGAATAGGATTTAGTAGAGATAACAATATTATTTCTTTTACCGGAAATTGCTTTTCTTATATAGTGATAATTTTCATATAATTCTGCTGTATCTATGAAGTTTACTCCGTATTCAAAGGCTTCTTCAATTATCCTTGCACCATCATTTATGCTGAGGTTTGCTTGAAGAGAGCTGATAGTCAGGCTTCCAAAGCAAAGTTTTGATACAATAATGTTTGTATTCCCTAATTTAGTATATTCCATTTTTCCCTCACAACAATCAAAGTATTATAAAGCTAATTGAAAATTAGAAGGGCTTCCTCAACAAAACTCGCAAACGATCAAGGAAGCCTTTTTGAAAGTCCTATGGGTTATAAGAAAAGCTAGAAGAATATATTCTATTTCTTCCAGCCTGTTTAGTCAACTATTGATTTTATATGTTTTTAACATAAGACTTAACCAATTCTTCCAATAGCTCGTCTCTCTCCATTTTCCTTATGAGGCTTCTAGCATTATTGTGACTCGTTATATAAGTTGGATCTCCAGAAAGTATGTATCCAACTATCTGGTTTATTGGATTATAGCCCTTTTCCAATAAAGCTTTATATACGCTTATAAGTATTTCAGAGGGCTCATATTCTTTTTCCTTTTCTACTTTAAACTTCATGGTTTCTTCAATGTTAGAGCACATTATGCCACCACCTCCCGAATTTCACTATCTTTATAATAATATAGCAACGGAGATATTTCAACATAATTATTCTATTTGCTTTTTAAGTATCATAGGTATAGCTTCTTTTATTTCATCCAACTTACTATTATCTTTTATTCCGCCTTGAGCCATATCAGGTCTTCCACCGCCGCTACCATTACCAAGCTTTGTTATTTCTTTAATTATGTTTCCTGCATGCACTCCTAAAGATAATGCTTGCTTTGATGCCATAGCAAGAATAGTCGTCTTATCACTGCCCATTGAATATAATATGACTATGCCACTTCTTAATTTTTCTTTTAACTTATCTCCCAAAGCTCGCATGTCCTCAATGCTTGATGAATTAGCATCTAAAACAATATATTTAATATTTCCTATTTCTTTGGCCTTGGATAAATAATCATTAATAGAAGTATCAGCAATTCTATCTTTTAAGATTTGGATTTCTTTTTCATAATCTTTGTTTTCTTTTAGTGTATGTTCTATTTTTTTTATGAGTTCGTCCTCATTTGTTTTTAATTTAGAACAAGCATCCTGAATTATGTTTTCTTTGCGCAACAGGTACTCATACAATGCTTCACCTGTTATGGCTTCTATTCTCCTAATACCTGCAGCTATACCACTTTCACTTATTATTTTAAACATGCCAATCTGGCTTGTGTTGGTCATATGGGTACCACCGCATAATTCAATGCTATAGTCACCCATTTTTACCACTCTCACAATATCGCCATACTTTTCTCCAAACAATGCCATTGCTCCCATGGCTTTTGCTTCATCAATAGTAACTTCGGATATAGTTATATCCATACTTTTCCATATGGCGGAGTTTACTTCTCTTTCAACTTTAGCTAATTCTTCACCAGTCATGGCTTTAAAATGAGTAAAATCAAATCTTAATCTGTCTTTTTCAACAAGTGAACCTGCTTGTTCAACATGAGTTCCAAGAACATCTCTTAATGCTTTGTGAAGCAAATGTGTTACAGAGTGATTTCTTGCAGTAGCTAACCTTCGCTTTTTATCCACATGAGCTGTACAAGAATCATCTACTGCAACTTGACCTTCTGTAACTTTACAATGATGAACAAACCTTCCTCCTGTTACTTTTTTACAGTCATAAACATGAAGTTTAAAACCTAAACCTTTTATTACACCCGTATCAGCTACCTGCCCACCACTTTCAGCATAAAATGGTGTCTCTGAAAGTATTATCCCTATATCCATACCCTCTGAAGCTTTATCAACTATAGTATTATCTGCAATTATTGCCTTTATAATACTAGGATAGCTTAGATTATCATATCCAACAAAAGTGGTTTTTATGTTTTTATCAAGCTTGGAATAAATATCTTCTTTCCATCCTTCTGCTTCATTATCTCCTCTTGCAGTTCTTGCTCTTTTTCTTTGACGCTCCATTTCTTCTATGAAGGCTTCCTCATCTACCTTTAGACCATGTTCTTCTAACATATCCTTAGTTAAATCTAGTGGAAAACCATATGTGTCATACAATTTAAAAGCAGCTTCTCCAGATAGGGTATCAGTTCCATTCATTAGCTTTATATATTCTTGAAGTTTCTCTAATCCTTGCTCTAAGGTTTCTTCAAATCTTTCTTCTTCAATTTTTATGATATTTTGAATGTATTTTTCCTTTTCCTTTAGCTCAGGATATGCCTGATGGTATGCTTCTATAACTTTTTTAGATACCATGCTTAAGAATGGTCCTTTGAATCCAAGAAGTTTTCCATGCCTTGCACCTCTTCTTAATAGCCTTCTCAGAACATATCCTCTGCCTTCATTGCTAGGAAGAACTCCATCGGAAACAAGGAAAGTTACACTTCTTATGTGGTCTGTTATAACTCTAATGGACACATCTTTAGTTGGGTCCTTACCATATTCTACTCCTGCTAAGGAGCAAATATAATCTAATGTATGTCTAATGGTATCTATTTCGAAAATATTATAAACATCTTGCATTATGACAGACATTCTTTCTAAGCCCATACCAGTGTCAATATTGGGCTTAGCGAGTTTATTATAATTTCCTTCCTCATCCTTATCAAATTGAGTGAATACTAAGTTCCAAAACTCTATATATCTGTCACAATCACAACCGATCTTACAATCTGGTTTGCCACAGCCATATTTTTCGCCACGATCAAAGTATATTTCTGAGCAAGGTCCACAGGGGCCAAGACCAATTTCCCAGAAATTGTCTTCTTTTCCCATTCTCACTATTCTCTCAGAAGCCAAACCGATTTTTTTATTCCATATCTCAAAGGCTTCATCATCATCCTGATATATTGTTACCCATAATCTTTCTTCAGGCATCTTTAGCCATTGAGTACAAAATTCCCATGCCCAGGATATTGCTTCACTTTTAAAATAATCACCAAATGAAAAATTGCCAAGCATCTCAAAAAAGGTACCATGACGTGCTGTTTTTCCTACCCTCTCAATATCCGGTGTCCTTATACACTTTTGACATGTTGTGACCCTCTTTTTTGGAGGAACTTCTTGTCCAGTGAAATATGGTTTAAGCGGTGCCATGCCAGAATTTATCAATAGAAGACTCTTATCCTTTTCTGGAATTAAGGATGCACTTTTTAGTCTCAAATGTTCTTTAGTCTCGAAAAAGCTAAGAAATTTTTCTCTTATTTCATTTAACCCTAGTTTCTCCATTGTTATCCTCCTTTAAAATGTATAGGTAAGAAAGGCTTCCATTGGATAAACTTTAAATCAAGGAAGCCTTTCTTGAAATGCATAGAATAGCATATACTAAGGAAATTTATACTTTCTTATAAATGATAAAAAATCTTCATCCCTATTGGGATGAAGCCGATTCCACGGGATGTATCATATTGCTTTTCAGCATAATATTAACTTATTTAATAGAAAGATTATATATTATTACACAATTTTTGTCAACTTCTTGGTATATATAAACTATTATAGATAGTTTTTTAGAAAGTGCCTTAAACATAGTTTTATAACTGCGGCAAAAGGTACAGCTATCAACATTCCAATAATTCCCAATATCCTTCCTCCAATTAGTAAAGCCATAATTACATAAACAGGATGTATTCCTACACTTTCTCCTATTATCTTAGGAGTGATAATACCGCTTTCTAATTGCTGAACCAATATATAAGCTCCTGCAGCATAGAAAGCTTTTGTGGGAGAATCGAGTAGAGCCAATATTACTGTAGGAATCATGCCTATTATTGGTCCAAAATATGGAATTATATTTGATACACTTGCAAACATTCCTAACGTCAACGAATACTTAACTTTTATTACCAACAACGCTATTGTGGTGAGGATTCCAACCACTGAGCATACAAATATCTGTCCTCTAATATATTTTCCGAAAACATTATCAATATCCCTAAAAAGTTGCATAATTTTATTTCTCTTTGATTTTGGTAAAATTAGAATCAATTGATTTTTAAAATATGCGGAATCTTTAAGCATGTAAAATGTTAGCACTGGTACGATAATAAAGTTAAACAGCTGAGAAAAGAAATTTATTATTGAATCTGCTACTTTATGTAGAAAAGATAGTATCATATTCTGAAGAAGCATTATATTATCATCAATTATATCCTTAATACCTTGGGGCAAATTGCTGTTTATAAATCCATTCTGAAACTTCTGGTATAAATTATCATATTGCTTCATGTAGTTAGGTATGTTTTCTACAAGTACAGATACATCTTTAAATAGTCTTGGTATAATTACCAATCCAAATATAATTGCCAGACATAGAAAAAAAGCATATACTAAAACAACGCTATATATTCTTTTGAATCCTCTCTTTTCAAAATAATGTACAATAGGATTTAAAAGATAGGCAAGAAGAGCTGATATTATAAAAGGACTCACTATTTCTGATAAAAACTGTCTATTTTTTACTAAAAATAGAAGCAATAGAATAATAACAACATATTTAATTAGTTTATATAGTAATATCCTATCTTTAATGTTATCTATCATATACACCATTCCATAATTTTTATGTGAACTTATTTAAGTTAAGCAAACCTCTTCCTTGTGGTTGTATTATGCTACTGTCATATAGTATCAAAGCTTCTGAATCAATACTATATCCAAAACCTGCTGATATTAGCTTTCTTCCGCTTATAAGATCATCGATATAACCTTCAGAAAACTCAAAGCCTACACAATACCCTCTATCTATATCCAATATCATATCACGTACTATACCTATAAGCTCACCATCCGGATTTAGAATTATTTTGTTTAAAATATCATGTATATATGATAAAATATAATGTTTTTCATTATTATAATCGAAAAGCTTTGCTTTGATATTTTTTTTGACATAAAGCCCATTGCTACCAATAAGCAGTAAATCATCAAATAAAAATATTTCATACTCTTTTCTGATGAGCTTTTTTTTCCATGTAAAGCCTAAAATCTTGTTTGAATTTTTATCAAGAATAACATCATTAACCATGGAAAAATATTCATTTTTGTCATTATAGAATATTGGTTTATCAATAATTTCGCTGCATTTTATCAACGTTTGAACCCCCAATAGTTTTACTTATAATTATGATTTGTAATATTAAAGGAAAAAATGATTGCTAATTTATTCAGAATTGATAAGTATTTAGTAAAAAAGAAAAATGTCTTTTTCAGAATATTTGACAATGTAATAATTTGCGAGTATTAATAAGTTCAAATTTATATTAAAAGTAAATAACTTTTATGCAAGCACTTTTATTCATGGTAGCTTTTTGCTTAAGAAATTATAATTTGAAAAGTTAATAATACCCTAGAAAGATTTTATTCATATAAAAAAAGACCGCTTACCGGTCTTTATAAATTTTTATCATATTTCTGATACAGCTCTCTTAGATTTGATGCCTGCATTCCCTGCTGCTCTGCAAGCTTTTTAAAAACCTCTGAAACCTCTTCATCCTCAATTCTTTTGGAATACATTTCGAAATCTCGAACTAGTTCCATTGTATTCATCCACGCTCTTTGTAAGCAATCCCTTGTGTTCATTTTGTCATCAGCCATAATCTTCACCTCCAAAAGCTTATTTGATTTCTTGACAATAATATTAGCTTTTAAAGGTTTTTTTATACTTCTACCTTACTTTACTATTACACCGCCGCCAATCAAATAATCATCTTGATATAATACTACAGCCTGACCAGGCGTAATGGCTCTCTGAGGTTCATCAAAAATTAATTTAAATCTGTTATCACCTGTTGGTATAGCCCATGCACTGCTTTCTTTAGCACTATATCTTATCTTTGCTTTAGCTCTCATAGGATGCTGTAGTGTATCGAAAGGAAGAAAGTTTGCAGCTGTTGCTAATAATTCATTTTTAAAAACTTCATCTTCTTCACCCAAGATAACTAGATTTTTCTCGGGAATAATATCTACAACATACATCGGTTTGCCTAGAGCAATGCCTAATCCTTTTCTCTGGCCTATAGTATAGTGGACTATACCTCTATGGGTACCTAAAACATTGCCTTTAGTATCAACGAATTTGCCTGGTTTTATTTTATCTCCTCTTTTATTTTCTAAGAACTTGCCATAGTCATTATCTTCTATAAAACATATCTCCTGGCTATCAGGTTTATTTGCAACATCCAGATCAAGTTCATCTGCAATCTTTCTTGTTTCTTCTTTAGTATAATCTCCTAATGGCATCAAAATTCTTTCAAGCTGACTTTGTGACAGGTTGTATAACACATATGTTTGATCCTTTGTGGCGGTAGCAGATTTTTTTATTAAATATCTATTGAGTTTTTTTTCGTGTATGATTCTGGCATAATGACCTGTAGCAACATATTTTGCTTCTAAAGCATCAGCTTTTTTTAACAAAGCATCAAATTTTAAATATTTATTGCATGCGATGCAAGGGTTGGGAGTTCTTCCAGCAAAATATTCATTAATAAAATAATTAACTACCTTTTCTTCAAATATTTCAGTGAAATTGATCACATAAAAAGGTATATTCAATTTATCGCATACCCTTCTTGCATCATCAACAGAAGATAAAGAGCAGCAGCTATCTCTTCCACTATCCTGTTCAAAATCATCATTACTTCTTAGCTTCATCGTGATTCCAATAACTTCATAACCTTGCTTTTTAAGAAGATAAGCGGCGACTGAACTGTCTACGCCACCGCTCATTCCTATTATTACCCTATCTTTCATCAAATGCACCTACTACAAATTACTTCACTGTTTATTATGCTTCTTTTTATAATCTTCTATAGCAGCTTTTACTGCTTCTTCTGCCAAAACTGAGCAATGAATTTTTTGAGGTGGGAGACCATCCAATGCCTCAACTACAGCTTTGTTGGTAAGCTTAAGTGCTTCTTCAATTGTTTTGCCTTTTATCATCTCAGTAGCAATACTGCTTGTTGCCACAGCTGCACCGCAACCAAAGGTTTTGAACTTTACATCCTTGATTATATCATTTTCTATTTTAAGATATATTTTCATTATATCTCCACACTTTGCGTTGCCTACTTCTCCTATACCATCTGCGTTTTCAATTTCACCTACATTTCTAGGTGAAGTAAAATGATCCATTACTTTTTCACTATACATTACTTATTTTCCTCCCTTTACTTTTTCGTATAATGGTGACATATCTCTCAATCTTTGAACGATCTCAGGTAGAACTTCTAATACATAATCCACATCTTCTTCTGTGTTTTCGTCACCAAGGGTTAATCTTAATGATCCGTGTGCTATTTCATGAGGTAATCCAATTGCAAGAAGCACATGTGATGGATCCAAAGATCCTGATGTGCATGCTGAACCACTAGAAGCAGCTATTCCTTTCATGTCGAGATTTAATAGCAATGATTCGCCCTCAATATACTCAAAACAGAAATTTGCATTACCAGGCAATCTCTTTTCCGGATGGCCATTAAGTCTAGTATATGGAATTTTTTCCATAACTCCATTTATGAGCTTTGTCCTTAGCTTTAGCAATTTTTCATTGTAGCTATCTATGTTCTCTGTCGCTAATTCAATAGCTTTACCTAAACCAACTATTCCAGGCACATTTTCTGTACCTGCTCTTCTACCTCTTTCCTGTCCTCCACCGGTTATTAGATTTGCTATTTTGGTTCCTTTTCTTATATAAAGTGCACCTACTCCCTTTGGACCATAAAATTTATGTGCAGAAAGAGACAACATATCTATATTTTGAGCTTTTACATCTATCTTTACATTACCTATAGCTTGAACTGCATCTGTATGGAAATATATATTTCTTTCTTTAGCAATCTTACCTATTTCTTCTATAGGCTGTATAGTACCTATTTCATTATTTGCATACATTATGGATATAAGAATTGTCTTATCTGTAATCGCCGCTTTTAAATCTTCAATTCTTATCATTCCATAATTGTCAACAGGTAAATAAGTTACTTCAAATCCTTCCTTCTCTAATTGCTCACAAGTATGCAAAACTGCATGATGCTCAATAGAAGTTGTTATTATATGATTTCCTCTGTTTTTATTAGCATAAGAGACTCCTTTCAATACCCAATTATCTGACTCAGAGCCGCCTGCTGTAAAGAATATTTCTTCTGGTAAGGCTCCTAATGCTTTAGCAACTCTCATTCTGGCTTGATCCACAAGTTTTTTGGCTTCTCTACCAAAAGAATAAATGCTTGATGGATTTCCATAATATTCTGTATACACAGGTAACATTTCTTCTAATACTTCTGGCTTAACTTTGGTTGTAGCTGAATGATCAAGATAAATTCTTTTATTCATTTTCACTTCTCCTCTTTACATTTGTATTATTAAGCGTATAATAATCATCAACCATATCTTGAAGACTTATAGAATCGATAACATTATTTATGCTTTCTGTAATCTTTTCATATAGTAACCTTGTTGCACAGTAGTCTGCATTGCTACATTCGGGCTCATCTTCCAGTACACATTTTGCAGGAGCTAATGAACCTTCAAGTACTCTTATAACATCTCCTGCTTTAATTTCATTTGGTGGCTTTGCTAATTCATAGCCACCTTGAGCTCCTCTGGTACTGTTTACTAATCCATTTTTCCTCAGAGGTGATATCAAATGCTCTAAATATGTATCTGATAGCGATTGCTTATTTGCAATATCCTTTAATGACATTGCACCTTTACCATAATTCAATGCAAGTTCCAACATCATTTTAAGTCCATATCTACCTCTAGTTGAAAGAATCATGATATCAACCTCCCTTTTAATTCCTAGTAATAAACTCGGATTTATATTTTAAAGATATCACTTTCTACATTTTCTGTCAATTACTTTTTGATAAATCATTGAAATCGTTAATATTACAGTTTTTAAGTATTGCTTATTATATTATTATTAGTAATAATAATCAAGATATTTGCTATTTTATAAAAATCAAGGCACAGTAAAAGCTTTTACCTTTACTGTGCCTATCTATATTAAATTGCTGATACTTAGAATATCAGCAATGGTCGAAATTCAATCAATAAAAGGTTAGACCATTCTAACCTTTTATTGATTTGTTCAACCTAACAATCAGTTTGTCTAAATCAACTTTTCTAAAATGAGCAGCCTGCTCAATAGTCAACTTTGAAAAGCCTCCTCACCCGCATCCTATTCTGTCCATGCCATAGGATTTAAATATTTTTCTGGTCTTGGGATATGTTTTTATCACTTGGTTTACCGTCATATTTTTATTGATTTCATTTACTTTCATTTTCCAGTCTCATTAACTAATCGCAATAAGGATCTATATCATCTATTTGAGGAGGATTAAAGTTAGGAATATCTAATAAATCAAAATTATCACAGAAATCTTCTGCTGTGCATTCATCTGTTATCTCACAATAACCGAATACTGGTATACATAATTGAACTTCTGCATCAAACTTAATTGCAACAAATATACCTACATTAGTTAAAAGTATTCCATTGTTTATTTCGTTGTTTTCTTCGTCGATTATTGCTTCTGCTAAACACTGCAATTCAAAAGCTTCCTGGTCAACAAAGTGGAGAAGTCTTTCAAAGGTTTCTGCAGAGGCTCCAGGATATAACCTTCTTACGCTAAAATCAAAGCACAATTCTCCATCAGGTCCTTTAGATAATGCATTACCAGAAGGTACATTTTTGACTTTTAATCTTATAATGTTTCCTCTTGAATCTCTTGCGAAAACTTTGAAGCAGCATTTTCCTGAAAATCTAAGCCTTCTTTCTCCTGCTAAACCATTACTTGCACAGCCTTTGTATTTAGAAGCATCCTTTATTCTTGGGTCAATGATTTTACCATCTCTTAAAATCAAAGTAGGTTCGATCCAGCCTCTTACACCTTCGCACTTTTCATCAGCTTCAAATTCAATGCCTTCTACACACTCTCTCAAAACGAACTCATCAAATACCTTTTTTACCTTTATGCATTCCCTGAAAACAGTGATATCTCCCTGGGTTATAGAACCAGTGCATTCAACCTGAGGCAATGGCATATATAAACACCTTCCTTACATGATTATATCTTTCATAGTACATAATATGTAAAGTTCTTTTTTTTGTGTAAAGATTTTGATGCTAATAAACAACATAAAAGCAAATATTTAACCATATAATTTTGTAGGTTATAAAAAAGGTGGTGGGATAGTGGTAAGCTCTAATTGTTATAAAGTAATTATTGAATCTAGAGGAAATAAATTAAGCATTTATTATGAGAATTCAGCTATATATTGCAAAATGGTAGATTTATATGGTAAAACTAAAGAAACCATTCTTGTAAGTGATGTATATGATAACTTTTTCTATTCTAAATCCCATGATGATAATATATATTTACTATGCGAAGGAAAAGCGAGAAATTTCTTGTTTTTAACATTTGATCATAATGGATGGCATATAGAGGAATTGAATTTACGAAAAGAGTTCGGGAATATTACTCTTCTAGGACTTTTTGCTTTATCAGATGGAGTACATATTGTTTTTGCCAAAAAATTATTATTAGAGTATTATTTTGATCTATACTTGCTTACAAAATCAAATGATGAATGGGAAAAATCATTTATATGTGAAATTTATTCCAAAACAGTAAAAAATTCAGAAATTATTAAAATGACAGGATATAATAATCTTCACCTTATATCTACTTTATATGATGGACAGTCCTTATCTTTAAGTTATTTTCTTTATGAATCCACAAACTCAAGATGGTCACACATACCAATAGTAAATCTTAACTATGATGATATATATATAAGCACTTCAATACATGATTGCAATTTAAATCTATATTGCTATAATTTTGATAATAGAACATTAAACATTTATTATTTTTCAAAAAATTTATTAGCTAATTCTGCCTTCTCACTGGTAGATATAATAAAACTAAATAATGTTTCTGAAGATGTTCTTTTGGTCATTGACATTATTAGTGATACTTTAAAGATAAAATATATTTATAATAACTTTTATCACGAAAGCAATTATAACATCATTACAAAACAGTGGATTAGTTTTAAAAAAATACCTTTATATCAACTACCTGTTTTACATTATGTAAAAATAATCAAAGATACTTCTGATAATGATTTCGAAGAGATAAAAAATATATGCTCTATAAGCGATATGTTGGAAATAGGCGTGCCATACGATAATATGGTTATATTAGATGATGAAAAAAATATAAAAGATAATGACACTTTTAGTAATACATCTTTAATATTAGATCACATGAATTTATTAACAGAAAAAATAGAAGATTTAAGTAGAAAACTTAGTGAATTAGAAAGTAAGAAAGTGAATAAAAAGCTATATGAAAGTAAATATGAAGATGATATAGATTACCATAAGGAACATCATCAAGTACTAAAGCAAAGCAATTTTAAAGAAAAATTCATGAATTCAAAACCAAGGACCATAAAGTTGGAAAGTTCACCAGTACTTACTGGGGTATTATCAAATGTTGATACTTCTTTACCAAAAACCAGAGATAATGAAGATGAAACTCCAGATGCTAATATAGATAATAAAACCAATAGAGAAGAGGTATCCAATAAAGAATACCCCAACAAACATAAAGGTCTTATTAAAACTGTTACTGATTGGCTTAAGGAATAAACATTATTTTTTTCTTAAGTTTAATAGGTGTTCTTTAATTGCTTTTTCATATCCATTGCCTGTTGGATTATAATAGGTTGTGCCTGATAATACATCAGGCATATATTGTTGCTCAACATAATTATTATTGTGATCATGAGGATATTTATAACCTACACCATAGCCGTAATTTTCTGCATTTTTAAATGTAGCATTCCTTAAATGATATGGTATAATTCCTATTTCTTTTGTTTCTAAATCCTCTAATGCTTTATCTATAGCTATGTATGAAGCATTACTTTTGGGAGCACAAGCCACATATATAGCGGCCTGGGCTAGAATTATTCTTCCTTCAGGCATTCCGATCATCTTTACTGCTTCAGCTGCATTAACTGCAACACATAATGCCATTGGATCAGCATTTCCTACATCTTCTGCTGCACATATGATTATTCTCCTTGCTATGAACATAGGATCTTCTCCAGCTTTAATCATCCTTGCCAAATAATGCACTACAGCATCTGGATCTGAGCCTCTCATGCTTTTAATAAATGCAGATATTGTGTCGTAATGATTCTCACCGGACTTATCATAGTAAACAGATTTTCTCTGTATTGATTCAGAAACAATGTCTTCAGTTATAATAATTTTTCCATTACTATCTTTGTCAGTTGATAATACAGCTAATTCTAAAGCATTAAGAGCTTTTCTGGCATCTCCACCTGATAAAAATGCAAGAAGCTTCAGTGCTTCATCTGTAATTGTCACATTATAAGCACCCAACCCTTTTTCTTTATCTTGTAGACATCTTAATATTATTTTTTTTATATCTGATTCTTCTAACTCTTTTAGCTTAAATACTGTAGAGCGAGAAATTAAAGCATTATTAACCTCATAAAAAGGATTTTCTGTAGTTGCTCCAATTAGGATTATTGTTCCGTCTTCAACATAAGGCAACAATGCATCTTGCTGACTTTTATTAAAGCGATGTATCTCATCTATGAAAATTATGGTTTTCTGACCGTTAAATCCTCTTCTTGATTTTGCTTCTTCAACAGCCTTCTTTATATCCTGAACACCTGATGATACTGCATTAATCTGTTGGAAATATGCTTTTGTAGTATTTGATATAATCTTTGCAAGAGTTGTCTTGCCACATCCAGTAGGTCCCCATAAAATAACAGAAGTAAGTTTATCTGCTTTAATAGCCCTATATAACAGTTTACCGGGAGAAATTATATCTTCCTGACCGACAAATTCTTCCAGTGACCTAGGTCTCATTCTCACCGCAAGGGGACCTTCTTTTTTCAATTCTTCATTTAAATTAACATCAAAAATACTAATCTGATCATTTTTCATTTATTGCATCCAACCTTTCAGCTATATAACTAGCTAAAATTAACTTTAATATTCCGTATTTTTCTATCATTAACTTATCAATAAAACACGTTATTGAATTTAAATATATTACTAAATGATTTTTAGTAATACATGCTTGTAATTATTATACATCAAAAAAGTGTCATTATAAAAAGGTAATTTAACCTCTTGTGTTAGTTAATTCGATTTTACTATAAGGAATATTATACCAATCAATAAGGATATAAAATCCCTGATAGATGATATTATACGGATTAATTATCCAAATACTAACTCTTTGATTCTTGAATGTAACTCACGGCCTACAAGTTTATTGATGTAATAGCACAAGTTATAAGCCAATAGTTTGGTTTTAAGCCTTGTTTGTAAGCCCCAAAAGGATTTTGCAAGAACTCTCTCAATATTGAGTTGGCAATCAAGCTGGGATGCTTATGTTTAAATCCTTCACCTTAATCTAAAGATGCTTTGCCTCAATTCTTTAGGGAATTGAACTTTGCTGCGACTTCTCTGAAGAGGTAAGATATCAATATCTTTTTCAGCTTTTAGGGCTGCAGTAAAATCATCACCTATATAACCTTTATCACCAAACATAGTAATACTGCTATAGTTTCTGGTTAAATCCCAAGCAGCTGCTCTGTCATCAATATTAGCAGAAGTAATTATAGCATCTGTTATAAAACCATCTATGGTTGCAAGCATGTGTAGTTTATATCCAAGATATGTTTCCTTTTTGGATGCACATTTACCATAAGTAGCACCGAATCCTTTAAACGTCTTATGAAAATGTGCTCTTCTAAACTTGCACACTGGAATAGGAATGCTGTCAATAATCCTGTATGGTTGGTTTACATGTTCTGTAAGAACAGAAATCTTCTTTCGAATTTCTTCTGTAACTGCATGAAGGTTTCTTCTGGTTCTATTAAACCTAGAGCTACTGCAAAGCCTTGGAAACAAGTCTCTCATATTCTTATTGTAGAAACCAAACCAGGCATTTTCTGAATCAATGGTTAGTAATTCAGCAACAATACTTAAGGTAATTAATTCACTATCACTCATCTTAGAAGTATTGATATTACAACGATTTTTAATATGTGTTGGAGTTACTTCATGGTAACTGTCGCCAATTATGACATAGGCGACAGTTACAAAGTTTTTTAAATCTCCAATTTCTTTGATACAATAATTTTTATCAGACTCCAGCATATATGGTGACCCCTATTATTTTTGTAGCTATTAATAATAGGTTACATAATATGTTGGAGCTTTTCATTCGTAGATTTTTGGTAATTCAAAACTAGCACAACGAGTTAATTAAATAATCATTATTGCTTAGTATTACCAAAAATTTTCTTTTATAATTTCTATTTTTTATTTATGTTTCGATGGGTATAGTTATGTTTTCTAGGAAGAGAATGAATTTTTATGTATTTAGAAGCTATATGTGGGATATGAACACTTAACTTATAAAAACCTTAAAAAGGAGGAGTTTATGTATGAATAATGTTTTAATTTGTTTGATTGGCTCCAATCCTTTGCCGATTTTTTTAGTATGTCAATATTTGAATTCTGATAAAAGGGAAGAAGAAGAAAAAAAGATTCTGCCAAAACCTGATAAATATATATTCTTATGTTCTGAAGAAACAATGATATTTGCGGAAAAGCTGCAAGAAAAATGTAAGTTATTTGGTAAATTGGATATAGTTAAAGTAGATAAAGAAAGAGATCCAAGGGATATAAAGAGTAAGCTATATGGTAAATTAGATGAGATTAATAAACCTGTGGATAGTATTCATCTTAATTATACAGGTGGTACTAAGCCAATGGCAGTTCATAGTTATCAATGTGTCAAGGAGTTTTGTAGAACTCATAATATTAAGACGTTTATAGCAAGTGATGTTTCCGACGAAAAATCAAAGATTATAATAGAAAATGATGAAACTGATGAAATTTATTATCCTCAAGATTCAATAGATTCAAAGAAAAATTTATATAATTTTGTAGAAATAGATTGTAAAACATTGTTTGAACTACATTATATGGAATTAGACACAAAAAGAATGGGAAAGACTTCTCCTAAAATGCCCGATGTCAACCATGATAAAATTTTTGAAGCTCTCACCAAAGAAAAAGAAGGGGAAGAAATAAAAAATAAAATAAATGAAATTAAAGAAGGGTTTAAGAATAAAAGCCCTGAGGAAAAAAATCAGGATTTTGAAATAGTGAAAAAATACAATATAGACTATGGATTTGGATTAAATATTGATAAAAGTGCTACTTTTGAAAGTTATGGTAAGAATAAATTTTCAGCTATTATAGATTATTTACATGGTAAATGGTTAGAGGATTATTTATTTAAAGCCATATATAAGATAAAAGATAAATTAGGATTATGTGAATTACGACTTTCTGTAAATCCGAAATATAAAAGAAGACCTTGCGAAGTAGATGTTATTGCAATAAAAGGCTATAAACTTTATTTATTTAGTTGTACTACATCAAATGAAATAAAGATATGCAAAGCTAAGGCATTTGAAGCGATATACAGAGCCGATCAATTGGGAGGACGGCATGCAAAAGCTATATGTGTAAATCTTATGCCTGAAAAGCCAAATGGTTCAGATAGTAATAATGAAGAATTGCTTAAAGATATGTCTTCTTTTGGAGCTAAGATGAACTTTGATTATATAGGTTTAGAAACATTGTCAGACGAAAAGAAACTTGAAAAAAAATTAAAGGATATTTTCACTGATTAGGAGGTAACTATGGGTTATTTAGGCATTTATGATATCATAGGCATTCAGAGTTATATATTCAACACAAGCAAATTGAAAGAGATAATCGGTGCTTCTGTGTTAGTAGAAAATGCTTTAAAAGAATTGTTGATTGCTTCAATAAAAGAAGTAATAAAGGAAGAAGAATGCAGGGTAACAGACTGGAGTTATAGAGAAGACTTTGTTTTGCCGAAAAATAACAATATATTAGCTGAGGTTATCTACATAGGTGGTGGAAATGCGATAGTAGCTTACAGAAATAAAGATATTATGAAGGAAGTTAATAAGGATTTTTCAAAAAAGCTGTTTGAAAATACTTATTCTTTAAAATTTGCATTTGCTCAAATTGAGACGGATTTTGAAAATTTCTCTAACGATTATAAGAGATTAAATATTGAAAAAGAAAAATTTAAGTATTCTTCAAATAAAACCAGAGCAGGACTTAACTATTCAATAAGTATGCAAGATATCGATACGGGTATGCCAATAATAGGAAAGTATAACAGCGAATATCTTACTATGGAAAAGAAGTTAAAGAGAGATGAAGAATTAAAATCCAGAATCAAAAAGCAGCAAAATATGGATTCAGATTTTATTATTCCGGATGAGTTTGAATATATGATTTCAGAAAAATACCAGAACAGTTATATTGCAATAGTACATATAGACGGTAACAATATGGGCAAAAGAATAGAAGAAATTATAAGCAAGAAAGAAGATTACTCCGAAGCAGTTAAATATATAAGGATAATTTCATCAAGCATAGAAGAAATATATCAAAAAGCTTTCAATGACATGGTTAAATCTATTGAGGACAAGCTTTCAGATAATGATTTCCTAAAGAAAAATGGTATAAAGCTAACAGAAGTTGATGGTAAAAAATATCATGTAATAAGAGATATAATTCTAAATGGTGATGATGTGACATATGTGATAAATGGCAAGCTGGCTTTAGACAGTGCTGCAATTTTCATTTCTAATATAGAAAGCAATTCATTTCCTTTAACGGACAAGCCCATGTCATGTTGTGCGGGAGTTGCGTTGATGCATAGTCATTATACGTTCAGCAATGCTTATGGAATAGCCGAACAATGTTGTTCTTTAGCTAAAAGGAAGGCAAAAGTTGAAGCTCTATTGCACCAAAAAGATGTTAAAAGCTATATTGATTTTCATATCTGCAGTGGAGCAATTACTTCTCTTGAAAACTATAGAAAGGACAATTATATGTTCCCTGGGAAGGAGCCAGAAGAAAGGGGTACCGGTTCCTTGAGGTATTATTCATATAGTTTTTTAGAGAGACCTTGGTTGGTGACAGGTGAATCTAATGAATTAGATTGGGAATGCTTTAAAAAAATGTATGTGGACTTGCTTTATAAAAATGATAATAATAAACCATGGCCGCGTAGCAGGTTAAAGGAACTTCAATCAAAATTCCATTTGGGTCAAGAAGAGGTAAAAGAGTATTTATTTGAATGCAAGTCAAGAGGATATATTTTGCCGGGTGTAGATATTGAAAGCACTGATTATGATAGGAAATTAGCAGCATATTATGATGTTATAGAATTAATGGATCATTTTGCTCTGATTGAGGAGGTATAAAGATGAGACTTGAAATGGAGCTTTTATCTGATTTATGTAGTGCATCGGGCGAGAATTCTTCCGGGATAGTTGATATTGATATATGTTTTGATGAACTAGGTTTACCGTATATTCCAGCTAAAAGGATTAAAGGTTGTTTAAGAGAAGCTGCGTTAGAGCTTTTAGAATGTAAAAATGACGAAAACGGATTTGAACTGATAGATAAAATATTTGGTAAAAGCGGAGACATGGAAGGCGGCGAACTCTATATTAGTAATGGTTATTTAGAAAACTATGATGAGTTAAGAAAAGGTATTATTTCAGCCAAGGAAGATAATAAATTAAAAAAAATATTTAATCGCCAAAGAATACAGGATAATTATACTAGGATAAGAGTTCAAACCAGCATAGATGATAATACTAAAACTGCAAAAGAAAATAGCCTTAGAGTTACGAGAGTTATAAATAAAGGAAATAAGTTTTATTTTGAGGTTAAAATTGATGATGAAGAAGGAAAAGAGTTAATTAAAGAAACATGCAAAGTTCTTAGAAATATCGGATTAAGAAGAACGAGAGGTTTTGGTGAAATTAGGTTAAGCTTAGTAGATAGTGAAAGTGATAATAAATTTGAAATAATTAATAAAACTGCAAGTACATATGGTACCGTAAAATTAAAACTCAGATTAGAATCTCCTCTTTTAATTTCAGGTGGCTCTAACAGTGTAAATATGACTGAGAGTTATATACCAGGCAGCTCTTTTCTTGGTTATTTTGCAAACAGATTTATAAAAAAATATAATCTTGGAGCAAATGCTCATGAGGATAAAGACTTTAGAAGAATATTTTTAGAGGGAAGCATAGTTTTTGATAATGCATATATTTCAGATTCAGATTATAATGAGTTTATTCCATGTCCATTATCTATATTTAAAGTAAAAAATAGTAATGATTATATCAATTTAGCTTTTATTGATCATAATGAAAACATTCCTGAGAAAAAAAGTGTGAGAGATACTTATGTTTGTCCAATATATGATGATGAATATTATTTTATATCAACTGAAAGAGATATAGAGTATCATCATAAAAGGCCTAAAGATAGAACTTTAGGGCATCCTGTAGAAGGAAATGGGAAATTATATGAATATGAAGTTCTTTCACCTAATCAAAACTTTTTAGCAAGAATTTCAGGGAATAAAAATGATATAGATTTAATAATGTCTTTAATACCTGATGATAATATCATTTATTTAGGAAAATCTAAAAATGCACAATATGCGCAGGTAAGGATTATAGATATTGAAGAAGATGATGAAAGAGATGACCCTATCATTAGGAAAGGTGATAAATTTACTATTGTGCTGCTTTCTCCGATGATTTTACTTAATGAATATGGCTTTTCAGAAGTGACAGCTCAATTATTTCATAATAAACTAAAGGAACATATCGATGGGTGTAAATTAGTATCAAGTTTTATAGAAAGTAAAATTACGTCTGGATTTAATACAAAGTGGATGATGTATAGGCAGCAATATAATGCTTTTAGTCCAGGATCTACTTTCAATTTTATGTATGAAGGGGAAGAAGATTTTAATGTTTCTGACATTGAAAACCTTAGGTTTGGGCTTAGAGTTAATGAAGGTTTTGGAAAACTGAAGGTATTTACCTGTTATGATGAAGTTACAGAGATAAAGGAATACAATAGTTGTAATGGAAACGAACGTTTCGATTATGAAGAATATTCTCCTAGCTTTAGAGAATTGTATAAATCTTTGATTGATGAGGAAATGAAAAGAAGATTGAAGTATAAAGCGATAGAAAAGATTATTAAGTATAAAAAATATGACAAAAACATAAGAGGAGCATTCCTATTTAAAATTACCTCTATCATAAATGAAGCTGAATCTTTTTCTTTGCTGATTGATAATTTATGCAATATATCCATTAAAGAAAAGAAAGAATCAGCTATTAGATTGTTTTTGGAAGATAAATTCCATGCTGATTTAGATATAAAAGATTTAGAAAGTAGCATTGAAAAGAAATTTATAAACATGCTTAATAATATGGATCTTCCTAACGAATATGGGATAGATGAGCATTTCAAAAATAATTTGTTCAACTATTTCAAGTATTATTATTTGACATTGTTGAACTATATCAAACTTGAAGAAAGAAAGGGGATTAATTATGGAAGATAAGATTGGAAAAGTAATAAAGAGAATATATGTAAAAGTCCCCATTAAGCTAGAGACTCCTCTAATCATAGGCTCAGGAGATTCATACAATGCAGATATAGAAGTATTAAAAGATAGCAAGGGTATTCCTTTTGTACCTGCATCTTCTTTGGCAGGAGTTTTTAGAGATTATTTAAAGCAACTGTCAAATTACGATAAAGATGTTATTGGGTTAATGTTTGGAAAAGATTATGGCGATTATACTATGAGTTGTATTAATATTTATGATGGATTTTTCTTAAGCGATTACAAATTAAGCATTAGAGACGGAGTAAGGTTAAATGAGAGAAAAGCATCAGTTAAGGGTTCAAAATATGACTATGAGATAGTAGAAACAGGTGCAAGTTTCATATTAAGAATGGAATTGGTAATAAGAGATAGCCATTCTATGTATGAAAATGATTTAAAACGAATGTTGGCACAAATTATTTATGGATTAGAAAAAGGAGAAATCTTTTTAGGAGCAAAAGCAAATAGGGGATTTGGCTATATATCCATTGATACAAGTAATTTGTCTATATTAGAGTTGGATTTTAAAAAAGATAATAATGCCTGGGAGAAATGGATCAACTTTGATTGGGAAAACTTTTTACCAAATATTAAGAGTTATATGGAATTGTGTGATGATGATACGCTTCTTAATAAAACATTATACAACAGACTGGTTGCAGAGATTAATATTTGCAGCAGCATAATGATAAGGCAATATTCTAAGTTTTCAGAAGATTATCCTGAAGTTGATTATGAACATATAAAATGTAACGGCAAACCGGTAATACCTGGGACAAGCTGGGCCGGTACTATTAGACAAAGCAGTATGACAATTCTTAAAGAATTGAACAGTAAAAAATTAAATATGGATGTAGATAAAATAATAAAGGATATTTTTGGATATGTTGAAGATGAAGAAGATGAAAAGGCTTCAAAGGCATCTCTTGTAAAAATTAAGGAATCAATCATAGTCGATAGAGATGAAAAAACCAGAGAGTTGCCGATACAAAGGGTAAGGATTGATAGATTTACTGGAGGTGCTATGGATACAGGTTTATATAATGAGAAGCCTCAATATTTTGGGAAAACAAAACTAGAAATATTAATAAGGAAAAATAACGATTATGTGATAGGATTGATTTTATTGGTTTTAAAAGAGTTAAATGCTGGTATTGCAGTAATTGGCGGTGAAACTTCAATTGGGAGAGGTTTAGTTAGAGTAAATTCAATTTTTTTAGATGGTGAAGAAGTAAATGATGAGAGGGAAGAAAGATATTTAAGAGATTTATTGAAGTATTTGAGAGGAGGAAATTGATGAGCTGGCATTTTGTAGATGGGTATAAAAGATTGGTTAAAGAAATCACAGCAAATGAGATAGAAAAAGAAATAAGGGCAAACCTTGAAAAAAACAAGGATTATTTAGTATTAGAGCATAAATATCAAGGAGTTTACATTTGCAAATATAATAACGGTTCTTTTTATTTTTATGATGGTTCAGGAATAGAACTTGAGAATATGCTTGAAATAAGAATTTTCGATTTAAATTCAGAATTGCGCATTATTAGAAGCGGTAAGGATAAATACAATATGAGATATGTTAATGAGAATGAGAAAGAAGAAGAGAGTAAAATTGATTATTATGATGAGCAGCTGTTATTATATGGGACAAGTGCAAAGATTGAAGGCTCATGGATAAGATTATATGAGGATGATCGAGGAATTAGGATTTATCTTCCTGCAAGTAAAACCTTAGAAAACATTAATCAATCTGATCCTAATGTATTTTTGAAAGTCAGATATTATGTGGATTTTGACGAGGATGGTTTAATGGAGATTGTAGATAATCGTTTGGTAGAGTTTACATTGGGGAAAAAGGAGATGTAATACATGGCCAAAGAGAAAAAGGAGAGACCTGTTGAAAGCGGAAATTATTTCGTAAATCCTTATGCTTTTATAAATATTGATGAAGAATGTGTTAGAAAACCATACGAATCATATGAAAATGATGTAAAAGATAAATTATTGACAGGATATATGGTATGCAAAATAACTACCAAGACCCCAATATTTATTCCAAATATTACTGAAGAGTATGCATTTAAAGAAAGAGTGGGAGCCGACAAAAAGAGTTATGATTTTTTTTCGTATGATGATATATCAGGAGAAGATAGAACAGATAAATATTCTAAACCGATAATTCCCGGAAGTGAAATAAGAGGAGTTATTCGTTCTGCTTATGAAGCTGCTTTTAATGGTTGCATGTCTTCTGTAGATTTGGAAAGGGATTTATATAAAAGGACTAATGAACCCAAAAATCCTGGTTCGCTTATAAGACGAAATGGAAAATGGGTAATAAAACCAGCAGATAGTAAAACTATTAAAGATGTTAATGAGGAAGAAATTAAAGCTGTAAAAGAAGGACAAGGTGTTTTTGTAAATAATATAAATAGCAAGAATAGATATGTAAAATATAAAGACATCGTATTTAAAAGTCCTGAGATTATTAATGGATATATACATAAAGGAGAAGAGTTCGGTAACAGGAAGTGTTATTCAGTATTTATAGATAAAAATAATGAAGAAGAGTTTGAAGTAGATAATGAATGTGTTGATAGACTGAGAAAGGTCTTAAAATTATATCGTGATGAAAGGATTAATATAAAACTTAGAGAAAGAAAAGAGGCAGGAAATGATAAAGCGACATGGTTTGATGGATATGAAATAAAGAATGATGATGAGTATAAAGATGGAGAACAAATATTGATATATTATAGTAGCGATAAAAAATATTTGTCGCCTTCTTGTATTACAAAAGAAGTATTTATGAATAAGATTGAAGATATTCTAATTAATCAAGGAAATCATGTACCATGTAATAAAATTGATAACATTTGTGAAGCTTGTTATTTGTTTGGAATGGTTGGAGAAAACAATGATAATTCTTTGAATGGTAAAATACGCTTTACTGATGCTGAAGCAATTGGTGAAGAGGATTATAGGAATTATTTTGGACCGATAATCGGATTGAAAGAGTTGGCAAGCCCTAAAATTTCAGCTACCGAATTTTATATGAAAAGGCCTGAAGAAGCCAATAAATCAGGTGTACTTTGGAATTATGATTATTATATAGACAGACATAAAAACAAAAAAGAAGATCCAAAGAATGAAAGAATATTTATAAACAATCCCAAAATAAGAGGGAGAAAGTTTTATTGGCATTCTGACCAAACAAAAGATGTAAAACTATCTGAAACAAGTATAAGAAGTTGTGTTATTAGGCCAGTAGGGGATAAAAAAGAGTTTGTTTTCAAGGTATACTTTAATAATTTACCTAAAGATTTATTAACGAAACTCATATGGGTAATGAGTATTGAGAATGATGAAGCTCACTGTCATAAGATAGGCAGAGGTAAACCTATAGGTTTTGGTAGTATAAAAATTAAAGTGAAAGAAATAATGACCAGAAAAATTGAAATTGAAGGAGATAAAATAAAATATAGTGTGACTCCATTACATTATGAGAGTTTAGATTTTTCAATTATTGATAAAGAGTCAAAAAGCATAAAGGAGTTTTTAAAGATCACGGATTTTGAAAATAAGCCATCATGTGTAGACTATCCTAAAGTGGAAAATGTAGAAGAAAAGGATAAAGAAAAACAAAGTAATGAAGAATCATATAGATGGTTCATGGCTAATAGAGAATTTCCTGTAGATAATTGTGAAATTAGTCCTATTAAGCAAGCTATTTACAAAGAACTGCCAGAAATATTGGATGAAAATATAACTTTGCCGATATACAGATATGAAAGTATCAATAATAGCAATAAAAAGAATAAAGTAAATAATAATTATCAAAATAGAAAAAAACATAGTGTAGGCAAACAAAAGAACAGTAATAATAAAAGGTTAACGTATAAACCTTTTGTAGAAAAATTCAAAGATTTAAATCTAGATGAAGAATAATTTATTAACTTTATATGTTATTAAAAATTTGAGGAGAAATATTATGAGCAACATAATGACCCAAATACAAGAAAAAGCTCAATATTGGAAGTCCATGGATAGAAGTGACGAAGAAAAGAGAATGGAAGCGGAAAAATACTATAAAGAAAACATTATGCCCTTATTAGTAACTATGTTTAAGGAATCAGATGCTCAGGATTGTGAGCATCTGATTTTGACTCTTGGGACTTCTTACGAACCTGTCGTGTTTTCTATATTAGGTCTTAAGCCCAAGAATGTACTTATTTTGTATACTCCGGAGTCAAAGGACAAGCTGGATGATGTTATTTACTTTACAAATCTAAAACCCAGTCAATATGAAGCAGAGGAAGTAGATTCAACAAACATATTGATTTTATATGAAAAAATAAAAAATTACTATGAAAAACATAAAAAACCACAGAATATATATGTTGATTTTACAGGTGGAACAAAAGCCATGTCTGTTGGCTGCGGAATGGCTGCTGCACTGATTGGCGCAAAAGTAGTTTATATAGCCAGCAATTATTTAAACCAATTTAGAAAACCAGAACCTGGTACGGAAAGGATATGCTTTATTGATAATCCTTATGAGGTATTCGGGGATTTAAAGAGAAAAGAATCGATAGACTTATTTAACAAAATGGATTATAAAACTGCATATGATTTGTTTTCTGAGCTATATGATACAGTACCAGGAACAAAAGAATACGAAGCTTTAAAATATTTATCCTTAGCCTATGATCAATGGGATAGTTTGAATATTTCACAGGCATTAGAAAGTTTAATAAAATGTAAAAGTTCAGCAGAAAAAGAGTGTATTATTAATAATAATCATTCATTAGCAAAACATTTGAAGATCTTGGAAAAACAAGTAGAATGTTTGAAAGTACTTAATGACGTTGATTTAAAAAATACAAATGAGAATAAGGGTTTGCTGTTTGATAATATTGAGTATATCATATTTATGCTATACCAAAATGCATTAAGAAGGGAACAACAGGGAAAATATGAGATGGCTTCATTGTTATTATATAGAATACTTGAGATGATGTCTCAGAGTAGATTATGGGAGAGAGGAATAGATACTGAGAAAATAACAGAGGAGCAGTATAGTGCTTTAGGTATGAATCCGGAGGATTTACTTCAAAAGGTAAATTATATAAAGAGAAAAATCGGTGAAAAGCAATTGGAAGCTCTGCCATCAGAAATAAGTCTCTTAATGGGATATATAATACTGGGTATAATAAGAGACAGCTTGATTGAGACAGAGAATGAAAATAAATTGATAGGCAAAATAAAAGAGATTAAAGGAAAAGTAATTAGCAGAAATAATGGTATCTTTGCACATGGATTTCAGTTCCAAGAAAAAGAAGGTTATGAGAAGTTTAAGGAAACTGTGGTAGAATATATGAAGAAATATTGCGAAACAAAGTCCATTAGTTTTGATGAAATTTCAAAGGAATTAGAATTTATAAGACTATAGGCAAAAATGGATGTTTAAATGGAGGCAAGCACCTCCGTTTTTTATTGTTATTATTCCTCATAGGTAGTCTATAAACCTTTCTGTCCTCCAAAGACCTCGGAGGCCCTATGTAAAGTTTCAATTCCTTATAGGTAGTCTATAAACTAGTGATGGAGCTTATAGAGAGTTTATAGCTGGGTTGTTTCAATTCCTTATAGGTAGTCTATAAACGAAGTCAGTTCAAGGGGCTTGAAGCGGAGTGGAATTAGTTTCAATTCCTTATAGGTAGTCTATAAACTTGTGTAGTATTATTTGATATACAAAATAGAAAGAGTTTCAATTCCTTATAGGTAGTCTATAAACTCTAATAGTGTAGTTTGGTTAGCTTCTTCCTCTGCTTGTTTCAATTCCTTATAGGTAGTCTATAAACATGTGGAGTACACACGAGAGGCAACACAAGAGGATATCGAGTTTCAATTCCTTATAGGTAGTCTATAAACATTTAAGTTGGTCTAGTTGAAGTTTGCGTTGGGTTTCATGTTTCAATTCCTTATAGGTAGTCTATAAACGCGAATACATTGCTCGGCTGGGATAATCCAGCACAAAGTTTCAATTCCTTATAGGTAGTCTATAAACGCGAAGTAGCTTCAACGGCTGGACAAGTGCAAGTTGGTGGTTTCAATTCCTTATAGGTAGTCTATAAACCATTGTTCCCATCATGGTCAAAAAACCTTCTAAATGGAGGTTTCAATTCCTTATAGGTAGTCTATAAACCGTCTTTGATATTTAAAGCTGTTCGAAGCTCTTTGGGAAGTTTCAATTCCTTATAGGTAGTCTATAAACCTTTTTCTGTTTTAGGCATCTTCTCAAACTTTTTTTCGTTTCAATTCCTTATAGGTAGTCTATAAACCTGTTCTTGCTGTTGTTTCACCATCATCAAGATCTAGTTTCAATTCCTTATAGGTAGTCTATAAACCAGAGGTAAGCCATCAAGAGGAGGTGTAGAATGCAGAGTTTCAATTCCTTATAGGTAGTCTATAAACCTGTCTATTTACAAGACGTTTTGTTTCATCTGCTAAGTTTCAATTCCTTATAGGTAGTCTATAAACTCGAGGTCGTATTATAGTTGATGTTCGGGAAGTAGAGTTTCAATTCCTTATAGGTAGTCTATAAACCCGTGCACATGGCAGTTTTACTGCATTTTTAATTTTATCATGCCAATACAGTTTTAATAGTAAAATCCATCAGTCCTTGATTTCAGCCATTTGTTATATCTATCGATGTACCGCATTTTTTGCACGATTATAGGTCGACAGAAAAATAATGAATTTAATATTGCTTAATTTTAAATACATGATAAAAGTACTAACAGAAATTATCAGAAGCATTAATAGAAAAATAGTATCAATACCTATAGGTAGTCTATACACCAGCACAAATGCACTTTACTATATTCATATTTTACCATAATTTATATAATTTTTGTATTGATAGCAAAATCTTTAATTTAAGCGGTATAACAATTCTATTGATATCCGTATTTATTGTATTTTGAATACTCATAGGTTATGCTTATCTGATAATTGCCATAAATATTTTCAATAAATATTTTTACTTTTTACAAAGTTAAGGCATAACTATCAAAGATATTCCACTTTTAAACCTACCATATTTATAATCCTTGACAAGCATTGCCTATAACTGTAATCTAGGTGTAATAGAGCAATTAGCTAATTTCTAAACAAAGAGAGGTCTTTTCATTATGCATAAACTCAAATCAATAATTAGCATTACTATAATTCTATCCATGCTATTAACCACCTTTACCTATGCCAATGAGGATACAACTTTAACTTTTGTAGATGTGCCAGAGGATCATTGGGCATATAATGAAATACATAAATTACGGGATTTGAAGATTACCGACGGCATAGGAAATAATATGTTTGGTTTAGGAATGGTTATCACCAGAGGTGAGTTAGCAGCCTTTCTGGTCAAGTTGATGAAATGGGAGCCGATTTCACCGGGGCAAGGCAGTTTTCTTGACAACATGGACCCCAACAAATGGTATTATCAACCTATAGAGACAGCATTGCAGCATGATGTAGTATCAAAGGAAGAAAAGTTCAGACCCACTGATCCCATAACCCGTGAAGAAATGGCAGTGATGTTAGTAAGAACTTTGGGATATAAGACATTGGCAGAGCAGTTAAATAGCTTAGAGAGTCCTTTTGAAGATGTTTCAAGCAACATAGGCTATATAACCGTTGCAAAGGATTTCGGAATCATCAATGGCATAGGAAATGGCTTATTTAAGCCCAATGATACTGCCAAAAGAGAAGAAGCGGCAGCCATGATGATGCGCATGTACAAAAAACTTATCCAACCTATAAGCGAGCTCCATGGGTTTTATGCCATAAAATCCGCTGGGCAAGCCCATATGATTAAGGATTTCGATTCAGTAGGATTTGGCTGGAGCCGTTTGGAATACGATGGAGGGAAGGATGAAGTAATACTAAACACATCAAAGGCTAATAACAATGATTATGCCATACCTCAAGGATATGAAGGGCCTTTATCTATGGCAAAGGATAATGGTGTTCGCAAAAGCCTTATGGTTTTGGCCAGCAACAACACAATAATAACCACAAAAGATGGTTCAAACATTCCTTTGATTCAATATGTTTTGAATGATGCAGAGAAACGATCACAGGCGATAGATGTCATTCTCTCTCAGGTAATCAATCCTATGGACGCAGATGGAACCCTTACTATGGACGGTGTTGTGATAGATTTTGAAGATATGCGAGGAGAAGCGTTGAGAGAGGCTTTTAATGTTTTTTTGAAAGAGCTCAAAGCAGAGTTAGATAATGGCGGAAAGTATTTATATGTAGCTGTACATCCGGCAAGAAAGCACGGACAAGCATACTATGACGGATATGACTACAAGGCTATAGGAGATATGGCAGACAAAGTAATACTGATGGCTCATGATTATTATGCCAAGCAGTTGACTGAAGCGGAGATGGATATGGGATACACCATAACTCCCGTATCACCTATTGATGAAGTATATTATGCGTTAAAGGCCATTACTGATGAAGAAAAAGGTGTTAAGGACAGAAGCAAGATATGGATACAGCTTTCCTTTGATGCGGTACAATGGAAGTTGAAAGAAGGAAAGGTCATCAATAAATATCCCTATAACCCAAGTTACGAAGCAATACAGAAAAGGCTTGTGATGGAAGGTGTAACCATAAACTATTCAGAACGTTATCAGAATCCATATGCAACTTTCTTTGACGCCAATGATGGTACCGATAACATCATATGGTATGAGGATTCACGAAGCATACAATCCAAGATAGATCTGGCAAAGATGTTCGGCATAGAAGGTGTTTCTCTTTGGAGGTTGGGAAATATTCCTGATTATCAAGAAGATGGCAATAAAAAGATATATATGGATGTTTGGAAACGTATATTAGAAAATAAGAGATAAATAAAATATTAAGAATCGGAACAAATGGAGGCTCTCATATGGAAAAAGCAATTACAAGAGATAAGCTTATTTATGCCATGAGCGGTGAAAACAAGCCGGTGCTGGAGGTTGAGTCAGGCGCTATAGTAATATTTGAAACCTGCGATTGTTTTGAAAACCAGATAAGCAGCTGTGACCAGTCTATAGAAAAGCTGGATTGGAATAGAATCAATCCTGCAACAGGACCCTTGTATGTTAAAGGCGCAGAACCAGGGGATATATTAAAGGTTGCTATTGAAAAAATAGAAATCAATGATTATGGTGTAATGGCTGCCATACCCGGAGCAGGAATTTTTGGAGAAAATGTTGATAGCTCAAGCATAAAGGTAATTCCTATAAAAGATGGTAGAGCAGTATTCAACGATGATATACATATTCCCTGCAAGCCGATGATAGGAGTAATTGGTGTAGCACCGGTAGATGGAGCTATTCCTAATGGAGAGCCGGGAGCCCATGGAGGAAACATGGACAACAACAAGATTGTGGAAGGTTCTGTATTATACCTGCCTGTATTTCATCCAGGAGCTTTGCTTGCTATGGGTGATCTCCATGCAGTTATGGGAGACGGCGAAGTAATGGTGACTGGAGTAGAGATTGGTGGCAGAGTAACTGTAAAAGTGGAAGTCATAAAAGGTCATAAAATAAATAATCCTGTGTTGGAATATGAGGATAGAATATATACTATCGCTTCTAAGGAAGATTTGTATCAAGCTGTTAAGACTTCAGCAGAGGATATGCTCCACCTGGTTATGAATAAGCTGGGAATGGGTGTTAATGAAGCAGGAATGCTTCTCAGTGCAGCGGGAAATACAGAAATATGTCAGATTGTAGACCCTAAGATGACAGCTAGATTTTCAATTCCGAAAGACATTATTGGGAAGGATTTTTATAGGCTTCTAAAAAGGTAAAGTGGAACATTGAGGTAGATGAGTGATAAATCCTTTATACAAAAAGAGCCTGGCTTCACAAGAGGGGAAAGACAATCCTACCTTAACATAATTTTCCGTAATGGCTTTTAAGAAAGGCTTCCTTGATTGTCAATATGCTTCCGAAGGAAGCCTTTCCTTTTGAAACTCTAGTTACCTTCTTCTAAAGCTTTAAGCAAATAATTCTTGGCATGCTCAAAATGCCTTGCCATAATTGATGAAGCTTTTTCTACGTCTTTGGACTTTATGGCTTCCAATAATTCCTTGTGCTCAGTCAGCACATTCGTTTCGGCATTAATATAATTCTGGTATTTATTGGTCAATATGGTAAACTGACTCCTTATATTTCTGGCTGCATCGTAGAGCCTTGAGTTATCGGCATATTTGTAAAGTATATCGTGAAAATTATCCGAGTGAAGTTTAAAGCTAGTCATATCGTTGATATTCAAAGATATTTCCTGAGACTTTATACAATTCTCCAGCTCATAGACTAACTCATCAAACTCGCTGCTTCTCATGGCGTATTCCAAAGCAGCAGAGTCCAATACAGAACAAAAGTCGTATATCTCTATTATATCTTTCTCTTTAATATCGATGACTTTTGCTCCTACATTGGTCACATGTTCAACCAAGCCTTCCTGGCTCAACCTTTTGATGGCTTCCCTTATTGGCGTAGAGCTGATGTCGAATCTTTCCTGAAGAGCCTTTAAAGTTAGCTTTTCTCCACATTTTATTCTCTGGCTGATGATATCATCTCTCAATATTGTATAAATCTGGTCTGCCAGCGTAGTTTTTATAACTTCGATCATGGTTCATTCTCCTAACATTCTATTATTTAGCTCTTCCAATCAATTTCATATTCTAGCATAGAAATGGAGCTTAAGCAATACATATTTAACATTTTGCAAAATGTCAAATACATATTGCAATATGTTTGTATGTATGATAGCATGGAAATCAAACAATATGAAATTCAGGAGGGGTATGGATGTATGATTATAAATGGCCTTATCCTCTGGAATATGATAGGGAAGAAATAATAAATGCTGATGTTTTGGTCCTTGGAGGAGGCATAGCAGGATGTATGGCTGCCATCGCTGCCGCAAGGGCAGGGCAAAAGGTTTTATTGGTTGAGAAAGGTGCAACCAAAAGAAGTGGAGCAGGAGGATCAGGCTGTGATCATTGGGAATCTGCAGCGACCAACCCGTGTTCCAAAGTGACTCCGGAAGAATTGACACAGGCCATGCTTCATGATAATGATGGTTTCAATAATGGAATTTCACACTATATAGAATGCAGAGAAGGATATGACAGACTTCTTGATATAGAAAAAATGGGCGGAAAAATAAGGGATACAGAAGATGAGTTTGTGGGAGCTGAGTTTCGCGATGATGGGACTAAGTTCATGTTCGCCTACGATTATGAGAACAGATTTACATTGAGAATATGGGGAACCACATTCAAACCTGCCATGTATAAGGAACTCAAGAGGTTAGGCGTTAATATTGTAGATAGGGTAATGGTAACATCTCTGCTGACGGAAGATGGAATTCAGGGTGCAAGATGCGTGGGTGCCACAGGTATTCATACCAGAACAGGCAAATTCTATATATTCAATGCAAAATCCAGCATCATATGTATGTCAAGACCCGCAAGGATATGGCTTTTTTCTGCGGAATTGCCGGGCCTATGCGAGTTCAGACCGCCTCAATGCATTGGAGATGGACATGCCATGGGATGGAGAGCCGGTGCTGAATTTACCATGATGGAAAAGTCTGTGCGGGCAGAATTTTCTGCCGCCGGCAGGAGTTATCCTCCCTATGGAGCCGGCAACAACCACAACACTTGGTATGCAGCTTCTATCATTGATTCAAGAGGCAAGGAAATTCCTTATGCAGACAGGGATGGGAACATATTGAAGGACGTTAAAGATAGGTTCAGACCTGCCAAAGGACAGAAGTTCTTTATGAAAGGTGGAGGAATTGATTTTCCAAAATACGAAATAGAAGGTCCTGAGACCCTTCCTTTCTCAAAAATGATAGAGGAGGGCTATAAGCTTCCTTTTTATGCAGATTTAACAGACTTGCCTGAAGAAGAGAGAAAGGTAATATGGGGTATGATGGTGGGACAGGAAGGCAAAACTAAGGTGCCTATTTATCAAAACTATACTAGACAAGGTTTTGATCCTAGCAAACATGTATTGCAGTGCTATGGTGCAGGATGGACTTCAGCCAGCTTCTTACCACAGGAGAGGCAGCTGTTCGGTCTGCCGGGAGGATTCTTCAATGACTGGACATTGGGTACAAACATTGATGGCTTATATGTAGCAGGAGATGCCTTATATGCTTCGGATTGCTATGGACATGCTGCTGCTACAGGCTATTATGCTGGAAGACATGCCGCAAAATATGCAAAAGTCAATGAGTTGAAGCATTGGGACAAAAAGCAAGTAGAAGATGAAAAGAGAAGAGTATATGCTCCATTGAAAAATGATTCTGAAAGGGGCATCGGTTGGAAAGAATTAAATATGGCTATAGCAAAGACAATGCAGAATTACTGTGGTGAAATTAAATATGATGATTTGTTGAAAGTAGGATTATCCAGACTTAAGGAGTATGAAGAGAATATAATACCACAGACTTTCGCATACAATCCACATGAGTTGATAAGGCTTTTGGAGGTATTTGACATATTGACGGTATCTAAGATAATAATAGAAGCTTCACTGGCAAGAAAGATAAGCATGAAGTCATTGTGTTTCGTAAGAGGTGACAGCATAGAAGATGATTCTTCAAAGGAAAAACTAATAGTAATAAAACAATACGATGGTAAGGTCGTCACAAGGGAAGTGCCTGTCAACTATTTTGGTGATTTGAAAGAGAATTATGAGAAGCACAATCAAGATTATATATAAGGGGTGATAGGTAATGAGAGAAATGCCTGCAGCAAATCCGATAATTTATGATAGTAGCAAATGCATAGGATGCAATAGATGCATGGAAGTATGCCAGGTGGACATATTCATTCCAAATCCGGAGAAAGGTAAACATCCTATAGTTGCCTATCCAGGCGAATGCTGGTACTGTGGTTGTTGTGTAATGGAATGTCCTGTAGAAGGTGCTATAGAACTTCGTCATCCCCTTATGAATAAAGTACATTGGGTAGAGAAGAGTATTTTGATGAAGAACAATAAAGAATGATTTGAGAGGTGACTGAGATGTTGTTGAAGGAGTTAACCCAAACATTTGGGGTAAGCGGTTACGAGAAGGAAGTTAGAGACTATATAAAAGATAAAGTTAAGAATTATGCTGATGATATAATAGTAGATGCTATAGGCAATCTTATTGTGTACAAGAAAGGCTATGGTGAAAACAAGAAAAAAATAATGGCTGCCGCCCATATGGATGAAATCGGCATTCAGGTTACAAAGATAGAGTCTTCAGGTTTTATTAAGTTTAAGACATTGGGATTCTTGTGGCCTGATACCACATATATGAGCAGAGTCAAATTTAGAAATGGAGTAGTAGGCATAGTAAACAGCACTATTCCCATGGAGAATGTAAAAGGAGATTTCACAAAGCTTTGCATAGATATTGGTGCCAAATCCAAAGAAGAAGCCATGGAGTTTGTTAAAGTAGGCGATGTGGCAAGCTATATAGGTCCCTACGAAGAGCTCAAGGGAAATAATGTAACTGCAAAGGCTCTGGACAATAGAGCTGGTTGCTATGTATTGATTAAGGCTCTTATGGAGATGGGGACTCCATATAATGATGTATATCTTGTATTCACTGTACAGGAAGAGTTGGGATGCAGAGGATCAAAGGTTACAGCAGAGAGAATACAGCCCGATATTGGTATAGCAGTTGATATTACACCTGCTCATGATTATCCCTGTGACTTGGAAGGAAGCAATACATTGGGAGATGGAACAGGTATAAAGATATCAGACCCATCTGTAATCTGTGACGAGTATCTTGTAAGTGAGATGGTGAAATGCTGCGTAGAGAATAACATAAAATATCAATATGATGTAATAGCCAAAGGTGGCACAGATGCCAGCTCAATAAACTTGTCCAATTATGGTGTAAGAGCCAGCGGTATTTCAATAGTAACCAGATATCCTCATGGGCCTAACAGCATGGTAAATATGGGAGATATAGCGGCTTCTGCAAAATTATTAAGCAAGTATGTGGACAGAGAGTTCCAATTCTAATTAAACATATAATTTATCCCCCAAACCGGAGTATTGTTGCTTCGGTTTTTCTTTTCTTTTGTAGATTCTTTGTAATATATCTCCAGTCCCAAGCATATTTAAAGTTCAGAAGTAATTTTGCTTATTAATATGTTGGAAGGCTGGGTGGTATGATGAATTGGAAAAGGTCATGGATTATTTTTATTGCCTTTTTATTGTTGTTTAATTGGGCTTTCATTCCCTGCTTTTATGTGGATGCAGAACCTGATGCAGCAATCACATCTCAACAAAATAAAAGCATAGATGAGGTTGATGAAAAGAATAAGATTCCATTTGAAGGTTTGGTCAGTGATCCTGATTGGCAGGAGGATCATGAAGAGGAGAAGGAAATGACTGAAGAGGAAAAGCAATTTTATGTTGATATAGATAACATAGTAAAAAAGCATCTTGGCAATTTTGTAAAAAATGGTGGCAAAGGAATCATCGGCATATATATAAAGGAATTGAAAACTGGTTATGAGTATGATTACAATGGGAGCAAACTTTCTAATGAATATGAAGGGGAAGGTTTTTTCCAGACGGCTTCTACATGCAAGATGGCAGCTGCTGCAGCAGTATATTATTTGAATAATATAGGAGAACTGGATATAGACAGGGAATATACAGACGAGGTAACAGGCACCAAATACAATATGAAAAAGCTGACATACAAGATGATAACCCATTCGGTAAACGAGTATTTTAATACTCTGCTGAGACATTTTGGAAATGTGAAGCTCAATGAAGTATTTCAAGAACTGGGTCTTAAAAACACTTATGTTTATAGTGAGATAGGCCCTGCAGCTGCCATGTCCTATAAAAGCAACATTGAAAGATATGGCATAAGCAGAGGGCCTAGGACTACGCCCAAGGATTTGGGGCGAATACTTGATTTGCTTTATGAGGGAAAAGCTTTTGGAGAGGCTAATAGCAAATATTTTGATGAATCGTTGAGAAACAATATATACAGCAACAGGCTTCCGCAAGGTATAGGATACAGATCTCCTGTAGCCCATAAGACAGGTACCAATTCCTATGGAGTATATAACGATGCGGGGATAATATATCTTGAAGGCAATCCTTATATAATGGTGGTCATGAGCTTGGGAAGCCAGTCGTCAGTACAGGTTACATATCGGGCTATGGCAAAGGAAATATATGAGTATATGATAAAACGCATTAAAACTGAATGATATTGCATGACCAGACTGCCAAGAAATGATTCCATCTGTCGCCAAAGATGGGTGGTTAGGAGGAAAAGTATCTATTTCAAAGAACCATAGATTTCCTGACAAAAAGGTTGTTAAGCAACCTTTTTTCTTGGAGTATAAACTGGAATTTGATATAATAGTAGGAAAAAGGTTTATAATCCTTTATAAATCTACATTTTGGAGGAATTTATGACACTGATAGATAAAAAAGTTGACAGAAGAATTTTTGCATTGGCCATACCTGCAATAGGAGAGATGTTGTCCAATACTATTGTGTGGACAGCAGATACAGCCATGGTGGGGAGACTTACAGCGGCTGATATTGCAGGTGTAAACTTAGGAGCCCAGATGATGTTTACCCTGAGCAATATCATGAGTGCCATAGGTATAGGTGCCACTGCCTTGGTAGCCAGAAACATAGGAGCGAAGGATACCGAAAGGGCGGAATACATAGCCGGTCTTGCATTAAGCATAGGAATAATAGCTGCTTTTATCATCGGTGTTTTGGGTATTGTGTTTGCAGAGTCCATATTTGGTATTATTGTGGATGATCCGGATGTCATAAGTATTGGATCAAATTATAGCAGAATTGTTTTTGTAGGGGCTTTTTTCGTCATACCCATGATAATATCCAATTCCATCATAAGAGCCACGGGAAATACAGTGATACCAATGGTGGCTGCGATGACAACCAATATAACCAATATTGTGGGAGATTATGTTTTGATATTTGGTAAGTTTGGCTTACCTGCGTTGGGAGCGAATGGGGCTGCTATAGCTACTGCAGGGTCCCAGGCCGTAGGTTTTATGATATGCTTGACTTATCTAATAAAGGGCAGCAAAGATTTTAAGTTGCGAAGAAGAAACATGTTTAATTTTAAGAGAGAACCCATGAAGACATTAATAGATTTAAGCATACCTGCAGGAATGGAAACCTTTATGAATGAAGGAAGCAGACTGCTGTCTTCATTCTGGATAGCTCAATTGGGAACTGTTGCCTTTGCTGCTAATTCTCTGGCTGTAGCCGCCGAATCCCTATCCTTTATGCCAGGAAATGGATTTGCTGTAGCGGCTGCCGCTTTGGTAGGCCAGAGCTTGGGAGCAGGAGATTACGATATGGCTGAAAAAGTGGCTAAGAGATCTGTATTTTATGCAGCATTGATGATGGGTCTGGTAGGTTTGGCATTTTTTTTCTTCCCTTATGCTATAATGAGCTTTTTCAGCACTGATATGGGTTCAGTGTTGGAAGCTTCCAAGGCCATCAGGGTAGGTGCCTTTGAGCAGATACCCATAGCCATAGCCATGGTTATGTCCGGTGCCTTAAAGGGAGCAGGCGATACCAAAGGCCCCTTCAGGATATCTCTGGTTACCAACTTCATGTTCAGGCTGCCTTTGATATTCGCCATCGTATTCTTAATAAAAGGGCGTATAAGCCATGTTTGGGCTGCTACTGCAGTACAGTACGCAGTAGAGGCTACCTTAATGATCATACGATATAGAAGAGGTCATTGGAGGAGAATAGAAATTAGATGATTGCAGGTGGGATACATGCTGGCAATAGTAAACGGTAAGGTTATAGTGGATCAGTCTGTTGAAAAGAAAGTTGTGTTGATAGAAGGCGACAGGATACTTGATATTTGCAATACAGTGCCCGATGAGGCTGAAATAATTGATGCCCAAGGCCAGTATGTGTCTCCTGGTTTTATAGATATACACATTCATGGATGCAATGGTTTTGATATAATGACCAATACCTATGAATCTTTGATGAATATATCCAGATTTTTGCTCAGCACTGGTGTTACAGGATTTTTAGCCACTACCATGACTGAGAGTTCAGGCAAGATCCGGGAAACTATATGGGAAGCCAATAGAGCTTCCTGCAATGTATGTGGTGCTGATATATTGGGAATTCACATGGAAGGCCCTTTTATTTCTTTCCAATACAAGGGTGCTCAAAACCCAGGATATATCGAGAAGCCATCTGTTGAGAGTTTTAGAAAAAAGTGTGGAGAAGATGAAGAGTTTGTGAAAGTGGTGACCCTGGCTCCGGAGTTGGAAGGAGCCCATGAGCTTATAGAATATTTGAAGGAGAGAAATATTGTAGCCTCCATGGGTCATACAAATGCGGATTATGAGGAAGCAGAAAAAGCCATAGGATGGGGAGTAAAAAGTAGTACCCATACTTTTAACGGTATGAAGGGTTTTATTCACAGAGAGCCAGGAGCTTTAGGCGCTGTAATGGATTCTGATATTATGGCTGAAATTATAGCTGATGGTGTCCATGTACATCCTGCAGCATTGAGAATTCTGGCAAGATTAAAGGGATTTGAAAATCTGATTCTCGTTACGGACTCCATGATGGCAGCAGGTATGGTGGATGGGCAATACACATTGGGGGGACAGAAGGTAAATGTAAAAAATGGTGTTGCAAGAGTGATCAGTGGACAATTAGCAGGAAGCACCCTCACCATGAACAGGGCTGTAAGGAATGTGAAGGAATTCCTTAACATCACAGTTCCACAGGCAGTAGCCATGGCAGCTGGCAACCCTGCCAGACTTTTGGAACTGAAAGACAGAGGAGTTCTGGCAAAAGGTTGCATAGCTGATATAATCATATTCAATGAAGACATAAGAGTAACTAGAGTGATAAAATCAGGCATAGATATGGGTGTATATTAGAGTTTTGTAATTTCAAAGCTGTTATTTAATAGATTTATGGAGAGCATTTTGCTTTTCAACAGATCACCTCTTCCTATGAGGAGTTTTAATACTTCTGAAACCTCCATGGAAGCTGCCAAAGCAGGGGTAAAGGACAGATTGCCATGGGGATTTTTTGTTTCTTTTGCATCAGAGTATATTTTATCGAGAGATTTGTCTCCAGGGAAAATAGTGGTTATTTGTGCATGCCAACCGGATATGGCACCATATACTAAAGGTATTTTTAACTCCTCACAGGCTTTTTGCAGAGCCATTTTCCCTTTTACATTATCCAAAGCGTCTACTACCACCTGGGCTTTTTGCAATATGGTTATGGCATTGTTATCATCGATTAGGTTATATACAGGTAATAACTCTACATCAGGATTGACTAGCTTCATACGCTCCCAGGCTTCCAATGCCTTTGGTTTCCCCATATTCTCCACATTGGAAAGCATTTGTCTGTTTAGATCTGATTCTTCGAATACATCTCCGTCAACAGCGATAATTTTGCCTACTCCCAGTCTGCCCAGCATTTCTATTATATAGCCTCCTAGGCTTCCACAGCCAACAACGGCGACGGTCTTATCTCTTAATATGCTATTTTCTTCTTCAGATAAGCAAGGCATGTTTATATCATATCTTACCATGTTCAGACCTCCTTTTGTCTATGATATGCATATTATACCACAAGAAGAAAATAACCCGGCATTTCTCTTGCCGGGTATTATCAGTCTATAGTTTTTTTATTGTTATATTGTATAATTTGTCTGTTTCTTGGATGATGAAGCTGTTTTCCACCCTATATTTTATATTGCTTATGATTTCCTCGTATTCGAAAAGTATGTTCTGACTTTCCTCAACGCTTACCTTTTTAAACCGCACAGTATCACCGGGACCCATTTGGGCCATTATGGGAAGGTCAGGAGATATGACTGTTGCTATCTTTGTGTAACCTCCTGTTGTCTGCCTGTCTGCCATCATGACAATTGGGGAACCATGGCCGGGAACCTGCACTGATCCGGACACTATTCCATCAGATATTATATCCGGGCCTTTTACATGGGTGAGTTTGGGTCCTTCCAGCCTATATCCCATTCTATCTGCTTCCGCGGTAATTTTGTATTCCGAGTTTAGGAAAGTTTCTATGGCTTCAGGTGAGAAATGGTCATCCTGGGGTCCCAATACTACTCTTACAACATTATTATTGTTGTATCTGGGGATGTATCCAGGAGAAATATATCTTCCTACCTTTGCTTTTGATTTGGAAGCATCGATAGGTATTTCATCGCCTTCCATCAGTTTTCTTCCATTATAACCACCTAGCGATCCCCTCACATAGGTGGATTTGCTTTTCATTATTTCCGGAACTCCAATGCCACCTCCAAAGGCTATATATGTTCTCAAACCTTCTATAGCACCCGAAAGGCTCAATTGATCTCCTTTATGGACCTCAATGCTTCTCCACATATGAATATTCTTTTCATTTAGTTTGGGAGACATGTTGGCTCCAGTTATAGCAATAAACCCATCAAATCCTATCTCAATGATTGGTCCCATAAATGTGGCTTCAAGAACTGCTTCATGCTCATCGTTGCCAACCAGTATATTGGCAACTCGAAAAGCAAAATCGTCCATAGCTCCTGCTACAGGTATGCCGTATCTCTGAAAACCTATTCTCCCGTTATCCTGAATAGTTGTTAAAAGTCCTGGTTTTATAATCTTTATCATATCCATAACCATTACTCCTTACTTATCAAGTAAAGCAATGTTTACTGTGAATTTATTCTCTTCAACTTGCTTTAATATGTATTTGTACTCTTTTTCATCTATGGGTACAAATCGCACGTAATCTCCTGGATTCAGCAGCACAGGAGGTTCAGCAAAGGGATCAAAGAGTTTAACGGGAGTTCTGCCAATAAGCTGCCATCCGCCGGGGCTGTCAATGGGATATATGCCTGTCTGCTTGCCTGCTATGCCTACAGAACCTGCTGGGATTTTGGTTCTAGGGGTTTTCAGCCTTGGAGTTTCAATTTTTTCAGACATGCCTCCAAGATAAGGGAAGCCGGGTGTGAATCCCAGCATATATATCAAATAGTCCCTGGAACTGTGAATCTCTATAACTTCATTCACCGATAAATCGTTATGTTGAGCAACAAACTCTATGTCGGGACCATAATCCCCACCGTATATTGTTGGAATTTCTACTACCTTTGCAGGTTCTGAGCCGCTGTCGTTTAGATTATCTTCTAATTCTCTGAGCTTATGGCAAAGATCTTCATAAATAATATTTAATGGGTTATAAGAAACGAGAATAGATCTATAGGTGGGAACCATTTCTATAATCCCATCTAATCCGGATTTCTCTATGGCTAAATACATATCTCTTATCTTTTTGTTTATCTCTGGACTTATGCTGTCACCAAATTCTATGATGAGGGATTTGTCTCCAGCAGGCAAAAATCTTGCTTTTTCGTACATTATTTCACCACCGTTTTAGTCTATTGGAATAATTGAGCAATACCTTTCAGTGAATTGATTCCAAGATACAGTGTGATCAATACTACCAGTATTCCTAGTATAAGCAGCCATTTTGGATGCTTGTAATCTCCAACAACATTTTCATTTACAGAAGCTATAAGTATGGTTCCCAGGGTGACGGGTAGTATGAGACCATTGAGGGAGCCTGCTATTACCAATAGTGTAACAGGTTGACCTATAGTAACAAATACCAGTGTTGATATAACTATAAATCCTATTATCCATTTATTCTTATTGTCTTCAATAACCTTTGCAAAAGTTGTAAGGAATGAAACAGATGTGTAAGCAGCACCTACTACAGAAGTCAGAGCAGCAGCCCATATTACAAATCCGAAGAACTTGTAGCCAACAATTCCTGCACCAAGTTTGAAAGCAGATGCCGGTGGGCTGGCAGGATCCAATGCCATGCCTTTGGACACTACACCTAACACGGCAAGGAATAACAGGATTCTCATTATAGCTGCTATGCCCATTCCCATCAAGGAAGAGTTGGTAATGTCTTTTAAATTATCCTTTCCCTTTATACCGGCGTCCAAAAGTCTGTGCCCTCCTGAGAATGTTATGTAACCGCCAACAGTTCCACCTACAAGAGTTATGATGGCAAGCATAGGGATTTGTGTAGGAACGAAGGTTCTTGCTATCGCTTCTCCTACCGGAGGTTTAGTTGTTATGGCAACATACGCCACCAGCAATATCATTATTCCACCGAGCATCTGTGTAAGTTTATCCATAGCTTTTCCTGCTTCCTTGTACAGGAATATGCATATTGCCAATACAGCAGATATAATTGCTCCAATTTTTAAATCTAATCCCAATAATACTTCTAAACCCATAGCGGCGCCACCTACATTTCCGATGTTAAATGCAAGGCCGCCCAAGGCCACGAGGAATGCTATGAAATAACCTAGACCAGGGAGTATAGTATTTGCAATTTCCTGGCCTTTCATGCCGGATACGCCTATTACTCTCCAAACATTTAGCTGGGCGATAAGTGCCAATATGACAGATGTTAAGATAACAAAACCAAAATCAGCTTTTAATTGTTCTGTAAAAACTGCTGTTTGGGTCAGGAAACCAGGGCCTATGGCAGATGTAGCCATTAAGAATGCAGCACCGAACAAAACCGATAAGTTTTTATTCTTCATAATTCCGACTCCTCTCCAATTTCATTGTTATATTTTCCAGTATGAAATTGACATTACTTTATGAATTCACTGAGGGGTTTAAGTTGAATTCCTTCTTCATGGAGGTTATTTCTTATTGTTTCTACAAAGTTTACAGCCTCAGGGTTATCTCCATGTACGCATATGGAGTCTGCGACTATCGTAATCTCTGTTCCGTCAATGGCAGTAACTTTCCCTGTCAAGACCATTTTTTTGACTCTTTCGATTGCTTCATTTTTATCATGAATTACTGAGCCGGGAAGTTTGCGGGATACCAATGTGCCGTCTGGATTGTATGCTCTGTCTGCGAATACTTCCTGAGCTACTTTCAGGCCTTTTTCCATGGCTCTTTTTGCAATATAGCTTCCGGATAATGCCAACAATATTATATTTTTATCAAAATCTAATATTCCGTTTATTATTTCTTCCGCAAGTTCTGGTTTTACAGATGTTGTATTATAGAAGGCACCGTGGAGTTTAACATGCTGGAGTTTTGTACCTGCTGCTTGAGCAAAGGCATGCAAGGCTCCCAATTGATAGAGCATATATACTCTTGCTTCCTTTGGTGTTATGTCCATATTTCTCCTTCCGAAGCCCATGAGGTCTGGATAGCCTGGGTGGGCACCTATTCCTAGTTTATTGCCAAGAGCCATCTTCACTGTCTTCTCCATGATCAAGGGGTCTCCTGCATGCCAGCCACAGGCAATGTTCACTGATGTGACATGTTTCAGCACTTCTTCGTCAAGACCAAGCTTGTAGGTTCCAAAGCTTTCTCCAACATCGCTGTTTAGGTCAACATATTTTGGCATAATACTCCTCCTTTTCTACGGTTCATTATGCGAACCATAGTTTTATATTTTGAGTTAAAGATTCTATAATCAGTTAAAAAAACCTTCAATGTTAAAAAATTATCAATGTTAAGACTATTCGTTATATTATATACATGGAATATGGATGATATATCAAAAAAAGACATACAATTCTGCATGTCTTTTTTATTTATGGTATCCTAAGGATGCCGATATTTCTTCTGCTGCTTTTAATACTTCTGATATGTAAAGATCTCTGGTCTTTTCATTCAAGCGGCTTTCAGGTCCTACAATGCTTAAGGATCCAATTACATCACCTTTATGATCCCTTATGGGAGCACCTATGGCAAAGGTCTCATCAGCCAATTCGCTGTAGCTTATTGTATATCCCAATTTTCTTGCTTCTTTTATTAATTTCCATATTTCATCTATATCTGTAACTGTGTTTTTAGCGTACTTTACCAGTTCCACGCTATTTAGAATATTGTAGATTTCTTCATCGGGCAGAAAGGAAAGAATGGCTCTTGGACAGGCTCCTGCATAGAGAGGTGCTCTCTTTCCCACTGCTGTATAGGCTTTTACAGGTCTGTCACATTCCAGTTTTTCTATATATATTGCTTCATTGCCGCTTTTAACTACGATTTGAGAACTTTCGTTTATAGATTTTTTTATTTTCTCCATATAAGGCTTTGCAACAGCCTTAAGCTCCAAGTTGCTGCTGACTATATTTCCAAGCTCTAAGAATTTATAGCCTAATTTATACTGGCTTTCCTTCCCCATCACATCAACCTTTAGCAAATAGCCTCTATCAACCATGGTGGACAATATCCTATATACGGTGGCTTTTGGTATGCCTGACAATCTTGATAGCTCGCTTAATCCCAAAGTATCTTTTTGATGACTATAAAAGCTCAGAAGATATAGAGCTTTATCTAGGCTGCTATTTTTAGGTTCATTCTTATTATCTTTATACATGTCCATCTCCTCATAAGATAGTTATATAGTCATTGTAATAATTCTAATCTAAAATTTATGAAAAGAAAAGACCATAGATGATGACTGAATCATCCATGGCTTTGCATAAATATTATAATTCATTTTTTATGTTGGTATATTTGCTTTTTGCATTATTCACATCTTGATCTTGGGCGTCTTTAGTCTGATACCAGCCCTTTCTTTTCATGGTATCAAATATGGTATATTGCAGCTGCTGAGTGTCAAGCAGATTATCTGTAAGGGTTTTTCTAAGATTCTGGCATGAGGCCTCGGTTATTCCAGTATTGTAAGCTGATGCAATCTGCTTTTCCATGGCAAGAAGGTCATTCATTATATCCTGGTCCGTAAGTTGTGGATTGTTGTTCATAAATCTTTCCTCCTATTTATGAGAATTTAGATAGCCCAATAGCTGGTCAAAATGAGCTTTGTGTTTGGCGGCTGCATCATTGCAGATTGTAGTAAGCTCCTGGTTGGTGCACTGTTGAGCAGCCTGTCTATATTTCTTAACGGCTAATGCTTCATAATTAAGCTGATCTTCAAGGATTGATAGGTTCTTTGCCTCTATTTGAGGATTGTTGTTCATATGATTTCCTCCATTCTTTTGTGACATGACTATTAATTATTCTGTATGTTTCAACAAAAAATATTAGCGGAAATAAAATCATGTATTATTTTTAGGCTTGTCAGAAATAAATATGAACATGCACAGGAAAACATTACCAACATATATTGATATAAGTAATGTATTGGAGGTGGGTTTGTGAATAAAATGATGATGTGTCCTTTGATGAACAATATGAATTGGGCGATGAATCCAACCATGTACCCTCAAGCATATTCAAATATGTATATGGATTATGATATGGCAGGAAACATGGAGGATATTTTTGCTGAAGACGACAGAGATGACGAATATTTTGATTCCTTATATCCTGACAGCTGCAAAAAGATTATGCCATATATCGATAGAGAACTGGATAAGATGGAGACTGAGGAAAGCCCTTTGTACGATGGCCATCCTGAGAAAGAAATGATGGATCGATTGGGAGACAGAATATATGATAGAGTTATTGCTGACATGCCGGATATGAAAGAACATTGGGAAGGAAGACAATATGGCAGTAGGAGTCTACTGAGGGACCTGGTAGGAGTATTGCTCCTGACAAATTTGGCGAGAAGAAGGCGAAGAAGAAGGAGAAGAAATTACGATTATTATAACAACTATTGGTATAATTATTGATGCAATTTTTTTCAGCAGAAGATTATATCAAATAATAATAAGGCTAGTCCATGGCGGACTTAGCCTAACTGAACAGGTTTGCCTGTATCAAGGTCAACCTTTACCATATCATCCTTCAAGTGTTCGATAAGTACATTACCATTGGTCCAGTTGTTTATATCTTCCGTTAGAGCATCTTTTAAATCAGGAGGTATGAGGAAGGTGATTTGCACCATATCAGTGTAATTGGTATCAAGGATTATATATTCCCTTTTCATGGCTTCGTGTTGAATTTTACCTAGATAGCTATAATCAATGTGTACCGAAAAGAATGAGAATTTCTTGACCTCAATGATTCCTGCTGCCGAAACAGCCATTTTTGCTCCTTCGGCATAAGCTCTTATAAGGCCTCCTGCACCCAAAAGTATCCCACCAAAATATCGAGTTACAATAACTATTGTATTAGTGAGGCTTTCCTTTCGCAAAATTTCCAATATGGGTACTCCTGCTGTACCGGAAGGTTCTCCGTCATCGCTAGACCTTTGCACTTCAGCATTTTCGCCTAATATGTAAGCATAGCAATTATGAGTGGCATCATAATGCTTTTTTCTTATGGTATTGAGAATTTGGATCGCTTCTTCCTCTGTTGTAATAGGCATGGCATAAGATATGAAGCGAGATTTTCGCTCCACGAAAGAAGCTTCAGCATATTGTTTTATCATTTTATATGACTTTTCCATACTGCACCCTTTTCTAGTTTTTTTCAAGATTATTATATAATACGGACGGTTATTTAGCCAGCTTCAAAATATTACATAGCATATTGGGGTTTATAAACTTTCATAATGATAATAATAACTTTATACTAGCTAAAATGGAGGATTGCATGAATACTAGAATTTGGTGCGAATTTGCAAAACCTTTAGATGTATGCAGCAGTCATATACTTGAGGTTTTTAAAGATCATGATGTATCTTTGAATTATAGATTGGGATATGGTGAGGATAGTCCGGATTTTTATAAGATGCTGGAAATCTATAATAGAAATCATGTTCCAGTTTCTATTTGGGCTACCCTTTCAGATGATATGGGATATTGGATAAATGAACGAAATGCGATGAATTTTTATGATTATATAAAGAAGCTTCTGGGTGAGATCGACAAGAGAGGTCTGAGCATTAAAGGATTTTGTATAGATATGGAGTCTCCTATTGAGGATGTACGGCGTATTGCTTCACCAAGGCACAAATTGGAGCCCTTGATTGCATACGGCAAAATGTTGACATCAAATTTGAATAAAAAGAGGTTTAGAAACTCATTGAATGTTTTAAAGGAGGCTGCTGCATATATCAAGGAAAAGGGATTGGAAGGATATGCCACATGTATCCGCCACAGCTACTATGACCTGAGATTCGGAAGCGAGATTATGCAGAATGCGTTAGAAATACCTGTCTTTCAAGTGCCTTGGGATAAGTACAATCTGATGTATTATGCCACCATGATGAGAAATGAGTTGGGAAAATATAAAAAGGTAAATGTGGATTACCTCATATATCATCAGGTTTCCTATCTTAAAGAGATACTAAAGGATAAGCTTGCGGTATCCGTTGGCCTTACAAACATAGGAAAGTTGGGAAATGAGCCTTACTATGAGTCCTTGGATGAGTTTGAAAAGGATATAGGTATTTTAAAGGAATGCGGTGTAGAGGATTTTTCGTTATTCAGTCTGGATGGCATAATGAACGACAGATCCAGATTGGAAGATTATTTAATAAGAATGAAAAGAGCAAAACCCCATAAACCGGAACCCTGCCCCAGGGTGCATCGCAATGAGGCTTTGCTGGGATTTATGATGAATCTGGGGAAGATATATTATCAACTTCGAAGATAGATTTGTGGTGTAGCTTAGGGGATTCCTATTCCGCCTTGTTACGGGCTTTGTGGCGCGTGCTGACAACTAGGGTATGTCTCTGGGGCTTTTTATTTGCAATCGCAACATATACTATAGTGGCATATGTCAATCTATGGGATATATGATATTGCAACTCTAATACTTATCTAAAAGAGAATTCTAACGGCGAAGAAAGGACCTCCTGTCCTTCGATTCGCAATTTGTCCTAGCGCAGCCTCCATGCTGATCAAGCCTTTCAGGGCATGGAGGCGTTGGAAATTTCTTGGGATATGAGCTTTAGAGATACTAAAATCAATAGCCTTTATGAACTGAACATATGCTTAGTCCAATTAGCGATGGTATCTAGGCGCTATTTTTAGTGTCTTTAAATGATTCAAATAAGGAACCAGAGGAATCTCGATGGACATACAAACATTTTATTTCTTTTTCCTTGTTGTAAATATAGATAGCAAAGTCCACAAAAAAGACATAGTAACTACAATTACCCATTCTATCCATCCCAAAGGCACCGTACTGAAGATGGGCTGGAAGAAGGGAACATATATAACCATTAGCAGAAGCCCTAAGGAACATAAAACAGCGAGAGCAAGCCACATATTGGTTAAGGGATTTATTCTCAGTATGGATCTGTGTTCTGAGCGACATTCAAATACGAAGAAAAGCTGAGACAATACCAACGATGCAAAGGCACAGGTTCTTGCCCTTATTATATCGTTGTAGGTCAAATAAAGCATGAGAGCGAAAACTGATAATGTACCAAATCCAATGGCTATTCCCCTCATAATTATCTTAAAACCTAAACCATGGGAAAATATGCTCTCTTTTTTCCCTCTTGGCTTTCTAAACATTATATCTCTGTCGGGAGGGTCTACCCCTAGAGCCATAGCTGGAAGCCCATCGGTCACCAGATTAACCCATAATATTTGAATGGGAATAAGGGGTGTGGGCAAATACAAAAGGGAAGCCAGAAACATGGTGAGCACTTCTCCAATATTGCAGGATAACAGATAACGAATAAATTTTCTTATATTGTCATATATGATTCTTCCTTCTTCCACTGCAGCCACAATGGTGGAGAAATTATCATCCAGCAATATCATGGAGGAAGCTTCTTTAGTTACATCCGTACCTGTTATGCCCATGGCTATGCCTATGTCTGCTTCTTTAATGGCAGGCGCATCGTTTACCCCATCTCCTGTCATGGCTACTGTATGTCCCAAGGATTTTAAAGCTTTTACTATTCTCAACTTGTGCTTGGGAGATACTCTTGCATATACTGCGGTGTTGGCAGAAGCCTTTTTCAACTGGTTATCGTTGAGTTTATCCAAGTCATTGCCTGTAAGTATCTGATTCTCTGAAGTCAATATGCCTAATTCCTTACCTATAGCCGCTGCAGTCAATTTGTGATCTCCTGTTATCATTACGGGTCTTATACCGGCCATTATGCAGGTTTCAACGGCTTTAGCCACTTCAGGCCTTGGTGGGTCAATCATTCCCATCATGCCGATAAATGTTAGGTTTTTTTCAATGGAATTATTGTCAAGGATTCCGTCAAACTTTTTATAGGCTGTGCCCAGAACTCTTAGAGCAGAGGAAGCCATTTTTTCGTTTGCTGTCAGGATGGCTTTCCTATCCATAGAGGTCATGATTCTTTCCCCTCTGGCGCTATAATACTTTGTACATAAATCCAAAATCACATCTACAGCGCCTTTGACAAATACGAAGGACTCGCCGTTTTTTCTTCTGACTACCACCGTCATTCTCTTCCTATTGGAATCAAAAGGTATTTCATGGATTCTCTTATATTCCTTATTGAGGTTGGATTTTTTAATGCCAGAGCTCCATGCAGCTTTAAGTATGGCAAGCTCAGTAGGATCTCCTGTGGCTTCTGGTTCAGACATCATCCTTTCCTCATAAAATGCATCGCTGCACACCGAAGAAGCAGTGAATAGGAATTTTAATGATTCTGTGGAAGAGAAACGATTTCCTTGAGGTTCTATGATTTTATCATCTACATAAATTTTCTTTACAGTCATTTTGTTTTGAGTCAGAGTCCCGGTTTTGTCGGAGCAAATTACAGTGGTGCTTCCAAGGGTTTCTACTGCCGGCAGCTTTCTAACAAGAGCATTTCTTCTATACATTCTCTGGACCCCTATGGCTAAGGCCACGGTCACAATTGCAGGCAGTCCTTCGGGTATGGCTGCCACTGCAAGGCTTATGCCTGTCAGGAGCATGTTATATGGGTCTTCCCCCCTTAATATTCCTGTTATCGAAACCACTGCGCATATGATAAGGCATACAGCAACAATATATTTGCCCAGCTGCTCCAATCTCCTTTGAAGAGGTGTAAATTCATCAGGTATATCCTGAAGCATGCTTGCTATCTTGCCCATCTCAGTATTCATACCGGTGGAATATGTAACTATTTTGGCCTTTCCTGATGTAGCCATGGTTCCCATATAGACCCAATCCGAGTTTCTGGATGATTTTTCAACAGGCATTGATTCGCCTGTAAGGATGGATTCATCCACCATAAGACCTGTGCTTTCAAGAACTATTCCATCAGAAGGAATTCTATCACCGGCTTCAATTATTACCAAATCTCCAGGAACCACATATTTAGCATTTATGTAGGATACTTTGCCTTCTCTGACTACTTTGGCTCCCGGAGCAGAAAGCTCCATCAAAGCTTCAATGGATCTTTCAGCCTTATATTCTTGTATAAATCCAAGTATGGAATTCAGAACTATTATTGCCAATATGGTTATGGAGTCAGCTTTCTCGCCAAAAAACCAGGATATGAGACAAGCACCTATAAGTACAAGGGTCATAAGGTTTTTAAACTGCTCAATAAAAATGGCTGTAGGGCTTTTTTTGTTTTTCTTTTTAAGTTCGTTGAATCCGTGTTTTTTTAGCTTTTCCATGGCTTCTTTTTCTGTAAGTCCTCTGGTCAAGATGCCTTTTCCAGTGTTTGTGTTTAAGATTTGCATAATAGTCCCCTCTTTTCCCTGTGCTTTTCCTTTTAATATTATTCTTTAGGGATAGCTAATATGTTAGGATTTTATCTTCTTACTTCGTAGTAGATTTTGAAAAGAATGGAAAAATGGAGATATTTGATAATAAAAAACAATAGAGAATTGGGGATAATATTTAAAAAGTCATAGGAGTGATTAAATGAAACTCAATAAGAAAATAATCATAATATACATTGCCTTTATGGCAACAATTTGCTTGGTATTTTTTGGAAAGAGTTTTAAGGTAGATAGGGAGCATTTTGAACAACTATTAACTATCATTAAAAAATCTTCACTATATATGAAAATTATGGACAATAAAGATATGGAGAAAAAGCATGAAGAAGGGAATGTAGCTGAAAAATCATCGGATGAACCTATCAAGGAAACTATAGAAAACATATCAAAAAAATTCATCAACAGTTGCTTTGCCAGAAACGAAAGCAATGTAGTCTCTTTGTTGGCAAAGGAAACAGATTATATTAGATCCCCTGATGGTTCATCCTTCATAAGATATACAGGTGACGGCCTTTTGGTAGAAGGGTATATGGATACGGATAAAAACCTGGCAGACTACAGGCAAAGATGGTGCTATATAGAAGGCGATAAAGCCTTGGCAGGTGTTGAGATAACCCTTAAAGGCCAAGATGTACCTGTAATATGGTATTTGTATTATAAAAAAGAAAATGGGCAGTGGAAGCTATATATGCTGGAGAACGATTACAATCCTACAAAACCTGCATTATAACGCATTTCAGGTAAAGAGATTCATAATATCCGGATACTATGGGATGATCCTTTGCCTGAACCCTTGATTCGATTATTCTCAAAGTTCTCTTGGCATCCTTTGCTGCTTCCAGCAGCATCTTTTGAAATATTTCCGGATACATATAGTGAGAACATGAGCAGCTCACTAGAAATCCTCCGGAATTTATTATTTTCATGGCTCTAAGGTTTATTTCTTTGTAGCCTCTGTATGCCCCCTCAAGGGCGGATTTTGATTTGCAAAAGGCAGGAGGGTCCAATATTATTACATCAAATCTTTCACCTTTTTGCTGATACTCTTTCAATATATCGAATACATTGGCCTGAATAACCTTTATTTTTCCTTCCATATTGTTTAATGCTGCATTGGTGGCTACATATTCCACTGCATGTTCTGATATATCTACAGCAGTGACTTCACTGGCTCCATAGTAGGCTGCATGGAGTGCAAAGCCTCCTGTGTGGGTAAATGTATCCAAGACTTTAGCTCCTTTTACCAAGGGTTTTAGAGCAGCTCTATTTTCCCTTTGATCCAGGAAGTAGCCTGTTTTTTGCCCATTTTCTATATCCACCATCATCTTTATTTCGTTTTCCATTATCTGAACCCTTGTGTCGAAAGGCCCTTTCAAAAATCCTTTTCTCTGATCCAGACCTTCTAATTCTCTTATCTGTACATCGTTTCTTTCATATATGCCCTTTGGTGAAAGAATTTCATCCAATATATCTACAATCAAGTCTTTATATTTGTCTATTCCTAGAGATAAGGTCTGGATGCTCAGATAATCTTCAAATTTGTCCACGATAAGGCCAGGTATGAAATCAGCTTCTCCAAACACCACTCTGCAGCTTGATGTATCCACAAATCTTTTTCTATATTCCCAAGCATCCTGAATTTTTCTTTTAAAGAAGTCTCTGTTTACATCTTCTTGCTTTCTGGTCAATATTCTTATTCTTATTTTTGAGTTGTCGTTTATGTATCCTCTGCCTATGAAATTGTTCTTCCAGTTATATACATCAACTATATCTCCGTTTTCATATGATCCATCAAGCTTTTCTATTTCATTGTCATATACCCATGGGTGGCCTTCCAATATTCTCTTATCTTTACCTTTTTGAAGCTGTACCTTAGTCATGTTAATCCTCCTAGTTTTAGAGTATATTTTATTATATAAAAGTATTATACAATAGTATTAATATATCCAGCATGTAACTTTTTAAAGGATGTTTCGTCTAAAATAAGGATGTAATGAACCTGTATTTGGAGGTATGATGATGAAAAAGTGGATTATTGCGCTGTTTACAAGCCTTTTGCTTATATGCGGCATGCTGCCCGTTTTTGGTGATGGAGAGGATATAAATATAAGCACCGAAATAGGTTTTGATAAAGTTTATAGAGCCAATTTTTTAACGCCCATAACCATTACTGTAGAAAATAACATGAAGGATATAGATGGAGAAATACAAATAGAGATTCCAAGCAGTTTTGGATCTGCAGGAGTTGACAGGGTGAATGTCTATGCAATAGCCATAAACCATCCCAAGAATACCACAAAGAAATATACAATGAACATACCAATACCTTCTTCCTTGCTAAGCACTAAACTGAGGATTGTGGAAGGGAAGAAGACCCTTATTGAACAAAATATTAGAACTGATTTGGGCATAGCGAATAATGTAATGCTGGCAGGTATTATGAGCGATAACAGCACAAATTTAAATTATCTCAATGGATTCACATTTCAAAGCCTTCAGGGAAATGTTAGTGTGAGAAACGTCAATCTCAATGAAGAAAATTTTTCAGAAGATATGGATGTTATGAGGGCTTTTAATGTGATTTTCATGAATGACTATGATTCCTCAAAATTGAGTGATGATCAGTATAATACATTGAAAAGATGGGTGGAACAGGGAGGTTTCCTTGTAATAGGTACAGGGCCTAATGGTTCAAAGACCCTATCTGCTTTTAGGGATGATTTTATAACCGGAGAAAGAGGCGGATTGGTCAGTGTTTCGGGAAAGAAACTGGGCGAAATGATTAGCAGGGATTTCAATGAGCCTATGGAGGTAATGGATATCAAGCTGGCCAAAGGGGCGAAAATCCTGGAACAGGATGGAATAGCTCTGGCCCAGTATATAGATAAGAACAGAGGAAGGATATTGGTGCTGTCCTTTGATATGGGCCTTGAACCGTTATCTTCATGGAATATGAACAGAACTTTTATGGAAGTATTGGTTCAGAGGGCTGCTCCTTCCATATATACAGGACAATTTTTTGAAAAGTACATGGCTGTAAACGAACATAATAATTACCTAATGACTAGGGCATTGAAGATAATACCTGAAATTTCATTGCCTAACCATAAAATAATTATAGCGTTGCTCGTTTTATATATTATTCTGGCGGCTCCTGTAAGCTATATCATATTGAAAAAAAGGGACAGAAGAGAGCTTATGTGGGCAGTGGTGCCCATGTTATCCGTTGCTTTTATGATTGTTATATACTTTATGGGTTTTGGAACCAGGTTGAGTGGGCCTGTGTTCAATAAAATATCAATCATATATGGAGGGGAAGACGGAAGTCTTACATCAAGATCCTTTGGCGGAGTACTTAGCCCCAAAAATACAAATCTTTTTATAGAAGGTTTGGATGAAACGGATGTAAAGCCTTTTTTAACTCAAAGTGACTATTACAATTCCTATCCAACCTGGAATGAAAATAGAAAGATTGATACCAAGATTATGCTTTCGCCAAAATCAAGTATAGAGGTTCATGATGTAGGAGCATGGACTATGAAAACTTTTTCTCTTGATAATGATAAGGAGATAAAGGGTGAAATACATAGTGAAATAAGCTATGTTGATTCTGGTTTCAGAGGCTTTATTGAAAACAATACGGATTTGGATTTAGAGGATTGCTATATAATAACATCTAGTGAGTGTTTGCCTATAGGTGATATAAAAAGTGGTGAAAGAAAAGAGATTACAGGTAAGACAAATAGATACTATGGAGACAGACGTGATTTGTTGGATAGCTTATATGATATAAGCAATCCCAAATATGAGGGATTCAATCTGTCTGAGGAAGAGCTCTTTAAAATAAGAGAGATATATCAAAAGAGATTTGCTTTAAATTATTACTTGGATAATTATGCCTCACCATCGGTAGAAGGCGTCAAGTTCTTAGGGTGGAGCTCCAAATCCATAGGAGGAAATGTTAAAATAAACGGCAAAGAAGTAAAAACTTATGAGAAATCTTTATTGATAACTGATATTAAACTCATGGCTCAATCGGGGGAAGAAATAGAGCTACCTTGGGGCTATGTTAACCCTGTTGTTAAAAGGAGTTTGGTAAAAGGTGGCTATGAGTCTTATGATGATATTATTCATAATGCCACAGGGACTGTAGAAGTTGCCTTTAACATTATTGAAGATGTGATTCCAGAAAGGATATCATTAAACAATGATGGAATAGAGGCTAATATTAAACAGTATATCTGGAATGTGGAGAAGAATCAGTGGGATAGCGGTGATTTTTCCGGATATGTTATAGAAGGTGATGATTTGGGAAAATATTTGGATAATAATAACAGTTTGCTTTTGAAATATGAATTGAGCGACAATGATCTTAAACTTCCCCAGATAAAAGTGAAAGGAAGGGTGAAGTAATGCTAAAGATAAAAGGACTAGTTAAAAAGTATGGTAAGTTTACAGCTGTAGACTATCTGGATTTGCATGTCCCTAAAGGTGAGATATATGGCTTCGTAGGTCCCAATGGAGCCGGGAAGACAACAACTATGAAGATCATCAGCGGTCTTATGGAGGCGGATAGAGGAGAAGTATATGTAAATGATATTGATGTACTAAAGAACCAAAGAAAAGCCAAAGAAGTTATAGGATATATGCCTGACTTTTTTGGTGTATATGATGATCTGAAGGTTACGGAATATCTGGATTTTTACGCTTCCATATACAAAATAAATGCCAAGGAAAGAAAAAAGATATGCGATGACCTCTTGGAACTGGTTGATCTTCAGGATAAGAAAGATGCCTATGTAGACAGTTTATCAAGAGGTATGAAGCAAAGGCTATGCCTGGCGAGAAGTCTGGTTCACAACCCGGAACTTCTGGTGCTGGATGAGCCCGCGTCAGGCATGGATCCAAGGGCGAGGGTTGAAATGAAAGAAATTCTCAGGGTACTGAAGGATTTGGGAAAAACCATAATAATAAGTTCTCATATACTACCTGAGTTGTCAGAGCTTTGTACATCCATTGGCATAATAGAAAGAGGCAAAATAGTCATTAGCGGAACTGTTGATGAGATTATGCAGCAGGTCTACAGAAAGAGATTCATTAAGGTAAAAATAAAAGATAAAACAGAGGAATGTGCAAAGGTTATGCAGGAACATCCTTTGATCACGAATATAATCAAAGGAGAAAATTCAATTGAAGCAGGATTTGAAGGCAGTGAGGAAGAAATGGCCATGCTTCTTAAAGAACTGGTAATGAGGGATATTCCTGTGATAAGCTTTGGGCAGATGGAGGGAAATCTTGAAGACGTATTCATGAAGGTGACGAAGGGAGATGAGGCATGATGAGGATAAATCCTGTATTGCAAAAAGAACTTAAGATAAGAATGAGAGGCTGGCGTGCTGCAGGAATGATAGGAGTCTATCTGATTTTTATGACTCTTACTGCTTCCTTTGCTTTGATAATGTCTATGGATGATTATTATAGATCAACCATAGATCCGGAAGTGGCCTTAGGAAGCTATATAGGATTGGCTGTTATGCAATTGGTATTGATTTCTTTCATTTCTCCTGCTCTTACTACAGGAGCCATATCTGGAGAAAGAGAGAAGCAGACACTGGACTTGCTGCTATCCACTCCCATGACACCTTTATCCGTAATCACAGGGAAGCTTTTTGCCTCCATCAGCCAGGTCATATTGCTGATAATCGCCTCACTTCCCATATTCTCCATTGTTTTCCTCTTTGGAGGCATATCAGTAATAGAACTTTTGCAATTGTTTGGCTTTTTCATAATAATAGCCATAACCTTTGGAAGTATAGGCATATTTTATTCTTCCTATTTTAAAAAGACTACGGCTGCCAATGTGATGGCTTATGGCACCATAGCCTTTCTATGCTTTGGAACCATATTCCTCACCATATTGTATCTTGGCATAACGAGAAATTATGGTTATAAGGGGTTTTTTCCATTTTTGTACGCAAACCCCATTATCGGTTTTACATCCATTCTATGGGATCAGGTGGGAGGAGGCAATGTGAATATCTTTCCCGGGCTAATATTTGGAAATACAGCAGCGGCAAGCCATATAAGCACATGGATCATCAATTTGCTTTTTAATATAATTTTATCCATAGTTTTATTGATACTATCCGCCAAAAAAATCAATCCTCTCAAGGAGAGACACCGGGGACGGTTCTACTTGTCCCGCAAAGGTAAAAAATGAGACATGGGGGACGGTTCTCTCTGTCTCATTAATTGAGAAAAATAAATTAGGATGTGCTGCTCTATGAAAGAGACTAATAAAGAAATATTGAGATATGTTAGAAAAGCAAGAGACAGGATCCATATAGCTTTGATCCTGGAGTATACTGCAAAAGCATCTATTGGGGCCATGGGGATTTATATGGCATTGGTTATTTTATCCCGCTTTATCCCCATATATAATGCCTATGGCAAAGGGGCTTTGATTGCATGCGGAATCATAATGGCAGCATTTTTAATATCTTTGTTTAAAACCCCCAAGAACCAAACTGCAGCAAAGCTTTTGGATTCTAAGGGATTAAGAGAGAGGACACTGACCGCTCTTGAGCTTTTGGATGAGGACAGCGCTATAGCCATTATTCAGAAACATGATGCGCTGGAGCATCTCAAAACCTTGGATATTAAAAAGGTCATTAAGATAAAGTTTCCTATGAAATATGTAATGATTTCAGTGATTTTGGCTATGTCAATAATTATATCAGGTTTTATTCCCAATCCGATGGAAGAAAAGTCAATTGAAATATTCAACGCGAAAAAGAAGATATTAAGGCAGCAGAAGGAAATAGAAGAGGTTATAAAAAGAATTGAAATCAATAATAAGCTGACTCCTGAGCAAAAGGAAGAGGTAAAGACTGTTCTGGAGGAAATGAAAAAGGAGCTTAGCAAAGTTCAAGACGTTAAGGAAGGATTAAAAGCTCTTGAGAGAACGGAAAATAGGATAGAAATGCTTAAGGAGAAGTATGGATACAAGGAGCTGGACAAGATTATTGAGGAATTCTCTAAGAATGAAATTACCAGGGATTTGGCGGAAACATTGAAAAAGGGAGATACCAAACGGCTGAGATCTGAATTGCAAAAAGCTGCTGAGGATTTGAAAAATATGAAACAGGATGAAATAAAGGAACTGTCTCAAAATTTATCTCAGCTTGCTGAAAATCTGGAGCGGAATCCAGAGTTGGCGGAAACTTTTTATGAATTGGCTCAGAAGATATCATCAGGGGAACTGGGAGATCTGCAAAATGAGATAAGTTCATTGAATGAGCAGATAAACAAACTGATGGATAACCAAGAATTCAGCAGGGCTATTGAGGATGTGATGGAGTCACTGAGGGATGCAGCACAGAATCAAAGCCAGCAAGGGCAGAAACAGCAAGGACAAGGCAAAGGCCAAGGACGAAGCCAGAGCGAGACGGTTGGACAAGGCCAAAATCAAGACCGAGGAAATGACGGTGGTAAATCCGGAGCGGGTGCAGGAGAGGGTACAGGACAGAATAATGAAACACAAAGCTCTCAAGGAGTTGCTGGTATAGGAAATAAAAAGTCTTCAGGGAAGAATGTAAGAGAATATGAAAAGGTTTTCACACCCAGCTTACCGGGAGGAACCGGAGAGAAGTCTCAGCTTCATGGACATAAGAATGATGAAGGTGACACCAAGGAATATATTGTAGATAAGGGAATAGGCATTAAGGGTGAGATGAAGCCCTATAATCGAGTGATAGGAGAATATAGGGAGAAGGCCTTTCAAAACATTGAAGGAAGGCAAGTTCCACAGAATTTGGAGGATATGGTGAAGAATTATTTCACCTCATTGGAAGATTAGATTTATAGTTACAGGGCAAGACTTGCCTTTGTCTAAAAACTGAAAACAATGTATAGAGGAGAGTTTATATGAGCATTGAGGAAAAGGATATAAGAGAGGCTTGGGAAACGGTAAAGAATATAGAAGGAGAGGTAGGCAAAGCCATAATAGGCCAGAAAGAAGTGATAAGGCAAGTTATAATGGGACTTCTATCGGGAGGGCATATCCTTTTGGAAGGAGCTCCTGGTCTTGGCAAGACCCAATTGGTAAAAACATTATCCAAAGTGTTGGATCTAAGCTTTTCAAGGATACAATTCACTCCGGATCTAATGCCTGCTGATGTCATAGGTACCAATATTATGGTGAAAGATGAGGAAGGTCACAATAAATTTGAGTTCCACAATGGTCCTGTTTTTTCTCATCTGGTATTGGCAGATGAAATAAACAGGGCAACACCAAAGACTCAGTCAGCTCTTTTGGAAGCCATGCAGGAAGCTACGGTAACAGCCTTCAAAACCAGTTACAAACTTCCTAGTCCATTTATGGTAATGGCTACGCAAAACCCTATAGAGATGGAAGGCACGTATCCTTTACCGGAAGCCCAGTTGGACAGGTTTTTATTCAAAATTGATGTGAAATTCCCAAACCTGTCAGAGCTAAAGGATATTGTAACTCTCACCACCTCCAGCGTAGAAGCTGATGTCAAGAAGGCTGCTGATGGAGAAAAGATACTGGCCATAAGGGAAATAGCAAAAGCTATTCCCATAGCCCAGCCTGTGCTGACATATGCCTTGAAGGCGGTAATGTATACCCATCCGGAAAATGTTGATTCTCCTGATATTGCAAAGAAATATATAAGATTCGGTGCAAGTCCAAGAGCTGCCCAGTCCATTGTGAATTCTGCAAGGGTGAGGGCATTGCTGGAAGGAAGATATAATGTATCCTTTGATGATATACAGTATGTGGCCTATCCAGCGCTTAGGCACAGGATATTCATGAATTACGAAGGCATAGCCGAGGGCATGGATGTGGATGTTCTGATAAAGGAAATTCTCCATATGGCAGAGGAGCAAATATAGATATGGGAAATGGCATATTTGAGCCCGAATTTCTAAAAAGGCTTGAGAGATTGTCTCTTAACATGGAGAAGCTTACAGGTGCCGGAAGCGGTGGATTGCGAAAATCCAAAGCCAAAGGCAGTTCTGTGGAATTTTCTGATTTCAGAGAATATAGCTATGGTGATGATTTAAGGCGAGTGGACTGGAATGCCTATGGCAGATTTGAAAAGCTTTTTGTGAAGCTTTTTATGGAGGAAAGGGAAGCCATGGTGAATATATTCGTGGATTGCAGCAGATCCATGGATTTTGGAACTCCAAAAAAGTCGGTGATGGGTATTCAACTGGCAGCAGCCGTAGCATTTTTGGCATTGAACAATATGGACAGGCTATGCATAAACTTGCTTAAAAAAGATGCTATGGTCAGTTCAAATGTATTGGGAGGGAAGGGCCAGTTTGATATATGTGCTTCTTTTTTAGATAATGTTGGATTTGAAGGAACAACGAACATGGATAAGGCCATCAAGTTGAAAAAATTCGGTGGCAGAGGTTTATCCCTGGTGATTTCCGATTTCTTCATCCAGGGATCTTTGGAAGATTTAATGAAATATCTCATGTTTTATAAGCAAGATATTGTATTTTTGCATATTCTCTCCCCTCAAGAGATGAATCCGGAGCTTCATGGGCAAGTGAGGCTTAAGGACAGCGAGACAGGAGAAATGGTGGATGTGGATATTACTCCTTCCATTAATGATAAATACCAGAAAACATTAAAGGACTTCAAAGCCAGTCTTAAAGAATTGACTAAAAAATACGGAGGAACCTATGTAACCATAAGTTCCGCTGATAGCTTGGAGAAGATATTGTTTGAAGATATGATTGCAACCCAGATTATAAAGTAGGAGTGTTTCCTATGGGATTTAACAACCCTTACGCCTTGGGGTTACTGCCTCTTTTGGGTCTGATAATCCTCATGTATATGTTGAAGCAACAGCATGAAGAGATGGAAATATCAAGTCTTTATCTTTGGAATAAGGTATTATCCCAATCAGAGGTAAAAAAACCCTGGCAAAAGCTTAAAAACAATATATTGATGCTCATGCAGCTTATGGCTGCCTTTCTTATAATCATGGCCTTGGCAAATCCATTTATTACAAAGGGAAAGACTTTAGGTGGCAATGTAATAATTGTTATTGACAGAAGCGGCAGCATGAATGCTTACCATGAAGGCAGAACAAGGCTGGACATAGCTAAGGCCATGGCCCAGAAGGCTATAAATGAATCAGGCAAATCATCCGTTTTTACCCTGATTTCTGTAGATAAAACTGCCAAAGTGGAATTTAGCGGCGTAACAGATAAAAATGAAGCTATAAAAGCTGTAGAAGCCATAGAAAAGACTAACATGTCCGGGAGCGTAAAAGAAAATCTTTCTCTTATTAAGGCTGTATATAGGCAGTTTGAATCAGCAAATGTGCTTATATATACAGATGAGGAAATGGAATTGGATGATATGAAAGGAGAAGTCATAGCCCTTGGTGGCTATGGTTCCAATGTGGGTATAGGCCATATATCTTACAGTGAGGATGGAGATGCATATACAGTTTTGGTTAGAGTGAAAAGCACCAGTCAGGAACCTGAGAATAGGGAATTGGCTCTTTATGGGGATGATAAGCTTTTGGCTCTTAAGGATGTGAAATTGGCTCCAGGGGAATCTTCAAGCCTTTTATTTGACGGTATCCGTAGAGGATATAGATATATCTGGGCTGAGCTTACAGAAGAGGATGCTTTGCAGGAGGATAATAGAGCTTACCTGGTATTGAATAGCACAGAAAAAAAATCAGTGTTGCTTTTTTCGAAAAAGAATGTTTTTGTTGAGAAGGCATTGAGTTCCATCGAGGGTCTGGAAGTGTACAAGACTGATGATGTAAGTATAAGGCCTGAGGGTTATGATCTATATATATTCGATGGAATTACACCTACAAGCTTTCCCAATGATGGTTCTCTGTTTTTTATAAATCCAGATGAAAGTAATCCCTATTTTAAATCTGGAAAAACCATAGAAGGCGGCAGAGCAGACATGTTAAACCATGATTTAAACAGGAATATTGATGGATTTAGCTTCTATATAAGCAAAATAAAAAATATGGAAAGACCTTATTGGGCCGATGCCCTCATACAGGTAGGAAATAATACAGTTGCAGGAGCTGGTATTTATGGAGGAAAGAAAATAGCCTATATGGCTTTTGATATACATGACAGCGATTTTCCATTGGATGCTTCTTTTCCCATCTTCATGTATAATATGGCTACATATCTCACTGATATGGAGGAGCAGGGAAAGAATTTTTATTTCAGCGGAGAGACAATTCCTTTGAATTTTATCAGCAGTATCCAAGGAACAGAGATGGAGCATCCTGATGGCAAGAAGACAAGTATCAGTGAAGATCTTTTGGATTATGGGTACAGTGACACCAATTCAATAGGAATTTATAAGCTTTCATACAAAAAGGATGATAATGCAGGGGAAAAAATATTTGCAGTGAACTTTCCGCCGGAAGAAGGGAATAAGGCATTTCAAGGCCAATGGGAAGGTGAAAAGGAAACAGGAAATGGGAGAGGTTATACACTGATGGGAATGAATCTTCAAATTCCAATAATAATATTTGTGCTTCTTTTACTTGCAGCAGAATGGATGGTGTATATTCGTGGGATTTGATATTGGAAAGCCTGTATATTTGCTGCTCATATTGGCTGTGGATGTCATGCTTTTTCTGACTACAAAGAACTTGAGAGCCAGGGCTGGAGGTAAGAAGGCAGTTATTCTTGCTGCCAGATTTTTTACATGTTTCTTTCTCATACTTGCGTTATCAGAACTTGGAATAGTCTGGACCGTGGAGGAGACCTCCACCATATTTTTGCTGGATGCTTCCGACAGCATGGCAGCATATAGAAAAGATGTAGAGAGCTTCATGAAGGAAGCTTTGGATCTCATGAAGGATAAAGATAAGGCAGCAGTAATTTCCTTTGGTGAAGAGCCTGTAATGGAAAGTTTTCTTGCTCAACAGCCTGTTTTTGAACAGATAGGCAAGATAGACGGCAGTAAGTACACCAATATTGAGAAAGCCTTGAATGCCGCAGTATCAGTGCTTCCTGAAAGCAGCAGAAAAAGAATAGTCATCATAACCGACGGGGAAGAAAACGAAGGGAACAGCAGCAATATAGCAGGAGTTCTCAAAGATAAAGCAGTGGACCTGAAGGTTATGAAGATTCAAAGGGAAAAAGGCAATGAAGTGGCTGCAATAAGCCTTACAGCGCCCCAAACCCTGAATTTGGGAGAAGAGTTTAATATATCAGTTAATATAAAGAGCAATGTTAATACTTTAGCCAAATTGACATTGTTTGACGGCAGTCAGAAGGCAGCGGAGGAAAATATAGAACTGACAAAGGGAGAAAACAGATTTGTTTTCAAAGATATTGCTGATACAAGAGGCTTTAAAACTTACAGGGCAGTGGTGGAGGCTGATTTGGACACAGAGATGAGGAACAATGAAGCTTCAGCCTTTATAAATGTTTTGGATAAACCTATGATACTGCTCCTGGAAGACAAAGAGGGAGAAGGGAATGAGATAGCTAAAATTCTTGATGGTGCCAAAACAGATTATAAGAGGCTTAGTGCCAAATCCGCTCCGTCGGATTTGCAATCACTGGCCCAATACAAGACTATTATATTGGCCAATGTATCTGCGGAGAATCTTAGCGATGGATTTCTTAAAGCTTTAGAGCCATATGTGAGAGATTTGGGCGGAGGACTAGTTGCAACGGGAGGCGATGATTCTTTCGCACTGGGAGGATATTTCAAAACCTCTTTGGAAAAGGTCCTGCCTGTAAACATGGAACTTAAAGGCAAAAAGGCCATCCCAGATATGTCTATTTTTGTTGTGATAGATAAATCCGGTAGTATGGCAAGTGTAAGTGGTGGGATAACTAAATTGGATTTGGCAAAGGAAGCTGCCGCCAGGGTTCTTGACTCTCTTAGAGATAATGATGATATAGGCGTTCTGGCCTTTGATAATGCCCAATATTGGGTGGTACAGCCTCAAAAACCTGGAGACAGGGAAGCCTTGAGAAGTGATATTGGAACCATAACCCAAGGTGGGGGGACCAGCATATTGCCTGCTTTGGAGGAAGCCGTAGACAAGATGAAGAACCAAACCAGCAAGATAAAGCACATAATACTTCTGACAGACGGTCAGGCAGAAAATACGGGCTATGATAAGCTGCTGGAGGAGGCTAAAAATGTAGGCATAACCATTTCAACAGTGGCAGCAGGCTATGATGCGGATATACAGCTTTTGGAATATATAGCTCAGGAAGCCGGAGGAAGATTCTATGTAACGGATCAGTATACCAATATACCTACAATTTTTGCTAAGGAAACCTTTATGGTTGCCAGAGCCTATTTGAATAAAAGAGAGTTTGCTCCCAGGCTGGTAAGCATGCATTCTGTGCTAGAGGGTGTTGCAGAGGGTGGCATGCCTAACTTGATGGGCTATATAGCTTCAAGCCCTAAGGATTCAGCCAGGGTCATATTGGAAAGTGACGAGGGAGATCCAATATTGACCATATGGCAGTATGGATTGGGAAAGACTGTGGCCTGGAATTCAGATATGAAGGGTACTTGGAGTAAAAATTATGTAAACTGGGATAAAAATTCTGTATTATGGAACAACCTAATCAATTGGACCATAGAAAACTACTCTACGGAAGATTTGGAGATAAGTGCAAGGATTCAGGGTGGCTATGGAGAGATAAGCGCTGTACAGAAAAACAGCAATGAAACCATAGATACAAGGGCAGTTATTACCACCCCATCACTGGGGAAAATAGAAGTGGATTTGAATCCAGAAGCGCCGGGAAGATATAAAGGTAGCTTCAGGATAGATGATACTGGAGCTTATATAATAAAGGTGACCCAGAGCAAATATGGAGAGGTTCAAAGAGCTGTCAACACCGGAATATCTGTTCAATATTCTCCCGAGTATTCAATGGATGCCAACAGCCATAAGCTTGAGAGACTTGTAATTGAGTCAGGAGGCAAATATATTAAAGATGCAAAAGAAGTATTTGAAGGTACCCTAGCGCCGGTAAAAGGAAGAGTGGATTTGACTTCACCACTGTTATTATTGGCATTGTTGGCATTCCTTCTGGACATAGCTGTGAGACGGCTTAAGCTGCCAATGGATAAGATAGTTGAATTATTTAATGGTATTTGTTCCAGGGTAGGGAAAATGAAGACGGGTAATGTTAATAAATCAGAGCATCCCAAAAGTGATGAGGCTATGCAGCAAAAGCCAGAAAAAAATATTGAAGAAAAGAAACATTCTGTGGAAGGGAAAAAAGAAAAGCAATCAAAGGATAAAAAGAAAGCTTCAACTGGTACATTGAATACTGAAGCCTTATTGAAAAGAAAGAGGAAGTAGGCCTGGAGAAAATTATACAAAAAGAAAATTTTTATATAGGTATGAGCAGCAAGCTTCGGGTAGGAACCATAAAGGAAACTTTGAAGGAAAAAGGCATAGATGAAGATAATTATTGAAAAAATATATGCTCATATAGGCTTGAAGACTGGAGCTGAAATACATGAAAAGATAGCAGTATGCATTGCAGGAGAGCTTATACAGGTAAAAAACAATGAAAAATTTGAAAGCAGCTACATCTAAAAATACCCGAAGACATACTGACAAATGATATTGTCGAGACGGCAAAGGTATTGGCAACTATAATATCAAAAATAGTTACAAGAAAGAAAATGGCAGATATTGTGGTAGGTTTGGGATTAGATTTAAAGTAGAGGGGGAACTATATAATGAGGAGAGTGGATTCAAAAACAAAGTACATAGGGTTACTGGGTTATCCATTGGGGCATAGCATTTCACCAATTATGCAGAATGCAGCCTTTGAGAATAAGAACATGAACAACTTGTACATACCCATTGAAGTGAGGAAAGAGGATTTAGGGCAAGTAGTCAGAGCAATGCCCAAGATGAACTTTAGAGGATTTAATGTGACCATACCTCATAAGATAGAAGTGATGAGTTATCTGGATGAGATAGATGATCTGGCAAAATCCATAGGTGCTGTCAACACAGTTTTGATTAAGGATGGAAGATTAAAAGGATATAATACTGATGGAATAGGATTCCTTCGCTCTTTAGGGTATGAGTTAAAACTAAGTGTTGATGGCAAGAATATATTCATCCTTGGAAGTGGTGGTGCAGCCAGAGCAATTTCCATGACATTGGCCATGAATATGGCAAATAGGTTATATATCTGTAACAGGACCTATGAAAAGGCGGAGAGCTTAGTGAAGGATATAAACAGCAAATACGGAAATGTGGCTGTTGCTATTCCATTGGTAGAAGAGAAAATGGAAGAAGCCATAAAAGATGCAGAGATTCTTATAAATACCACCAGTGTAGGAACATATCCTGATGTTGATGATATACCGATAAATAAAGCACTGTTGCATAGCAAGCTTGCCGTATGCGATGTGGTATATAATCCTAGGAAGACAAAGCTGCTGCAGGAGGCTGAGAAACTAGGCTGCAAAACCATGTCAGGCCTTGGCATGCTGATTTATCAAGGTGAAGAAGCCTTTGAGATTTGGACAGGAGTTAAAGCACCCGTTGAAACTATGTTTGAAGCTGCTGAAGCTTTTTTTAATCATTCAGCTTAGCTTATAAAACAATCATGCATAGATTTTCTTATGGGAAATGAGGAAACACAATTTCATATTTAAGCAGTGTGAATATGATGCTTCTTGTCCCATTGATATGCTGTTTGCAATTGCTTATGCATCGATTAAGTCTCTTTTAGGAAGACTTAATCAATGCATAGATTTCCATCAAGGATACTCTATTCATGTCTCTTTTCATTTTTTCAGTTAATGTATCAATAATTACTGTTGTAATATTGCTTAAGCCAATCAACAATAAAATCCAATACCAGCTCTATATTTCCAACTTGGCAGTGATTCGATGCATGTTCTTCTCTCGTAAAGATTCGCCCGGTAATGCTGCGTGCATTGGTAAGGGCTCTAATCTGTCGTCCATACATTCTCAAAGGTATGATATGATCCTCAGCACCGGCTAAAATCAACACATCTTGTGTAACATTTTGAGAAACCTGTTTCGTACATTTATAATTTTTCAGCGTTTTTAGATATTCAAAAGGAGTTTCGACTCCATATACGTACATCATCTGATTATAGATCCATCTCTCCATTTCATTTTTTTGCATAAGTTTTTTAGCTGCATAGTTTATCAGTGCTTTTGCATTCATTGATACAAGTCCATTCATGATGTGATACTTAAGCATTCCGTCTCTTCCCATAACACATTCATAAAAATCATATACCACGTCCCAGGCTATGACACGTTTGACCCTTTTTTCGTATGCAGCAGCACGGAGGGCAAAATAGCCACCCAATGATATGCCTATTAGAGTCACATCATTTAAGTTGAAATAATCAATAATGGCTTTTGTAGGCTTTTCCCATTCATGGGTCATTTTTAGGTTGTATTTATGCAAGGATTCTCCTTGTCCAGGGCCTTCAAACATGATTACATCATAGCCTTTATCTAAAAAAAGCCGTACTGAAAGGTAAAACTCTTCAACATATGAATCACCGCCGCCATGAACAACAATTGATCCTTTATATAAGTCATTACTTTTAATCTGTATAGCTTTTAAATAACCGCCCTCATATTTTATTTCATGGCGATGAATTCTATCCTTTTCCAATGCCTGATAAAAAAGTTTTATAAACTTATCAAATAGCCGTTTTTTTTCTTCCAGGTTATCAAAGCAAAAGAATTCGGCAAATCTATAATAAAAGGCGGAATTCAATATTCGTCCTTCCTTGAGGGCTTTTTCTGCCAATGCTGTCATTATGTCCTTGACATCCTCATATTTGTGAATATTTTGAGCAGCTTTCATCATTTCTTCCATAGGGCATTGGTTAATCAGCGCTCTGTTAAATTGAAAATTCAATCCCACGTCATCATGGAAATGGTAGTATCCAACAGGCATTTTAAATTGTAACTTTTCCATGGGTATTTACCTCATCTTTTATTTTAAAAATTTCATCAAGCCAGTCGAATACCAATGAACTTAAAAGCCCTGTATTTTCACCGATGCAATGAGCGCCACCTCCATCTTCAAACAAAGCCACCACCATCTTTTTGTTTGAATTAGGAACAGATTGCATAAAATCGTCTTCCATAGCTTTGACTACTGGATTTAGATATTCCCCATTGCTGCATATGTTTAGCACAGGGCATGTAATAAAAGAAGGGTCGAAGGTAAAATCCCGGGTTTTGGTTAGAAGATCCGAGATGTTTCCGGTTGTTATGCCATGCCTCCACGCCATTATTTGAAACATCCTTATGTTAAATGGAGACATTTCAATACCGCTTTTTGCTGAATCCTGATTTTTTATGGCCATCTCTTCCATTATTTTTCCAATATTCGTAACCGCACAATTTGCTATGCATGCTTTAATTCTTTTGTCATAAGCTGATGCGCGGGGCACATAGTATCCACCGCCGCTTATTCCATATGCAGCGATGTGATCTATGTCCACTTCTGGTCTGTTATGGAGATAGTCCAATATTGCTCCTATTGGTTTTTCTGTATCCGGTCTAAAGAATTGTGCTTCTGTGGGAAGAATACCTTGGCCCGGTATGTCTACAGTGATGAAGTTGTAGCCGTGCTTTAGTGCTGATGGGCCGATTTGGAAATATAAGTCTATAAAAAAGGTCTCTGCACCACCTATGGCTAATATTGTTTTTGATTTCCGGCGGTCATTTGCAGCTTTTACGAAACAACCGGGAAGATATGTGTTTTCAAAAGGAATGTTTATTAATTCAATCTCTGGTTCAGATAAAGCAGCGGCTTTTGAAATACATTCAATGGATTTTTGGTACCATTTCATATATTTTTCATTTTGAGGCAATAGTGATGTCAGTGCAGCTCTGTAATAACAAGATGCCCGCATATAAAATTCTCTGGCGCTTATTTTATGACCTTTTTCTTCAGAGGTCTCAGCTTTAATCTCTACACGATGAGCCATCTTAGGCCACTCTTCAGCCCAACTGTCTGGATTATAATCTTCTATTCGGGAAGCCGTATAAAACATTTCGCCGATTTCTCCACCTCCGTTTCTAATACATCCCAAGGCCCATTGAAATGCAAAATCCATGCTGTTGTCATCAAATCTGACCTTGTAGAATTGGCGGTGAGGATCGATGACTTTCGTAGTATCTTCTATAAGCTTGTCAATTGTCTCATTTGGTATCATTTTCAGAACCTCCTTATTTATATTTATACTAACTACTTAGTTAGTATTGCACAAAAATTTTACTCAGGCAAATGAGCCATTAAATGTGTTTTTTTGAAAGCCTGATAAAAATAATCCTGTAATGCTTTTTCACTGACGCCGTATTGTTTCTCCCATTGTTCTTTATATAAAGCATAGCATAAGAAGGGGGTCAAACCTGTAAAGAATTCCATGACCAGAAGTTCATGCTTGTCTTCAGGAAAATGTAAACCTTTCTTTTCATATTCTTTTCGAAGAGTTTCAATTTCTGCGTTTATGATCAAGCTGCCAAGTTCCATTATGATCGGACTTGGTATATCGGTTTTAGCAGACTCTGCAATAGCGACTCTGATAATTTTTCTTTTTTCGGATACAAATCGGATATACATATCAAATAGCTTTCTATACACATCATTTTCATATATATCTGGAGTGCTTTCCATTGATTTCACAAGCATTGTCTTTGCATCTTCAATAAGCTTTGAAAACAGAGTATCCAATATTTCATTTTTGCTTTTGAAATAATAATATATCAGAGCCTTGTTTACACCTGCTTCTTTTGCGATATCATCTACTCTGGCACCGTCAAATCCGTCTCTTGAAAAGATGTCTTCCGCAACGGATAAAATTCTGGCTTTTGTTTCAATTGCATCTCTCATAATGCCCTCCAAATATAACTAAATGTTTAGTTAATTATAAAGCACATATTTGAATTTGTCAATGTATGGAATTTAGAGTCCTTCAGTATTTTAAAAAATAAGACTCAATAGAAATATCCTAACTGAACGGAGTCTGTAGTTCGTAGTATGAAACAAGGCCAAATGGGAATGATCTAGCCCCTTAATCTCTCCAAAATAATAGGTCCCAATTCTGTTATATTTCCTGCTCCCACAGTCATTACCATGTCTCCTGGTTTTGCGTTAGCAGCCACATAATTGGCGATATCATCAAAATTCTTCATATACATAACATTGCCGCTTACCTTATTGGCTGCTTCAACCAAGTCTCTTGAATGAATTTCACCCTTATCTTTTTCTCTGGCTGCATATATGTCTGTTATTATTACATGATCAGCTTCTTTAAAACAACATGTGAACTCCTTAAAGAGGGATTTGGTTCTTGTGTAAGTATGTGGCTGGAATATGCACCAAAGCTTGTTATGGGGGAATTTCTTGGCAGCACTGAGGGTTACTTCTATTTCTGTGGGGTGATGGGCATAGTCGTCTATTACTGTTATGCCATTTACTGTTCCCAATATATCAAATCGTCTATGGGTACCTTTGAATTCCATGAGGCTTTCTCGAATCACATCTTTGGATATTCCGAAGAAATCCGATACAGCAAAAGCAGATAGGGCATTCAGCACATTATGAAGTCCTGGTATTCTTAAGCTGTAGATGCCCATGTCATGGCCATTTTTAACGATTCTGAAAGATGGGCGGCCGAAATTATCAAATTCTATATCCTTCGCCATATAGTCTGCTTCATTATCAATGCCGAAAGTTACAACACTGCACTTTGCATAGGGTAGTGTCTCCATCGCATTTTTGTTATCGGCACAGACTGCCAGACAACCTTCCTTAGGGATTAACTGAACAAACTTAATAAATGTATCCTTAATATGTTGTATGTTCTTAAAGTAATCCAGATGGTCTTCGTCAATATTAAGTATTATTCCGTAGAAAGGATGAAATTCTAGAAAGTTTCCCATGTACTCACAGGCTTCCGTTATGAAATACGGACTTTTTCCTATTTTCACATTTCCTCCTATAGCATCCAGTTCACCGCCAAGCAGGATAGTAGGGTCTAAATTGGAGTTCTTAAAGATGATGGATACCATGGAGGTGCTTGTGGTTTTGCCATGGCAGCCTGCGATGGCAATTCCATAGGAGTATTCTTTCATTATTTTGCCTAGAAAAGTTGCTCTACCCATCAAAGGAATTCCAAGTTTTTTTGCCTCCATTATTTCCGGGTTATCATCCTTTACTGCTGATGTATAGACAATTAAATCAGCTCCATGTACATTTTCGGCTTTTTGAGGTATGTTAACTTTAATTCCATGGGATTTCAATTTTCTGATTATAGAGCTTTCTTGGATATCAGATCCTTGAACACTAAAGCCTCTGTTCAGCATAATCTCAGCAAGGCCGCTCATGCTGATGCCGCCGATTCCTATAAAATGTATTGTTTTAATATTATTCGGTAGAAACATATTTACACTCCCTAAAAGTAATATATTTATTATTTTATTAGCCCTATCGGTGTTAGCTTTACATTGATGAACTTCTTAATTTGATTTTTACTAACAATATATTAACTATAATACTATTATAGCCTTAATAATTTGCTTGTATATAAAAAATGCTTTCTTTGGAAGTATTTAAACAATAAAGGAAGACTTTCATTCTAATTCTACTGAATGCAAACTTCAAAGGAATCAAGATTCAGTAGAAATCTGATTAGCAATTTCATAAATTCAAAGAGACCTTTTTCGCTTCTCTTCATTAAAAATTGATTAATCGGTTTATAGGAAAATATAAATTTAAGCAATTCATACGTATAAAATAAAGCAATTAAAATTGTATCATAAATATAACGTTTGGCAGCAATTTAAAAAATTATCATACAATTAATTATATTATCTTAGAAGGATTTCTGGAAAAAAGATAGAAATGAATAAAAAGCAGAATATGTGGAATAATATTCGTATTTTAGAGGAGGAAGCACATGGAAAAATACAAGAGGAATGAAAGGGTTGCAAGCCTTATTAAGATATTAAGTGATAATCCTAACCAGTTATTTAGCCTTAACTATTTCAGCGAATTGTTCAGTGCAGCAAAATCCACCATTAGTGAGGATATAACATTTGCAAAAAAAATAGTTGAGCAAATGTCATTGGGACAGATTGAAACCATATCCGGCGCTTCAGGAGGGGTCAAGTATAAGACCTATATTGATAAAGCTCATATTGTAAGATTTCTTGATGATTTATGTGAAAAGCTAAGGGAACCGAAAAGAATAATACCAGGCAATTATATTTATGCTTCTGATATAATTTATGATCCCAATATATCCTATATGGTGGGACAAATTTTTGGCACATATTTTATGAATACTGGTGCCGAGTATGTGGTAACAATTGAAACAAAAGGTATAACATTGGCACACATGACAGCGAGGGCTTTAAACATACCTTTGGTTATAATAAGAAGGGAGAACAGAGTTACGGAAGGTTCTACAGTGAGCATAAATTATGTATCTGGCTCCAGCAAGAGAATACAAACCATGTTCATATCTAAAAGAGCAATACCAGAAGGAAAAAAAGTGCTCATAATAGATGACTTTTTGAAGGCAGGAGGTACAGCCAAAGGTATCATTGGGTTGATGAAAGAGATAAAAGTAGATGTCGTAGGCATAGGTTTTCTTATGAAAACAGCAGAGCCCGAGCAAAAGCTCATCAATGACTATATTTCACTTTTGGAAGTAGGCGAGGTAGATGAGCAGAAAGGATTGATAAATATATATAAAGATATGCTTTTTAGCTAACAAATACACATATTTTCAGAAAATTCCAAGCAAAAAGAAGGAAAAATTGAAAATATGGCGAATATTTTATCTATTGATTGACAAGCATTTGGACGGGAAGGTGGTGAGCAGTATGAATATAACCGATGTAAGAATTAGGAAGGTAAACGTTGAAGGCAAGATGAAAGCCGTTGTATCTGTTACTTTTGATAATGAATTTGTAGTTCATGACATCAAGGTTATCGAAGGGCAGGAAGGTTTGTTTATTGCCATGCCAAGCAGGAAGACACCGGACGGAGAATTTAAAGATATAGCCCATCCTATAAATTCTGCAACAAGAGAAAAGATACAATCTGCAATACTTGAGGAATATGAAAAAGTTAAAGATGCAGAATAATTAGTCGGTGCTTGCCATTAAGTCCATTCCATTTATGTGGGAGGGACTTTTTGCATGCAAAAAATCATTCTGGTATCATATTCAACCTCCGTTGAATATATATATTATTGGTATTAAATATTGGGAGGTAGTATGATGACAGATAAAGACAACCTCAATCTGGATGATTACATGCAAGATATGGATTTAGAGGATATGGGCAGAATGGATATGCCAATGATGCAGTGTCCTATTATGCAATGTCCCATGATGCAGTGCCCCATGATGAATTATATGGGAGGTCCAATGTATATGAACCCCAAAAAACATAAAGGGGGCCATCATCAATGGAATTTGGAAGACCTTTATGAAAAGGATGAGGATATGGACTGTAGTAGCGATGACAAAGAAGGTTACTATTATAAGAAAAGCATGGAAAAAGATGGCCATGACTGGTGTCCTCATCCATATTACAAGAAAAAATAGGGATAAAGCAGCTAATACCGGAGTATAGCAGCCCCGGTATTTTTTTCTAATAAAGGGGAACAATATTAAGGGTTTATATAAATATACTTTTTATACCCAAGATATTGTGTTAGAATATAGTATTGAACAAATAAAAAAAGTGTTATAGAGGGTGATAATTTGAATAGCACATCCTATATTCTTGCCGTTATACTAGCGGCAGGAGAGGGTAAAAGGATGTATTCCAAGAAACCTAAGGTATTGCATGAAATATGTGGTAAGTCCATGGTTGAGCATGTTGTTGACTGTGCCAGGGAAGCAGGGACATCAGATATTGTAGTGGTGGTAGGCCATGGAGCTTCTCAGGTTAAAGATAAACTTGAAACTGTGAAATTTGCATATCAGGAGCAGCAGTTGGGTACCGGTCATGCGGTTATGATGGCAGAAAGCTACATAACATCAGGTGATGTTCTGGTATTGTATGGGGATACTCCCCTGCTTACACCTGAAACCATAATCAAAATGCAAGATTTTCATAGACAGGGTGGATTTGATGCTACGGTGTTGACTGCCGAATTGGATAATCCTTTTTCCTATGGCAGAATTATAAGAGATGCTGAAGGCAAGGTTGTTGCAATAATAGAGGAAAGGGATGCGGATGCAGAGCAAAAGAAGATAAAGGAAATCAATTCAGGTATATATTTATTTAATGGACTTTTTCTTAAAGATGCGTTAAAAGAGCTAAAAAATGACAATAATCAAAATGAATACTATCTTACTGATGTCATAAAAATTTTCAATGAAAGAAATCTCAAAGTAGGGGCCTATAGGATTGAAAATCCGGAGGAGATAATGGGCGTCAATAACAGGCTTCAATTATCTCAAGCGGCTTCGATTATGAGAAGAAGGATTTTAGAAAACCACATGCTCAACGGCGTAACAATTGTTGATCCTCAAAATACTTACATAGATGCCGGGGTAAAAATTGAGAGAGATGTGACCATATTGCCTGGTTGTATGATAAAAGGGAATACATACATAGAAGAGGATGCGGTGATAGGTCCGTATACTACCATATCTGATAGCCATATTGGTAAAGGAGTTAATATAAAGAATTCTGTGGTTATAGAAAATAGAATAGGAGAAGGCACTACGGTAGGTCCCTTTGCTTACCTTAGACCTGGAAATGTGATAGGCAAACAAGCTAAGATCGGAGATTTTGTTGAAATAAAGAATTCAAATTTTGGAGATTATTCCAAGGCTTCTCATCTTACATATGTGGGAGACGGTGATGTAGGAAAGGGAGTAAATCTGGGCTGCGGTGTGGTATTTGTCAATTATGATGGTAAGAAAAAACACAGGACCAAGATTGAGGACAATAGTTTTGTAGGTTGCAATGTAAACCTGGTGGCTCCCCTTGTGGTAGGAAAGAATTCATATATAGCTGCTGGCACTACAGTGACCAGAAGCGTACCTGAAGAAAGCCTCGCCATTGGAAGAGCAAGACAGGAGAACATAGAAGGATGGGTCAGAAGAAAAGGCCTCGTAAAAGAGGAAGAATAGACTAGGAGGGTTATAATTAAATGATAGCACATGGTGAGAGTATAAAAATTTTTCACTGTAATGCCAACAAAGAGTTGACAAAGCAAATTGCTGATATTGTGGGTGTACCTGTAGGAGATGCTCAGGTTGGCACCTTCAGCAATGGAGAGATATCTGTAAACATAAGTGAATCTGTAAGAGGAGCAGATGTATTTGTAATTCAATCTACATGCGCTCCTGTCAACACAAACTTAATGGAGCTTTTGATAATGATTGATGCATTGAAAAGGGCCTCAGCAGGAAGAATTACTGCGGTAATACCTTTTTATGCCTATGCACGACAGGATAGAAAGTCAAAGCCGAGGGAACCAATCACTGCTAAGCTGGTGGCAGATCTGATAACAACCGCAGGAGCGGACAGAGTATTGACAATGGACTTGCATGCTCCACAGATACAGGGATTTTTCAACATACCAGTGGACAATCTTTATGCCATGCCCATAATCAGCAAATATTTCATGGAAAAGGATTTAAGCGATGTAGTAGTGGTTTCTCCGGATGTTGGAGGGGTTACAAGAGCGAGAAACCTTGCATCCAAGCTAAATGCTCCTCTGGCTATAGTTGATAAGAGAAGACCTAAGGCAAATGTAGCAGAGGTTATGAATATTATAGGAGATATTCATAATAAGAATTGCATTATTATTGATGATATGGTAGATACAGGAGGTTCAGTAGCTAATGCCGCCAAGGCTTTGGTGGATATGGGGGCAAGGGAAGTATATGTGGCGTGTACTCATCCTGTGCTGTCAGGGCCGGCTTTTGAGAAAATCAATGATTCAGTGATCAAGGAACTGATTGTGACTGACACCATTCCTCTGCCAAAGGATAAGCATAGCGACAAAATAAAGGTTCTTTCGGTTGCACCATTATTTGCAGAAGCAATACACAGAATATACGAAGGACTATCCGTCAGCAAGCTTTTCGATTAATAATGGACAACTAGTAGGCAATAGGCATCTTACATGTCTGTTGCCTTGAGTTTTTGGAGGAGATTATGTTTGTAATAGCAGGTTTAGGAAATCCTGGGACAAAGTATGCTGATACAAGACATAACATAGGGTTTATTACCATAGACTACTTGTCCCAGAAATTAAATATCAGCGTCAATAAAATAAAACATAAAGCTTTGATCGGAGAAGGATATGTGGGGACTGAAAAGGTATTGTTGGTAAAACCTCAGACATATATGAATCTCAGCGGCGAAAGCATTCTGGATATTGTTGAATATTATAAGCTGCCTATGGAAAATCTCATTGTCATATATGATGATATAGACCTAGCCAAAGGGGTTTTGAGGATAAGACCCAAAGGAAGTGCAGGATCACATAACGGCATGAAGTCAATAATATACTTGTTACAAAGGGATGATTTTCCGAGAATACGAATTGGTATCGGCAAGCAGCCTGATTATATGGATTTAGCTGACTATGTTACGGGCAAGTTTGCTAAAGACGAAATCCCGATTATGGCTGAAGCGGCAAAAAAGGCTGCTGAAGCCGTCCAAGAAATAATACTGAAAGGCATTGCATCTGCAATGAACAAGTACAATGGATAAGGTCTTGTTGCCCATTCAATCTTTGGAAGAATATAAATATCTGGATCAATCTCTTCGTGAAAACACTCATACGGTTGAAGTTCACGGGATTTCTGATGCCCAAAAATCAATGATGGCTGCTATGTTGAGCAGAAGCTTCAATAAATCCATATTATTGATAACCCATAACGATGTTTTGGCAAGGAAAATTTATGAAGATATTTGCTTTTTTGATGAATCCGCCGCTGTTCTATTGCCTTCGGCAGAGATGATCTTTCACAAAATAGATGCGAGGAGCAATGAAATTGCGGTAAATAGGCTTAGAGCATTGAACAGGATAGCCTCAAAGGATAGGATCATATTGTGTGCATCTGTGGAAGCATTGCTGAATAGAATGCCTAATCCTCATGACTTCTACTCAAAGTTTATCAGCATAGAAGTAGGAGGACAAATGCCTGTAGAAGAGTTTGCAACCTACTTTTCCACATCAGGTTATGAGAGAGTAGATATGATAGAAGGCCGAGGGCAGTTTTCCATAAGAGGTGGAATAATAGACTTTTATGGTCCCATAGAAGATTATCCCGTAAGAATTGAACTTTTTGATGATGAGGTAGATTCCATAAGACATTTTGACTTAGTAAGCCAGAGATCCATAAGAAAGTTGGACAGGACTCAATTATTTCCCATGAGGGAAATGTTGTTCAGCTCTGAGGATTTTGCAAGAGCTTCAGAAAATATAGAAAAAGCCCTTAATAAAAGATTGGATCTTTATGATGCCTCTACCAAGAAAAAGGCCTTGGGAGAAAAACTTAGGGAAAAAATTATAGAAGATATTGATAGGATAAAATCAAACATCTATTTTCAGGGAATAGAAAGGTATTCAAGCTTCTTCTATGAGAAGAGCTATTGCATCACTGAGTATCTGGAAGATTTTATGGTAATCATAGATGAACCAAACAGAGTAAGACAGAGATATGATAATATAAGGCTGGAATATGAAGAGCATTTCAAGAGCCTCCTAGAAGAGGGAGATCTTTTGCCGGAGCAAGTGGATGCACTGTTTACTTATGATGATATTTTGTTGAAATTAGAAGATAAAAAGATAATATGTATAAATACTTTGCTAAAAACCTCCCAGGATTTTAAGCCTCAAAAATCCATAAGCTTTGTCACCCGATCAATGCCCCCTTTTCACGGCAAAATAAATCTTCTTATTGATGAGATAAAGATACTAAAAAGTAGAAAGTATAGAGTCATAATTTTAACAGGGAGCAAGGAAAGAGGACAAAGGATAGTGGAGGCGCTGAGGGATGAAGGTATAGAAGCCTTATATCAGGAGAATTTGACTTTCGAACTTCAAGAAGGGCATATTGTAGCTTTGCCTGGAAACCTCAGCGGAGGTTTTGAATTCCCCTCCATCAAATATGCCATAATTACGGATATGGATGTGTTTGGTGCCAACAGAAAAAAGATTGTAAAAAAGAAAGGCACCACTATAAAGTTTTTCAGCGATCTTAAGATTGGTGATTATGTGGTTCATGAGAATCATGGTATAGGCCAATATATGGGTATAGAAAGGCTTAGAGTGAACAATGTGGTGAGAGATTATCTCCATATCAGATACCAAGGCAATGATAAACTGTATATTCCTACGGATCAGTTTGATTTAATTCAGAAATATGTGGGAGGAGAAAAGGTCCCCAAGATCAATAAACTCTCAGGAATAGAATGGGCAAAAACAAAAGCAAGAGCCAGAAAGGCTATAGAAAACATGGCAGAGGACTTGCTAAAACTTTATGCTGAGAGGCAGCAGGCAAAAGGCTATGCTTTTTCTCCCGACGGCAAGTGGCAAAAAGAATTTGAAGATTCCTTTCCCTATGAGGAGACCCCGGATCAGCTCCACTGCATAGAAGAGATAAAGAAGGACATGGAAAGCAATAAAGCAATGGATAGATTGCTATGTGGAGATGTGGGATATGGAAAAACAGAAGTGGCACTGAGAGCTGCTTTTAAGTGCATTAATGATGGAAAGCAGGTTGCCATACTGGTGCCTACCACCATATTGGCTCAGCAGCATTATAATACATGCCGTCAGAGGTTTGGTAACTTTCCCATAAATGTAGAAATGTTATCCCGATTCAGAACCCCCCAGGAACAAAAAAAGATTCTTGAAGGGTTAAGGATTGGTGCTGTAGATCTTATTATAGGAACCCATAAATTGCTTCAGGATGATGTGGTGTTTAAGGATCTGGGGCTTTTGATAATCGATGAAGAACAACGCTTTGGTGTGACCCATAAAGAAAAGATAAAACAGATGAAACAGAATGTGGATGTGCTTACTTTGACAGCTACTCCTATCCCAAGGACATTGCACATGTCTCTGATAGGTATTAGAGATATAAGTGTTATAGAAGAACCGCCGGAGGAGAGATATCCTGTTCAGACCTATGTTATGGAGTATAATGAGGAAATAGTAAGGGATGCCATACTAAGGGAGATGAACAGAGGAGGTCAGATATATTTTCTCTACAACAGAGTAAGAAGCATTTCACAGATGGCGGACAGATTGAGGAGTCTTGTGCCTGAAGCCAGGATCGGTGTAGCTCATGGTCAGATGGATGAAAGCCTTCTTGAAAACACCATGTTGGATTTTTATAATGGAGAATATGATGTACTTTTGTGTACAACCATAATAGAAACAGGCTTGGATATACCAAACGTAAATACTATAATAGTATATGATGCGGACAAGATGGGCTTATCTCAGCTTTACCAGTTGAGGGGAAGGGTAGGAAGATCCAACAGATTGGCCTATGCATATCTCACCTATCAAAGAGATAAAGTTCTTACAGAAGTGGCAGAAAAAAGACTTCAAGCCATAAAGGAGTTTACGGAGTTTGGCTCAGGTTTTAAGATAGCAATGAGAGATTTAGAAATCAGAGGTGCAGGAAACCTGCTAGGCAGGGAACAACACGGACATATGGAGGCCATCGGATATGATCTATATACAAAATTGCTTGAGGATACCATAAGAAAACTGACAGGACAGCCTGTTAAGGAGAAGATTGATACCGTAATAGAACTCAATATTGAAGCATATATACCTCAATCCTATATAACGGATGAAAATCAAAAGATTGAAATATATCAGAAGATAGCTTCCGTTGAAGGATTGAAGTATCTCTACGACATTGAGGAGGAAATAGAAGACAGATTCGGCGATATACCTGATTCGGTGAGAAACCTTATGAGTATAGCTTATATAAAATATCTTGCTTCAAAACATGGCATAGTATTGGTATCTCAAAAGCCCGAAGGGGTAATGCTGAAGTTTAAAAATGACAAATTCATCAAGGCTGAAGCAGCCATAAAGCTTATGAGTGAATATGGAAATAAGCTGACCTTTACAGCCATTGAACAGCCCTACTTTGTATTCAAGCTGGAGAAAGTAAGAGACGATAAGTATCTTAAAGCTATATCTGAACTTTTGGAGAAGCTGGATGAGTACAATGAGGAAAACAGTGATCTTGAGAGGAGAGTAAATTGAAATGAACTATAGAAGGGTATGGATAGCAGGAATTTTGATAATGACATTGGGTACTTTTGTAGCTGCAGGATGTGAAATGGTGAGGGTAAAACCTGGAGATCCTGAAACAACGGTAGTGGCTAAAGTTGATGGTGAGGAGATTACCAAAGCAGAGTTTGACAAGGTATTTGAAATATTTAAAACTCAAGTGGAACTAGAACAAGATCCAAGCATATGGGAAAAGCAATATGAGGGCAAGAAATATGAAGATTTAGCAAAGGAAAAAGTATTGGATCAGTTGATAAGCGACAAGGTGCAGATGAAAAAGGCCCAGGAAATGGGTATAACTGTGACAGATGAAGAAATAGATGCAGAAGTGGACAAATGGAAAAAACTCTTTAATTCCGATGAGAAATATATTGAGTTTCTGACTAGTTTAAACATTGATGAAGAATACTTCAGAGACAATCTGAAAAAAGATTTGGTCAAAAACAAGATGAAGGAAGAACTAACAAAAAACGTTGAAATCGCTGATGAAGAATTGGCAGATTACTATGGGAGACATATAAATGAATTTTATAAGGTAAAAGCCAGCCATATACTTCTTGATACAGAGGAAGAGGCACGAAAGATATTGGAGAGAGTAAAAGCTGGAGAAGATTTCAACGCTTTGGCGAAGGAATATTCTACTGATCCTAGTGCCAAGCAAAACAGTGGCAGCCTAGGATATTTCAGACAGGGGGATATGGTGGAGTCTTTTGAACAAGCAGCCTTTGCATTAAAGCCCGGTGAAATAAGCGATATAGTAAAAAGCGAATATGGATATCATATAATCAAGGTTGAAGAAAAAAGCATTGATAAGTTTGAAGATGTAAAGGATGAATTGAGGAATGCCCTTATAACAGAAAAGAAGAGCAAAAGTTATGATGAAGCTCTTGAAGAAATGATGAGCAATGTAAAAATAGAAAAATTTCCGGAAAATCTATAGCATATTCCTAAATTTGCAAATATGTGAATAAAAGCTTAACCTCCGTAAAATAATATGAATTACAGACATACTTGTCAAAAAAAAATCGCAAAAGGAGGGTAAAGCTTGAAAGCAACTGGAATTGTAAGGCGAATAGATGATTTAGGAAGAGTCGTCATACCGAAGGAAATAAGACGAACCCTTCGCATAAGAGAAGGAGATCCTCTTGAGATTTTTACAGACCGAGAGGGAGAAGTTATTTTAAAGAAATACTCTCCAATAGGTGAACTTAGTGATTTTGCAAAAGAATATGCTGAATCACTACATAGCTCTTTAAACCATATTGCATGTATCAGCGACCGCGATACAATAATTGCTGTAGCTGGAACATCTAAAAAAGAACTTTTGGAGAAAAAGATAAGCCCAGCGTTGGATAAAATTATTGAAGACAAGGTACCCGTAATGCTGGATGGTACAAATGGCAATAAGATGATAAATATAACCGCAGAAGAAGAAGGTTCATCAAAATATACTTCCGGTGTCATAGTACCTATAGTGGCAGAGGGTGATCCAATCGGTTCTGTTATACTTCTCAGCAAAGAGGCAAATGTAAAGATGAGTGAATTAGAGAGAAAAATTGCAGAGACTGCAGCAAGTTTCTTAGGAAAACAAATGGAGCAATAGAGTAGGATGGCAGCCTTAAATATGCTGCCATCATTTTTCTTGATGTACCATAAGGGGTTCTAATAAATTAATTGAATGTATATTTTAAATAAGAGATATGATAAAATGTATTTGCAAAGCAAAGATGGAGGTCAAATATGGAAAACAAAAAGCATTCCTTCATAAAAGGAGCATTGATACTTACTATAGCAGGGTTGGTTTCAAAAGTATTGGGAGCCATATATAGAATCCCACTAGGTCAAATCATAACTTCTGAAGGCATGGCATATCATCAGACAGCCTATGATCTTTATGTTCTTATGCTTACCTTTTCTTCCTATTCCATACCTACAGCCATATCTAAGCTGGTATCAGAAAGGCTGGAAGAAGGAAGAAGAGACGAGGCGCATAAAATTTTTAAGGTGGCTATGGGATTGCTGGCCACAATTGGACTTATCCTATCTGTAACACTATACTTTAATGCAGATACTTTTACGCAGGCGTTTAAAAACCCAGGTTCCTATTTTGCCGTTTTAGCAGTATCACCGGCAATATTTACTGTATCAATCAGCGGAGCCTTTAGAGGTTACTTCCAAGGTATGCAGAATATGACACCCAGCGCTGTGTCTCAAGTTACAGAGCAATTAAGCAGGGTTCTGGTAGGTTTCCTTTTGGCTTATTTGTTTCTGCCTTATGGGTATATGGTGTCCGCCGCCGGTGCCATATTTGGTACAACAGTAGGTGGGTTGGTTAGCTTTATTACTCTATACATAATATATAGAAAAGACAGACCTAGGATTATGGTTGAACTAAACCAGTTCAAGGGAAAAAAGACAGAGCCGGTAGTTAGCATAATAGGAAGAATAATTAAATTTGCATTGCCAATTATGATTGGTGGCAGTATAATGCCTATTATGAATCTGTTGGATACATTTATTGTAATGGATAGGCTTCAAGCAGCAGGATTTAATCAAGTGACAGCCACTAAGCTTTTTGGACAACTGAAAGGTATAGCCACATCCTTTGTAAATGTTCCGCAGGTATTTACCATATCTCTGGCAGCCAGCCTGGTGCCTTCAATATCTGAATCCATGGTAAGAAAAGATTTGGAAGTTGTAAGAAGAAAGTCAAAACTTGCATTAAAAATGAGCCTTTTGCTGGGATTGCCCGCAGCTATGGGGCTTTTCATATTGGCAGGACCTATTATGCAGATGTTTTATCCCAATGAGACAGAAAGCTTAGGATTGGCATTGAGGTTTGTATCACCGGCTGTAATATTTCTTACATTGGTGCAAACTATGACCGGAATACTTCAAGGTATGGGGAAGGAAAGAATACCTGTTGTCAATATGGTTATAGGTGCCTCGGCAAAGGCTGTGATAAGTTATGTTCTTACTTCCATGCCTGTTTTAAACATCAATGGAGCCGCTCTTGGAACCGTATTAGGGTATGCTGTAGCTGCTGTGTTGAATTACAGGGCTTTAGTGAAGTATCAGAAGAAAAGCTTAAATATTATTTCTATTTCAGTAAAACCGGCAATTGCTACAGCTGTCATGACAGTTTCAGCTTATTATAGTCACAAATTGTTCTATGGATTTACCGGAAGAAATTCCATAGCGGCCTTACTAGGTATATTTATTGGTGTAGTAGTATATGGAGTGGTTATAATACTAATAAAAGGAGTTACAAAGGAGGAGTTGGACTCAGCTCCCGGAGGTCAAAAACTATCTAAGATGTTGAAGAAAAGGGGCCTGATCTAGCGCCTATGGAGGAAGGGGATTATTGTGGGAAAGATTACAATAATAGGCTTAGGGCCTGGAGATTATGACAGCCTGACAATAAAAGCAGAGAATATGATAAAAAATGCAGAGGAATTGATTTTTAGGACTAGAAAGCATCCTATAGTGGATAAAATCTCTGCCATGGGAATAAAATTTGATGATTGTGATGATATCTATGATTCTGCAGATACTTTTGAAGAAGTATACGAGATCATAAGTGAAAAAGTTATAAAAAGGGCCATGGAGGGCAAGAATGTGGTTTTTGCTGTGCCAGGGCATCCCTTTACTGCCGAAAGAAGTGTTCAGCTTATACTGGATAAGGCTAAGGGAAAGGTTGAAGTTGAGATAGAGGCAGCTATGAGCTTCATAGATGCAGTAACTACTGCATTGAAGGTGGATATTTCTTCGGGGTTAAAGATAATTGATGGATTAAGAATGGATAAGCAAAAACCGGATACCAATTGCGCCAATATAATCACACAAGTTTATAGCAAACTGGTAGCTTCTGAGGTAAAATTGATGCTAATGGACTATTATAATGATGATCAAGAAGTATGTATAATTAGAGCAGCAGGCGTCGAAAATCAGGAAAAAGTGGAATGGATTCCGCTATATAAATTAGATTCAATAGAATGGGTGGACTATCTTACAAGCGTATATATTCCTCCTGCTCCTGAGGATAAAAGATTCAAAAACTTAGATGACCTGGTAGACTTGATGGAAATTCTCAGAGGAGAAAATGGCTGCCCATGGGATAGGAAACAAACTCATGAAAGCCTGAAACCGTATCTTCTTGAGGAGTGCTATGAAGTTATAGATGCCATAGAAAGTGGTGATGTGGACCAACTGGTAGAAGAGTTGGGAGATGTGCTCTTGCAAGTAGTCTTTCACTGCCAGATTGGAAGAGAAGATGGTGAATTTCATATAAATGATGTAATAACAAGTCTGATTAATAAGTTGGTTTCAAGACATCCCCATGTATTTGGTGATGTAGAGGCAAATGATGAAAGCGGTGCCTTGAAGAGTTGGGAAGCTTCGAAGAGGGACGAGAAAAAAATGGATACATATACAGAAGCTTTGAAGGTTATTCCAAAATCTATGTCCCCTTTGATGAGAAGTTATAAGGTTCAGGAGAAAGCAGCTTTGGTCGGATTTGATTGGCCTGATGTGAGTGGAGCAATAGCAAAGGTTGATGAAGAAGTTTTAGAATTAAAAGAGGTATATAAAACTGCTGAAAATGAAAAAATAGAAGAAGAAATTGGTGATTTGCTCTTTGCAGTGGTTAATGTGGCAAGATTTCTTAAAATCCAGCCTGATTTTGCTTTAGTGAAAACCATAGAAAAGTTCATTTCCAGATTTGGTTATATTGAAGAAATTGCCATGGCACAAGGAAGTAAATTGGAAAAAATGACATTGGAAGAGATGGATTTGCTATGGAATAAGGCTAAAACACATAAATTTAATAAAAATGATGAAAACTAATGATAAAAAAGAAGGAATTTTGGCAAAAATAGAGAATATGCATATAGTACTTATGAACAAATATTAGGAGGGAAAATATAATGAATAAGGCTGAACTTATTGCCAGCATGGCTGAAAAATGTGAATTGACAAAAAAGGATACTGAAAAAGCTCTGAAAGCATTTATGGATACTGTACAAGAAGCACTAGAGAAAGGCGACAAGGTACAGTTAGTTGGTTTTGGAACATTTGAAGTTAAAGAAAGAGCAGCAAGAATCGGAAGAAATCCAAGAACAAAGGAAGAAATAAAGATTCCAGCTTCAAAGGCTCCAGTATTTAAACCAGGCAAGGATCTTAAAGATTCTGTTAACAAATAATTACGACATACATATTCAGAGTAAAAATCAGGTCTATGACCTGATTTTTTTCTAGAGGAGGCTATTGTATGAGACTGGATAAATTTCTTAAGGTATCAAGGCTTATAAAGAGAAGAACTGTTGCCAAGGAAGCCTGTGAGGGTGAAAAAATATATCTCAATGGAAAAATATCAAAACCCGGAGCGGAAGTGAAGATTGGCGATATAATTGAAATAGCTTATGGAGATAGAAAAATAAAGGCGGAAGTTCTAAATGTAAATGAGAAGGCTGCCAAAGATGAAGCAAAGGAAATGTATAGGATAATTGAATCATAACATTCATATAATAGCCAAAACCGCATATAAATGAATAAGGCAATTTATTTATGTGTGGGAGGCTAGTATCATGGATGATATGAGAGATATTAAGTTGAAACCTCATAATATTACTCTCGAAGGAAGGGAAAAGCTTTATATAACAGGAGTCATTGATGTAGATAGCTTCAATGAAAATACTGTTATCGTTGGTACACAGATGGGAGAATTGGTTATAAAAGGTGAAGGACTAAGCATAAGCAGTCTTGATATAGATAATGGAAATGTAATGATAAAAGGATTAGTGCATTCTATGGTCTATGAATCAAAGACAGCTTATAAGAACGAGAAAGGTTTCCTAAAAAATCTATTTAAATAATCCATTAGTGTATCAATGGAGGTTGTCCTATGGAGACACTGCAATTTCAAATTTTTGTTTTTTCCATTACTGTATATGGGGGCATTATCATAGGATTGATCTATGATATATATAGGGCTGTCAAAGGCGTACATAGATCAAAAGGTTTGATAACGTCTCTTTGGGACATATTGTTTCTTTTACTGACGCTTCTCATTGCAGTATGGGCAATATTCTCAAGCAATTACGGAGATTTAAGGGTTTATGTGTTCATTGGTTTTATGGTAGGATTTTTTTTGTATGAAAAGATAATAAGCAGAATTGCAGTGGCTTTTTTCTCATACTTGTTGGAGACTATGAGAGGGATGGTTAAGAGGGGGAGCAGATTAATAGTCATTCCTCTAAGATTCATATGGTATTTTTTTGTTCGCCCTTTTTATATTATTAAAGATTTTTTTAGTAAAAAATTAACAAATGCTAAGAAAAAAGCTACATTGCCCAAAAAACTATTGAGAGATGCGAGGAAATATTATAAACTGATAATTAAAAGGGAAAAGCACAAACAGGATGCATGATGGTTTTTATCATGGGAGGATACGCATTATGAAAAATAAAAGAAAAAAGAAAATAATATGGACTAATTTTTTTGTATTTATTTTTATGATATATGCTATCTTTACCATTGGTAGCCAACAGGTCACCATATACAAGCTTAAGAAATCCCAGCAGCAAATCACTGATAAGATTGAAATGGCAAAGAAAGAAAATGAAAGACTTCAGGAAATGCTTAAGGATACATCTTCCAAGGAATATATTGAGAAGATGGCTCGAGAACAGCTTGGATTAGTGAAGGCAGACGAAAAGGTATATGTTGACCAATCCCTGTCTGATGTTAATTTGCAAGAGGGGGGTAATTAATTATAGTATTGTTGTGAGTTGCTTCAAGTTTTAATTAAATTATCACCCAATGCAAATTAAAGGAGGAATTTTTTCAGTATGCCTATAGAGGAAGGTAAGATAGTTGACGGAGTCGTTGCTAATATTACAAAGTTTGGGGCTTTTGTCCAACTATCAGGGGGAAAAACCGGATTGGTCCATATTTCAGAGATCGCTGATACTTATATAAAAGATATCAACAGCTATCTGAAAGAGAAGCAGGAAGTAAAAGTAAAGATATTGAATATCGATAAGGATGGTAGAATAAATCTGTCTATTAAGCAGGCTCAAGAAGTTAAGAAATCTACGAGACCTGTTGAAATAGATTGGCAACAAGAGTTTAAGAAATCACAAAGCGGCAGCTTTGAGGATAGACTTTCAAGGTTTATGAAGGAGAGCGAGGAGAAGCTTCAGGAATTCATGAAAAATAGAGAATCAAAGAGGAATGGTGGTTATAGCCGCAAAGGAGATTTCGCTCAGAGATAATAAGAATATAAAATACTGTCAGTGGCTACTGACAGTATTGTTTTTGAGAATTATGTTTTTAGATGAATGATCTAATATCACAAAGGAATACAATATATAAAGGGAGATTCATATGAATAAAATAGCTGCAATAGATTTGGGAACCAATTCTATTAGATTGATGCTATGTCAAGTGGCAAATAGAAGGTTCCTGGCAAAGAGCAAGGAAATAATTACTACAAGAATAGGCAAAGATATGAGCAACACAGGGACGTTGACAGAGAAAGCCATGGATAGAAATATAGAAGCCATTAAATATTTCAAAAAAAGAGCAGAAGAATATGGGGCAGAAAAGATTATTATATTTGCAACCAGTGCTATAAGAGATGCTTCCAATAAGGATTTTTTTCTTGAAAGGGTAAAAAATGAAACCGGGCTTGATATAATGGTATTAGATGGGGAAGAAGAAGCGGCTATAGGCATGTTGGGAGCGTCTTATGGTTTTGAAGGAGATAATTTGCTGGTTATAGATGTAGGAGGAGGCAGCACTGAACTGGTTTTGGGATTGGGAGACAAAATTATTTATTCCAAAAGCATCAATGCAGGTGCTGTTAGAATGACAGAAAGATATATAAAATCCAACCCGATTGGAGATTCAGATATTGAAAATCTGGAGAAATGTCTGGAAGAATTATTTCATGACACGTTAAACGACTTAAAGGGCCAAAAAATAGACAAAATAGTAGCAATTGGAGGAACAGCCACTACTGCAGCTTCTATTTTCCATAAAGCTAAGGTATATGATTGGCAGAAGATACACAATACTATATTGGCAAAATCTTTCTTAAATGAAATTTTTGAGTCCTTAAGATCCATGTCGGTTAAAGAACGATATAATGTGGATGGATTGCAAAAAGAAAGAGCAGACATTATTCCTGCCGGAATTTTTATAATTAAACATATATTAAATAATTTGGATGCGAGTCAGGTTATTATAAGTGAAAATGATAACCTGGAGGGCGCAATTATGAAATATGGAGAAATTTTTTAGGGATTTTTAATATTTCATAAAATTGTTATTGACGATTTAGTATAAAACATATATAATTATATTTGTCGCTGTGAGGTATTTACCTAACAGTTAGCCGGAGTGGCGGAACTGGCAGACGCACAGGACTTAAAATCCTGCGGTCCCAAAAGACCGTACCGGTTCGATTCCGGTCTCCGGCACCAATAGTTATCGCGGGGTAGAGCAGCTGGTAGCTCGTCGGGCTCATAACCCGGAGGTCGTGGGTTCAAATCCCTCCCCCGCAACCAATTTCAATATAATATATAAATGGCGGCGTAGCTCAGTTGGCTAGAGCATTCGGTTCATACCCGAACGGTCATTGGTTCAAATCCGATCGCCGCTACCATTAATTTTTGAATAATGTTAGTGGCCCATTGGTCAAGCGGTCAAGACGCCGCCCTCTCACGGCGGCAACGGGGGTTCGATTCCCCCATGGGTCACCATTATATAATATGCTGGTGTAGCTCAATAGGCAGAGCAGCTGACTTGTAATCAGCAGGTTGGCGGTTCGATTCCGTTCACCAGCTCCATTTTCAAAAACACTGCAATTAATTGCAGTGTTTTTTATTTGCATATCAGGTACATGCTTTAGTCTATTCCATATCACCTTTAGATCAATAAATATTTTATCGTCTTTTTATGCAACATGTTTCCAATAGTATTCCATTAAAGCTGTAAACTATTGTCTTATTAATTATGCTTTTACCATTAGATGTCATTTTCTTGTTTCATATGTCGTAAATATCTTTGATCTGCTAAACCCATCTTGACAAATATTTCGGACAACTTTTGGTAATATAAGGGTTACAATCACAATTTAAGCAAGTAATGGGTGGTGGGCATAGTGGCAGACTTAATTGCTATAGGTAAGAAGGCGATACCTAAAGTAAAACTTATGAATCAATACAGTGGATTAATAGTGAGTGTTACTGCAGCTTTAATTGGTTTTTCTATGGGAAGGATAGTTATATTGGAATACCTTAATCCTTTTTCCATCGCATTATTATGTGCAGCAATGATAAGCAAGCTAAATCCTTATATAATAGGATTTAGCATTATCGCTGGTTCTTTTAGTATTAAAACTCCCGAACTGCTGTTGAAGAATATGATATTAGTATCCTTGATGCTATTTGCATATTTGATTATAAGTAGGACAAGGCTTAATAATCGAGTATTTTTTAGCATATTTGCTCCGTTGGCAAACCTGATTACAGGAATTTTCATTTTTTATTTTAAATATTACTATCTCTATGATATGTTTATGATGATAATTGAATCTGTAATGCTTTGTGCTTTGATAAATATATATGATAAGGCTCTGGATTTGATTGCTTGCATAAAGAGAAGAAATAAGATATCCTCTGAGGAAATTGTTTCCATTTTACTGTTGATAATATCGTCCTTTTTAGGTGCGTCTGTGTATATCTGGCAGTTGTCCATTAAGAACATAGTATCTATAGTTTTAATACTGCTGGCATCGTTTATGGGTAATATAGGTACTGGAGCAGCAGCGGGCATAGTATTTGGTATGCTTCAATCTTTATCGGGAGATATATATCCTTCTGCCATAGGAGTATATGGCATTTGTGGGCTGTTGTCATCTGCTTTCAAATCTTATGGTCGTATCATGACCATATTGGGGTTCATTATTGGAAATTCTGTCATGACCTTTTATATAAACGGTTCAACGGAAGTTTTGATAAAAATAGAAGAGATATTGGCAGCTTCAATTATCTTTATGTTTATACCTGAAAAGAAAGTAAAAAATATTTTGCTGAATAAATGGAGAATTGAAACTGAGTCAACAAAAATTGGGGAAGCTTACAGACTTAAAGATTTTACTGTAGAGAGGCTTCAGGAAATATCAGATGTGTTCAAAGAACTGGCTATGTCCATGAACGTTGGATTGGGCAGCAAGGAATACTTCTCCCAGTTAGATGCGGCTGAAATAATGGAAAAAGTAGTAAGAGATACATGTTGTAAATGTGGGATGTATAGCAGTTGCTGGAAGCAGGAGTTCTACGGTACATATCAAAAGATGTTCTCAGCCCTGTCTAAGATAGAAAGGGGAGATTTCAATGAGGATGACAGAAGGCATAGAATAGTAGATAAATGTCTCTTTCCGGAAAAGATATGGGACAGGCTTAAGTATCATTATGATATTTATAGATATACACTTACCTGGAAGAAAAAAATTGATAGTGGCAGATATGCACTTAGTCATCAGTTGCAGGAGACTGCAAAGCTCATAGGAGGATTGGCCAATAAATTCAATGTGAACATTGAATTTGACAAAAATTTAGAGGAAGAAATCATGGTGACAATGGATAAGATTGGTATACATCTTGATCATGTATCAGCTGTGAAAGGCAAGGACAGCATTGAGATAGATATGAGATTTAGGAATTGCGGAGGTAAAAGAGAGTGCGTAAGCAAAATTATTCCTGAAATAAGAAAGATTACAGGGAAGCACTTTATCAAAGCTGATGCATCTTGCTGTGTTACTGGAAGAGATGGATGCTTGCTGAAGTTGAGGGAAGTTCATAAATTTTCTATTGTCACAGGCATTGCAAGGAAGCAGAAGCAGACATCTTCTGTATCAGGAGACAATTATTCACTGTTGGAATTAAAAGACGGAAAGTTCTATATGATTTTAAGCGACGGAATGGGAAGTGGTCCCAGGGCAGCCATGGAAAGTGGAATGGCGGTAAGCCTTATTGAGAAATTTCTTGCTGCCGGTTATGATCAAAATACAGCATTAGAAGCTGTAAACTCTTTACTTCTGATAAAATCTGATGATGATAACTATGCTACTGTTGATATGACCATAATAAACCAGTATACGGGAGATGTTGAATTTTTAAAGGTTGGTGCAGTATCTACATTTATTAAGTACAAGGATAGGGTGGATGTTATAAGAAACAGCTCCCTTCCAGCAGGCATACTTGATAAGATAGATGTGGAGTTTAACAGGAGGAAAATCGGAGACGGTGATTTTGTTGTTATGATTACCGATGGGGTGCTGGAAGCAAACGAAAAGGATTTGGATAAGGAAAAATGGCTTGAGGATATGATATATAACATTGACACGAGGAATCCGAAAAAAATGGCTGACATCATTATGGAAAAATGCCTGGAGAAGTCAAAAGGACAGACTCCTGATGATATGACCGTATTGGTGGCAAAGATTTGGAAATCAGCTTAATTATTGAATATGAACCTCCTTATTTGGCAATAAATACAAAAAAGGAGGTTTTTTTATGGAAAAGGAAACAGGAATAATTAAACAAATGATCATTATTACCGATGGAAAGTCAAACATAGGAATAAATCCTGTGGAAGCAGCGGCTAAAGCAAAAGCTGCAGGTATTACTGTCAGTGCAATAGGCATAATAGACAATGAATGCAAGGGTGAGGAAGATATAATGGAAGTGGAAGCCATAACAAAGGCAGGAGGAGGATTAGCCGATTACTGCTATATTCAGGATTTAGGTATGACTCTTCAAGTGATGACTCAGAAAACCGTAAACCATACTTTGGAATGTATTGTTAGCAAGCAATTGAAAAGCATAATTGGGAAGGATATAACAAATATGGAACCTCAATCAAGGATGAAGATTGTGGAGTTCATTGAAAATTACGGAGATAGGGTGGATTTGCTATATGTAATCCTGTTGGATACCAGCAAGAGCATGGCAAACAAGCTAGATACGGCAAAAAAATGCATCATTGATTTAATGGAGGCATTGAAGAACAGAAAAGGTGTTACCAAGCTGGCTCTAATTTCTTATCCGGGGGAAAATGGAAACTACATAAATACAGCTTGTGATTTTACTACAGATACGGATGTACTTAAAGAAGGCCTGAATCTGTTGAGAGCAAGAGGAGGAACCCCTACTGGTCCTGCCATTGAAGCAGCCATGAATCTAATATTTGAATATGATGCTCCTGCCTCATTGCGTTATGTATAACAGGAAGTTCGATACAGTAAAAGGAAAATGGTACAAAAATGAATATAGAATATTAAAACTCCTTGGAAAAGGAGGCATTGGAGAAATATATCTTGCTACCCATGAGAAAAGGGGTCTGGTTGCTCTTAAGTTGAGCAAATCCATGTTGAGCATTACAAGAGAATATGATACCATTAAAAAATATAAAGGTAAGGGTTTTGCTCCTATTGTTTACGAACTGGATGATTGGCAATGTAATGGAGAAACATATCATTTTTTTGTAATGGAATATATTAAAGGATATAATTTGGCGGAAGCAATGAAAAAGCATATGCCCTTGGAGTTGAAAATTCGTATCTTTATGATTATACTGAGAATTATTGAGGATATTAATGAGACGGGCTTGATATACTCTGATATTAAGCATGAGAATATAATGGTGGATTACAATAATATGGTCATAAGACTTGTGGATTTCGGCAGCCTGGTACCCATTGGAGAAAACATAAAAGAATATACTCCGTTATATGACAGATGCTCCTGGGGGTTGGGGCCCAGGGTTGCAGATTTGACCTATCAAGTATTCAGCGCAGCTATTCTTCTTATGACTCTTTTAGCGGACTCGGTATCCCTAGTGGGTATAGGCAGTATATCATCAGTTTTAAAGACATTGGAAAAGAATAATGTACCAAAAAGTCTTTCGAATTTGATTTGCAAAGCCCTAAAAGGGCAAATAAAGAGCTGCCACGTATTTCTTGAAAAACTTAAGGATATTGATTTGAATGAGAAGAAAAAGACATGCAGACTTAACATAGCTTTGGATGCAATTATTGCATCATTGTTGTTCCTATTGGTTGCTGTGCTTATTAAAATCCGCCATTTGAATTAGCAAGGAGCAGATGTGAAATGAGAGATTTACCTCAGGTTGTGGAGGAGACCATAAAAAAATACAATATGTTGGATTACGGGGATGGTGTAGTAGTAGGCCTTTCAGGAGGTCCCGACTCCATGTGTCTTCTTCATGTCCTTATGGAGCTTAGGGAAACCTGGGGTCTTAAAATTTTTGCTGCTCATTTGAATCATCAGTTTAGGGGGAAAGAAGCTGATGAAGATGCCTTATATGTTAGGGAAAAGTGTGAGGAATGGGGCATAGATGTTTTTGTACAAGTTTTCGATGTTCCTGCCTATGCTAAGAAAAAAGGATTATCTTCGGAAGAAGCGGGAAGGGAAATAAGATATAAGCTCTTTTATGAAGTTGCGAAAAAGGTAGGCGCAAATAAGATTGCCATAGCTCATAATATGAATGATAATGCGGAAACTGTACTGATGAATCTGTTCAGGGGTAGCGGTATTGAAGGGTTGAAGGGAATTGAAGCAAAAAGGGGAGAAATAATCAGACCCCTTATAAATGTTAGAAGAGATGAAATCGAAGCTTATTGCAGTGAAAAAGGTCTTAATCCACGAATCGATAAGACAAATCTTCAGCCTATATATGGCAGAAATAAAGTGAGGTTAGAGTTGATACCATATATAGAGAAGAATTTCAATAGCAATATAATGAGTACCCTTCAAAGGTTTTCTGATATAATCGCCATAGAAAATGACTTTCTCAATGAAGAAGCAGAAAAAAAGCTATTAGACGTTGCAATTGTGGATGGAAATAGTATAAAATATAATATTAACAAAATGCATGATATTCATCCTGCTCTTTTAAGAAGGGTTATAAGAATTGGTATAGAAAAGCTTACTGGCAGCCTTAGAGGTATTGAATATAAAAACATAGAGAGCGTGGTGGATTTGCTGAATAAGGGTACAGGTGCCGCTGTCATATTGCCACAGAACATAAAGGCTTACATATCCTACAACAATCTGGTATTAAGTATTAACACAAAGCCTGAGAATTATAAGTATTATTTGGAACTAGAATATGATAAGGATAATATTGCCCAATCTTTTGACTTAACTGTGAAACTTAGGACAATAGAAGCGTCTAAAATTGCAGATATTGAAAAAGACAAATATAAGGTTTATATTGATAAGGGCAAAGTGAAAGATAAATTGGTGTTGCGAAACAGGTCTGACGGGGATGTGTTTTCTCCTATAGGACTTAAGGGCTCAAAAAAATTGAAGGAATATTTTATCGATGAGAAAATACCTAGGGAAGAAAGGGATAAAATATTACTCATTGCTGATGGAAAAGAAATTGTCTGGATTCTGGGCAGAAGGTTAAGTGAAAAGTATAAGATAACTAAAGAGACTAAAGAAGCAATAATCATTAATGTAATTAAGGGGGATCTATAGTGAAAAACGATATACTAAAGGTGCTTATTAGCAAGGAAGAATTGGAAGCTAAAGTAAAAGAATTGGGGCAGATGATTACCAGAGATTATAAGGATAAAGATTTAATGATTGTAGGTATTCTCAAGGGCTGTGTAATATTCTTGTCTGATCTCATAAGAGAAATAGATTTGCCGTTAACTATGGATTTTATGGTAGTATCAAGTTACGGTTCATCCACAAAATCCTCAGGGGTTGTAAGGATTATAAAAGATCTGGAGAAAGACATTGCAGGCAAGGATGTTTTGATTGTGGAGGATATAGTAGATACAGGGCTGACATTGAACTATCTGGTAGATTATTTGAAATCGAGAAATGCCAACAGTGTTAAAATATGTACCCTTCTGGAAAAACCCGACAGGAGAAAGGTAGAAGTTGATTTGGAGTATGTAGGTTTTCATATACCAGACGAGTTTGTGGTTGGTTATGGGTTGGATTATGCAGAAGTCTATAGGAACTTGCCCTTCGTTTGCATTTTGAAGCCTGAAGTATATTCTTAATTGTAATTTATGGTTACCTATGATAAAATTATAATGTTTCGGGGTAACTTGGTTTAAAGGAGGGTAATTTTTGAGAAAGTTTTTAAGAGGTATAAGCTTCTATGTGCTGATTTTTGTTATAATCATTTTCTTTGCCCAGATATTTAGCAATACTGGAGAAGGAAAGACCAAGCTGTCTTATACCCAATTTATATCAGAAATAGAGAATAAAAGAATAAGAGAAGTGTATGTAACCGAAGCAGGCGGTTTATCCATAATTGATGGAAAGCTCAGCGATGGAAGAGGATTTGAGGTTACCGTTCCTACAGAGCAATTTAATGAATTGGCTCAGGATTATGCTGAAAGGGGTACCCTTAATATAGTATATGAGAAACCTCAACAAACTTCCGTGTGGCTTTCATTTTTACCTTCTGCTGCTTTGATTGTGTTGATAATTGTATTCTTCATCATATTTTCTCAGCAAGCCCAAGGTGGGGGAAGCAGGGTAATGTCCTTTGGAAAGAGCCGTGCAAGGCTTATGACAGATGATAAGAAAAGAGTTACCTTCGCTGATGTGGCTGGTGCGGAGGAAGAGAAGGAAGAGCTAGGTGAGATTGTAGACTTCTTGAAACAGCCAAGAAGATTTATAGAATTGGGAGCTAGAATCCCAAAAGGCGTTTTACTAGTTGGCCCTCCAGGTACAGGAAAGACTTATCTAGCAAAAGCCGTTGCAGGAGAAGCAGGAGTTCCTTTCTTCAGCATAAGCGGTTCTGATTTTGTAGAAATGTTTGTAGGCGTAGGTGCTTCAAGAGTTAGAGATTTGTTTGAGCAAGCCAAGAAGAATTCACCCTGCATTATATTCATTGATGAAATAGATGCTGTAGGAAGGCAGAGAGGAGCAGGTTTAGGCGGAGGTCATGACGAAAGAGAGCAAACATTGAATCAGTTGCTGGTAGAGATGGACGGATTCAATGTAAATGAAGGAATAATAATCATTGCTGCTACAAATAGGCCGGATATACTTGATCCTGCACTGTTGAGGCCAGGAAGATTCGACAGGCAGATTACTGTAGGCATACCTGATGTAAAGGCAAGGGAAGAAATATTGAAGATTCATGCAAGAAACAAACCATTAGCTGAAGATATAAGCTTGAAGGATTTGGCTAAGGGTACACCTGGTTTTACACCTGCTGATTTGGAAAATCTGATGAATGAAGCGGCTCTTCTGACAGCCAGAAGAGGTAAAAGAAAAATAGAGATGAAGGAACTGGAAGAGGCTACGATAAGAGTAATAGCAGGCCCGGAGAAAAAGAGCAGAGTTGTAAGCGAGCAGGATAGAAGGTTGACTGCATATCATGAAGCAGGTCACGCTGTAGTGCAAAGACTGACACCAAACGCTGATCCGGTACATCAAGTATCCATAGTTCCAAGAGGGAGAGCTGGTGGCTATACAATTTCTCTACCTGAACAGGATAAGTATTATATGTCTAAGATAGAACTGGAAAATCAAATTGTTATGCTTCTAGGTGGAAGAGTAGCTGAAAAAGTGGTATTGGATGATATAAGCACCGGAGCAAAGAATGATCTTGAAAGAGCAACTACCATCGCAAGAAAGATGGTGACTGAATACGGCATGAGTGAGAAGTTAGGCCCAATGACTTTTGGTACAGATCATGATGAAGTGTTTATAGGAAGAGATTTGGCAAGAAGCAGAAATTACAGCGAGGAAATTGCCGCCAGCATCGATAAAGAGATAAGAGCAATTATTGAAAATGCTTATGCAAAAGCAGAAAAGCTGCTAAGGGACAATATAAACAAACTACATGGGGTTGCCAATGCTCTTTTGGAAAAGGAAAAGCTTGATAAGGATGAATTTGAAGAAGTATTTGCAAATGCATAAGGAATGGTTTTTACCATTCCTTAATTAATATAATTTAAAGAATGGAGGTACATACACGGTATGAAAACAGACATTCAAATAGCTCAAGAAGCCAAGATGAAACCTATTATGGAAATAGCCAAAGATGTAGGTATTAATGAAGATGAGGTGGAGTTATACGGCAAATACAAGGCGAAGATTGATCTAAGCATCTGGGATAGGCTTAAGGATAAAAAGGAAGGCAAATTGGTTTTGGTCACAGCTATTAACCCAACCCCTGCAGGAGAAGGAAAATCTACAACAACAGTGGGACTAGGCCAGGCATTAGCGAGATTGGGCAAGAAATCAGCCATAGCTTTGAGAGAGCCTTCATTGGGGCCGGTATTCGGAGTAAAAGGAGGGGCTGCCGGTGGCGGATACGCTCAAGTAGTGCCTATGGAAGATATAAACCTGCATTTTACTGGAGATATGCATGCCATAACAGCTGCTAACAATTTACTGTCAGCGGCTATAGATAATCACATTACTCAAGGTAATTCTTTGGGTATAGATATGAGACAAATAGTATGGAAAAGAGTTATGGATATGAATGACAGAGCTCTTAGAGAAGTTGTGGTAGGCTTGGGCGGAAAGGCTAACGGATTTGTCAGACAAGATGGATTTATGATAACGGTAGCATCTGAGATAATGGCAATACTATGTTTGGCAACTGACCTAAAGGATCTTAAAGAAAGACTTTCTAGGATAATAATAGGATACAATTATGATGATAAACCAGTAACAGCAGGGGATTTAAAAGTTCATGGTGCCATGGCTCTCCTCTTGAAGGATGCCATAAAGCCTAATTTAGTACAGACTTTAGAGAACACACCTGCATTTATACATGGAGGTCCTTTTGCAAATATTGCCCATGGTTGCAATAGCATAATGGCTACAAAACTAGGCTTAAAGCTGGTGGATTATCTTGTTACAGAAGCAGGTTTCGGAGCAGATTTAGGCGCAGAAAAGTTCATGGATATTAAATGCAGATATGCAGGTATTTCTCCTTCAGCAGTAGTTATAGTAGCGACTATAAGAGCTTTGAAGATGCATGGCGGAGTTAAGAAAACAGAATTAGCAACAGAGAATGTGCCAGCAATGGAGAAAGGTTTTGATAATCTCAGGAAGCATATAGAGAATATAAAGAAATTCGGTGTACCTGCAATTGTTGCCATAAATAGGTTTGTTACTGATACAGATGCAGAAATAGCAAGGCTTTTAGAGTTATGCAGAATGGAAGGTGTAGAAGCTTCTCTCTGTGAAGTATGGGAAAAAGGCGGAGAAGGCGGAGAAGAATTAGCAGCTAAGGTTATAGAAGCTTGTGAAAAAGAAAGCAATTTCAAGTTCATGTATGATGTAAATGAAAGCATCAAAGAAAAAATAGGAAAAATTGCAAAAGAAATTTATGGTGCAAAAGGTGTAGTATATACAGCGAAAGCAGAGAAAGAAATCAAACGTCTTGAAGATTTGGGATTGGATAAGTATCCTATATGTATGGCTAAAACACAGTATTCCTTGTCAGATAATCCTGAACTTATTGGAAGACCTGAGGGCTTCGATATAACAGTTAAGGAAGTTCGCGTATCTGCAGGAGCTGGCTTTATAGTTGCATTAACAGGTGATATAATGGTTATGCCTGGATTGCCTAAAGTTCCCGCTGCAGAGAAAATCGATATTGATGAAAATGGTGTTATAACGGGACTTTTCTAATTAAAGAAATAAAAAGGTTTCTAATAGAAACCTTTTTATTTTTTTCATGATGCATAATATACACAATAAAATGAGAAAATGAGAAAAATTAAAAATACATGGGATATTGTTAAAAATTAAACAAATTTTATAGTACCCTTTGGTTGAGAAATATGATAATATATTTCAAGAAGGAAAACTTGCAAAAAATAAGCAAAAATGAAAGATATCATTCAAATATTTCAATAAGGTTTATAAAATTTGTTGAAACCTCAAGAAATATTTGTATAATATTTACGAAGCTAATTTGTATTTATCTGTATTTAGTAAAAAATTTTTTATATAGGGAGGCAAAGCATGTATAACAAAGAAAAGCTTGATGCTGTAAAAGCAGCAAGAGAGAATTGGGAAAACAATAAGATTGCTAAAACTTTAGCAAAGGGACCTGAAAGAAAAGAAAAGTTTATGAGCACCTCAGGCTATGAAGTTAAGAGACTATATACTCCGGAGGATATAGCCGATTTGGATTACAATGAAGATTTGTCCTATCCCGGAGAGTTTCCCTATACAAGAGGTGTACAGCCTACCATGTATAGAGGAAAGTTGTGGACCATGAGGCAGTATGCTGGATTTGCAACTGCAGAAGAATCAAACAAAAGGTACAAATACTTGCTAGAGCAGGGACAAACCGGTTTGAGCGTTGCATTCGACCTTCCAACTCAGATTGGATATGATTCAGATCATCCATTGGCTGAAGGAGAAGTTGGCAAAGTTGGTGTTGCCATCGATTCATTAAAGGACATGGAAATACTGTTTGACGGAATACCTCTAGATAAGGTTAGTACTTCAATGACTATAAACGCACCTGCTGCAGTATTGTTGGCTATGTATATAGCTGTTGCAGAGAAACAAGGTGTAACACCTGATAAACTTTCAGGAACGATCCAAAATGATATATTGAAGGAGTACATTGCAAGGGGTACATATATATTCCCTACAGAACCTTCAATGAGACTCATCACTAATATATTTGAATACTGCGCAAAGAATGTTCCAAAATGGAATACCATATCAATCAGCGGCTATCACATCAGAGAAGCAGGTTCAACAGCAGTTCAGGAAGTTGCATTCACTTTGGCAGACGGTATAGCTTATGTTGAGGCTGCTATAAAAGCAGGTCTTGATGTAGATCAGTTCGCTCCTAGATTATCTTTCTTCTTTAACGCACATAATGATTTGTTGGAGGAAGTTGCTAAGTTCAGAGCAGCAAGAAGATTATGGGCGAAGATTATGAAAGAAAGATTCCATGCAAAAGATCCTAAATCAATGATGTTGAGATTCCATACTCAGACAGGCGGTTCGACTCTCACAGCACAACAGCCTGACAACAACATAGTGAGAGTTGCAATCCAAACCCTTGCAGCAGTATTAGGCGGAACTCAATCATTGCATACAAACTCCAGAGATGAAGCTTTGGCACTTCCGACAGAAGATTCAGTAAGAATCGCTTTGAGAACACAGCAGATTGTGGCTTATGAAAGCGGTGTAGCTGATACAATAGATCCATTGGCTGGTTCATACTATGTTGAAAGCATGACCAATGAAATAGAAAAGAGAGCTGCTGAGTACATTGCTAAGATAGATGAACTTGGAGGAGCTGCAAAAGCTATAGAAAAGGGATTCATCCAACAGGAGATTCAGGATAGTGCATATAGATATCAGAAAGAAGTTGAAAGTGGAGAAAGAATAGTAGTTGGAATGAACAAATTCCAAATCCAAGAATCTGCTCCAAAGGGATTATTGAGAGTTGATCCTGCGGTAGGAGAGATGCAGAAGGAAAAATTAAAAGCTCTAAGAGATGAAAGAGATAATGCAAAGGTAGAAGAAAGTCTGGCAGAACTCAAGAGAGCTGCAGGAACCGATGAAAACCTTATGCCATATATATTAACAGCTGTTAAACAATATGCAACATTAGGCGAGATATGCGGTGTTTTAAGAGAAGTGTTCGGCGAATACCAGCAATCTGTTATTCTGTAAGGAGGTAAATGAGATGAATAGACCAATTAGAGTCTTAGTTGCAAAACCCGGCCTTGACGGTCATGATAGAGGAGCAAAGGTTGTGGCCAGAGCCATGAGAGATGCAGGTATGGAGGTTATATATACCGGTCTTAGACAGACTCCTGAGCAGATAGCAGAAGCTGCAATACAGGAGGATGTAGATTGTGTAGCAATGAGCATATTGTCAGGAGCACACAATCATCTTTTCCCCAAGGTTGTTAAGCTTGTAAGGGAAAAAGGTGGAGAAGATATATTGATTATAGGCGGAGGAGTAATACCTGAAGAAGATATACCCGGTCTTAAAGAGGCAGGAATAGCAGAGATATTTACTCCAGGAACTCCAACAAGCGTTACTATAGATTTCATTAGAAACAACATAAAGAGAGATTAAGGGTGATTCAAATGGATATTAGGGCAGGCTTATTAAGTGGCAGCAAAAGAGCTGCCGCCCGCCTGATCACCATGATAGAAAACGGAGATCCGGAAGCCATAGAAATAATCAAGGAGAACTATCATAAGACAGGCAAAGCCAGAATAATAGGAGTTACAGGCCCTCCAGGTGCAGGCAAAAGCACTGTTACGGATAAGCTTGCAAAACTGGTAAGAAAACAAGGCAAAAGAGTTGCCATAATCGCTGTTGATCCTACAAGTCCTTTCAGCGGTGGAGCTATTCTGGGCGATAGGATCAGAATGTCAGATCTGAATACAGACGAGGGAGTCTTCATTAGGAGCATGGGAACGAGAGGAGCCTTAGGAGGGCTCTCAAAGTCTGTACATGGGGCAATAAAGGTCATGGACATTTTTGGATGTGACTATATCTTTGTAGAAACAGTTGGAGTTGGACAATCGGAGATAGATATAGTCAAAGTGGCAGATACAGTATTAATGGTGATGGTTCCAGGACTTGGAGATGATATTCAGGCCATTAAGGCGGGAATAATGGAGATAGGGGATGTGTTCGCAATTAATAAATCCGATAGAGAAGGAGCAGAGAAAACCGCAACGGAAATAGAGCTCATGCTTGATCTCAACGGTATGACAGAATACAGACCTCCAGTGAAAAATATAATAGCTAAGGATAACAAAGGAATCGATGAGCTTTGGGAAGCCCTTGAGAGCCATTATAAATATATGGTATCATCGGGCAATTTTGACAAAAGAAGAGAAAAGGCTATTGAAACCGAAATTTTGGAAATATTCAAGCAAAATTTACTAGACAGAGTGATGAGGCTTCAAAAGAATACTGAGTATTTGTCTGAACTCATATCAAAGGTATTTAACAAGCAGTTAGATCCGTTTAACGCTGCTGTAGAATTAGCAAATGTATTAAATAAAGAGGAGGGAAAATAAATGGTAACAAAAGTAGATCATATAGGTGTTGCTGTAAATAACTTGGAAGAATCAGTAAAGTTTTATGAGGAAATATTGGGACTAAAGCTTCATGGTATAGAAACCGTTGAAGAGCAAAAAGTAAAAGTTGCATTTTTGCCCATTGGGGATACAGAAATAGAATTATTAGAAGCTACTACACCTGATAGCCCTATAGCTAAGTTTATAGAAAAGAAAGGTCAGGGTGTACAGCACGTAGCTTTTAGAGTTGAAAACATAGAAGAAGCTCTGGAAGAAATGAGAAGACTAGGCATACAACTCATTGACGAAAAGCCAAGATATGGGGCTGGTGGTGCAAGGATTGCCTTCTTACATCCAAAGAGCACTAATGGACTATTGGTGGAGTTATGTGAGAGAAAAGGATAGGGAGTGGTAAAATGTCAATGGACAGGATTCAGGAACTTAATAAAAAAAGAGAAGCCATAATGCAAGGCGGTGGAGAAAAGAGAATACAGAAGCAGCATGAGTCAGGAAAGTTAACCGCCAGAGAAAGATTAAACCTATTATTTGACGAGGGAAGCTTTGTTGAAATTGACGCTTTCGTAAAGCATCGCTGCACAGAATTTGGCATGCAGGATGTAGATGCTCCGGGAGAAGGAGTTGTGACAGGTTATGGTACAGTTGACGGAAGACTGGTTTATGCATTCGCTCAAGACTTTACAGTTGTTGGCGGTTCTTTAGGAGAAATGCACGCTAAGAAGATATGCAAGGTTATGGATATGGCACTAAAAATGGGAGCTCCCTTAGTAGGAATGAACGATTCCGGCGGAGCAAGAATCCAGGAAGGCGTAGATGCATTGTCCGGTTATGGCAGCATATTCTACAGAAATACAATAGCTTCAGGTGTTATACCACAGATATCAGTAATAATGGGACCTTGTGCCGGTGGAGCAGTTTATTCTCCAGCTCTTACAGACTTCATATTCATGGTTGATAAGACCAGCCAGATGTTTATAACCGGACCACAGGTTATAAAGGCTGTTACAGGAGAAGAAGTTACTGCAGAAGACCTAGGTGGAGCAATGACTCATAATAAAGTGAGCGGTGTTGCTCATTTTATAAGTCCCGATGAAAAGCAATGCATAGAAGAGATAAAGAGACTTCTTAGCTTCTTGCCATCAAACAACATGGAAAGCGCACCTGTGTTTGAATGCGAAGACGATCTGAACAGAATAGAAGATAAGTTAAATGAAATAGTTCCGGATAATTCTAACAAAGCTTATGATATGAAAGAAATAATAACTACAATAGTTGATAACGGAGACTTCATGGAAGTTCAGCCTTACTATGCAATGAACATAATAACAGGGTTTGCAAGACTTAACGGTAAGTCTGTGGGTATCATAGCAAATCAGCCTAAGGTTTTAGCAGGATGTCTTGATATAAATGCATCTGATAAGGCTGGAAGATTTATAAGAACATGTGATGCTTTCAATATACCAATATTGAACTTAGTTGATGTACCAGGATTCTTGCCAGGTACCACTCAGGAATATGGCGGAATTATAAGACACGGAGCAAAGATGCTCTATGCATATAGTGAAGCCACAGTGCCAAAAGTTACTTTAATCGTAAGAAAGGCTTATGGTGGAGCATATCTTGCAATGTGCAGCAAAGATTTAGGTGCAGATCAGGTTTTTGCATGGCCTTCCGCAGAAATCGCCGTAATGGGTCCAGACGGTGCTGCAAACATTATATTCAAGAAAGATATTGAAGCAGCTGATAATCCAGCAGCAGCAAGACAAGAGAAAATTCAAGAATATAGAGATAAATTTGCAAATCCATATATTGCAGCCAGCAGAGGATATGTGGATGATGTAATAGAACCTGCTACTACAAGACAGAGACTGATTTCCGCCTTTGAAATGTTAGAGAGCAAGAGGGAAACAAGACCTGCGAAAAAACATGGCAATTTGCCTGTATAGAAGAGGGGGAAAACAATGAGCGAGGTACAGCAACTTACTTATGGACTCATAGTTACCCTGGTAGGTATGGGTATAGTATTCCTTGTATTGATCGGCTTGTCATTTATGCTTGATGCATTAAAGTTGTTATCAAATAAGGGTAAGGGCGAGAAAAAAGCTGAGGTTGTTAAGATAGAAAAGTCTGAAGAACCTGTAGAAGTAGTCAATGTCCCTGAAGAAGATGCTGGGGAGTTGATTGCAGTAATAAGTGCAGCTTTGGCTGCTTGTATGGGAAGCAGCAGTAATCTGGTAATAAAATCTATCAATAGAGTAGAAGGAAATACTCCAGTATGGGCTAAAGCTGGAAGACAAGAACAAATGTATAACAGATTATAGGGAGGAATAATAAATGAGAAAGTTTTTAATAAATGTTAATGGAAACAGCTACGAAGTTGAAGTAGAAGAAATAAGAGACGGAGTTGCTGCAACACCAGTAGCAGCCCCCGCACCAAAAGCAGCTCCAGCTCCAAAGGCAGCACCTGCGGCAGCACCAAAGGCAGCTTCAAAAGCAGCAGCACCTGCTTTAGTACCTGCAGGAGCAAATACAATTACAGCACCAATGCCTGGAACAATTCTTTCTGTTAATGTTAAAGTTGGTGATACAGTTAAAAAGGGACAGGTATTGTGCATACTTGAAGCAATGAAGATGGAAAATGAAATTATGGCAAGCGGAGATGGAAAAGTAGCTTCCATAGCAGTAAATGCAGGAGATTCTGTAAATACAGGACAGGTTCTGATTGTGCTTGAATAGGCATATGGAACTTCGAATGGGGGAATTTAAATGTCTTTGACTCAATCTTTAATTGATTTTTGCGGGACCATGGGCTTTACTTCTATGACATGGCAAGAAGGAGTAATGATATGTATATCCTTTGTTCTCATATATCTTGCCGTGAAGAAAGGTTTTGAGCCTTTGTTGCTATTGCCCATAGCCTTTGGTATGCTTTTAGCAAACTTGCCTATGGCTGGATTGAATGCAGAACCTGTATATGAGATAGTAGTAGATCCAGTAACTGGGCAACATGTACACCAATTGGTAGATGCAGGCGGACTGTTGTACTGGCTATACAGAGGAGTTAAGCTAGGTATATATCCTCCACTTATATTCTTAGGTGTAGGTGCCATGACAGACTTCGGTCCTCTTATTGCGAATCCCAGGAGTATATTACTCGGAGCAGCAGCTCAGTTAGGAATATTTACAACTTTTATAGGAGCATTATTGCTTAACTTTATACCTGGTATAACATTTACTATTCCTGAAGCAGCATCTATCGGTATAATAGGTGGAGCAGATGGACCTACTGCAATATATCTTACTGCCAAACTTGCACCCCATCTATTGGGACCCATTGCAGTAGCAGCTTATTCATATATGGCTTTGGTACCTTTGATTCAACCTCCGATAATGAGGGCTTTGACTACAAAGGAAGAAAGAGAAATAGTCATGGAGCAGTTAAGACCTGTATCCAAGCTAGAAAGAATAGTTTTCCCAATAATGGTTACCACAGTAGTATCATTGGTTCTTCCTTCAGCAGCATCTCTTGTGGGTATGCTTATGCTAGGTAATTTGTTGAGAGAAGCAGCTACAATCCAGAGTGGGCTCAATAGGTTGATGAAAACTGCTTCAGGAGAACTGATGAACATAATTGTTATCTTCTTGGGTACTACAGTAGGAGCAACTGCCAAAGGTGAGGTATTCTTATCACCTAAGACATTGGCTATAATTGCTCTTGGTCTTGCAGCTTTCTCAATGGGTACAGCAGGAGGAGTTCTATTTGGAAAGATAATGTGCAAAATGACTGGCGGAAAGGTAAATCCGCTTATAGGTTCAGCAGGTGTTTCTGCAGTTCCTATGGCAGCCAGAGTATCTCAGAAGGTTGGTCAGGAAGCAAATCCTTCAAACTTCCTTTTGATGCATGCTATGGGACCTAATGTTGCAGGAGTTATCGGATCTGCTGTTGCAGCAGGTGTTCTTCTCTCAATGTGCAATTTCTAAAATCAATATAGAGCAAAATACAGGCAGGGATGCCTGTATTTTGTTTTCTCTAACTGAATTATTAAAAATTCTCTAGTTGCTGCGAATGTTTATAAAGCAAGAATTTTTGCGTGTGTATTAGATGCGAAATATATAAGGACACAATTTCTTGAATGGATTGCAAGAAAAACCTGGTTATTTTAAAATATAACAATATAGGCATATTTTATAATAATGATGCTAAAAATTGCATAAAATGCCATTCCACATTTTATGCAGAATTCATAATAGCTAAATACAAATAATAAAGAGGAGAAGAATATGAAAGATGAGATATTGAAGGAACTGATAAATAACAAAAACAGATATTTGTCAGGTCAGGAATTGAGCAATAAATTGGGTATCAGCAGAACTGCCATATGGAAGCATATTAACAAATTAAAGGAAGAAGGATATATTATTAACTCTGTTACTAATAAAGGATATATTCTTGTAGAGGCCCCTGATATATTGCATCCGGTAGAAATAAAAGAACTTCTTAACACCAACTTCATAGGAAAAGAAATAATATATCTGAATTCAGTGGACTCGACAAACAACTACGGCAAAAAAATGGCTGAAAATGATTTCACAGATGGTACAGTCATAATTGCCGAGGAGCAAACTTCAGGCCGTGGCAGGCTTGGAAGGCACTGGATATCTCCAAAAGGTAAAGGAATCTGGATGACCATTATGCTAAAACCGGATATTAAGCCGGATCAAGCTTCACAGATAACACTTATTGCAGCGATGGCAGTATTGAAGGGGATAAAGGCTATTTGCGATATGGACACTATGATAAAGTGGCCCAATGATATAGTCCTTAATGGCAAAAAAATCTGTGGAATACTCACTGAAATGAGTGGAGAAATCGAAAGGATAAACTATCTTTGTGTAGGTATAGGGATAAATGTAAACTCAGAGGAGTCTGATTTCACTGATAAGGCTATAGACATAGCTACATCTATTAAGATTGCCAAAGGAGTAAAGGTAGAGAGAAAAAAACTGATAGCTAGGATATTGGATTATTTTGAAAGTTACTATTCTACTTTTTTGATAAAGGGCAGTTTAAAATTTATGATGGATGAGTACAAAAGGAGTTTGGCAAATATAGGAAAAGAAGTTATATTAATCGGCAAGGATGGAGAAATATTGGCAAAAGCCGAAGATGTAACAGCTGAAGGTCATCTTGTTGTCAGATTGGGCGATGGTACTCTCATGGAAGTATCATCTGGGGAAGTATCTGTAAGAGGAATATATGGATATATTTAAAGAAAATTATTGCATCAAGGTTCCAGTGGTGTTAAAATGATTTTGTCGGCATCGGATAGAGCCGAACATCAAATAAAATAATTAAAATATCGTCCGGTATCCCTTAGGAACTGGAACGGAGGTGCGAAAATGTATAGTGAAAGAGCAAAAAGTGTTATGTCAGTAAGAAAACTTGTTATTACAGGTATGCTGGCAGGGGTATCGATCTTATTAGGAAGTACTCCATTGGGCTTTATACCCATAGGGCCTACAAGGGCAACCATAATGCACTTACCTGTAATAATAGGGGCCATAATGGAAGGCCCTGTAGTGGCGGTAGGCATAGGCCTGATATTTGGTATATTTAGTATGATTCGGGCGGTTATGGCGCCTACCATTGTATCTTTTGTATTCTTAAACCCTTTGGTGGCAGTATTGCCAAGAGTACTCATCGGTATTACAGCCTATTATACCTACAAACTAACAAAGAGTGCTGCAGCTTCAGCAGTAGTGGGAACCTTAACCAATACAATAGGAGTATTGGGAATGATTTATGTTCTATATGGAGCTCAGTATGCAGCTGCAATGGGACAAGATCAGAGTAAAGCGGCAGCATTGATACTAGGTATAGCTACTACCAATGGCATACCGGAAGTAATAGTTGCCGTTGTAGTTGTCACTGCAGTAGTATCTGCTCTAAAAAGAATAAAAAAAGTATAAAACCAGGCTTAATGCCTGGTTTAAGTTTAATATAAAGGAGTGTAGTATATATGATACTGGTCATCGATGTTGGCAATACCAATATTGTTCTAGGTATATATGAAGGCAAAAAGTTGCTTGATTCCTGGAGAATCGGCACAGAGATTCACAAAACCAGTGATGAATATGGAATGATTGTGAACCAGCTGTTTAATTTTTCAAATTATAAAATATCAGATATAAATCAGGTAGTAATATCTTCTGTGGTTCCTACAGCTATGTATACACTGGAACATATGGCTAAAAAGTATTTTAAATGCGAGCCACTGGTGGTAGGACCTGGTACAAAGACAGGCATTAACATAAAGTATGATAATCCAAAAGAAGTAGGAGCAGATAGAATAGTAAATGCTGTCGCTGCTTATGAACTCTATGGAGGACCATTGATTATTGTTGATTTTGGTACAGCAACTACGTACTGCGCAGTATCAAAAAATGGGGAATATTTGGGGGGTGCTATATCTCCGGGAATTCAAATATCTATGGATGCACTGTTTCAAAGAACTGCAAAACTTCCTAAGGTAGAATTGGTAAAACCTGAAACAGTAATTTGCAAAAATACTGTAAACAGCATACAATCAGGGGTAATCTATGGATATGTAGGTCAAGTAGATTATATTGTAAGCAAAATGAAAAAAGAAATGGGAGACGATAAAGTAAAAGTAATTGCTACAGGAGGATTGGCTAAACTTATTGCTGCCGAATCACAGACCATACAAATTGTAAATGGTTTATTAACTCTTGAAGGATTGAGAATAATATATGAAAAGAACAAACAAGGACTTGGTGATTAGATGAATATAGGAAAAGTCACAACTGAAAATAATGTATTCCTGGCGCCTATGGCAGGAGTAACGGATACAGTTTTTAGACTTATATGCAAAAGCTTTAGTTGCGGCTTGATATGCACGGAGATGGTAAGTGCAAAAGGACTGTTCTATAAAAGCGAAAACACCAAGGCATTGATGGAGTTAAATCCAAAGGAACGGCCTGCTGCTATTCAGATATTCGGAAGTGATCCTGAAATAATGGCATATGCTGCTGCTAAGGCGGAGGAGGCAGGAGCCGATATTGTGGATATAAATATGGGATGTCCCACGCCCAAAATAGTTAATAATGGGGATGGCTCTGCTCTTATGAAAAATCCAAGGTTGGCAGGGCAAATAGTGGCCGCCGTTGTAAAGCAGGTGAACATTCCCGTTACTGTAAAGATTAGAAAGGGCTGGGATGAAAATAGCGTAAATGCTGTTGAGATAGCTAAAATAGCAGAGGAAGAAGGTGCAGCAGCAGTTGTGGTTCATGGCAGGACCAGAGAGCAGTTTTATAGTGGAAGAGCGGATTGGAACATAATCAGAAAAGTAAAGGAGGCATTATCTATACCTGTCATAGGTAATGGAGACATATGGAGTCCTCAAGATGCAAAAAGGATGATTGATGAAACAGGATGTGACGGGATAATGATAGGAAGGGGAGCACAAGGGAATCCTTGGATATTCAAAAGGGTAATTGAATATCTAAATAAAGGAATTATATCGGAAGAACCTACACCTAGGCAGAGAGTAGAAATGCTTTTATATCACTTAAACATGGAGATATGGCATATGGGCGAATATACAGGCATTAGAGAGATGAGGAAACATGCTGCATGGTATTTAAAAGGATTGCCAGGTTCCTGTGATTTGAAAAACAGAATCTTTACAATGACAGAAAAGGAAGAAATTGAAAAGTTGTTAAACTCCTATTTAGCTACTTTGGCATAAATAGGAGTTATTGACTTTTTGTGATATGTATAAAATTGTATAAATTTCACAATAGTATTAGAATGAATGTATATAGTGTAATGAAATAAAAATTGCAGAGGAGCGAAGCAAATGAAGCATGTTGTAAGTGTGAGCATTGGTTCGTCCAAACGGGATCACAGGGTTGAGTTTGATTTCAAAGGCGAGAAGATTGTAGTAGAACGAATAGGAACAGACGGAGATATGCAGAAAGCCATCGAAATGGTGAAAAAACTTGACGGGAAGGTTGATGCCTTTGGTATGGGGGGTATAGATTTATATTTGAGGGCAGGCAATAAAAAATATGTTATCAGAGATGCGATGCAAATAAAAAATGCTGCCCAGATAACTCCCATGGTAGATGGTTCCGGTTTGAAATCAACTTTGGAAAGAAAACTTCCAAGCTATATAAACGACAATATAATGCCGCTTAAAGGTAAAAGAGCTTTTATATTGACGGCTGTTGATAGATATGGTATGGCAGAAGGTTTTTTCGAAGAGGGCTGCAATTTGATTTTAGGAGATATAATGATAGCCCTGGGATTTAATATACCTATATATACTCTAAAAAAACTGGAGAGGATAGCAAGCATAGTAGCACCTTTGGCCTGTAAACTGCCATTTAACATGTTATATCCCACGGGAAAGGCTCAAAACAAGGGTGAGAATTTTGCAGGTAAATATGATAGATACTTTGACATTTCAGACATTATAGCAGGAGATTTTCATTATATAAGGCGTTTTTTGCCTATGGATGTTAAGGGAAAGATAATAGTAACAAATACTGTTACAAAGGAAGATGCGGAATGGCTTAAGGAAAGAAATGCAGGCATATTGATAACATCAACACCCAATCTATCCGGCAGATCATTTGGCACCAATGTTATTGAGGCTTTGGCAGTAGCCATACTAAAAAAAGATCCGGAGGATATAGAACCTGAGGAATATATGACTGTATTGAAGGATTTGGATTTTAAACCTCATATTGTATATCTTAAGGATATTAAGGCATCTTAGGTCTTTTGACTATAAAATATTGTCATATATTCATTGTGCCTATAATATTAATATTCAAACAGACTAATTGGAGATGGGAGGATGAAAAGGGCTGCAATAGTAGTACATAGTCATAATGCTAACAGAATAATGTTTTGGGTTTTAGGTAAGCCTCGCCAGATTGGTAGCATCAATGTTTTGCTTGGTGGAGAAGAATACCATATAAGCATATTTGAGATTCCCTATGTAAAAGATGATAAACATAAAGAGAAGCAAAGAGCTATTACAGATAAATTTTTAAAAGAAGAAGATATAAAGTATATTCTTTATGCAGATGAAGTGGATGAGGAATTGGAAAGGATATGGGCGACAGTTAAGATAATAAGGATATTAGAAGAAATTGGATCTGTTGTAGAAGAATACTTCTTGAATAAAAGTTTTGGAATAATAGGTAAGAAGCCGGATACTATTCTTCTGGAAGCACTATCGAGAGAGGCATCCAGTATCATAGTATTAAATGAAGGCCAAGATGTGTCTTTGATGGAAGAGCTTCATAAAAAAATAATCACTGAAACAGGTCTTTCCATAGCTTTTATATCTGACGCGAGTTATCTCATTAACCAGTCAAGGATAATAATACTGGAAAGCTCAGACGAAGTTGAGAAGTATAAAAGAATTCTGCCATATCCACCTCTATGTGTTAAGGAAACCTTAGTTATGCCAAAAGTAAAGGATGAATATAATTCAAATACTTTAGAAATCAAATATGCAGAAGAAATCGGGAAACTTATAGCGAAAATAATTTCTGAAAAAAATATAAGAGAAATTACTTGTTATTATCCAAATATATATTTTTTAAAAGAAAACGGCATTTTAACAAATCTTAAGAAAAGCAATAAAATCTTGACAATACAAAAGTGCTAATTTATAATTAACAAATAGCATGATAGGCAAGCACTGGAAGGGCATACCTTATGCAGTGCTTGTTATATTAATATATTGGCAATAATACCTGAACTGATCTGCTATCACAATTCGTATTATATAGATAAAAGCTTGAGATAAGCAGCTAAGTTCAAGAAATCAATACCAGGATAAAAATTTTATAAGGACATATATTATTCACATCAATAGCGTTTATAATATTGGTTATATTTTATATTTTTAAAGGGGAGACGTATAAATGTCAAACAATAAAGAAAACTTATTAACTGTATCAGGCTTAGCAAAGTTAGAGGAAGAACTAGAGTATTTAAGAGCTACAAAAAGAGCTGAAGTGGCTCAAAGAATTAAGCAAGCGCTTGCTTTCGGAGATATATCAGAAAACTCGGAGTATGATGAAGCAAAAAATGAGCAGGCTTTTGTGGAAGGTAGAATTGCTCAACTTGAAAATATATTGAAAACAGCTAAGGTTATTGATGATGAAGATATAAATACAGAAACAGTGAATGTAGGCGCAAAAGTATTGGTAAAAGATGAGGATTTGGGAGATGAAATGGAATATATAATAGTTGGTTCTGCAGAAGCAGATCCGATGAATATGAAGATATCCAATGAATCACCAGTAGGAAAAGCTTTGCTTGGCAAAAAAATTGGTGATATTGTAGAAATCCAAGTACCTGATGGTATACTTAAGTATAAGATTTTAGGTATTAATAAATAGGGGGAGTAATAATGACTAATGAGGAATTAAATCTAAATGATATACTTAGAGTTAGGAGAGAAAAACTAAAAGCACTTAAGGAAGCCGGCAAAAACCCTTTTGATATAGTAAAATACGATGTTACCCATCACTCTGACGAGATAAAGAATAATTTTGAGGCTATGGAGGGACAATTTGTATCTGTAGCCGGAAGGATTATGTCAAAAAGAGATATGGGTAAGGCCTCCTTCTCTGATGTGCAGGATAGAAATGGCAGAATTCAAATTTACATAAAGACAGACGATATCGGAGAAGAAAACTATAAGGAATTCAAAACCTATGATATAGGCGATATTATCGGAGTAAAAGGAACAGTTTTTAAAACAAAAAGAGGAGAAATATCAATTCATGCAAAAGAAATAGTTCTTCTAACAAAATCTCTTCACCCTCTACCAGAAAAATGGCATGGATTAAAGGATACAGACATAAGGTACAGGCAAAGGTATGTAGATTTAATAGTGAATCCTGAAGTAAGGGATGCTTTTATAAAAAGAACCAAGATAATTCAATGTGTGAGAAAGTTCTTTGATGATAGAGGGTTCTTGGAAGTAGATACTCCTGTTCTTGCAACCATAGCAAGCGGTGCAGCAGCAAGACCTTTTATAACTCATAGCAATGCCCTGGATATCGATCTATATTTGAGAATTGCTACTGAGTTATACTTGAAAAGACTCATTGTAGGCGGTTTTGAAAGAGTATATGAGATGGGCAAGGATTTTAGAAATGAAGGTATCAGCGTAAGGCACAATCCTGAATTTACTATGATTGAGTTATATCAAGCCTATGCGGATTATAATGATATGATGGAACATTGTGAGCAATGTATTGCATACTGTGCTCAGGAAGTATTGGGAACAACAAAGATCACATATCAAGGAACGGAAATTGATTTAACTCCCCCATGGAACAGAATAACAATGATCGATGCGGTTAAGAAATATGCAGGTGTTGATTTCAGAGAAGTTAAAGGTGATGAAGCAGCAAGGGAAATAGCAAAGAAACTTAACCTAGTAGATGAATTGAAGAAAGACTTGAAATACTGCACATGGGGAGATATTTTGAATGCTGCTTTTGAGGCTTATGTTGAAGAGCATCTGATTCAACCTACATTTGTTATAGATTATCCTGTGGAGATATCTCCTCTCACTAAAGCTAAGAAGGATGATCCTACTATAACTGAGAGATTTGAAGCATTTATATATGGAAGAGAAATTGCTAATGCGTATTCAGAGCTTAATGATCCTATAGTACAAAGAGAAAGGTTCTTGCAGCAGCTTAAGGAAAGAGAATATGGCGATGACGAAGCCTATGCAATGGATGAAGACTTTATACACTCCCTTGAGATTGGTATGCCACCTACAGGAGGAATGGGAATAGGCATTGATAGAATAATTATGTTCCTGACAGATTCTTATTCTATAAGGGATGTAATACTTTTCCCAACAATGAAGCCATTAGATTAGTGAAAAGGCATGGAGTATGAGCTCCATGTCTTAATTTTGGATGTTCTTTATTATTCAGTTTTATGAAAGTGTTTGGAGTAGGATTTGTTGGGATCTTACTCCATTTTCATATTTTACATCAAATTGATATTATGAAGTTGCACATTTCTTATATTCTGAAATTACGGAAGTTTCTGCATTTTCAACTCATTTGACCTAATCCATACATCATTTAAAATGCTCATGAGTTTGACAAATTCCATAAAAGCATTAAATTTATCAATACAAGGAACTATAGAAGATATAGGAGTGTTGTAATTAACATAAATAAGAGTACAAGTTTGTGTTTTCCGTAATAGCGGAATATTTTTCGGAATGTCGAAAAAAATAAATATTTCAAAATTTAGTGAGTGTTGACAAGCCCTAGAATTCAGCTGTTTCATATATTGGCATGACAATTGCGAAGTATATATATTGATATATAATTAACATTTATTTTATGAAGATAGGGTGTGATTATGTGGGCAATCTTATTTTTTATGGAAGTGATACAGTTGAACTTGCAAAAAAGTATGGTACTCCGTTATATATAATGAGTGAGGATTATATTGCAGACAGGTGTAGAGAAATCAGAGAAAATTTTTTGGAGAAATATGATAATACAATGGCTGTATATGCAAGCAAAGCTTTCTTGACCAGGGAAATGGCAAAGATAGTGAAGAGGGAAGGATTGGGAATGGATGTTGTATCCGGAGGAGAGCTTTATACAGCCTTGAATGCTGGTTTCCCTATGGACAAGATTGTATTTCATGGCAACAATAAGTTAGCTGATGAGATTGAAATGGCAGTTAAGAATGATGTGGGAAGAATCGTTGTAGATAATATTTATGAATTGGATTTAATTGAAGACATTGCTAGTAAATATAATAAGAAAGCTAATATTCTTTTTAGAGTTTCTCCAGGAGTGGATGCTCATACTCATAAATACATTCAAACAGGACAGGTTGATTCAAAGTTTGGTATTCCATTAAATGAAAATATTATTCATGTAGCAGTTAGAAAAGCTATGAATTGTAAACACATTGAACTGTCAGGATTCCATTTTCATATTGGTTCACAAATTCATGAAAATGAAGGTTACGTTCTGGCAATTAAGAAAATGGTTGAATTAATGAAGGAATTAAAGGATAAAGTAGGCTTTGTTACAAAGGAATTAAATACTGGCGGAGGATACGGCATACATTATAGAGATGATGAAAATAGAAAAAACGTAGCCTTTTTTACAGATGCTATAATGAATACTCTGGAAGAAGAATGCTGTAAGTACAGTTTACACAGGCCACTGGTTATTATAGAACCAGGAAGGTGGATTGTAGGAGAAGCAGGGATAACTCTTTATACTGTTGGAGCTATTAAGGAAATTCCTGGTGTCAGAACCTATATATCTGTTGATGGAGGTATGACCGATAATCCAAGACCTAGTTTATATCAGGCAAAATATGATGCGGTTATAGCAAATAAAATTGGAGAAAAACCTGTGAAAAAGGTTACAGTTGCAGGGAAATGCTGCGAATCAGGGGATATATTGATTTGGGATTTGGAAGTACCGGAAATTGAGTCAGGAGATATATTAGCTGTATTAGCCACTGGAGCATACAATTATTCAATGTCAAGCAATTATAACAGAAATCCAAGACCGGCAGTTGTCATGATATCAAAAGGATCAGATAGATTAATAGTAAAAAGAGAATCTTATGAAGACATGATTAGAAATGAAATTTAGTATGAGAGAGGAGTATTTAAATGGAATTCACCAAGATGGAGGCTGCAGGAAATGACTTTGTGGTTTTTAATGGGTTTAAATATGAAATAAAAGACTATGAAAAACTGGCATTAAAAGCCTGTGATAGGCATTTTAGCGTTGGTGCAGATGGAATACTTGTATGTGAAGGTTCTGATATAGCTGATATAAAAATGATTTACTATAATTCTGATGGTTCAAGAGGCGAAATGTGTGGCAATGGAATTAGATGTTTTTCTAAGTATGTATATGAAGAGGGATTAATTGATAAAAAAATTTTCACTGTTGATACATTGGCTGGAATAAAAACTATTTGGATTGAAACGGACAATGAGAACAAGGTAAAAACAGTTAAAGTAAACATGGGGAAGCCTTTATTTAGAGCTAAAGATGTTCCAGTAGATTTAAATAAGGAAAAGATAATAGAAGAAACCATAGACATATGTGGGGAAAAAATAGTATTTTCGTCTTTATTAGTAGGAGTACCTCATACAGTTATATTCGTAGATGATATAAGAAATATAGATATAAATGAATTAGGGAAAAAAATAGAGACACATTGCATATTTCCTAGAAAGACAAATGTAAATTTTGTTGAGGTAGTTGATAGAGATAAAATAAACATATATACATGGGAAAGAGGTGCAGGAAGAACATTAGGCTGTGGTACGGGTTCTTGTGCTAGTGTTGTTATTGGCAATATTATTGGTAAACTCAATAATGTTGTTAACGTAAAAACAGAAGGAGGAGAATTGGAAGTTCAAATTGGAGAAGACCTTGAAATATATATGAAAGGGGGAGCAAATAGAATTTGTGACGGAGTTTTTTTAAAATTGACATAATTATAATAAATAATAAAAGGGGGTATTCAAATGTCAGAGGCGAACAAAAAAAGTTTTTGGCAATATTATAGGTTCCCGATTATTTTGGTATCATCTATCGTAATTGGATGTATTATAGGATTAGTGTTGGGAGAAAAAGCGACAGTTTTAAAACCATTTGGCGACATATTTTTGAATTTGATGTTTACATTAGTAGTTCCACTTGTATTTGTGACAATTTCAAGTGCTGTTTCCAGTATGGTTGATTTAAAAAGGCTTGGAAAGATAATAGGTTATATGTTGATCATATTTGTTATTACAGGTTTTATTGCATCTGTAATAATGATAACTACAGTAAAATTGTTTCCACCGGCTAAAGGCGTAAGCATTGCCATGGAAGCTCCTGGTGAGATACAAGCTTTAAATACTTCGGAACAAATTGTAAAAGCTATAACTGTAAGCGACTTTCCGGAATTAATATCAAGAAAAAACATGCTGCCACTAATTTTATTCTCGGTATTCTTTGGATTATGCATTAGTCTGATAGGAGAGAAAGCTAAAATAGTTTCAGATTTACTTAATGTTCTATCTGAAGTATTTTCAAAGATGGTATCGTTGGTAATGTATTATGCTCCAATTGGATTAGGTGCTTATTTTGCAGCTTTAATAGGGGAATATGGGCCGGAATTGTTGGGCTCTTATGCAAGAGCAATGGCAGTATACTATCCTGTTTGCATACTATATTTCTTCATAGCATTTTACTTATATGCATATTATTCTGGTGGAAAGCAAGCTGTAAATCTTTACTTTAAAAATATATTCCCAGCAGCAATTACTTCATTAGCAACCCAAAGCAGCATAGCTACTTTACCTGTTAACCTTCAGGGAGCTAAAAGGATTGGGGTGCCAAAGGATATTAGAGAAATTGTAATTCCAATTGGCGCTACTGCTCATATGGATGGCTCGTGCCTAAGTGCAATATTGAAAATTTCATTCTTATTTGGTCTATTTGATGTTCCTTTTGAAGGAATAGGGACTTTTTTAACGGCTATTTTAGTTTCTGTATTGAGTGGGGTAGCCATGTCTGGTGTTCCAGGCGGAGGTTTGATAGGCGAAATGCTTATAGTAAATTTATATGGATTCCCAGCAGAAGCATTCCCAATAGTAGCTACAATTGGATACTTGGTAGACCCACCGGCCACTATGCTTAATGCAACAGGGGATACAGTGGCTTCCATGATGGTAACAAGAATACTAGAAGGAAAAGATTGGATCGCTAAAAAGCTTACAGCCAATGAATCTGAATAAATAGACATTAAGGGTTTATACGGACAAAAAGAAGTAAATATGTTTAACTAAGCTTCCTGAATTAGCTGCTTAGCCATGGCTTGTTTGTACAAAACCTTAGATAATTGCTTATATTTCCTCTCAATTTAATAATTGTATGACAAATTAAATTGCACTTGTGAATAAATCTCTTTTCTGTGTTTTTTAGGGTCTATTGCTTTTAGCAGATTTATTTCACAAGTGTATTTTTATTCCTTGAATTAGACAGCAGAGTATATATTTCATGTGCCTCAATGTTTAAATCTTTTATTTTCAAAGATTCTTTGCCCTTGAAGCTAGAATTAGAAAATTATACAATTAAATAAAAATAATGCTCCAAATTGCCCAAATATCCATGAAACGATGAAGTTATGTGCTTGTTTAGAGGTGATAATATGCTTTTCAATTCCGAAGAATATGTCAGTATGTTCACAGATATGATGTCTGAAGGATTAATAGTCATAGACAGTAATGGGAAAATACAGATATATAATAAAAAGGCCAAAGAAATATTCGGTATTATAAACCATGGTAAGCAGTGTCATGATAATGGAAAAATTAAAGCAGGAGATATTGTAATTATAGGAGATAATGTATTAGGTATTGACGATGGAAAATTAGATGCAAAGAAGTTGCAAGCCATTGGAATATATGATGAAAATATACAAAGTGGAGATGCGCTAATTGCGATAGGAGCTTATATAAGAAAAGATGTACCTCCTATATATAAATTTCTAAAACCTGATCATTTAGAGGAAACATTCAAGCTTAAAACTAAATATCTTGGAGTGGACATAGGAGTAATTATAGATTTCATTAATAAGATCATTACAATTGAAGTAAATAATGAAAAGTATACAATGAACTATATAAATAGCATTGGACATATGGTAATAGTAGATGGTAATACAAGGAAGATGAAGTTTTACCAGTCTAACGGGTATACTGCAAGGGGTGAAAGCATTAGCGATATATTAATGGGAAAAACTTATAGGGCAAAAGGAGAAAAATCAGATGTTTTAGATGTAATTGGGAAGAACATATTTGAAATCCACAGAGGAAGTTCCACTATAAAGGAATTCTATGCTGTTGCAAGAGGAGAAGACATTAGCTATAAGGATGAATATAAAGAGATAAACGGATTTCCTACCATGTGCAGTCTCATCCCTATAGATAGGGATGGGAAAAGAATTGGTGCTGCATTAAAAGTAGAAGACATTTCGGAAATAAGAAAAGCAGTAGATGAAAAGGATAAAGCTCTACAGAAGCTGGAAAAAGTAGAGAGAGAGCTAAAAGTAGAAAGAGAGTTAATAGAGAAGAAAACCCTAAAAAGAGCATTTCCGAATATTATTGGCGAAAGCAAAAAAATGGAGTATGTTAAAAAACTCGCCCTAAAAGCATCAAAAACTAACTCTACAGTACTTATATTAGGCGAAAGCGGTACAGGAAAAACAGCCATTGCAAAATCTATTCACGAAAACAGTGAGGTTAGAGATAAGCCTTTTGTACATGTCAACTGCGGAGCCATATCCTATAATTTACTTGAATCGGAGCTGTTTGGATATGATAAGGGAGCCTTCACAGGGGCCAGAAGTGAAGGAAAGAAAGGGCTTTTTGAAATAGCAAATGGTGGGACTATGTTTTTAGATGAAATAGGAGAAATGCCATTGAGTTTACAGGTAAAGCTACTTCAGGTTTTGCAGAATAAATGCTTTTACAAAGTTGGGGGTACTAAGAAAGTAAATGTAAATGTAAGGATAATTGCTGCTACTAATAAGAATCTGGAGAAGGAGATGTTAGAAGGGAGATTTAGGGAGGACTTATATTACAGAATAAGTGTATTTCCCATATATATACCACCTTTAAGGGAGAGAATTGAGGACATATATCCTTTGGTTAACAACCTGTTGCCAAAGATATGTAAAAAAGTTGGTACTGATGAAAAAAGGCTTTCTGTAGAGGCAGTTAATATATTGACTAAATATTATTGGCCTGGAAATATAAGGGAGCTTGAAAATGTGTTGGAGAGAGCTGTAATCTTAGCAGAGAAAAATACTATTCTGTCCAGACATATAGAACTACCAAAGAGTGAAAGAATATTGGCGCCAAAGACTATAATGCCGCTAAAAAAAGAATTGGAACTTTGTGAAAAGGATGCAATAATAAGGGCCATAAACTATTACAATGGAGATAAAAAGAAGGCCATGGAAGCCCTTGGCATAAGAAAAACTTCTTTCTATGAAAAGATAAAAAGGTATAGCCTCGTATAGTTAATAGGGAAGTGAGATTTATTTCAATCTCACTTTATTTGTATTTAGTTCATCAATTTTTATGCATCCCCTAAATTTGCTTAGAACCTGTTATCTCTTTTTCTATATTGTTGATGTATTCAACAGAAGAAGGAGGAAGCATATCAATAAGTTCTTTTCTGCATCTTGCTGCCACATCCACCCTAGATTCTTTTTTGTTCTGAGCTAATTCAATCCAACTTATTTTCTTTTTTCCATAATATAAATCATAATCACACAACCTTTTATTATCTGAAGAAATCTCAAGTCCCATCAATATTTTCTTAATATATTTAGGTTCAAACAATGTAAAAAATTTAATACTATAGACTCCCACCGTCATAAGTATAACAGCATGGTCTCTGGACCAGTTTTCGCCCAGTATGAGTCCCAATTCCAGATTATCTATGACATGTCTTAGTCTTCTATAGTGTAAATGGTAGGCATTGTATATATCATATATTCGGATGTCAAATTCAAACCAGTTTTTATTCTCTAATCCTTCATTCAGATATCCAAGCAATTTGAGTTTAAGATTTCTGTACAGCTCTTTAAAAGGCATGGGTATTAGCAAGCATCTCTCATTCAAATCATCTAGGCTGAGATTTCTACTAAGAGGTTTATCAGTAAATGCTACTATGCTATCAGTTAATTCGAAGTTCAAAGCAGATTCCTTTATATTTCCTATCTTACCCCCATAATCTTTTAATAGGGAGTAAATGATTTTATCAAGATTACCAAAATATCTCATAATTATCTGCCTTGGTGCTACTCGAAGGCTTTTGACCAAATGATGTTTTTTATCATTGGTTATTCTGCATAGAATTTCATCGGAATCCAAAGGCAGCATATATACTTGGGTGTCTTTGCTCAATATTGCTGCACTGCTTATATCATCAGTTATATATATAATTGTATAATCTTCATTGGTTCTTGATGATACTGTATAAAAGCTTGATTTAAATGCTTTAAGAGTATCAATGAAATAGTCTCCGATTGCATTTACATCGTATGTTTCAATTACTAAGTGCTTGCTTGATTTCCTCACTAATGAAATCAATTTTTATCACCGTCCTTTTTATTGCTTTTATAATTAGCAAGTATAGCATTTGTGATTTTTGCAGCATGAAGTTCTGATACTTTACAAACCAATTTTTCCCTTCATAAGTCTCGCATCATCTATAGCCTTGGGATAAGGAAGATAGAAAAGCCTGTTAGTTTCGCTGGTAAGTATGTTTATAGTTGAAATTCCATTTAGATATACCTTATTATTTATCATATCGTTTCTTAAGGATATATCGTGTCCAAAGAAATTATAATCTGATGAGTTTTCAACTACCTTCATGGGATAGTGGCTTAGTGTAGCTTGTTTATTAAAGACTTCAACTTTAGAACAATCTTCAATAATGATACTTCTTGTGAGGTGCTTTCTCATAATTTCTACATTATCGTGATTGCCTGCACATACATATATTTTTTCGGCACTGGAATTTTCAATAATATCAATTATAGATTTAAGATGCTGCTCATATTTAGGGAGTAGATAGCTGTATTTTTCCAGTTTTATGTTATCTACCATGTCGCCTGTATGTATTATAATATGCGGCGAAAGATCATTTAATAGCTTTTTTAATGCATCAAAAAAGATTGTGGGTGTATCAGATATATGAAGCAGCTTTTTTTCTTTAATGTTTCTTATTCTCTCGGGTATAAAAACGTAACCCATTATACTATAGTAAAGATATCTCCATTTTTCATTCATTCTGCAACCTCGTAAAAATATTATAAAAATGCATATTATATATATTATTGTACATAATAAATTTTACATTAATCAAAATAATTAGTGAAGAGTATAAACCTAGCATCATAAAAAAGAATATTTTATGTTTGAACTTTGATTCTAAGTACATTGGCTTTTTTAACTGTTATTAAGATGATGGGAAAACATATAAGTAAAAATCGCTTTTGACATATAGGATGAAACGTAAAATGAAGAAATAACCAATGAATTATATATTGACAGAGTGATCTAAACATGATAAGATGTAATTCCTGCTTCGGTGG
>ENA-OWPA01000071-OWPA01000071.1-bioreactor-metagenome-genome-assembly--contig:-NODE-71-length-190999-cov-11.099255_pt1 | contig 190999 bp, 201 predicted proteins | sample MGYA00238139_ERZ651803 | MGnify/ENA primary metagenome ERZ651803 (study PRJEB26909, sample SAMN07631231) | bioreactor metagenome | isolation source: Switchgrass digestor | place: USA: Dartmouth...
CCGGAGATGAAAAGCTTAAGAAAACCCTGGCCTTAGTGAATAATTACCTTAATAAAGAGCAGTATGACTTGCTGATGAGTCAGGCGGCAGAATACATATTGCAGGAAAACTTTAAGGATGGCGAGAAAAAGTATCTGGAGGCTATAAATTTGCTGCCTTATGAGCCCTCAGCTTATGTTGAACTGGCAAATATATATTTAGCCCAGTCAAGATACGATGATGCTCTGCGCCTGCTGTCGGATATAATTAATCATTCTAATGATCAGGAGCTCTTTGATACCTACAATAAAGCAAAAGAGCAAAAGACAGTAAATGAGGAAGTGGGCAATGTCCTTAATTCCCTTATTACTGCATTAAAAAAGCGTGATTTTAATTCTGTTCTGACTATAATGGAAACAGACTTCTTTATTGAAAATTTTACTGATGAAGAAAATAAGGTATATTTTAATACAAAAAAGGAAGCGCATGCAAATAATGAAGAGGCGGACAAGCTTATAGATGGCGTAAACCTTATCATATACGACAGACTAAGCCTGTTTTACGGAGATGTCCAAAGCGGCAAATTAAGCGGAAGCGGCATATATCTTAAGCTCCGGGAGGGAGGCCGCTCAGAAGGCTACTCATTTTACGATGGTGAATGGAGCAGAAACCAACCTAACGGTGCAGGCAAATATATTGTTGTAGAGTCTTATACCGGTGATGATGGAAATCAGCATGAAAGCAAAACCAAGACGGAGGGCAATTACATCAATGCACTTGAGGAAGGTGGCATGACAAAGTATTTTTATCTGGATGGAAAGGAGCTGTCCAAACTCTTCTATAATGCAAAAAACGGTATTCCCCTGCCGATGCCCCGCACAGCCAACAGCTCATATCCTGAACCCGAGGAAGGTCATTATATAATAGGTGAATTATATGTTAACGATGCTCCTTCAGGTGAGTATTACAGCGTGAGCAAAAATACGGTCTGGGGTGTAACAGAGCTAATGAAATAGTTCAGAAGAGTTAGAATTACAGATGACTGTTAATATACAGTTGTTAATATACAGATAATATACAGAAATATAAAAAGAGCTGCTGTTATATGTACGAGCGTTAACAGCAGCTCTTTATATTGGAATTAATCGATAAGGCCTGCAAGCTTTGCAAGCTCAACAATAGTTTCTCTGGAAACCTTCTTGCCCTGATACTCAAAAAGATGCTCTTTGCTTCCTGTGAAAATATCGGTCGGCTCATATTTCTGAAGTATAATCTTGTTCTCTTCAACGAAGATTTCAAGAGGATCTCTTTCGCTAACATCGAGAGTTCTTCTCAATTCAATAGGAAGAGTTATCCTTCCGAGCTCATCGAGTCTCCTAACAATACCTGTGCTTTTCATAAATCATCCTCCTTTTCTCTGGTATATTGGGGAATATAGGTGTTGCCATATACTACCAGACGACAACGTCTTACATTATTTGTATATGGCATTATTAAAATAACACATGATATTTTTAATGTCAACTAAAATAATTGTAAATTTGTTGTACATTATAAGGAATTAATGTAAAAGGGAATCGAATGATACTATAAAGCATTAGAAATTGTTATAAAATGATAATATATGTAAAATATAAAAAATAATATGCAGATTATAGCATATAATTCATGTTTTTCACATATATTTAAGTAATATAATTTACTAAAATTTTCATAACTTCAGTAGAATTTAATTAATTTTAGTAAACTTTTTAGTCAGATCAATAATAATGCTTTCCGGGCTTACGAAAGGGAGGATAGAAATGCTGAATTATATATGGGGTTTTATGATTGTACTGGGGATCACAGTGGGGGTTTTAAGAGGAGAAATAGCTGCTGTCAGCAATGCCACGATTAATTCCTCCAAGGAAGCGGTTTCATTATGCATAACAATGCTGGGTATTATGGCCATGTGGACCGGCATTATGCAGGTGGCAAAAAAGGCAGGTCTGTTGACAGCCTTTACAAAGGGAATCAGACCGGTAATTCGCTTTCTCTACCCTGATATACCAAAGGATCACATTGTCAACGAATACATAGCCTCCAATATGATCGCCAATATACTGGGGCTTGGCTGGGCAGCCACGCCTATGGGGCTAATGGCCATGAAGGAGCTGAGGGCGTTGAATAAAAACTCCGAGGTTGCCAGCCCGGATATGTGCACCCTTTTGATAATAAATATTTCTTCCCTTCAGCTGATACCTGTCAATATAATTGCCTATCGCAGTCAGTACGGCTCGGTTAATCCCGCTGAAATAATAGGCTGCGGTCTAATTGCAACTGTATGCTCAACCTTTGTCGGTGTTGTTTTTTCTGTCATAGCAAGAAAAAGGGTTAAAAAATCAATGATGAAGAAACAGCATGGCTGAAGCTAGACATATATTCAGCATGATGGCTCATAGAATTAATTAAACAGGTTTAAAGGAACAGTCAAGATGAAGTTTTTGATTTATTTGTCGGATTATATTATCCCTTTTATATTCTTTTATATAGTAGGAATGGGGCAGTTTTCAAAGCAGCAGGTATTTGACGACTTTATCAGCGGGGCCAAAGAGGGCTTTAAGGTGGTCCTTGACATTATGCCCACTCTCATCGGCCTCATGGTTGCTATCGGAATACTGAGGGCATCAGGACTCTTGCAGATTATATCAAATCTGCTGCAGCCATTTACTGAAAAGCTGCACTTTCCTTCAGAGGCAGTGCCTCTTGTTATAATTAAAATGTTTTCATCCTCCGCTGCCACCAGCCTCCTGCTGGACATATTCAAGGAGCATGGGCCGGACTCCTTCCTGGGCAGGCTTACAAGCATAATTCTCAGCAGTACGGAGACTATATTTTATACACTGGCTGTATACTTCATGGCGGCAGGGGTAAAAAAGATCAGATATACCCTGATTGGCTGCCTGCTGACCACCCTGACAGGGGTTATTGTAAGCACGATAGTGACAAAGCTGGTATTTGGATAAAAACAGGATAAATTTGGTTTATTTTATTTGTATGATATGATAAGAACTGCTTTTTAGATAAGATCTAATATCAGCTTATAAACAGACGGATATCTTCTAATATATTATATATATCAATACAACTAATTTTGGATTGCTCTCTCAGTTGCAATTTTTTTCTGTTAATTTTTTCTATTTCTTAATTTTTTCTTTTAAGGTTTGCAATTAATTATAGTATCTTTTTCTCTTTTAACCTATAAGAGTAGAATTGGTGATTACTGATGCTAATCCTTTTCCAGATATCAGTTTCCTGCTCTTTGTTTCATACTATTATAATTTATAATTTACTGTTGTAATAGATTTAGTTGAGTTGGAAAGTCCTATATAAAAATTGAGTTGAAATAAGTTGATCTTATAAGTTCTAAAAAAGACTACAAACATTAGTTGTAAATTAATTTTATACTTTTGCTTTAATTATAGATATGTTAAAATATTATAATTTTTATAACTATATTTTGCTTCCAACCATATACTGATTGATGTAATTATTAAATTGTGCTAAAATATTGACAGAACTGATTAAGGGAGGATAAGATTTATGGCTGGACATTCAAAATGGGCTAACATAAAGCACAGAAAAGGTAAGCAAGATTCTAAAAGAGCCCAAATATTTACAAAGTTTGCTAGAGCTATTGCAGTAGCAGCAAGAGAAGGAGGACCTGATCCTGCATATAATGCAACTTTAGCAGGTATTATAGATAAAGCAAAAGCTAACAATATGCCTAATGAAAATATAGAGAGAGCAATAAAAAGAGGCGCAGGAGAATTAGGAGATGCAAATTACGAAGAAGTAACATATGAAGGATATGGCCCATCTGGAATTGCAGTAATAGTGAAATGCCTAACAGATAATAGAAATAGAACTGCTGCAGATGTGAGATATGCATTTGATAAGTACGGTGGGAATTTAGGGGCAACTGGATGCGTATCATGGATGTTTGATAAGAAAGGATTGCTCATTATAGATAAGTCAGATGGAATAGATGAAGAGCAATTAATGCTTGAAGCTGTAGAAGCTGGAGCAGAAGATTTTAGTGTCGAAGACGAATATTATGAAATAATTAGTGCTCCTGAAGATTTTGAGAAAGTAAGAGGAACATTAAAAGAATCTGGTTATGAATTTTCCACAGCAGAAATAACATATATTCCTCAAAATGAAGTAAAACTTGATGACGAACAAGATATAAAAAATATGCTTAAAATGATAGATGTATTAGAAGACAATGATGATGTGCAAGAAATATTCCATAATTGGGATATGCCAGAAGATTTGGAGATATAGGATTCTAAACTGGTAATATCTATAATAATGAATTTAAATAATTTGAATAAAAAAACACTCTCATTTGTCGATATAAATAATAATGAGAGTGTTTTTATTTTATGTCACGGAAAATAAACACTGTAAATGTTATAATAGATATCTTTATGGCAATAATTGCTAGTAGGAGGGATAGCCTTATGGAAACGTTTTCACCAAAAACACGTGACATGTATAGAGGCCTAAGAGATAAGTTTTTATTTAGTAATGATATTAATTCAATCTATATCCTTCTAGCATTATATGATTTAGAAGAAAATATTTCTAATATATATCCAAAGTATATGAGTAAAAATGATATAAAGAAGAAGATTAAATCAGTACTGAATAATAGAGAAGATAGCAATATTATTGCGAGTACTTTAAGTGATGTTATACATGAGGACATAAATAGATTGGAGCTTTGTTTTTACTTAGAAGGGTACAAGTATGGATATAATAACAAAAAATGGGCAAATATTCTTGAAAAAAAGGCTTTGGACATATTTGGCTTAAAAGGGATATATGAAAAGGGTTATCTTTTTCATTTTGATACTTCTGATAAACATGTGAAAGAATTAAAGAAAAGATGCAAAAGAGAAATTGAATATATAGAAAGAAGGGAAAAATATATTGAGTCTTTAGTATATACTTTTGCCAATAAAATAATTAAAAAAAAGATTGTTGAATTAGATAAATACATAAATAAACAATTAAAAATAAATTTTTATTGCAATGATATTGAAATAAGTGAGGAAAGATACTATTTGCAGGAAGAAGAAATAGATAGAGTATATATTTCCATAGTGAATTCTTTGATAAAAAAAATGAAAATAATATATAAGGAAGCTTTTTGGTATGCAGTAAACGATAAGGTATTGGGAATGTACTATTAATTATATTTGGTGCTATAAATAACCTGATTAAGAAGCTAATAAACGGGCAAAATAAATATTTAAACGTAAGAAGGATTTATGAAATAGCTGTTGAATATAATTATACTAAATTTTCTTATTTTATTAATAAGGGGGAGTTACTATGTACGTTAAGAACCACGTACTAACTAAGGATAAGCTTGTAATGCTTCAAGTGGACGAAAGTATAAGTAGTGCTTTAGATAAGATTACAAAAGGTGATTTTTTATCTTTACCAGTATTAGACGGGGATAATTTTGTTGGTATTTTAATGAAAGAAACTATTTTTAGATATTATTTTGAACAAGGTTATACTGATAAAGAAAAGTATCTTAATGAAACAAAAGTAAGGGATTTATGTAAAACAGATGTAAAAACAATCAATGAAAATGTTTTTATTGAAAATGCTTCATATTTATTAAATGAATTTAGAACTCCTTTTTTACCAGTATTAGATGATGAAGGCAATTTTAAAGGAATATTAACTCATAGTTCTATATTTAATGCTTTTTCAGAAATATTTGGCCTTAACAAAGGTACTAGAATACTCATAAACGTATACGATATACCTGGTCAAATAGCTAAACTTACAGAAACTATAAGAAAAGCAAATGTAAATATTGCTAATTTTGCAGTTATGGATGCAAAAGTTATGGATGTTTATAAAGTGATATTAAGAGTTGATACTACTGATGTTGATGAACTTATTGAAAGAATTGAAAAAGCTGGATTCAAAGTAGCGGAAGTGAATAATTAACCTGCTTATTTGCAGGTTTTTTTATGTTCCACACTATTTCTATGTATGTATAAATTTTTAGAAACTGGAAAAAATATCTTTTTGAATAGTGTGGGAGGGATATATATGAAAAAAATATATACAATTTCAACTGCGATACTGTTATTTAGTCTTTCATTACTAGGGCTGATTTCAGGTTATTACATAGGTATAAAAAAGGTAAATGAGGAACCTCAAATATTAATTGAAGATATAAAGGAAAAGCAAAATTCAAATATTGACAGCACAAAAAATAATGATACTAAAGTAATAGATGAAGAGAATTATGAGACTGGATTAATAAATGGGGATAAAATTGGACCAAATACTGTTTTAGAATATAAAATATATTATACTGAGTGTAATCATGAAGTAATCCAAGAACAACAGCTAGAAAAACATATGGTAAATATGACTAGAGAAGCTTTTGAAAGCTACATAAAAGGTAGTCATCCGAAATGGGAGGTAGAAACATTTTCTAATAAAAAAGTAGTTGTAAGAATTGAAAAAAATCATTTATGTCAAAATCACTATATAATTGGTGAAAAAGACGGCAAAATTGCAGTTTTTAGAATAGGAGAAAATGGGGAAAGAATAGTAGATGAAGTTTACAAAGATTCTCCTATTTCTTTATTAAAAGAAATAGATCAAGAAAAGATAAAAAATGGTATAATTACAAATAGCAAAGAAGAATTAGATAATACTTTAGAAAACTATATAAGTTAATATTATTCAGTAATGTTTGGATTAAGGTATATTTTATCCTAATATTTTAAAAATTTTTTTAACTGATAAGAAAGTTTATATAAAATTTTTATTTGAAGAATTTTCTACCAATGAGTTTCAAGAAAAGCTTATTTATTAATGCTTCGTTTGAAGCTTTTCTTTTTTTAAAAAGACTTTATTCTTAAATATGATTGAAGGTTTTGATAAAATTATATATTATAAAATAAATAACTAAAGGAATTATAAGAATTATATCGAATTATGTTTTTATAACGAATGGAGCTGAGATATATGATAATTTTTGGGATAGACCCAGGGATAGCTATAGTAGGATATGGAGTCATAGAGTATAAGGGAAATAAGTTTAAAGTTATTGATTACGGTTCTGTTCAAACTACAAATGACTATTCTTTTCCTATTAGATTAAAAATGGTATATGATGAAATTTGTAAGCTTCTAGATAAATATAATCCTGATGCATTAGCAATTGAAGAATTGTTTTTTAATAAAAATGCAAAAACAGCCATATCAATTGGACAAGCAAGGGGAGTACTAATTCTTGCAGCTATTAATAAAGGTATGGAGGTTTATGAATATACTCCACTTCAAGTAAAACAAGGAGTAGTAGGCTATGGTAGGGCTGATAAAAGACAGATTCAAGAAATGGTTAAAATACTTTTAAACTTAGATAAAATACCTAAGCCAGATGATGTTGCAGATGCTCTAGCTGTTGCTATTTGTCATGCACATTCAGGTAATTTTAGGAACATGTTCAAAATGAAATAGGGGTGATTTTTTGTATCAATATATAATTGGCAATATAGAAGAAATAGGAGAAGATTACATAGTAATCGATAATAGTGGCATTGGATATTTGGTTTATACGTCAAAGAATTCTATAATGGATATAAGTGAAAATACAAGAAATAGAAAAATTTTTACTCATTTCATAATTAGAGAAGATGCTGTCAATCTTTATGGATTTACAACACTTGAAGAGCTGAAAATGTTTAAATTATTAATAACAGTAACTAAAATAGGGCCTAAAGTAGCTATTGGACTATTATCTACATTGAATACAGTAAATATTAAATTAGCTATAATAAATAAAGATATTGCTACACTTTCAAAAGTATCTGGTATTGGAAAGAAAACAGCTGAGAGAATTATACTTGAACTTAAAGATAAGATAGATGAAAATACGATATATAATAGTAGTAGTGCTTTAGATAGTGTTATTTCTACAGATGAAACTGGAGAAGCTGTTGTAGCATTAGTCTCTCTTGGATATACTAGAAATGAGGTATTTAAAGCATTGTCTTCAATTGATACAGAAGGTAAAGGAACAGAAGAAATAATAAGACTTGCACTTAGAAAACTATCAGAATAAAGAAAGGACATTGGAATATGAAAGAAGTTAATGATAGAATTGTAACTAGAAATTTAATGGAAGAAGACTCTGATATAGAATTATCTTTAAGACCCAGGACATTAAGTGAGTATATAGGTCAGCATAAAGTAAAAGAAAAATTAGAGATTTTTATTAAGGCTGCGAAGGGGAGAAATGAGCCTCTTGACCATGTACTATTATATGGGCCACCTGGTCTTGGCAAAACAACTCTTGCTAATATTATTTCAAATGAAATGGGGGTAAACATAAGAATTACATCAGGTCCTGCAATAGAGAGACCAGGAGACTTAGCTGCTATACTGACGAATTTGGCAGAAAATGATGTGTTATTTATAGATGAAATACATAGACTAAATAGAAGTGTAGAAGAAGTACTTTATCCAGCTATGGAAGACTATGCACTTGATATTATTATTGGAAAGGGGCCAAGTGCGAGGTCAATTAGGTTAGATTTATGTAAATTTACTTTGATTGGAGCAACTACTAGAGCAGGTCTATTAACCTCGCCTTTAAGAGATAGATTTGGGGTTATATGTAAACTTGATTTATATGATATTGATAGTTTAAAGGATATAGTAGTTAGATCAGCAAATATACTTGGAGTTACAATTGATGAAAGTGGAGCAGAAGAAATAGCAAAACGTTCTAGAGGAACGCCTAGAATTGCTAATAGACTTTTGAAAAGAGTAAGAGATTATGCAGAGGTAGTTGAAAATGGAGAAATAACTAAGGAAGTTGCAGATAAAGCATTAGAGCTTTTGGAAGTAGATCCATTAGGATTAGATAATGTAGATAAAAAACTTATACTAACTATAATCAATAGCTTTGGAGGTGGACCTGTTGGATTAGATACTCTTGCTGCTTCTACAGGTGAAGAGCGTACGACTATAGAGGATGTGTATGAACCATATCTTCTTCAGCTAGGATTTTTAAATAGAACCCCTAGAGGAAGAATTGCAACTAAAAAGTGCTATGATTATTTTGGTATAGAGTACAAAGAAAGCTAGCAAATCTTATACATACGGGGGGATTATTTTGAAAAGAAATATATTATTAATTGCTATGATTCTGTTCTTTTCTTTTGTTCTGCCAAGCAATGCATCTACTTATGAAAATGAGTACGTGAAAATTGGTCTTAAATCACCTCTAGAACCTAATATTAACTATAAAGTAAAATTATCTAGTGATGGATTTCAGATAGGAGTGTGGAATAATGACTTTTCCCCTATTTTTAACATTAATAATGATAGATTGTTAGCTAAAGTAGATGGTTATTATACAGTTAAATCTGGAAACTATATAAAAACTAATGCTTCTTTAGCTGCATATGGTCCTTTTCACATAGCAACTAACAAGTGTTTTTATTCATATGATGAAGCTTTATATGAGGTAGAATATCTTAGAAGTCTAGATATTGATGCTTTTATTTATTATAGCCAAGGGAGTTTTCAAATTTGGATTGGCCAATATTTAAGTGAAAGTATGGCAAGAGAAGATGTTCAAAGATTTTCATCATACATTGGCAGTCAAACTGATATAATTGGTGAAGATAAAAGTAGAATTATATTAACTGATGAAGAAAATAATATAATATTGATGTTTGATAAAAATCAAAACATTTATTTATCATCTCTTAATATCAATGGTAAAGGTATAATAAATGTTGAGAATACTAGTTATAGGGACTATATTACCTTTTCTAGAAAAGAAGATGAGTTAATAGTGATAAATAGCATTAGACTGCAAAACTATTTATATGGTGTTGTGCCTAAAGAAATGTATCCTAGCTGGCCTTTAGAAGCTTTGAAGGCACAAGCAGTAGCGGCTAAAAGTTATACACTATATAATATAAATAAGCATGCAAATGATGGTTACAACTTATGTGATACTACCCATTGTCAAGTATACGGGGGATATAGCTCTGAAAATATAATGACTAATAGAGCAGTAGATGAAACTGTTGGAAGAATTTTAATGTATAATGACAAATTTGTTGAGGCAATTTATCATTCTTCAAGTGGTGGATATACTGAAAATAGCGAAAATGTATATTCTAATACTATTCCTTATCTTAGAGGAATAAAAGATGAATTTTCACTAGATGCTCCTAATAATTCGTGGCAATTTGTAATTAGTAAAGAAGAAATAAGGGATAGGCTCATCGAAAATGGTCTTGATATCGGATACATAACTGATATAGAAGTTTTATCTACTTCTGAAAGTGGAAGAGTTATTGAGCTTGCAATTAGAGGAACAAAAGGCGCTCAAATACTGAAGAAAGATCAAATTAGGCAAGTGCTTGGAGCAACAAATATTAAAAGCACATTATTTGAAATAAAATATAATGGTGAGAACAAAACTCCACTGAATTCAGATTTTTATGTGTATAATTTTTCTACTGCGAGTATTGAAAAACTGAATAATGATGTTTGTACTGTGTTATCTTCTGATGGGACTATGAGTTTTGATTATAAATCTTTATCAAAAGAAATTATTGTGACAGATGGTACAAATACTAGAGAAATAACTACGGAATTTGAAAAAAATTTTGCTAATAGCGAAGATAAATATGTATTTATTGGGAAAGGCTCAGGTCATGGTGTGGGAATGAGCCAATGGGGAGCTAAAAAAATGGCCGAGCTTGGATATGATTATGTACAAATTTTAGAGTATTACTATACTGGAACAAAAGTTAAGTAAAGGATGATTACAATGAGAAAAGAAGACTTTTATTTTGATTTACCAGAAGAACTAATTGCTCAAGTTCCACTAAAAGACAGAGAAAGTTCTAGGCTTTTAGTTTTAGATAAAAAGACAGGAGCTATAGAACATGAAACTTTTTCTAACATAATAAAATATTTAAACAAGGGAGATTGCTTAGTACTTAATGATACTAGAGTAATTCCTGCACGTCTGTTTGGGAACAGGAAAGACACTGGAAGCGTGGTAGAATTTTTATTATTAAAAAGAATTGATGACAACAAATGGGAGACATTAGTAAAACCGGGAAAAAAAGCCAAGCCAGGAATAGTATTTGATTTTGGAAATGGAACAATGGAAGGGAAAATATTAGAAGTTAAAGATGATGGCACTAGAATAATAGAATTTAGGTATGATGGTGTATTTGAGCAAATACTAGATAAATTAGGTGAAATGCCTTTGCCACCATATATTAAAGCAAAGCTTGAAGATAAAGAACGATATCAGACAGTTTATTCAAAAAAAGAAGGTTCAGCAGCAGCACCTACAGCAGGATTGCATTTTACTAAATCATTATTAAAGAGAATTGAGGAAAAAGGAGTTAATATTGTTTATATTACTCTACATGTAGGACTGGGTACTTTTAGACCAGTGAAATCTGAAAATATTGAAGAACATAATATGCATTATGAGTATTTTGAAATTGATGAAAACTCTGCAAAAATAATCAATGAAACTAAGAAAGCTGGTGGCAACATTATTGCAGTAGGAACTACCTCTGTAAGAACACTAGAATCTGCAGCAAATGATCAAGGAGAAGTTTTGGCTCAAAGTGGGTGGACTAATATCTTTATTTATCCCGGGTATAAGTTTAAAGTTATAGACAAATTGATTACAAATTTTCACTTGCCTGAGTCAACACTTATAATGTTAGTAAGTGCATTGGCAGGTAGGGAAAATATCTTAAATGCATATCAAGAAGCAGTTAAATTGAAATATAGATTTTTTAGTTTTGGAGATGCTATGCTTATTAAATAATTGAGTTTTTGGAATAATATGAGTTAACTAACACTATGCAAGTATTATCATTATATATAGGAGGAACTAGATGTTTAGGTATGAATTAATTAAAGAAGCAAGTGATTGTAATGCTAGATTAGGCAAAATATATACTTCACATGGAGTCATTGAAACTCCTATATTTATGCCTGTTGGTACTAGAGCCACAGTTAAGACAATGACACCAGAAGAACTTAAAGATTTAGGTGCACAAATAATACTAGGTAATACATATCATTTGTACTTGAGACCTGGACATAAACTTATTGAAGAGGCTGGAGGGCTGCATAAGTTTATGAACTGGGATAGACCTATACTAACGGATAGTGGAGGGTTTCAAGTTTTTAGTTTAGGTGATCTGAGAAAAATAACAGAGGAAGGAGTAGAGTTTAGATCACATATTGATGGCTCTAAGCATTTTATAAGTCCAGAGAAGTCAATAGAAATTCAGAATTCATTAGGTTCAGATATAATGATGGCTTTTGATGAGTGTGCTCCATATCCGAGCGATTGGGACTATGTTAAAAAGTCGCTAGAAAGAACTACAAGATGGGCTAAAAGATGTAAAGATGCTAATAAAAATCCTGATACTCAGGCTTTATTTGGGATAGTACAAGGTGGAATGTATAAGGATTTAAGAGAGCAAAGTGCAAGAGAAATTATGGATTTAGATTTTCCGGGGTATGCAGTCGGAGGTTTAAGTGTAGGAGAGCCTGCTGATTTAATGTATGAAATTTTAGACTATACTGTACCTTTGTTACCAAAAGATAAACCTAGGTATCTTATGGGAGTGGGTAGCCCAGATTACTTGTTTGAAGCAGTAATAAGAGGAATAGACATGGCAGACTGTGTACTTCCTACTAGGATAGCAAGAAATGGTACTGTATTAACAAGTCGTGGGAAAGTTGTTATAAGAAATGCAGAATATGCAAGAGATTTTACTAGCCTTGATCCAGAATGCGACTGCTACACTTGTAAAAATTATACTAAAGCATATATAAGGCATCTTTTTAATGTCAACGAAATATTGGGTGCTAGATTAGCAACAATACATAATTTATACTTTTTAATAAAATTAATGGAAAACATAAGACAGGCAATTAAAGAAGACAGGTTAATGCAGTATAAAGAAGAGTTTTATAAGAAATATGGTTATATAAAATAATAAAATAAAGGGTTTTTAATAAAAATGTAGAATAATACTACCTAGAAAGGAGGGACAATTTTGAAAGAATCCATTATTTTAATAGCTACTGCACAAACTAGTACACAGGGTAGTATTTGGTCTGCTTTATTGCTGCCATTGTTATTTTTAGCTATCTTTTACCTTTTCATAATAAGACCACAGCAGAAAAAAGATAAAAAGATTAGAGAAATGAGAAATAGCGTAAAAGTTGGAGATGAAATTTTAACTATAGGAGGAATATTTGGGAAAATTGTTAAAGTAAAAGATGACGTTATAACAATTGAAGTTGGAGCAGATAAGACAAGATTTGATATTGCTAGATGGGCTATAGGAAACATACAATCATCTTCAACTGAAAATACTGAAAAGTAGAATTATGTACAAATAACGTTTTATTATAAAAAAAGATTTTCTTAGTTAATTATTTAAATAACTAGGAGGATCTTTTTTATTTTTTGTAATAAAATAGGACTTCTTGCATAAATATTGATTAAGAATATAGGAGGTGGGAAAATGGCCAGCTTTAAAAATCAAAATAATTCAAATTACGTTATTGATGTTGCAAAAGGTACAATTTTAGGATTAATACTAACTATTTTATTGATATTTATATTTACTATTTTACTAACTTATACCAAGCTTCCAGAGGAAATAATTCCATTAACTAATTCAATTATTATGATTTTAGGAATTACTTCAGGAGCTATATTTATATCTAGAAGAGTGGAAAGAAGAGGATGGTTAAGTGGTGGCTTAATTGGAGCTATTTATTTTCTGATCATTTTATTAATAAGTAAATTATTTATTCAGGATTTTTCAATAGATAAATATTTATTGATAAAAGGGTTGATAGCTATATTTACAGGTTGTATAGGTGGGATGATAGGAATAAACATAAAATAATACTTTATTTAGTAATATGATTATGCTATAATCAAGTTATTATAGTACTTAGATATTCTAGGATATGGGAATCTGTTTATAACAAGAAAGTTGTTACATAGGGAGTAGTGGGTGACCACTACTTTTTAAATTTGCTTCATAACAGTTTAAGTAATTTTATTATTTTATGATTACCTAGCAATTTAATTAATAATGATTATGGAGGGAAATTTGATGATAAAGGAATATGAAGGAAAAAAACCTAATATTAATGAAACTTGTTTTATTGCAGACAGTGCGGAGATTATTGGAGACGTAAGCATTGGTGAATATACTAGTATATGGTATAGCTGTGTTTTAAGAGGAGATGAAAATTCAATAAAAATTGGAAATTATACTAATATACAGGATGGTACAGTAATTCATATCAGTAGAGATTATGGAACTGAAATAGGAGACTATGTTACAGTTGGTCATAAAGCAATAATACATGCCTGCAAAATAGGAAACAATGTACTTGTAGGAATGGGAGCGATTATATTAGATGGAGCAGAGATAGAAGACAATGTCCTAATAGGAGCTGGTAGCATTGTGACAACAGGGAAAAGAATACCTTCTGGTTCACTAGTTTTAGGTTCTCCTGCAAGAGTTGTTAGAAGTTTAACTAGCGATGAGATTGATCAGTTAAAACAATCAGCTATAGACTATGTAAAATATGCAGAAAAACATAAAAAGTGAGGCTACATAATTAACGCTATGAATAATGAAAGGAGAATGTTGCGATGAATTTTAAGAATATAGTAGTATTTATTCTAATTATTGCACTTGTAGGAGCTGCTTCTTATTGTGCAATAAGTGGTGTTGAGTTAGGAAAGATCAAAATTCCATCTGCAAGAGAAAAAATAGGACTTGGACTTGATTTGGCTGGTGGGGTATATGTAGTATTAGAAGCACAAAGTAATGAAACAGGGACTGAGTTAGATAAAAAAATTGAGCAATCTATGGCTATTATAAGACAGAGGGTAGATAGTTTAGGAGTAGCTGAGCCCAATATAGTAAAAGAAGGAAATAATAGAATAAGAGTTGAATTAGCTGGATTAAAGGATACACAGCAGGCAATTGATATGATTGGTAAAACTGCTCAGCTTCAATTTATTGATCCTGAAGGAAATATTATTGTAACAGGAAAAAATGTTAAAAATTCAGAGGTTGTATTTCAAAAAGGAAGCACAGGAGTTCAAGAGCCAGTAGTGTCTTTAGAATTTGATAAAGAAGGAGCCAAGAGTTTTGCAGAGGCTACTAAAAGATTATCTGCTAAGACTGCAGATGAGGACAAAGTTATATTTATAGTACTTGATGATAAAATCATTTCAAGTCCAGTTGTTAGAGCGACTATTGATAATGGAAGTGCTGTAATAGAAGGTGGATTTGATGTGGAGAGTGCCAGTGAGCTTGCTGCATTGATTAGAGCTGGTGCTTTACCTGTGGAATTAAAAGAAGTTCAAACATCCATAATTGGACCAACACTTGGTCTTGAAGCCTTAGACAGGAGCATTTATGCTGGTGCAATAGGCTTAATTCTTATATTCTTGTTTATGATTATAGTATATAGAATACCAGGGGTTATTGCAGATATTGCATTATCTATATATGTATTATTAGTTTTGGGGATAATGATAGCTTTAGAGGTGAAACTAACACTACCTGGTATTGCAGGATTGATTTTATCTATAGGTATGGCTGTAGATGCCAATGTTGTTATATATGAAAGAATAAAAGAAGAACTAAGAGCAGGTAAAACTCTTAGAACTGCAGTTGATAGTGGTTTTAAAAGAGCATTATCAAGTGTTTTAGATTCTAACATCACTACTTTTATTGCGGGCATAGTGCTATATTATTTTGGAACTGGTTCAATTAAAGGATTTGGAGTTACTTTAATTATAGGTATAGTTGCGTCAATGATTACAGCCGTATTTATTACAAAATTCTTATTAAAGCTCTTTATTGGGACTAATATAACAAAGAATTCCAAATTATATGGTGCGTAAGGAGGGGATACTATGAACTTTATTCAAAAAAGAAATATATTTTTCGCATTATCTGCTTTAGTTATAATATTTGGAATTTCATATGGGTTAATTACTGGATTACACTACGGTTTAGACTTTACAGGTGGAACTATGTTACAAATAGATTTTGGAAAGACAGTTCCTGTTGAAGATATAAGGAAAATTACAGATAAATTTGATACAAAAGCTAGCATAATTCATGCTGGTGCTAATAAAGAAGAAGTAATTATTAAATCTATTGTAGATTTGGATAATCAAGAAAGAAACGAAATATTCACTAAATTTAAAGAAGAATATGGGTTAAAAGATGAAGCACTTATTCAATCACAGAAAATTGGACCAGCTATTGGAAACGAAATTCAGAGGAAGGCACTACTATCGATAGTATTAGCTACAATAGGTATATTAATATATACTTCTTTTAGATTTGAAGTTAAATTCGGTATAGCAGCCATAATTGCTTTAATTCATGATGCATTAGTTGTATTTGCTGTATATGCTGCATTCCATATACCTTTAGATAGTACTTTTATAGCTGCAATACTAACAATTGTAGGTTATTCAATAAATGACACGATAGTAATATTTGATAGAATACGTGAAAATTTAAAGCTTATGAAAAAGGAATCATATGAAGATATTGCTAATATAAGCATAAAACAAACATTAAGTAGAACTATTAACACTACTTTAACAACATTAATAGCTATAGTAACTTTATATATTCTAGGAGTTGATGCTGTTAAGGATTTTGCATTTCCTTTAATTGTGGGCATGATAGCAGGAACATATTCATCAGTATTCATTGCCAGCCCAATATGGTATCTGCTAAAGACAAAGTCTAAAGAATCAATAGTGTAATTATATATTGCGCTTATAAATTGCCTAAAAAGTAGTTTTTAATCTTTAGTTTAGTAAGAAAAATAATTGTATTGAACAGTAAATTAGTATAAGATATAATGATAATGTATTTCTCTTTAGTGGGTGAAAGCAAATGATAAAATTCAATAGTCTTGTTAAAGTTCCTGAAATTGATGCTGTGACAGTAGATAGACTAAGTAAGAACCTTAATGTTTCAAGGCTTACTTCAATGGTTTTGATAAATAGAGGAATAACTGATTTAGATAAAGCTAAAACTTTCTTGAATCCAAGGATAGAAGACTTTTTAAATCCTTTTTTACTGAAAGATATGGATATAGCTGTAAATCGGATTATTAAAGCAATAGATAAAAACGAAAATATTTGGATATATGGAGACTATGATGTAGATGGAGTTACTAGCACATCTGTACTGATTATTTTCTTAAGATCTGTATGTAAAAATATAGATTTTTACATTCCTGATAGAATGACTGAAGGTTATGGACTAAATAAAGAGGCTATTGATTTTATAAAATCTAAAGAAGGACAACTTATAATTAGTGTAGATTGTGGGATTCAGTCTTTTGAAGTAGCGGAGTACTGTAGAACTGTGGGGATAGACTTAATAATAACTGATCATCATACTTGCGGAGAAAAACTACCAGTTGCTACAGCTGTTGTAAATCCTAATAGATATGATAATGAATACTCATTCAGCAAACTAGCAGGTGTAGGAGTTGCTTTAAAACTTATACAGGCTTTAGCACAAAAATTAAATGTGCCTATCATTTATGAAGATATATTGCCTATTGTGGCCATAGGCACAGTTGCCGATGTAGTTTCTCTGACAGGAGAGAATAGGGTTATAGTAAAAAATGGACTTGCTATGATAAAGACTACTAATAATCAAGGCATTAAAGCTCTGCTAGAAGTTACTGGACTTGCAAATAAAGAGATTACAAGTGGCCATATAGGGTTTATAATAGGGCCTAGAATTAATGCTACAGGTAGAATAGGATTAGCAAAACATGCGGTTCAGTTGTTTATTACTGAAGATTATGAAGAAGCATATCATTTAGCAAAAATGCTTGAAGAAGAAAATATGAAAAGGCAAAATATTGAAACTCAAATATTAAAAGAAGCAGAAGATATCATTAATAAAGAAGTTGATTTAGAAAAGGAAAAAATACTTGTAGTTGCATCAGAAAATTGGCATCATGGTGTCATAGGCATAGTAAGTTCAAGAATAACAGAAAAATATTATAGACCCAGTATTCTGATATCTATTGAAGGCGATGAAGGAAGAGGCTCAGCAAGGAGCATACCAACCTTTAACTTATACGAAAACTTAAATAAATGTAAGGACTTATTTGTAAAATTTGGTGGTCATAGTCAAGCTGCAGGACTAACTATAAAGAAAGAATACATTATGGAATTCAAGAAGCAAATAAATGATATTGCGAATGAAGTTCTTGATGAATTTGATCTTATTCCTGAAACTACTGTAGATGCAGAGATTAATGCTGAAGATATTTTATTAGAACTAGCTAATGATTTGAAGGCACTTGAACCCTTTGGAGTAGAAAATCCTAGTCCATGTTTTTTATTAAAAGGTGCTTGTGTTAAGTTAGTTAGACCTGTAAGCAAAGATGGGAAGCATGTAAAATTAACAGTAGAGAAAGATGGAAAATGTTTTGAATGCATAGGTTTTAACTTTAAAAGTTATTTAAATATTCTTAAAGTAGGTCAAAAAAATGATTTTATAGTATCTATAGATATCAACGATTATTTAGGGCAGCAATCTATCCAACTTATAATTAAAGATATTATTGTTCCATATAATGATGGACTAGTTGAATCAGAGGAATATTTAAATTCTTTGTTTTCTATTGTAAAAAATACTAATGAAGATACAGATTTTAAGCTAATTAATTTACCCGTTCAAAAATTGAATGATAACGAGAGGATAAATTATGTTATAAATTATATTAAAGAAAATGACAATGTTTTACTTATCATCAATAATTTTTTAAATTTATCTAGATTACTAAATGCAATGCAATATGAAGGACGAGATTTTATTAGAAGACTATCTATTTCTTATGGCATTGCTATGAAACATAAATCGTGTAACATTATCGTTAATCCTATTGTTAGTGAAATGGATGCAAACAGATATGATAAAGTAATTTTATATGATTTATGTTTTACTAAAGACTATCTTGAAAGTATTGTCAAATGTTTCAAGGGTAAGAATTTTCAAATTTTAGTATCAGAGAATGATATTATAAGTAACAAACATTTTATTGAGGATATATTACCAACAATTGATGACATTAGATTAATATATAAAACTCTAATATCAAAAAAAGATGAATATCTAAGAATTCAAGTAAACGAATATTTAATATCCATATTTAATAAAACTGGAGTTGATATAAGTATTTCTAGATTTATGACAATAATGGAAATATTAAAGAGTGCAAAGCTATTGAATTATGTTGTTAGGGATAAGTTTTTGATTGTGAAAGTGTTTGAAAAGCCTAACAATAAAATTGATATAACTAATGTTTCGATTTATGACAAACTTTATAATATACATAAAGAAATTAATGATTTAAAAATGTATTATTATCTTATTAAAAGGAGGAAGCATGATGGATTTTAAGAGTAAAATCAGAAGCATTTTAGATTTTCCTAAGGAAGGAATAAATTTTAGGGACATTACAACAGTATTAAAAGATAAAGAGGCTTTTAATGCTTGTATTAAGCAAATGGCCGAACATTTAAGAGACAAAAATATTGATATCGTAGTAGGTCCAGAGGCTAGGGGGTTTTTAATAGGTGCGCCACTTGCATATGAGATTGGAGCTGGCTTTGTACCTGTAAGAAAACCAGGAAAGCTTCCTTCAGAGACAATAAGCTTTGAATATGAGTTGGAATATGGTACAGATAAGCTTGAAATGCATAAAGACGCTATAGAAAAAGGACAGAGAGTAGCTGTTATAGATGACTTACTTGCAACTGGAGGAACTGCTCTTTCAACTTGTAAAATGGTAGAGCAGCTGGGAGGAGAAGTGGTATCAGTTGGCTTTTTTATCGAATTGGAGGATATTAATGGAAGACAAACCCTTGCAGACTATGATGTATTTTCTATAGTAAAGTTTTAATAATAAATATTATACGGCCCAAACATGGGCTGTTTTTATAACGAATTGGAGAGTTCTACTTTATAATTAAGGCTTTCAATAATGAATTGCAAAAAAAGTTTCATTGATAATTAATGTTTCGATAGAAACTTTTATTATAAAGAATAGAAAGTCCTACTTTCATATTTTTTAAAATGAACCTAATTAATGAGTTTTAAACTGGTTGTCGAAATCTTTGGTTTTCAATTTAATCGTTTATGTAGAGGTTTGAAAAAAATTTTTTTGACTTTTAGATTCTAAATAGACGTTTTTCCTTTGACAAATATAGAGTTTTTTTAAGGAAAGTTTTTAAATTTTTTCACTAAACAATTGAATTTGTTATATTATAGCTATATAATTTTATGTAAAACTAGACTTTAGCGAAAGGTTGAGTAAAATTGTTAGAAAGTTTAATTCAGAAAATAGAAGCATATAATCCTCATGGCGACATGAATTTAATAATAAAAGCATATAATTTTGCCGAATCTGCTCATGCAGGGCAACTTAGAAATTCAGGTGAAAGATTTTTTGTTCACCCATTTAATGTTGCCATGATTTTGGCAGAATTAAATATGGATACTGCAACAATAGCTGCTGGGCTTTTGCATGACGTTCTTGAGGATACAGATGTAACTTATGAGACCTTAGCTAAAGAGTTTGGCGAAGAGATAGCCAATCTAGTTGATGGAGTTACGAAGCTAAAAAAATTGAAATATAGAACAAAACAAGAAACCCAAGCTGAAAACCTGCGCAAAATGGTAATTGCTATGTCGAAAGACATAAGGGTTATTATAATCAAGTTAGCTGATAGACTGCACAATATTAGAACTCTAGAATATATGTCCGATGCAAAGAAGAAAGAAAAAGCATTGGAAACACTTGAAATATATGCTCCTATAGCTCATAGGCTAGGTATTTCGACAATTAAATGGGAGCTTGAAGACCTTTCTTTAAGATACATTGATCCAGAAGGATATTATGATTTAGTTGATAAAGTATCTAAAAAAAGAAGAGAGAGAGAGGCATATATAGCAAATGTAATAGAAAAACTTAAGGCAAAGCTTGATGAAATGGAAATCGAAAGCGATATAAGTGGAAGACCTAAAAATTTTTATAGTATTTACAAAAAAATGGTCTATCAAAATAAAACATTTGAGCAAATTTTCGATTTGACAGCAATAAGAGTAATAGTAGATACTGTGAAGGATTGTTATGGAGTTTTAGGTATTGTCCATACACTATGGAAGCCTATTCCTGGAAGATTTAAAGATTACATTGCTATGCCAAAACCTAATATGTATCAATCATTGCATACAACTGTTATTGGGCCACAAGGAGAACCCTTTGAAATCCAAATTAGAACTTGGGAAATGCATAGAACTGCTGAATATGGTATTGCAGCCCATTGGAAGTACAAGGAAGGTATAACTAAAGCTGATGACTTTGAAAATAAATTGACTTGGTTGAGGCAACTTTTGGAATGGCAAAAAGAACTTAAAGACCCTAAGGAATTTATGGAGTCTTTAAAAATTGATTTGTTTAATGATGAAGTATTTGTATTTACACCTAAAGGGGATGTGATTAATTTACCAGCGGGTTCTACACCCTTGGATTTTGCTTATAGGGTTCACACCGATGTTGGAAATAAATGTATTGGTGCAAAAGTAGATGGCAGGATAGTACCATTAGATTATAAATTAAAAAATGGAAATATAGTTGAAATATTAACTTCCTCAAGTAGTAGTGGGCCAAGCAGAGATTGGTTAAAAATAGTTATAAGTAGTCAAGCTAAGAGTAAGATTAGACAGTGGTTTAAAAAAGAAGAAAGAGATTCAAATATTATTAAAGGCAAAGAATTATTAGAGAAAGAAATAAAAAGACAAGGCTACAAGCTTACTGAACTTTTAAAAGAGGAATGGTTAAAATCTTTTGCAAAGAAAGTCAGTTTGAATTCTATAGATGATTTATATGCTGCAATAGGCTATGGAAGTATTACTTTATCACAGGTAATGAGTAAGCTAAAAGAGAATTATAAAGAGCATTATAGTCAAAAAGTTGATGAAAAAGAGTTGATAAATAAGCAAGTAGCTTCCACTTTACCTAAAAAAGAATATAAGCCAACTCAAGGAATTACAGTTAAAGGTGTAGATAATATAAAAGTAAGATTTTCTAAATGCTGTAGTCCAGTACCCGGAGATGAAATTGTTGGATATATTACTAGAGGGAGGGGAGTATCAGTTCATAGAAAAGATTGTCCAAATGTTAAAAGTTTAAATATTCAAGAGCGATTTATCGATGTAGAATGGACTACAGATAAAAAAGCATCATATCAGGCAGAAATACAAATCAAGGCTTCTGATAGATATGGTTTATTAACTGAAATTACTCAGTTACTGGCAGATATGAAACTTGTAGTAACATCTTTAAATGCAAGAACAAGTAAAGAAAAAATGGCTCTTATAAATATGACTTTAGAAATTACAGATATAGAGCAATTAAAAGAGCTAATGAAAAAAATGAAAAAGCTTGAAGGAGTTATTGACGTATATAGAGTTATAACCTAGAAGGGAGATTCACATGAGAGCTGTCATACAAAGAGTTTCAACAGCAAATGTCAGAGTAAATGATGAAATGATAAGTTTAATTAATAAAGGACTTTTGGTACTATTAGGTGTTGCTAATGAAGATACAGAAGAGGATATTAATTATTTAAGTAATAAAATAGTTAATCTTAGAATTTTTGAAGATGAAAATGATAAAATGAACCTTTCTTTACTAGATGTAAAAGGCGAATTATTAGTTGTATCACAGTTCACTTTATTAGGAGATACAAGAAAAGGAAAGAGACCTAATTTTATGAATGCAGCACCTGCCAATAAAGCTAATGAGTTGTATCTTAAATTTGTTGAAAATGTAAGTTCTTATGGAATAAATGTGAAAACTGGTGTATTTGGTCAACATATGGATGTATCCTTAATAAATGATGGACCAGTTACAATTATAATTGATAGTAAGAAAGATTTTTAGGAGGATTTTATGATTATTGAAAGATTACCTTTAGGAGTTTATGCAGCTAATTGCTATATTGTAATGTGTGAAGAAACAAAAGAAGCTATGATAGTTGATTTAGGTGGAGAACCAGAAGAAATTATAAAGAAATCTAAAGAGTTAGGATTCAATATTAAATGTATAGTCTTGACACATGGACATGGGGATCATATTGCAGGAATACCAGACTTATTAAGAACAGTGAAATGTCCAGTGTACATTCATGAGAAGGACGAAGAGATGCTTTTAGATCCAAAGCTTAATCTTACAGCAAGTATGTCTACAAAAGAGATAAGTATTAGACCAGACGGACTGCTAAAAGATGGAGATATTATAAAAGTAGGGAATTTAGATATTAAGGTTATTCATACTCCAGGGCATACAATGGGTGGAATAAGTTTGCATGTAGGGAATTATTTAATTACAGGTGATACTTTATTTAAGGGTTCAATAGGAAGAACAGATCTATATGGAGGATCCTATGATGAAATTTTAGATTCTGTAAACAATAAGCTTTTAAAATTCAGCGATGAGACTATTATACTTCCTGGGCATGGACCTGCTACAAAAGTAGGTATAGAAAAAAATACGAATCCATTTGCAAGAATTTAAAACTTTAGAATACTCTCAAAGATAAGTGGAAGAATAATAACAAATAACTTTGGGAGGCTTTTTCATGAAGAATCATTATTCTATTTATGATGATTATAGCTTCGTTAATAATATTGATATATTCGATTTATTAAAATTAAAAGAAATAGGATTGAATGACAGAGAATTAGCAAAGGAATTAAAGATACCAAAATCTTATTTAACTCAATTATATAGAGAATATGATATAGAATTACAAGGGGATTAAAAATGATTTTTGTTTATTTAAAGGGACATGAATTTAGATATGAAGTAAATGAGCTAATAAAAGTTTTTTATTTTAATGTAGATATTCAATTTGTAGAAAGTAAAATTATAACAGATGAACAGAGCCTTTTAATAGAAAACACTTTATTTAATATTAACGATAAAGTGTCTGTAAGTACAAGAGTTTTAAGGGGAGAAAATCTTATTTCTTTTAATGTAATAGATGACATTTTTAAAATTGACATAAAAGATAACAATAAAAGTAAAATAATAAAGTTAGCAGTTAAACAATCTATTTTTAATGCGTTAAGTAAGATTAATTCAATAAAAGTACCTTGGGGAGTTTTAACAGGAGTAAGACCTACTAAGTTAGTTCATGATTTATTAGGTAAAGGTATTAATATAAATGAAATAAAAAATATATTAACAAGAGAGTACAAACTGTTTGAAGAAAAGGCAAATCTCACTATTGACATTGCTTTGGCTGAGAAAGAGATTATTGACACTATAGATAATAATAAGTTTAGCCTATATGTCAATATACCTTTTTGTCCTACAAGATGCTTGTATTGTTCATTTTTATCCAATCCAATAGGTAGATATGGTGATTTAGTAGACATTTATACTGACAAGCTTATTTATGAGATACATAAAACGAAGACTCTTGTGAAAGACAGGACTATAGATACTGTATACATTGGTGGAGGTACTCCCACTTCATTACCAGTAAAAAACTTAGATAAAATAATAAAAAATATATATGAAGCTTTTGGCAAGGATAATATAAGAGAGTTTACTGTTGAGGCAGGAAGACCTGATACTATAACTAAGGATATGCTTTTGATGCTTCAGGATAATAAAATCAAACGAATTAGTATAAATCCTCAAACTATGTGTCAATGTACTTTAGATCTAATTGGTAGAAACCATACTCCTCAAGATATAATTAGTGTCTTTGAGCTGGCAAAAAACATAGGATTTGAAACAATAAACATGGATATTATAGTTGGATTACCTGGTGAAGGGCCAAAAGAAATAGAAACTACTATGGCTGAAATAATGAAATTAAGACCAGAAAATTTAACAGTTCATACAATGGCAATAAAGAGAGCTTCTAGATTAAAGAACAGTTTAGAAGAGTATTCATTGACTACTCAAGATACTATAGAAGAAATGTTAAGGATTACAAGACATTATGCAGAAATTATGGGTATGCATCCATATTATATGTATAGACAAAAACAAATACTGGGTAATTTTGAGAACGTAGGATATTCTAAACCAGGAAACGAATGCATCTACAATGTTTTAATTATGGAAGAAAAACAAACGATTATAGGTGTAGGTGCAGGTGGAATAACTAAAATATACTATCCAAATGAGAACAGAATAGAAAGAGTTCCAAATGTAAAGGATTTAAAAGAATATATAGATAGAATTGAAGAAATGATACAGAGAAAAGAAAAATATTTTTAAATACATTGACATAAAGCTTTATATAAACTATAATAGTAAACAATATAAAATACTATGAAAGGAAAGAGTAGTTAAATCCCTTAGTCAAAGAGAGTCGACGGCGGTGGAAAGTCGATACTAATATTTAACGAAGACATCCTGGAGTTGATATGCTGAAACATAGTAGGCATATACGCTAACCAGCGTTATTGGTTTAAAGCGGAATATCTATTTATTATATAGATATTCAATAAGGGTGGCACCACGGGAAATTACACCTCTCGTCCCTGTCAAATATATTTGACTGAGACAAGAGGTGTTTTTATTTTAATATATTACGAAGTAAAGGAGGAATATAGGTATGTTGACAAAAGCACCTAAAGGGACTAAAGATATATTGTCTACAGAAGTGTATAAATGGCAGTATGTGGAGAGTCTGTTTAGAGATATTTGCGAAAGTTTTGGATATAAAGAGATACGAACGCCAGTATTTGAACATACAGAATTATTTGAGAGAGGAGTAGGAGAGACTACTGATGTTGTTCAGAAAGAAATGTACACTTTTGAAGATAAAGCAGGGAGAAGTATAACATTGAAACCTGAAGGGACTGCTCCAGTAGTCAGAGCACTTATAGAGCATAAGTTATATTCTAATCCAATGCCATTAAAATTTTTCTATATAACTCCATGTTATCGTTATGAAAAGCCTCAGGCAGGAAGATTAAGAGAGTTTCATCAATTTGGAATAGAATTATTTGGAAGCAGCCATCCAGCAGTAGATGTTGAAGTTATGGCTCTTGTGAGTAGCTTTTATAAAGCGCTTGGAGTGAGTGGTATAGAATTAAATATTAATAGCATTGGCTGTGCAAAATGTAGGACAGAATACAATGCAAAATTGAAAAGCTATTTAGAGAATAAGATAGATAACTTATGTGAAACTTGCAGATCCAGATATGAAAAAAATCCTATGAGAATATTAGATTGCAAGAATGAAAAATGCCAAGCTGAAATATTAGATGCCCCACTTATGATAGATCATTTATGCGATGAATGCAAAGAACACTTTGAGAAAGTTAAAGAATATCTAGAAATAGCAGGTATTGACTATAAAGTTGACCCTAAAATAGTAAGAGGGTTAGATTACTATACTAAGACTGCATTTGAATTTATTTCAAATGAAATAGGATCACAAAGTACTGTTTGTGGTGGAGGAAGATATGATAAGCTGGTAGAGGAATTAGGAGGCCCTAGTGTACCAGCTGTTGGATTTGGAATGGGAATAGAAAGATTATTACTTACATTAGAAAACAATGGAATAGAAATTCCATATAAAAAGACACTAGATATATTTATAGTGACAATAGGAGAAAAAGCTGATAAAGAAGCATTTAGGTTATTGAATATGTTAAGAGAAAATGGAATTTCAGCTGACAAAGATTACTTAGGAAGAAGTATTAAGGCTCAATTTAAGTATTCAGATAAATTAGAAGCTAAGTATACCATTGTAATTGGTGATGAAGAGGTAGATAAAGGAGTAGTAACTCTTAAAGATATGAAAACAGGAGAACAACGAGAAATAATGCTAAACAACATAATAGAGGAATTAAGATTAAGATTAGGGAGGTAATTGTTATGGGAGAATCTATGGGTAATTTAAGAAGAACACATATGTGTGGAAGCCTTAGAGTAAATAATATAGGTGAAGAAGTAGTTCTTATGGGATGGGTTCAAAAGAGAAGAAATCTTGGTTCGTTAATATTTGTAGATTTAAGAGACACTTCTGGTATAGCACAAATTGTATTTGATAGCAATATTTCAGAAGAAGCTTTTGCTAAGGCTGAAACTATAAGAAGTGAGTATGTTTTAGCTGTAAGAGGGAAAGTGTGTAAAAGACAGTCTGTAAATAAGGAATTACCAACAGGTGAAGTTGAAGTATTTGTGGAAGAACTCAAAATATTAGATGAAGCAGAAACTCCACCAATTTATATTAAAGATAATGATGATGTATCAGAAACAATGCGATTGAAGTACAGATATTTAGATTTGAGAAAACCTTCTATGCAGCAAAATCTTAAGGTCAGACATAAAACTGCTAAACTAATAAGAGAGTTTTTAGATGAAAACAATTTTATAGAAATTGAGACACCTATGCTAACAAAACCTACTCCAGAAGGAGCTAGAGACTATGTAGTGCCAAGTAGAGTAAATCCCGGTAAGTTTTATGCATTACCGCAGTCTCCTCAGCTATTTAAACAACTCTTAATGGTGTCAGGTATGGAAAGATATTATCAGATAGTAAGGTGCTTTAGAGATGAAGACTTAAGAGCTAACAGACAACCAGAGTTTACACAAGTAGATATTGAAATGTCTTTTGTAGATATAGAGGATGTTTTGGCAATAAACGAAAAACTATTATATAAAATATTTAAGGAATTAAAAGGAATTGAGATTTCTCTTCCTATACAAAGAATGACTTATGATGAAGCAATGAATAGATTTGGATCAGATAAACCAGACTTAAGATTTGGTTTTGAACTTAAATGTTTATCAGACATAGTTAAAGATAGTGAGTTTAAAGTATTTAGTGATACAGTAAAAAATGGTGGGACTGTAAGAGCGATAAATGTAAATGGCTATGGGGATCAATTTACCAGAAAAAATATTTCTCAACTAGAGGATTTTGTAAAGACATATGGAGCAAAAGGTTTAGCATGGATAAAAATAAGTGAAGAAGGAATTACATCTCCTATTGGGAAATTCTTAAAAGGAGAAGAACTGAACGGTATAATTGAAAGAATGGAAGCTAAAAAAGGAGATTTAATATTGATAGTTGCAGATAGACCATCAGTAGTATTTGCATCATTAGGAAACCTGAGGGTAGAGATTGCAAAAAGATTGAATTTAATCAATAATAATGAATATAAATTAGTTTGGATAACTGATTTTCCATTATTTGAGTATGATGAAGAAGAAAAGAGATATGTGGCTAAGCATCATCCGTTTACTCATCCAGTAGATGATGACATAGAGCTATTAGAAACTGCACCAGAAAAGGTAAGAGCTAAAGCCTATGATATAGTAATAAACGGAGATGAAATTGGAGGAGGAAGTATTAGAATAAATAATTCTCAGCTACAAGAGAGAATGTTCAAAGCTTTAGGTTTTACTATGGAAGAAGCTTGGGATAAGTTTGGATTCTTATTAGAAGCATTTAAATATGGAGCTCCACCACATGGTGGAATAGCATATGGTTTTGATAGATTAATAATGCTTTTAACAGGCAGTGACAATATTAGAGACGTTATAGCTTTTCCTAAAACACAAAGTGCTACTTGCTTATTAACAAATGCGCCAACAGTATTAACAGAAGAACAGCTTAAAGAGGTACACATAACTACAACAGTTAATGAATAAAATAATATAGAATTTGGCCTAAGGTAAGTTTTTGATAACTCCTTAGGCTTTAATTTCATAGTATTTTGTATAAGGATTTTTTAAGTAAAGAATAAGCAATTTTAGGATTATATTAAATCTGTTGGTCAAAAATGTTACTCTTTTCCCCTTTTATCAAGGTGTTAATATTACATTATTGATACATAAATAAAACTATGTTATCATTTTATTTGACTATTTAATAATTATATTAATTTATATAAGGAGATGTAATATATGCTTCATCCTTTTTCAAGAACTGAGATGTTAATAGGAACAGATGGATTACAAAAACTTAAAGAAAGTAAAATTGCAGTATTTGGCATTGGAGGAGTTGGAAGCTTTTCAGTAGAAGCTCTTGCTAGAAGTGGAGTAGGGAATTTTGTACTTGTTGATGATGACGATATTTGTCTTACGAATATAAATAGACAGATTCATGCGACTAGAAAAACAGTCGGTAAGCCTAAAGTAGAAATTATGAAAGAACGTATATTAGAGATTAACCCAAATGCTAATGTAGTTGCTTATAAAGAACTATATAATTGCCACAGCGCTGAAAGATTATTAAAAGATGATTATACTTATGTAATAGATGCTATAGATATGGTTTCAGCAAAGCTTGATTTAATAGAGAGATGTAAAAATAAGAATATCCCAATTATTAGTGCTATGGGAGCTGGAAATAAACTAAATCCTACTATGCTTGAAGTGTCAGATATTTATAAGACTAGTGTTTGTCCTTTAGCAAAAGTAATGAGAAGAGAGCTAAGAAAGAGAAATATAAAAAGCCTTAAAGTAGTATATTCAAAAGAAGTGCCAATAAAACCTCAAAATATCGGAGGAAGTTGTAAAACTGATTGTGTTTGTCCTAATAAAGATAGAACATGTGCAGCAAGGAGGCAAATTCCTGGAAGTGTTTCATTTGTTCCTTCAGTAGCTGGATTAATTATTGCTTCAGAGGTTGTTAAAGATATTTTGGGTATAAATAACATATAGCATTTGCTTGGAGGTATTGCCATGGAACAAATTGGTTTTGTTATGTCTGTTAACAAAGATATGGCAAAAATTTTAGTTAATAGAGCTTCTGCTTGTGGAGAAAATTGTGCTTCTTGTGGTTCGAGGTGTAATACAAGGAGTATATCTTTAGAAGTGAAAAATACTTTAGGTGCTAAGCCTGGAGATTATGTGGCACTTAAATCCCATACAAATCAGATTTTAAAATCTGCTGCTGTTGTTTATTTATTTCCATTATTAGCTATGATTCTAGGAATTACAATAGGTATAAATATATTTAAATCTATTGGATATACAAATTATGAGACATATGGTTTTATTATGGGTTTATTTTTTTTAGGATTTTCTTATATTATATTAAGATTAATTGATAAAAAAATTAGAAGTAAAACAATTATTGAAATGATAAGAATAATAAATAATTAGTATTACTTAAACAGATATGCTTTAAGGAGGTGTCATAATGAAAGCTATTAAAGAAAGTAACAGCAATGAAGATATTCTAAAAAGACTTAGAAGAATAGAAGGTCAGATAAAAGGAATACAAAGAATGGTCAGTGAAGAAAAATATTGCGGTGATATTTTGATACAAATAGCTGCTGCTAGAGCAGCATTAAATAAAGTGGGAGGATTGATTTTGGAGGTCCATATGAAGGACTGCATAAAAAAGCATCTTGAAAGCAAAGGAGAAGATGAAACTATAGACAATTTGATAGATACTATGATTAAATATACTAAATAAAAGAAAATTGCACAAGACAGTTTTTTATAATGATTTAATGTAAGAATAGCCATAAGTTATTTTTGGCTATTTTTGAGAAAGTAAAGATATAGTTTAGAGTTTCCTGCAATTATTTCAATTAAATTGTTTTAAATAGAATCCGGGAGCATTTTCTAGGATATTAAATAGTAATATTATGTTTTTTGGGCTTTAGATTAATTAAAGCTCTACTGAATGAAGAAGATACAATTATTCCTATAGCGATTGCTAATGCGATAAACAAAGCTTCTGTACCTATATCTGCAGCACTATTAAAATCCCTATCAATAATTGCTAACATAGTATAATACATTCCAGCCCCTGGAACTAATGGGATGATTCCTGGTATAGTAAAAATTGTGGCGGGCTTTTTGAAGCGTTTTGCCATAAATTCTCCAAGAAACCCTACAGTTATAGCAGCTAAAAATGTTCTAGCAATTGAAGAAGGCAATAAGTCAACAGAAAATATATATATTAGCCAGCCTATAGCACCACTTAAACTTGATTTAATTACTGAGTCTCGTGGAACCTTAAAAAATACTGAATAACCTAAAGTAGATAAAAAGGCATATATAAATTGTATTATATAGGACATATTACATTCCCCCATGAAAAGCAATTAGAATAAAACCTACTCCAAATGCAACTGATAAAGCAATAATTGCAGCTTCAAGCCCCCTTGACATACCTGCAATAAAGTCTCCAAGCATTGAGTCTCTAGCCGCGTTTGTTATTGCTACTCCTGGAACTAATGGCATTATCAAACCAATTATTATCTTATCCATATTACTTCCCAATCCCAATTTAGTAAAAATTATTGCTAAATAAGTTCCTATTGCTGCTGTTATGAAGTTATTAACAAAGTAAATAATGTTGATTTTGCTAAGAAAACTATTTATTTTCACTACAAACATACTTATAATAAATGCACAAATAAAATCATTGGAAGTTCCACCGAATAGAAGCGAGAAAAATCCACCAGCTAATCCTCCAAAAAGGATATTGGCATAATTTGAATATGGTCTTGTTCTGTCTATTTCACGGAGACGTTCAAAACCTTCGTCAATTGACATTTCAGAACTCACAAAATTTCTGGAGAACTCATTTACCATAGCAATCTTATTCAAATCAATTGTCTTATTTTTGGTCCTCTGTACATAAGTTAAAATGTCATCTTCAAAACCAACTGCTAAAAGAATTATAGTTGGAGTTACAAAAGGTTCTGTGTATGTAATAAAACTTCTTGAGTTGCATATTCTAGATATTGTATCTTCAACGCGGTAGGTTTCTGCTCCATTTTCTAACATTATTTTACCTGCTAAAATTGCCATGCTTAGCAATCTTTTAGCCTCTCTTTTTGTATTCACTGTAACATCATCCTCCTTTCGATTATTATATCAAAATAGTTAGTTTTAATTATAAAAATAATTGCTAAAATATTTGCAAATAAATGTATCTTATTAAAAATTACTATTAATAGTAATAATAAAATTATATTATTAAAAACTATTAATAATTATTTATTTAATTTTACTTAAATGGTATATTTATATATAGAAAATCTTTATCATTATATCATCATACCTATAAAATGTATATATAGAAAGGAGACAAATGATTATGGATTTTAGTAACCTTAGAGAATTTGACCCAGAGATTATGGAGGTAATTGAGAAAGAAACTAATAGGCAAAGGAGTAAAATAGAGCTTATTGCTTCTGAAAATTTTGTTAGTAAGCAAGTAATGGAAGCTATGGGTAGCCAGCTTACAAATAAATATGCGGAAGGATATCCAGGCAAAAGATATTATGGAGGTTGCGAATTTGTTGATGTAGCCGAAGAACTTGCTAGAGAAAGATTAAAGAAGCTTTTCGGAGCAGAACATGCCAACGTTCAACCTCATTCTGGAGCAAATGCTAATCTAGGAGTTTATTTTGCGGTGTTAAAGCCTGGGGACAAGGTTCTAGGAATGAATCTTTCACATGGCGGTCATTTGACTCATGGTAGCCCGGTAAACATTTCTGGTACATATTATAATTTTATTGCATATGGTGTTAATAAGGAAACTGAAACAATAGATTATGATGAAGTTAGAGAAATTGCATTAAAGGAAAGACCAAGACTTATAGTTGCAGGTGCAAGTGCTTATCCTAGAGTTATAGATTTCCCTAAATTTAGAGAAATAGCTGATGAAGTAGGGGCATATTTGATGGTTGATATGGCTCATATAGCAGGTCTTGTAGCTGCAGGATTACACCCAAGTCCAGTACCTTATGCAGATTTTGTTACTACTACAACTCATAAGACTCTTAGAGGACCAAGAGGTGGAGCTATTCTTTGTAAAAAGGAATATGCAAAGCAAATTGATAAGGCTATATTCCCTGGAATTCAAGGTGGACCACTAATGCATATTATTGCTGCAAAAGCTGTTAGTTTTAAAGAAGCATTACAAGATAGTTTCAAAGAATATCAAAAGCAAGTCTTAAAAAATGCTAAAACCTTAGCTGATAGTCTAATGGAAAAAGGATTTAGATTAGTTTCAGGTGGAACTGATAATCATCTAATGCTTATTGATGTGAGAAATAAAGGTTTAACTGGTAAAAAAGCAGAAGAATTACTTGATCACATAGGTATAACAGTTAATAAAAATACTATACCATTTGAAACTGAAAGTCCGTTTGTAACTAGTGGTCTTAGAATTGGTACACCTGCTGTTACTACAAGAGGAATGAAAGAAGAGGAAATGAAGGAAATTGCCAATATTATTAGCCTAACTCTTGAAGAAAAGTCTGATGTAGATACTTTAAGAGGATTGGTTAAATCTCTTTGTGATAGATTTCCGCTTTACTAAAATAATGTAATTAATGGAAAAGGTGTTATTTGATTTATATATCTTATAATGCCTTTTCTTTTATTTTTATAGCGAATAAGAGATTGATTAGAGGGAAACATAGTATTATAAAATCATAAAAATAAAGTAGGTGTCCAGTTGTTTAAGTATGGTTATATAATAGTACCGTCTATAATTATGGGATTTACAAGTAGAGTTTTTATGCTTAGAGTAGATTATAGACAGTATCCAAGCTATCCTCAAGGAGTTTTATCTCATTTAACTTTAGGAATGATAGCTGCTGCTTTAGGTTCAGTAGCTGTACCTGCAATTGTATCAAATGAGTTTTCAGCATTTACTTTCTTATCTCTAGCTGCCCAGCAATTTAGAGATGTTAGAAGCATGGAGAGACAGAGCTTAGACAATATTGAACCTACAGAGTTAGTTCAAAGAGGGACTGCATACATAGAAGATATTGCAAAAGCCTTTGAAGCTAGAAATTATGTTACTATGCTTGTATCGTTGATTACAAGTATAGCAATTTATGTATTAGGAAATTTAGAAATTCCTAAGATATATGCTATAACTGGAGGCATTATCATAAGCATAATCACTTTTTTAATACTAAATAAATCTATTTCAAGGCAAAAAATCGAAGGAATAGCAGATGTGATACCAGCTACTATATCATTTAAAGGACCGATGCTACTAGTAAATGATATTCCAATAATGAATGTGGGACTTGAAGCCTCAAGAGAGATTTATTTAAAGAATGGTGTTGCTGTTGAGATAATTCCACATGATAAGAATGCTGTTAGTACTCTTTCAAGTATTGGACAGAGGCAAGCTATAGTTCATAACGCATCAGTACTTTTGGGGATTAGAAAGGATGTGGATGAACCAGATTTTATGCCTATAGCAAGAAGAAATTCAGATACAGGAAGCATAGTTGTAGTAATGGTAGCATTAGAACCAGACGTAGAATGCCTAGTAGAGGCAGTTAAAAAAACTTTGATTATTGAAAGTACAGCACGTAAACCTTTACAATCTCATATCGGAAGAAAAGTTGCTGATTAAGGGGTGGAAGCAATGGATATAGGAGTAAAAGATACTATATTAGCTATAATAACCATAGATAAAAGCAAAGTTTCAGGTGGAAGCGTTCCTACATTTTATGCTAAAGATATGGAAGAGCAAAAAAAAATAGCATTCAACATATCAAAGATTACAACAGGAATGATACATGACTTAGAAAATGGATGCTTAGTAGTAGTTAGACATTAAGTTATGGGTATAATGGATATTCATTATACCTTATTTTTCTATAATTATTAAGCATAAATTTTAGTATTATGCTATAATTATTGAAGGATAATGCAATATAATAATTATCGTGATATAATACTAATACTAGGTACTAATGTTAAGTATAATTGATTTATAGAAGGAGATATTCGATGGAAGTAAATAATTATGAGGTTAATGCCTATTATGATGGAAAAAATATTATTGACAATGTAGATGAAAATAGTATAGCTGAAGAATTAGGAATTGAGCCAGGTGACATACTTATTTCAGTTAATGATCAAAAAATCAGAGATATAATTGATTATAAGTTCTTAATTAATGATGATTTTGTAGTTCTAACTATTCAAAAAAAGAATGGAGAGATATGGGATCTTGAGATTGAAAAAGACTATTATGAAGATATAGGAATAACTTTTAGTAATCCGCTTATTGATAAAGCTAAGAATTGTAGGAATAAATGCATATTTTGCTTTATTGACCAACTTCCAAAAGGAATGAGAAAGACTTTATATTTTAAAGATGATGATTCTAGATTATCTTTTTTACAGGGTAATTTTATAACCTTAACTAATCTTAGTGATGAAGAAATAGATAGAATTATAAAATATAGATTAAGTCCAATTAATGTATCAGTACATACTACTGATCCAGATTTAAGGGTAAAATTATTAAATAATAAGAATGCTGGAAAGATCTACGATATTTTAAAGAGATTTAGTGATGCTGGAATTGAAATGAGTTGCCAAATTGTTTTAATACCTGGTATTAATGATGGAAATAATCTTGATAAGACATTAGAAGACCTATCACGTCTTTATCCTAGTGTGTCTAGTGTTGCAGTTGTACCTGTAGGTCTTACGAAATATAGGGAGGGGTTATGCAAATTAGAGACATATGATTATGAAACAGCTAATCAGTTGTTAGATTATGTTCACAGTAAACAAAGAAAATATTTAAAAGATATGAATACAAGGTTTGTTTTTGCATCTGATGAATTTTATATTTTAGCTCAAAAGACTATTCCACCATACGAAGCTTACGAAGGATTTCCTCAGTATGAAAATGGAGTAGGTTTAGTTAGAGCTTTTCAATATGAAGTGGAGAAAGCACTCAATGATATTAAAGGTAAACCTGTTTTAAATAAAAGTTATACTATTGCGACAGGAACTCTAGCTTTTAATTTTATGAAAGAAATATCAGATAAAATTACAAAAAAGATAAACGGATTAAAATTAAATGTGGTACCTATAGTTAATGAATTTTTTGGAGATAAAATAACTGTATCAGGATTAGTTACTGGAAAAGATTTAATTAATCAGCTTAAAGCACATGATATAAAGGATGGACTTATTATTCCAAGGTCTATGCTTAAAAAAGATGAAGACATTTTTTTAGATGATATAACTATAGGTGATATCGAAAAAAGTTTGTGTACAAATGTGATTATATCAGATGTTGATGGGAAGAAATTTATACACATTTTTAAAGACGAGATGAGGTGATAAAGTGGCAAGACCAATAGTTACAATAGTAGGAAGACCAAATGTAGGTAAATCTACTCTTTTCAATAGAATAGCAGGAAAAAGAATATCCATAGTTGAAGATGTTCCTGGAGTTACAAGAGATAGAATATATGCCGAGGGCGAATGGCAAAACAAATATTTTACTATGATAGACACAGGAGGACTTGAGCCTAAAAGTGATGATATAATAATGTCTCAAATGAGAAGACAGGCTGAAATTGCTATAGAAACTGGAGACGTCATTCTTTTTGTTGTTGACGGCTTAGAGGGTATAACAGCTACTGATAGGGAAGTTGCTGATATGCTTAGAAGAACTAATAAAGAGGTTCTTTTAGTAGTTAATAAAATAGATACTCCAAAGACCCCTGATACTATTTATGAGTTTTATGAATTAGGGCTTGGAACACCAATTGTCATATCTGCTGCTCAAGGATTAGGTTTAGGGGATTTATTAGATGAAGTTGTTAAGCATTTTCCAGAAGATAAGGATGTTGAATATAATGATGATGTTATTAAAGTTGCCGTAATTGGGAAACCAAATGTAGGTAAATCTTCTTTAGTGAACAAAATATTAGGTGAAGAAAGGGTTATTGTAAGTGATATTGCAGGTACCACAAGAGATGCAATAGATACATACTTCACACATGGTGAAGATCAATATGTTTTTATTGATACTGCTGGATTGAGGAAAAAGAAAAAAATAAATGAAAACATAGAGAGATATAGTGTAATAAGAACTCTTACTGCGATAGAGAGAGCAGACGTATGCATAATAGTAATAGATGCTGTAGAGGGAATCACAGAGCAAGATGCAAAAATTGCAGGTTATGCTCATGAGAATGGTAAGGCTGCTATAATAGCCGTGAATAAGTGGGATTTAATAGAAAAGGAGACTAACACTTATCTGAAATTTGAAGAAGACATAAAAAGAATGTTATCATTTATGAGCTATGCTCCTGTTATTTTTATTTCAGCAGAAACTGGCAAGAGGGTTAATAAATTATTAGATTTAATAAAGGTAGTTTCTAATAACCACTCTATGAGAATTTCAACAGGTGCTCTAAATGATGTTATTGGAGAAGCAGTGTTGATGAATCAGCCACCTTCAGACAAAGGTAAACGATTAAAAATATATTATTCGACCCAAGTAGGTATTAAACCACCCAAGTTTGTCATATTTATTAATGATGAGGAATTGATGCATTTTTCGTATGCTAGATATTTGGAAAATCAAATAAGGCAATCTTTTGGGTTTGAAGGAACGCCTATTCAATTTGAGTTTAGAGAAAAAGGAGAGAAGGAGGATTAACTTGCCTGATATCATAGCTGTTATACTAATTGGGTATGGTTTAGGAAATTTCGCAACATCTTATATATTAGGAAAGATATTTAGGAAAACTGATATAAGAGAGCATGGAAGTGGTAATGCAGGTGCTACTAATGCATTAAGAGTGTTTGGAGTAAAATTTGCTGCTGTAACATTTCTTATTGATGCACTAAAAGGCGTATTAGCAGTAGTTATTGGTAGGCTAATATTAGGAGAACTAGGAGGATTAATAGCAGGAGTTTCGGTGGTGGTAGGACATAATTGGCCAATATTATTAAAGTTTAAAGGGGGCAAAGGGATAGCTTCTACAATAGGTGTTGTTTCTATTATTAATTATAAATTAGCTTTAATATGTGTTGCTGTAGGATTGCTAGTTGTTATAAAAACTAGATATGTATCTTTAGGCTCTATTATCGCCATATCTTTACTACCAATATTAGCTGCAACTACAATTAGACCTTTTGATTTAAATTTCTTCATATTTTCTTTAATTTTAACAGCTATGGCTATTTTGAGACATAGAAGTAATATTAAAAGGTTAATAAATGGAAATGAATCGAAGTTAGGACAAAAAGCACTTTAATAAGGAGTGAACAAAAGTTGAATAATATCTGTATACTTGGAGGAGGTAGCTGGGGTACAGCCCTTGCTGTTGTACTTGCTAAAAAAGGGTATAATATTGATTTATGGGTGAGAGATAAAAAACAATGTGAGGAAATTAATATAGCTAGAGAAAACATAAAGTATTTACAAGGAGTTTTACTGCCTAATCACATAAATGCAACGGATGATATAGAAAAAGCAGTTTTAAACAAAAAAATTATTGTTTCAGCAGTTCCTTCTCATGCAGTTAGAGATACTATTAGGTTAATCAAAGGTTATACTTGTGATAAACCTATTATAGTAAATGTAGCTAAAGGCATTGAAATAGATACTTTATTAAGAATTTCTGAAATAGTAAAACAGGAAATGCCTAATGTGGAATATGCAATTTTATCAGGCCCTTCTCATGCTGAAGAAGTCGCAAGAGATATTCCTACTACAGTAGTAGCAGCTTCTGACAAAAGGAGTGTAGCTGAGTTTATTCAAGATATTTTTATGACACCAAAATTTAGAGTATATACTAATCCTGATGTAGTTGGAGTAGAACTAGGTGGTGCTTTAAAAAATGTAATAGCCTTAGGTGCTGGTATATCAGATGGTTTAGGGTATGGAGATAATACTAAAGCTGCACTAATGAATAGAGGTTTTGTAGAAATTGCTAGAATTGGTGAAGCGATGGGAGCTAACAAACTGACTTTTGCAGGATTGTCTGGGATAGGAGACTTAATAGTGACTTGTACTAGTATGCATAGCAGAAATAGAAGAGCAGGAATATTAATTGGACAAGGTTATAGCATAGAAAAAGCTACTGAATCAATTGGTATGGTAGTAGAAGGAATAAAAACTACTAAAGCTGCTTATCAGTTATCTAAAAAATATGGGGTTACTATGCCAATAACAGAAGAAATATATAAAGTGCTTTATGAAGGAGCAAATGTCAAAAATTCTGTTGTAAATTTAATGCTAAGAGATAAAACCCATGAAATAGAAGATATTGTAAATGAAGAACAGTTTGTTTGGTAACTAGGAAAGACATGCGAAAAGTATGTCTTTTTTTTATTGGTTTGTCATAATGTGTATTTTCAAAATCATATATTTAATTATAAATGCTTATTTTTAGAAAATATTATTTATCTTTATAGGACAAATATTGGTTATTTGGACTATAGAGAGATAAATATATATTTTTATAATTTTGTAAAGGAGGGCAGTTTAGTGGATAAATATGATATTTACAAAGATATTGCTGAAAGAACTGATGGTGAAATCTATATTGGTGTAGTTGGTCCAGTTAGAACAGGAAAGTCTACTTTTATAAAAAGATTTATGGAGAAACTTGTCTTACCAAATATAGATAATAAATTTAAAAAGGAAAGAACAAATGATGAGTTACCTTTAAGTGGCTCAGGAAAGACTATAATGACTACAGAACCAAAATTTGTTCCAACTGAGGCAGTAGAATTGACATTAAAAGATAATGTAAAGTTTAAAGTAAGAATGGTAGATTGTGTTGGATATCTTGTTAAGGGAGCATTAGGACACGAAGAAAATAATGTACCCAGAATGGTAACAACACCATGGTATGAAAAAGAAATTCCTTTTGAGGAAGCTGCAGAGATAGGAACAAGAAAAGTAATAACAGACCATTCAACAATAGGTATTGTAGTGACAACAGATGGTTCTATAACTGACATAGATAGATCAAATTACATTAAAGCAGAAGAAAGAGTAATTAACGAATTAAAAGAATTGAACAAACCTTTTGTTATACTTCTTAATTCAAGACACCCAGAGTTAGATAGTACCATAGCTTTAAGAGAAAGTTTGGAAGAGAAATATAAAGTGCCTGTAATAACTGTGGATTGCTTAAACATGGAAATGATAGAGATAAATAATATTCTTGAAAAAATATTATTAGAATTTCCAATAAAAGAAATAAATATTAATTTACCACAATGGGTAGAAGGATTACCAAAAAATCATTGGGTAAAGGGCACTATATTAAACTCAATTAAAGAAGTAGTTCATAATCTTCAAAAACTTAGAGAAATAAATTATGCAGTAAATAAATTTAGTGAGATTGACATAATAAGTGATGTTAAAATAAAAGAAATCGAGCTAGGGGAAGGTATTGCAAATATTGAGATGAATGTTGACAATCAACTATTCTATAGCATTATAAATGAACTGACTGGCTATCAAATAGAAGGTGAGCATCAACTATTAGGATTACTTACAAGTTTAGCTAAAGCCAAGAAAGAATATGATAAAGTGGAAAGAGCTTTAAACGATGCAAGGCTTACGGGATACGGATTAGTACCTCCTAGTCTTGAAGAGTTAGACCTAGCAGAACCTGAAATATTTAAACAGGGAAATAGATTTGGAGTTAAATTAAAAGCCATGGCACCAAGTTTGCATTTCATAAGAGCGGATATAACTACCGAAGTTTCGCCTATAATAGGAACTGAAAAGCAAAGCGAGGAGTTAGTAAAGTATTTATTAGATGAATTTGAAAGTGATCCATCAAAAATATGGCAATCAAATATGTTCGGCAAGTCTTTGCATGATCTCGTAAAAGAACAGCTAGAGAGCAAGTTAAATATGATGCCTGAAGATGTTAGGAGTAAAATGCAAAGAACTTTAGAGAGAATAGTAAATGACTCAAGCGGAGGGCTAATCTGTATCATATTATAAAAGGGAAGGATATCCTTCCCTTTTTGCTTGCAAATTGGTCGGGATGACAGGACTTGAACCTGCGACCCCAAGTCCCCCAGACTTGTGCGCTACCAAGCTGCGCCACATCCCGAAAATAAATATAAATTGAGTATTTTGCTGACCTATGCTTTATACATATTTGATTATAACATAAAGAAAATTAAAATGCTAATAATTTTATGATAAGTATGACTTAAAATATTGTATTTATTTTTATGACTAGTCTTTTAGTAGGAATTTTATCAATATGTTTTATAGTTGTTCAATTTATGATATACTTTTTTATAGAAAATTATAAGGAAGTAGGTATAGTAATGTTTTTATCTGATATTATGCAGATTTTAATTATGCTGTTCATAGTTAGCATAATAGGCTATATATTAGTAGTTATGAAAGAGAGGTTTTACTTAAGCGAAAATGTAATAGTTCTAGGGAAGAAATCAGTGACACAAGAGCTTATAGATGAAACTGATATGAAATTCTTCTCCATAGGAGGAATAAACATTAAATCAGGAGATGAAATACGAATTATTTTATCGAATAATAATAAAGTAGACGGTATTGTAATAGGAGCAAAAGCCATAGAAAAGGAAATATTACTTGTTACACATAAAGATGAGATAAAAAGCTTTAGTATTGAGAAAATAAAAAAAGTAAAATTGTTGAGTAAATATGGAAGCTTTTTCTAAGAATGATTTTTAAGAATGATTTTATGATAACTATATAAGTTCAAAATATAATTTTTATTGTTTTTGAAGGAAAAAAAGAATATTTGAAGAATAAATAAGGACAAGAGGTGGTCAGATGTCCCAAGAAGAAAGAAAAAAAAAAGAATTAGACGCAGAAGATTTAGATTAAGTCTTATAACAATAGTAGTTTCATATCTTTTTTTCAGAATGATTCCTGTATTTTCCGTAGGAAGTTATAAAACAGTAACTGTTAGTAATGGAAGTATAGAGGAAAGTGTTTCAACAAAAGCAATAGTTCTTAAGGATGAGTTTGTGTATAAATCAGAGGTTCAAGGTACAGTATCTCTACTGAAAGAAGAAGGGGAGAAAGTTGGTAGAGGTGTACAGATTGCTAAAATTAATAGAGTAGATGGTAGTTCTTATTTAAAAGATTTGGAGGAGATAGATAAGCAAATAGATGTATTGAAAAAAACTACAGGTAATGAGGAAGTTTATGCAAGTGATAAAGAGAAAATTAACGATAGTATTGACACAATAATTAATAGTCTACAAGACAGTATTTTAAATGGTAATTATTATGAGGCATCAGTTTATAAGGATAATCTTTTACAAAATATTGATAAGCAACAACTAGTTACAGGTCAGAAAAATCTTTTATCTCAAAGCATAGATAGTCTTTTGGAGAAGAGAAATAACATAATTAAAAATATTGAGGCTTCTGATATTATTAGTTATTCTCCAAAGGCAGGTATAGTGAGTTATGAGCTGGATGGCTTAGAAGATGTTTTTACTGCTAGCAAAATAGATGAGTATAAATCAGGTGATTTCAAAATTATTGATATAACTAAGACAGATTTAAAAGAAGAAAATCAAGTTAAGTATGGAGATCCTGTCTATAAAATAATCAATAATTTTACTTGGTATTTAATGACTGAAGTTGATGCTAAAGATATAGATAAGCTGGAAGAAAATAAGATAATACACATAAAAATCAATAATAAAGATAAAAAAATAGCATCTAGAATAGTTAAACTAGATAAGGATAAAGGCAAATATTTTATGATTTTAAAGTTAACTGAATACTTTCATGAGTTCTATAATGAAAGATATCTGGACATTAAAATAATAAAGAATACGTTTGAGGGATTAATGATTCCAAATAAATCTATAGTAGAAAAGGATGGAATAAAGGGCGTTTATATAAAGGATATTAGTGGAATAGTAAAATTTAGACCAATTAAAATATTGACTAGTGATGAAGAACATACTATTGTAAGCGAAGGAAATGGTAGTAGTAAAACTATTGAGTTAGAAGTAAACGGAAAGCCCCAGCAGTTTAAAACAGTACAATTATTTGATGAAGTTTTTGTAAACGGAAGCAAATTAAAGGAAGGACTTATAATAGATTGACAGAAGGAGGGATTCTTATTAACATAAGAGATAACATTGATGAAATCAAAGAAAAAGTAAATAATATTTTGGCAAAAAAGGGACTAAGCTTTGATGATATTACTTTAGTGGCTGTAACCAAGACTATAGATATTGATAGAATTAATGAGGCAATTAATTTAGGCATAACAGATATTGGAGAAAATAAAGTGCAAGAAATTCTAGATAAATATAACAGTATAGATAAAAGTGTAAAATGGCATATGATAGGACACTTGCAAAGCAATAAAGTGAAATATATTATTGATAAAGTCCATATGATACATTCTTTAGATAGAATGAGTTTAGCTAAAGAAATTCAAAAAAGAGCCGAAGAACATGATGTTTTTGTAGATACTCTAATTCAAGTGAATATAGCTGAAGAAGAATCTAAGTTTGGTTTAAAAAAAGAAGAGGTTATTCCTTTCATAGAATCTATAAAAGATTTCAATAGAATTAGAATCAAAGGTTTAATGACCATAGCACCATATGCAGAAAATCCTGAAGAAGTTAGGTTTGTATTTAGAGAATTAAAAGCTTTATTTGAAGAAATCAAAGAGCTCAATATTCCCAATGTAGAAATGAAATATCTATCTATGGGTATGACAAATGACTATGAAATTGCACTAGAAGAAGGTGCGAATATAATACGTATAGGGACAGGTATTTTTGGAAAAAGAATATATAAGGGGGAGTAAAAAATGGCAGATATGGCAAATAAATTCATAAGTAAGGTTAAATACATAATTGGTTTAGATGATATGGAGGAACCTGAAGTTGAACAGGATGAAAATATCAAAGAAAAAGAATTTGAATTAGATTTACAAAAAAATTTATATAAGCAAAATAAAATACTAAATATTCATACAAATAATACTGTTAAAATAGTAGTGTATGAACCTTCTAAATATGAAGAAGCTCCGAAAATGGTTGAAGATTTAAAAAATAGAAAGATTGTAGTAATCAATTTAGAAGGAATGGAAATTGAACCTAAAAAGCAGATTTTTGACTTTTTAAATGGAGCGATATATGCTTTAGATGGTAATATTCAAAAAGTCTCTAAAGATATATTTATTTTGGCACCTAGTAATGTAGAAATAGATTCTAGGCTGAAAGAGGAATTAAAAAATAAAGGTATATTTCCTTGGCAGAAATAGTTAAGAGGTGAAAGGTTTGATTGTTTTAAAGATAGCCTTAGATAAACTAATATATATTATAGAGACTCTTATATTTATTAGAGCAATTTTATCTTTTATAGTTAGAGATATGAATAATGCTGTATTTTCGTTTATTTACAATGTTACTGAACCAATTTTATCACCTTTTAGAGAGCTCTTAAGCAAACTTAGAATTGATACAGGAATGATAGATTTTTCACCTCTTCTTGCTATTCTTTTTTTAACTTTTTTGTCTAGAATTATAAATATATTATTATAAGTAGGTAAGATACAATGTTTATTGATAAGACTGCATTATTAGAACATGTTAAAGATAAAGAACAACACTTAGTTTTAAGAAAGGTAATAGATAAACTTGAAAGAGTGATTGAAAACCATTCTATAGAGTATACAGATTTCTTAGATCCTTACCAGAGAAGATTATGCTATTCAATTATAAATAGATTTAGTGAAGTTTCTTTTATAGAAGAAGGTGGGTTGCAAAATTCTGAAAGGAAATCTATTATAATTTATCCAGTGTATATCGAGCAAAATTTAATAGAATCTCCTATAATAGCTTTAAGGATTGATGGTAATTTTAAATTTAAAGAGCTTACTCACAGAGATTATCTAGGATCTTTAATGAGCTTAGGGATAAAAAGAGAAAAGATAGGAGATATTCTAATTCATAAAGAATATGGAAATGTAATTACTTTTAAAGAATTTGGTGATTACATAAAATTTAATTTAAAAATGATCAATAAAGAACCTGTATTAATTAGTGAAGTTGAATTATCTGAATTAAGAGAGGTAGAAGAGGAGTTTATTGAAAAAAGTATTATTGTATCTTCTTTTAGACTCGATGCATTTGTAAGTGCCATATGTGATGTTTCTAGGGAAAAAAGTTCTACATTAATTAAGAATGGAAATGTTAAAGTAAATTGGCAGCCTATAGATTCTGTATCTAAAGAAATAAGTGAATATGATATGCTATCAATACGAGGTTTTGGTAGAGTAAAAGTAAGCAATATTTTAGGAAAGACTAAAAAAGATAGGATTAAGGTTCTCGTTAAAATTATAAGGTAAAGGGGATGACAAGGCAATATGCTAACGCCACTTGACATTCAAAATAAAGAGTTTAAAAGAGGAGTAAGGGGATACAAAGAATCTGAGGTAGATGCCTTTCTTGATGAAATTATGATAGATTATGAAAAAATATTTAAAGAAAATATAGAATTAAAAGACAAAATATCGATGCTAAATGATCAAATTAAGCATTACAATCAAATTGAGGAAACATTACAAAATACTTTAGTTGTTGCTCAGAGTACTGCTGAAGAAGTTAAACTCAACGCAAGGAAAAATGCTGAATTAATTATTAAAGAAGCAGAGGAAAATTCTAAGAAAATTATAGATGAGGCTAAAAAGGAGGCCTTGAAAATACGTGAAGAGTATGAAGCACTAATAAAGGATATGCTAGTATTTAAAACTAGGTTCAAAACATTGCTTCAATCACAGTTAGAATCACTAAATGAATACTATAGAGACTTGGGTATAGAAGATAACGAGTAAAGGATATGGTTTTTATTACGTATCCTTTTGTTTTTTTAGTTGACACTTTTTTGGGTAAATATAAAATAAAATATGAAATGCTTTTTTATATTATTTTACTTAGTGCTTAAAATAATATATAGATTTATATCTTTATAGTTTTTGGAGGATGCAAATGAATATATCAATTATAAGAAACAATAGAAATAATAAGAACATTATTGACTTAGGAGATAATGTAAAAATAGGGGATGGAGATTTTGTAGTTATATCAGGTCCTTGTGCAGTTGAAAGTGAAGAGCAAATAAATTTAGCTGCTAAGGCTTTAAGTTGTATGGGAGTTAAAATATTAAGAGGTGGTGCTTTTAAACCACGAACATCTCCATATACTTTTCAAGGATTAGGAATAGATGGGTTAAAACTATTAAAAAGTGCTGGACAAAAGTATGGTATGAAAGTTATATCTGAAATTATGGATCCTAGAGATTTAGAAATATCATATGATTATGTTGATATATTTCAAATAGGATCAAGAAACATGCAAAATTTTACTTTGTTAAAGGAAGTAGGAAAATATGATAAACCAGTTCTTCTTAAAAGAGGAATGTCTGCAACTATTGAAGAATGGTTATTGGCTGCTGAATATATAGCAACAGAGGGAAATATAAATATTATTTTGTGCGAAAGAGGTATAAGAACTTTTGAACATTATACTAGAAATACTCTTGATTTAACTGCTGTTCCAATAATCAAACAATTGACTAATTTACCTATAATAGTAGATCCTAGTCATGGGACAGGAAGAAAAGAACTGGTAAGATATGTTACTAGGGCAGCTGTAGCAATAGGAGCAGATGGAGTTATGATTGAAACACACCCTAATCCTTGTGAAGCTTTATCTGATGGGAAACAATCACTAAACTTTGAAGAGATGAAATTAGTATTATCAGATATTATTTCTATAAAGAGATGTATTAGTAGTTTAGATATCTAGCATTGCACATTTATACCTTAAATTCCATAGTATATTATTGAGGAAATATACTATTTTGGAATATGTTGAGGTGATGAGCTTGTATTTTAATAATAATGTGGAGTATGCGGACTATTTATTATTTTTTTTTATATTATTAGTGCAAATATGGGGAGCAAAATTTAAGAAAAATAATCTGTTATTTTTCTATATTATTCTAGCTTTCTTTACTTAGAAATCAAGAGAATAGAAAGATGAATAAAGGCTTTATCAGTATTTTCTGATTAAGCCTTTTGAATTTTTATTGAATGTAATATAATAAGCCTACCAGTAATACATTCATTATATATCTGATTATAAATTGATTTTTTGGGAAAAACTATAAAGGGGGATTACTATGGGTGATGATAACCAATTAGAAAAAAGGATAGAGCAATTAGCAAATAATCTTGAAAAGGCAAAAATACATGAATACGTAGATTTCGTAAGTAATAAGAAAAAATTATTGTATGTTAACTTTTTAGGAGGAGTAGCTAGAGGCTTTGGGATGGCAATAGGATTTACCATATTGGGTGCATTAGTAATATATTTTTTGCGACAGCTAATTTCGTGGAATATTCCTTTAATTGGAGATTTTATTGCAGAAATAGTAAAGATAGTACAAGAAAGACTATAGGAGGAGGAAATGGAAAAACAAAAGCTAAATTATTTTAAGCAACTATTGATAAAAGAAAAAAAGGACTTACTTAATACATTAGAGCTTATGAATTCAAATGAATCTCATGATTCAATGAGAGAGTATTTTGATGAATTATCTAGCTATGATAATCATCCTGCAGATTTAGGTACAGAAATGTTTATGATGTCTCAAAATATGAGTCTTAAAAGTAGCCAGTCAAGTATTGTTGATGAGATAGATGCTGCTTTGGATAGAATAGAAGATGAAACATATGGTATATGTAAAATTTGTGGTAATGATATAGATGAAGAACGGCTAGAAATAATACCTTATACAAGTGTTTGTGTAAATTGTTCTAAGGAAGAAATACCAATTGATAAAAAGATTAATTTTAGGCCTCAAGAAGAAGAAAGAATTAGATTTCCCTATGGAGAATCTAATACAGGTATTCAAAGTACAGAAAATATTACTTTTGATGGGGAAGATAGTTTACAATCTGTATTGAGATTTAACGATGTTCCAAGTGACCCTTCATTTACAACAGGTGACAATCAAGGTGTGTTTGATGATATAGAGCTTGGATTAGTTGAAGAAGTAGAGGGAATATCTGAAGAATATTATAAAGAACAGTATAACAATACTAAAAAGAAAGACTTTTCTGATTAATGGGCTGGATAAAAATCTAGCCTTATTTATTGGCTTTTTGTTGTAAAAAGAAGCTTTATATTTTAAAATAGTAATATACTATTTTGAGGAGGTTGCAAATGCTTTATGTAGCAATAAGTTTAATAATTGTTTTACTGGACCAAATTGCTAAATTATATGCTGTAAAATTACTTAGAGGAAATGCCCCAGTAGTTATTATAAGAAACTTTCTTCAGTTTAATTATGTAGAGAATTTTGGGGCAGCATTTGGTATATTACAAAATAGAAAAATCTTTTTCATAATAATGACAATGCTAGTAGTAGTAGGTATTATTGTTTATATGAAAACAAATCCTAATTTGACGATTATGATGAAAATAGCATTAGCTATGGTTATAGGTGGTGCATTAGGAAACCTTATTGATAGAATAAGATTAGGATATGTAGTCGATTATATTGATGTAAAATTTTGGGGACTCTATGATTTTCCAGTGTTTAATATAGCGGATAGCTTTATTGTAATAGCAACATTTATAATTTGCTATTTAGTGATTTTTAATAAATATGAAATTTAGAGAGAGTGTTGATATGGAGTTATTAGAAATATTTGTAGACGGAGAAGATAATGAAAGATTAGATTTGTATCTTGCTCAAGAATTGAATGATATGTCTAGAAGTTATATTCAAAAACTTATTAAAGAGGGATTAGTAAAGGTAAATAATAAATTAGTGAAAGCAAAATACATAGTATCTGAGGGAGATTATATACAGGTCTACCTTCCAGAACCAAAAAAATTAGAAATCAAACCAGAAAACATACCTATAGATATAGTTTATGAAGATGAAGATGTGGCTGTAGTAAATAAACCACAGGGCATGGTAGTACATCCTGCTCCAGGGAATTATAGCGGAACTTTAGTGAACGCCTTGTTGTATCATCTAAGTAGTTTATCAAGCATTAATGGAGTAATAAGACCGGGAATCGTGCATAGAATAGACAAAGATACTTCAGGATTATTAATGATAGCCAAAAATAATCTAGCACATGAAGAGCTTTCTAAACAATTAAAAGACCATACTATTAACAGGATTTATCATGCTCTTGTAGATGGCAATATTAAAGAAGAAAGAGGAACTATTAATGCACCAATAGGAAGACACCCTGTAGATAGAAAAAAGATGACAGTAACTGATATAAATAGTAGAGAAGCAATAACTCATTTTAAAGTCTTAGAAAGATTTGGACAATATACTTTAATAGAGGCAAAATTGGAAACAGGTAGAACTCATCAAATACGAGTACATATGTCATATATCAATCATCCTGTAACTGGTGATCCGGTATATGGAGGGAAAAATCAAAAATTTAAAACAGAAGGACAACTTCTCCATGCCAAAACCATAGGTTTTATTCATCCTAGAACTAGAGAATACTTAGAGTTCGATTCACATTTACCAGAGCATTTTACTAGAGTACTAAATATATTAAGAAAAAAGTAATTTTACAGAATTAAACTTATTAAATTTTTTATTTACCTAAAATTAAATAAGTTATAAAGTGTAGTGATAAGTGAAAGGAGGTAATTTAGCGTGAATACTAAGGCTATAATAATGGACGAAAATGCCATAAATAGAGCAGTTACTAGAATAGCTCATGAAATATTAGAAAGAAATAAAAGTGTAGATGACTTAGTATTGGTAGGAATAAAAACACGGGGAGTACCATTTGCTCAAAGAATTGCTGACAGAATCAAAAAAATAGAGAATAAGGAAGTGCCTGTACAGGTGTTAGATATTACTCTATATAGAGATGATTTAACAGAAATAAATTATCAACCAGTGATAAATACTGAGGAGTTTAATTATAATATTACCGATAAAGTGGTGGTGCTTGTAGATGATGTGTTATTTACAGGACGGACTGTAAGAGCAGCACTCGATGCTCTTATTGATAAAGGTAGACCAAAAAAAATTCAATTAGCTATATTAATTGACAGAGGGCACAGAGAACTTCCAATAAGGGCGGATTTTGTAGGTAAAAATGTTCCAACTTCAAGGAATGAAATTATAAGTGTAAATTTTTATGAAACAGACGGTATAAATCAAGTACTCATAAATACTTTATAAAAGTCTAAAAGCTCCAGTATGGTCTGGAGCTTTTATGTTTATTCTATTTTAGCTAATTTATTAAGTATTTCTTTTTGAGGGGTAACATAAATAGTGCTATAATAATCATAAATGACCATTCCAGGCTTAGCACCGTTAGGCTTTTTGACATTTTTTCTTTCAGTGTAATCAACCGGAACATTACTAGATAATTTAGCCTTACTATAATAAGCGGCAAGGATTGCAGCTTCTATTATAGTACTTTCTGGTATTTTACCTTCCTTTTTCTTAATAATAACATGTGGGCCGGGTATATTCTTTGTATGCATCCATATATCCTCTTTACTAGATAGCTTCAAAGTTAAATAATCATTCTGCTTATTATTTTTTCCTACCAAAATATCATATCCATCTGAAGAAATGAAATGGTGAGGAGAAGAAATTATCTGTTTTTCTTTCTTTTTTGCTTTTAAAGAAGATCTTTTTACATAACCTTCGTTTATTAGTTCTTCTCTTATTTCTTCTAATTCTTCTATTTCAGTGCAATTTTCAAGGCTAATGAGTACATTTTCTAAATAGTCTATTTCTTCTTGTGTTTTCACAATTTGCTTACTGACAAGTTCATATGCGTTTTTTAACTTATTATATTTTTTATAATACTTTTGAGCATTTTGAACAGGAGATAATTTTGGATCTAAACTTATTGTAACTTTCTCTAAATCCTCTCTGTAGAAATTTTCTAATACTACTGATGTTTGTTTTTTTTCAATCCTATGAAGATTTGCTGTTAATAGATCACCATAAATTTTATAGATTTCTCTCTTTTCTGCTTCTAATAACTCTTCTTTTTGTTTTGCATATTTACTGAGTGCTCTATCTAGTTTTAATGAAACAGATTTTTTTAGATCAGCAGATTTATGTTTAATTCTATCTATTTTATCTCTAGTAATATAAAAATCGTCTAGTAGTTTATTTATGGAATCATAATGTATTTTTGGGGAATCACCATATTGCAATAAATCTACTGCTGAAAAAGCCAATATTTCATCCTCATTTTTGCTTTTTACTATAGTAGGTAAGAACATATTATTTTCTATAAAGTTAAAGAATTTAACAAAAGAATGATAGAGTTTATTGATGTCATTAATCTGTAGTTCTCCTACGAGAATGCTTTCATCTAGGCCAGCTCTAAAACATATTTCTCGAGCTAGTAAAGGGCTTAGGCCGATTATGCTATTATATAGTGCTTTATAAATAGGCTTACACTTTTCAGTATTATCTAAGATATCAATAAAATTTTCTTTATTTAATTTAATAGGAAATAATTTTCCTTGAGAAGGAGGATCTTGATACTCAAGACCAGGTAGAACTTGCCTAACGCTGCTCACAGATATTGGAACTCTTTTTATTGAATCAATAATTTTATTTGAGTTTTTTTCTATTAATATTATATTACTGTGTTTTCCCATAATTTCTGATATTAGAGTTTTAGTAGATAATACTCCTAATTCATCTAGATTTTGTATTTCTATACACAAGATTCTATCCAAAGAATGTTGAAATATGTTGACTATTTTTCCACCTTGTATGTGCTTTCTAAGCAGCATACAAAACATAGGTGGTGTCATTGGATTTTCTTTTGCTTCATCAGTTATATATATTCTAGGATTGCTGCTGCTTGCAGATAAAAGTAATTTATAATTTCTATTGTCATTTCTTATATTTAAAATAATTTCATCATTTTCTGGCTGGTATACTTTTTCTATTTTCCCATTTATAAGCAAATTAGATAATTCATATGTTAATGCGCTTATTACTATTCCATCAAAAGACATAAAATTTCCTCCAGTATATTTTTTATAAAGTATAATATTTTTATAGTATAACATTTTTATTATAATAGAAAAAAGTAAATATTAAAACTATGTATTATGGGTAAGAAGCATAGTAAGAGAGATATTTATTAAAATTTTGTAACATTATGAAGGTATAAATCTTTTAAAGTCAAATTAATTATGTTGTTTAAATATAAATATTTTATGTAATATTAATAAAATAAATATACTATAGAAGATTGGCTTGCTGTTGTGATTACTAGTTTTTCTACGTTGACACTAGTGTTTTTTATGGTAAAATTGATTATAATAGTTTGGAAGGATGAGAGACTTGATAAGAAGTATGACTGGATTTGGTAGAGGAGAAGCAAATGATGGTTTGCGAAACTTTACTGTAGAAATCAAATCTGTGAATCACAGATATAACGACACTTTAGTTAAAATACCTAAACATATTGGATATCTCGAAGATAATGTTAAAAGAAAAGTTCGGGATGCTATTAAAAGGGGAAGAGTTGAAGTTTATATTAATTTAGAATATGTAGAAGAAAGTGATATAAAAGTTGATGTAGATTTGCCCTTAGCTAAGTCTTATAAAAAAGCAATTGATTTGCTTTGTGAAGAAGTTGGTTTAAGTGGCGATATAACTGTAGATCTGTTTATTAAATTTCCCGACATACTGAAAACTAAAAAAAGAGAGGAAGATGAAGACCAAGTATGGCTTTGTCTAAGCAATGCATTGGATATGGCATTAAATAACTTAATTAATATGCGTATTGAAGAAGGACAAGAACTTTGCAAAAACATTGAATCTAAGCTGCTTAATATAAATCAAATAGTTAGAGAGATTGAAAAAAGAGCTCCATTAGTAGTAGTAGAATACAAAGAAAAATTATGGAATAGGATAAAAGAGCTTTTGGATGAGAAATATGAAATTGATGAAAATAAGCTTGCAAATGAAGTAGCTTTTTATGCGGATAAGAGCAGTATTGATGAAGAGGTAGTTAGGCTATATAGTCACATTAACCAGTTCATAGATACATTGAAATCAGATGAGGATACTGTAGGTAGAAAACTAGACTTTTTAGTACAAGAGATGAATAGAGAAGTAAATACAATTGGATCAAAAGTTGGTGATATAGCTATAACTAATTATGTTGTAGAACTAAAAAGCGAAATTGAAAAAATAAGAGAACAAATTCAAAATATTGAATAGTCTAAGAAAGGGAGGATGGTTATGAGTATTAAGCTTATTAATATAGGTTTTGGTAATATAGTATCAGCTAATAGAATAATAGCTGTAGTAAGTCCTGAATCTGCTCCTATAAAAAGAATAGTCCAAGAAGCAAGAGATAGAGGCATGCTTATAGATGCTACTTATGGTAGAAGAACTAGAGCTGTAGTTATTACTGATAGTGACCATATTATATTATCAGCAGTACAACCTGAAACAGTAGCACATAGATTAAATAATAAAGATAGTAATGAAATGGAATAATTTAATTATAGAAAGAGGAGATCTACATGGCAAATGGGTTGCTTATTGTAATTTCAGGGCCATCAGGTGTAGGCAAAGGTACAGTTTGTAAACGTCTACTTAGCAATAATAAAAATATTAATTTATCAGTTTCTGCTACTACGAGGCAAGCAAGAGCTGGTGAAATAGATAAAGTAAGCTATTATTTTATTTCTAAAGAAGAGTTCGAAAAAATGGTAGAAAAAGGAGAATTTTTAGAATATGCATATGTACATGGAAATTATTATGGTACTCCTAAAAAATATGTTTTAGATAAAGTCAAAAATGGGCAAGATGTTTTATTAGAAATAGATATTCAAGGGGCATTAAAGGTAAAGGAGATTTATCCTGATGGGGTATTTATCTTTATAATGCCTCCTTCAATGGAAGAACTAAAGAAAAGAATTATTAATAGAGGAACAGAAACTGAGGAAGCTATTGCAAAAAGATTTGAAGCAGCATATAAAGAAATAGAGTATGTATTTAAATATGATTATGCAGTACTAAATGATGAAGTGGAAAATGCGGTAAAGAAAATAGAGGCTATTATTGATGCTGAACGTTGTAAGGTCAGTAGACAACTAGACATTATTAAGAATATATAGGGAGGTTTTTTATGCTATATCCTTCAATTGACGACTTATTAAAAAATGTAGATAGTAGATATACATTAGTTTTATTAGTTTCTAAAAGAGCTAGACAAATTGTAGATGGTTCAAAACCACTAGTAGATCCGAAGTCAAGTAAACCAGTTTCTATTGCAGTACAGGAAGTTGCAGAAGGTAAGGTTTCTTATACAAGGCCGCAAACAAATAGGTAGACATCAGTGTGAGGTGTTTCTAAATGTTAAAAGGAAAAAACATAGTAATGGGAGTTACTGGTGGTATTGCTGCTTATAAGGCAGTTGATGTAGTTAGCAGATTAAAAAAGTTAAATGCTAATGTAGATGTTATAATGACAAAGTCTGCAACTGAATTTGTAACGCCTTTAACTTTCCAGTCTTTATCACAGAACCCTGTTATAGTGAATATGTTTGATGAACCAAAATATTGGGAGATTGCACATATTTCTTTGGCTAAAAAAGCAGATGTTTTTCTAGTAGCTCCTGCAACAGCAAACATAATAGGAAAAGTTGCTAATGGTATTGCAGATGATATGTTAAGTACTTCAATAATGGCTACTAAAGCGAAAGTAGTTTTTGCTCCAGCTATGAATACAAATATGTATAATAATGTTATTTTTAGAGAGAATGTAGATAAATTGAAGAAATATGGATATGAATTTATTAAACCCGGTTCTGGTAGACTGGCATGTGGTGATTTTGGTGAAGGTAAGATGGCAGAACCTAGTGATATAGTGGAATATATAGTTAAATTATTTACTAATAACAATGAGCTAATAGGAAAGAAAATTGTAATTACAGCTGGACCTACTATAGAACCTTTAGACCCTGTAAGATACTTAACAAATTATTCAAGCGGAAAAATGGGATATGCATTAGCTAAAGAGGCACAACGAAGGGGTGCAGATGTGGTTTTGATATCTGGACCTGTAAATATAGATCCGCCTTCGGGAGTTCATATCATTCCAGTGAAAACTACACAGGAAATGTTTAATGCTGTAGGAAAACATTTTGACGATTGTAATGTACTCATAAAAGCTGCAGCTCCCCTTGATTATAGGCCAATTTCAGTAAGTGAACATAAAATTAAAAAGGAAAAAGATGAAATTGAAATAAAGTTTATTAAAAACCCTGATATAGTTGAACATTTTGGAAAAATCAAGAAGAAACAGATAGTAGTAGGCTTTGCCGCAGAAACTGAGAACCTTATCGAAAATGCAAGAAAAAAAATCGAGAAAAAGAATTTAGATTTTATTGTGGCAAATAATGTGTTAACTGCGGATGCAGGTTTTAGGAGCGATACCAATATAGTAACTATCATAGATAAAAATGGGTCTGTAGTAAACTATCCATTATTGACAAAGGAAGATGTGGCTAAAGTTATTATTGATAAAATATTTGCAATGATAAATTGATGATTAAGCTAGATATTTGACATGGTATAGGGTATCCTTATTATGCAAGTATCTAGCTTTTAAAATACTTTTTATGCTACTCGAAAGGTTGGATTTTATGATTAATAACACGTTTGTTGAAGTAATTGTAGATAATGCTAGTTTAAATACTGATAGATTTTATACATATATTGTTCCAGAAGCATATAAAAAGGACGTAAAAGTTGGGAAAAAAGTATTAGTTCCTTTTGGAACAGGTAATAAACTAGTCGAAGGCATAATAGTAAATATAACTGATAAAACAGATATTAATATAGATAAAATAAAACCTATAAATCTTATTTTAAATGAAGAACCTTCCTTACCAGAAAACTTGTTGAAGCTAGGATTCTGGATGAAAGAAAGATACTTAGCTCAATATAGTGATATTTTTAAAACTATAATGCCTACAGGTACAACAAATAAAGTAGTTGAGTACATAAGTTTAAGAAATAATAGCGATGAAAACTTAAAAAAGGTAAAATCAAAAAATCAATTAGCTATAATAAATTATCTTAAAAACCATGGTGAATCAAACATACAGCAAATAAAAGAAGCAATTGGGATAAGTAATATTAATTCTAGTATAAACTCTTTGTTGAAAAATAATTTGATTAATGTCAATAAAAAAATATCTTCTGATGTAAACAAGAAATATGAGAAGTATGTTAAAATTAAAAATGATTCTGATGAAATTATTAATAATCTCTCAAAGAGGGCTACTAAGCAAATTGAAATTGTTAATTATTTAAAAGATATACAATATGTTAGCTTAAAAGAATTGCTAATAAAAACTAAGTCAAATTTAAGTTCATTAAAATCATTAGAAGAAAAGGGATGTATTGAAATTATAGATGTTGAGGTCAAACGGGATGCTATAACTAAAGAAATAAATCAATACGATAAAGTTGTACTGTCAGAACAGCAAAAAGAGTGTGTAGATAAGATATATAATGACTATGTAAAAAATGGATACAATAAATTTTTAATTCATGGAGTAACAGGAAGCGGTAAAACTGAAGTTTATCTTCAACTTATAGAGAGAATAATTGATTTAGGTAAACAGGCTATTGTATTAGTTCCGGAAATATCACTTACACCACAGACTGTAGAAAGATTTGCTGGGAGATTTAAAAATAACGTAGCAGTATTGCATAGTAGATTATCCAATGGAGAGAGGTACGATGAATGGAGAAAAATAAAGAATGGCGAAGTGCAAATAGTAGTAGGTGCTAGATCTGCTATTTTTGCTCCATTTGAAAACTTAGCTTTTATAATTATAGATGAAGAACACGAAGCAAGCTATAAATCTAGTATGAATCCAAAGTACAATGCCATTGAGTTAGCAGAAAAAAGGTGTGAAATTGAAAAGGCTACTTTAATTCTTGGTTCAGCTACACCATCTATTGAGAGTTACTATAAAGCTAAGACAGGAGAATATAAATTATTAGAATTGCCTAGTAGGATAAATAATAAAAGAATGCCAAAAATACAAGTGATAGATATGAAGAAAGAGCTTGACAAAGGGAACAAATCTATTTTTAGTACCTCGCTTTATAACTCTATCAAAGAAAATTTAGAGGCTAAGAAGCAAACTATACTTTTCATAAATAGAAGAGGTTTTTCTACTTTTATTTCTTGTAGAAAATGTGGTTATGTTGTAAAATGTAAAGAATGTGATATTTCATTAACTTATCATATGTCTCAAAACATATTAAGATGTCATTATTGTGGTTTTACACAAAAACCTCCCACTGTATGTCCTAATTGCAACAGTAGGTACATAAAATATTTCGGTTCAGGGACACAAAAGGTAGAGGAGGAAGTGAAGAAATTATTTCCTCATGCTAGAGTCGCAAGAATGGATTTAGATACTACTACAGCGAAAGGAAGTCATGAGAGAATATTTGAAAAAATGAAAAAAGGTTATATAGATATACTTATTGGGACACAAATGATTTCAAAAGGTTTAGATTTTCCTAATGTAACCTTAGTTGGCATAGTGGCAGCTGATCTTACGTTAAATATTCCTGACTTTAAAGCTTCTGAGAGAACTTTTCAATTATTGACCCAAGTAGGAGGCAGAGCTGGGAGGGGAGAATATGATGGAAAAGTAATTCTTCAAACTTATGAACCAGAGCATTATAGCATAATTGCTGCTAAAAACCATGATTATATTAGCTTTTATAATAAAGAAATTTCTATAAGAAAAGAATTTGCTTATCCTCCTTTTACAGATATTATAAATATAATTATTTCAGGAGAAAATGAAAAGGATGCTTATGACTTATCTATTTTTTTTGCAGAAAGTCTTAAACAAGAAATATGCTTAGAAGATGTAAAAGCTACAGAATTAAAAAATGCAATTATAGGACCTATGGAAGCTCCTATATATAGAATAAAGGGTAAATATAGATATCAGATTATAATTAAAGTTGAAAGAAAGTACATTTGCCTGATAACTAAAGCAATAGACAGGGTAAATAGAAAGAGTAGAGAAAAAAATAGTTTTAATAATTTAAACATAAATATTGATATTAATCCAGTTTCAATTATTTAGGAGGTAACAAAATGGCTATTAGACAATTAAGATATGAGAATGATCCAATTTTGAGAAAAAAATCTAGGGAAGTAGATGTAATTGATGATAGAATAAAAACTTTAGCCCAAGATATGCTTGATACAATGTATAAAGAAGAGGGAGTAGGGCTAGCAGCTCCACAAGTTGGGATTCTTAAGAGAGTAATAGTTGTAGATGTTGGAGAAGGTCCTTTGATATTAATTAATCCTAAAATTGTACATGAAGAAGGGGAAAATATAGCCTTAGAAGGTTGCTTAAGTATACCGGGGAAGAGTGGTAAAGTATGCAGACCAGAAAAAGTAAAAGTTAAATATTTAGATATAGAAGGAAATAGTAGCGAAGTAGAAGGAATTGGGCTATTGGCTAGAGCTCTTTGCCATGAAATAGATCATTTAGATGGCATATTATACATTGATAAAGTAATTGAATCAGAAGAAGAATAGGAGTGTTATTATAATGAAAGTTGTATTTATGGGAACTCCAGACTTTTCTGTTCCAACACTTGAGTCTTTATATAATAATGAATATGAGATATCTCTTGTAATTTCACAAACAGATAAAGCAAAAGGTAGAGGTAAGAAAGTATTATTCACACCAGTTAAAGAGAAAGCCTTAGAACTGGGATTAAATGTTTATCAGCCAGATAATGTAAACTCAAAAGAGAGTGTGGAAATAATTAAAAATGAGAATCCAGATGTAATAGTTGTAGTTGCTTATGGACAAATTTTAAAAGAAGATATACTAAATATTCCTAAGTTTGGATGTATAAATGTTCATGCCTCTCTTTTGCCCAAATATAGAGGTGCTGCTCCAATAAACTGGGCAATAATAAATGGTGAAAAAAAGACAGGTGTAACAACTATGTTTATGGAGAAAGGATTAGATAGTGGAGACATACTTCTCAAAAGAGAGACTGAAATATTAAGTGATGAGACAGCTGGGCAGCTTCATGACAGACTTATGAAAATGGGAGCAGAGCTTCTTATTGATACTCTTAAAGGGCTTGAATCCGGAACTATTATTAGGACTCCTCAAGATCATGAAAGTGCAACATTTGCTCCTATTATGACAAAAGAACTTGGAAAAATCAATTGGAATCTTAAAGCTATAAATATACGAAATTTAGTCAGAGGTACTCAGCCTTGGCCAGGGGCTTTTACTATATATAAAGATAATAATATAAAAATATTGGAAGTAAGTATTGTTGATAAATTTGTAGATAGTGAATGTGGAAAAGTTGTTAAGGTAAGTGATGAGGGAATATACGTTAATGCTTTAGATAGATGTGTAGTGATTAAAAGAATTCAATTCCCCGGTAAAAAAGCTATGTTAGTGTCAGATTTTTTGAGAGGAAATAAATTTGAAGTTGGAGTTTTATTAAGATAATATTTAGTTTAACTAGATTAATTTTGTTAAAGATTTAGAAATCCTATAATTCTTGTGGTAATATTTGAGTAAGGTATGATTATATTTCTCTTAGCAGTTTTTATTTAGTATTCTCCTTTAGTAAACATAATATTAATAGTATTATTACAAAATATTAAAACTAGAATATAAATACTGTCAAAAGGGTATCATTTAAAATAACAAGCTATATTTAAAGTAGTCCAAATGCAATCTTTGTAGTTAATATTTATAAGCTTATATGACTTGAATGTTAAGAGTATAAACTAAAGGGGTTTTACATGCCTCTTATTTTTTTGAGATTTTATTATGGGGTGAAATGATGACTAAGAATCCAAGGGAAATAGCAATTAAAATTTTAAAAGAGATTGATGAAGAAAAAGCCTATTCTAATATAGCAATAACTAGGAATATAAATAAAGAATTAAGTGTATTAGATGAATCGTTTGTAAGGGAAATTGTCTATGGAGTAGTTGAAAATAAGCTTTTGATAGACTGGGTAATCAGTAAATTTTCAAATATAAAAATAAAGAAAGTTTCTCCTATAATTTTAGAAATACTAAGAATAGGAATTTATCAAATAATGTTTATGGATAGGATACCTGATAGTGCTGCAGTAAATGAATCAGTGAAATTAGCCAAAAAGTATGGCCATAAAGGGTCTATAAGCTATGTTAATGCATTATTAAGAAATATATCTAAAAATAAAGCAAATATAAAGTTTCCTGATAAGAACTCTAATCCTGCTGAATATTTATCTATAAAGTATTCGCATCCGAAATGGATGATAGAGAAATGGATAAGAGATTTTGGAGTAGTTTTTACGGAAGAGCTTTGTATAGCTAATAATAAAAAGCCTAAACTTAATATCAGAGTAAATACATTAAAAATTAATAAACAAGATTTAATGAGCAAATTACAAAAGAAAGGATTTGTTGTTAGTGAAGGGAAATATGCGGAGGATTGCATAATGATAGATAATCCAATTAGGATTACAGATATAGATGAATTTAAAGAAGGTCTATTTCAAATACAAGACGAAAGCTCTATGCTAGTAGCTCAAATAATGGATCCAAAGCCAGGAGACTTTGTAGTAGATGTTTGTAGTGCTCCAGGTGGGAAAACTACTCACATAGCTCAACGAATGAATAATAGTGGAAGGATTATTGCTAGGGACATTCACCAACATAAGCTTGAGCTAATAGAATCTAATACTAAACGTTTAGGGATTAATATTGTAGAACTAGAAAAATATGATGCATTAGAACTGGATAAAGAGTTAATTGATAGAGTAGATTGTTGTTTAGTAGATGCTCCATGCTCCGGATTAGGGCTAATAAGAAGAAAACCAGATATTAAATGGAATAAAGACAAAGATGATTTACTCAAAATAACTGAACTTCAATATAAAATTCTAACGAATAGTAGTAAATATGTTAAGAAAGGCGGGATTTTAATATATAGCACTTGTACAATTCAAAGAGAGGAAAATATTGATTTAACAGACAGGTTTTTGAAAGAAAATCCAAATTTTACATTGAAAGGATTCGAGAACTTAATTAATAATAATGAATTAAAAAAATTGGCTAAAAATGGCTATATAGAGTTATATCCAAATATAAATGATACAGATGGTTTTTTTATTGCAAAGATGATAAAAATATAAGATATAGTTTATAGTTAAATTGTACTATATTTATGATATAATATATATTATTTAAATAATAACGATCCATTTGAATTTTTTCATAGGAGGGATCATTTGAGTAAAATTGATTTAAAGTCACTTGAACTAAAAGAACTAGAGGAAATCTTTTTAAATCTTGGTGAAAGAAAGTATCGCGCACAACAATTATTCAAATGGCTGCATCAAAAAATGGTTTCTTCCATTGAGGATATTACTGAATTTCCTCATAGTCTAAAGGACAAGCTGACATCAGACTATAAGATAAGTAGATTAAAAATAGCAGAGAGGTTAGATTCAAAACAAGATGATACTAGTAAATATTTGTTTGTTTTGGATGATGGAAATATAATTGAAAGCGTAATGATGAAGTATAAGCATGGAATTTCTGTTTGCTTATCTACTCAGGTAGGATGCAGAATGGGATGTGAATTTTGTGCTTCAACAAAAAGTGGGCTAGTAAGAAACTTATTACCAGGAGAAATACTTGATCAATTTTATCAGATACAGAAAGATCAAAATGTTAGTATTTCCAATGTGGTTTTAATGGGAAGCGGAGAGCCACTCGATAATTATGATAATGTTATGAAATTTCTTAAGATAATACATGATAAAAATGGACAAAATTTAGGATATAGACATATTACTATTTCTACATGTGGGATTGTTCCTAAAATATATGATTTAGCAGATGAAGAAATCCCAATAAATTTATCTATTTCTCTTCATTCACCATCTGATGAAGAGAGGAAGAAAATTATGCCGATTGCTAAAAAATATAGTATACACGAGATAATGGAAGCCTGCAATTATTATATTGCTAAGACTAATAGAAGAATAACTTTTGAATATACGCTAATTAGCGGTGTAAATGATCAAGCAAGAGATGCATTAGAACTTGCAAAGTTATTAAAAAATATGCTATGTCATGTAAATTTGATACCGCTGAATAGCATAAAAGAATTTTCTCATACAAAATCTAATGAAAAACTAGTACAAGATTTTAAAAAAATTTTACTTAAAAATGGTATAAATACTACTGTAAGAAGAGAGATGGGGGCAGATGTAAATGCTGCTTGTGGACAACTAAGGCGAGATTATATTAATAGAATGGAATCGTAAAGCTACATTATCTTGTGAAGTGGGGTGTTTAGATGTTTATTTGTGCATGTTCAGACATTGGAAAAGTTAGAAATATAAATCAAGATTCTTATTATTACTCAGATGATGAAAGGTTACCTTTATTTGTTGTAGCAGATGGTATGGGTGGGCATAATGCTGGAGAAGTAGCTAGCTCATTAGCTATTGATACTATTAAGGAAAGCTATGAAAAGGCAAAAGAAAATATAATTAATACAAGTTTAGATATTCCAAATTTTATTAATTCAACATTAAAAGAAGCTAATAATAGAATATTGAAAGAAGCACAAATTAATCATAACTGTTTAGGAATGGGTACTACAATAACTTTAGGAATTATTTACAATAATCAATTATATATAGGACACATGGGAGATAGTAGAGCTTACCTATATAGAGAGAAGGAATTATATCAATTAACTCAAGACCATTCTCTTGTTGCTGAGTTGGTTAGAAATGGAAGTATTAGTAGTGAAGAAGCTGTAAACCACCCACAAAAAAATATCATTACTAGAGCACTTGGTACAGACAGAGATATAAAAGTTGATATTATAAATAGAACCTTAAAAGATCATGATGTATTAATTCTTTGTACTGATGGACTTACTAATCTTGTAAATGATTTAAAAATCAAAGAAACATTAGATGAATGCGATGATCTTCGACAGGTTTGTTGTTCATTAGTAGATGTAGCAAACGAATTTGGTGGTTTAGATAATACAACAGTTATGATTATAAGATATGTTGAAAAGAGGTGAAAGCATGATTGGAAAGATATTGGGGAATAGATATGAAATTGTAGAAAAAATTGGAGGAGGCGGAATGGCTTTAGTTTATAAAGCCAAGTGTAAATTATTAAATAGATATGTTGCAGTAAAAGTGTTAAGACCTGAATTCATAAATGATGAGGAATTTATAAATAAGTTTAGAAGAGAATCTCAGGCTGCTGCTAGTTTGTCTCATCCTAATATAGTTAGTATATATGATGTAGGTGCTGAAGATAATATCTACTACATTGTAATGGAATATGTTAATGGGAAAACACTAAAACAGTTAATAAGAGAAAAAGGGAAATTAAGTGCTGATGAAACTTTAGATATAGCTATAAAAATTGCAGAGGCACTTAACCATGCTCACGAAAATCATATTGTCCATAGAGACATTAAACCTCATAACATTCTGGTAACTGAAGATGGGATGGTAAAGGTAACTGATTTTGGAATTGCTAGGGCTGCTACAACATCTACTGTGACTAATACAAGTAATGTTATAGGCTCAGTCCATTATTTTTCTCCTGAGCAAGCAAGAGGAGGATATACAGATGAAAAGTCTGACATTTACTCATTGGGTGTAGTTATGTATGAAATGATTACTGGTAGAGTTCCTTTTCAAGGAGATAGCCCTATTTCAGTTGCTTTAAAACATATTCAAGAGGACATAGAACCTCCTTCTTATGTTGACAGTTCTATACCTAAAAGTATAGATACCATAATTATGAAGTGTGTACAAAAAGATCAAAGTTTAAGATATAGTGATGCTAAGTCTCTATTAAATGATTTGAAAAAAGCCAAAAATAGTGATGAAATTCATATTATGAATTTTAATGATTCACCTACTAGAATTATTCCAAGGATAGATGATACGTTAATTAATCCTGTGGAAAACAACTTAAATAATAATCCAAAGAAAAATTTAGATAGATATAATGACTATAGTGATGAAAAAAAAGGAAAATCAAAATCAAAATTTATTACACTAACTGCAATTATTTCAGCATTATTATTGACTATAGGAATTACAGCAGGATTTCTTTGGTTTAGAGGACAGATACAAGGTCAAGAAGTAAAAGTTATTAATGTTGTTGGACTCCATAAGGATGTTGCTAAGCAAAAAATTGAGGAATTGGGCCTTGAATTTAGAATCAAAAATGAAGTATACAGTAACGAATATGAAGAAGGACATGTAGTTTATCAAAGTGTAGAAGCAGGTGAGACTGTAAAATTAGGTTATCCTATTGAAGTCACAATAAGCAAAGGCGTGCAAGAGACTGTTGTACCTTATGTTGTAAATAAACATGTTGATGAAGCTGAGATAATGTTAGATGATGCAAATTTAAAGAGCACAGTTGAACGTGTGTTTAGTGATATTCCAAAAGATTATGTTATAAGCCAAAGTCCAGATGCAGATGAAAGAGTAACTGTTGGTTCAGTCATTCATTTGGTAGTCAGTGATGGACCAGAGATTGAATATGTTGTAGTACCAAATGTAATTGGTGAAAATATTGATAAAGCTAAAAGTATTCTTACTTCATTAGGATTAGTTGTAGAAGCAAAGTATGAATTCAATGAAAATTTAGATAAAGATTTAATAATCTGGCAGAGTTTAACTGCAAATACTGAAGTTGAAAAAGGTACAACTATTAATCTAACTGTAAGTAAAGGTTCTGAAGAAATAGAAAATCCTAATACAAATAATAATTCAACAGCAGATGCAGAAGAGGATTTAATAACTAATAACTTATCTATCATACTTCCTAAAGATAGAGATGAGGTAGAAGTGACAATTTACCGAATACAAGATAATGAAAGAGAAGTAATATATAATAAAACTCATAGTACTAGTGAGGAATCTATTTCTATTTTAGTTAAAGGTAAGAAAAATGCAAAATATGAAGTGTATTTTGATGGTACCTTTAAAGGGGAAATATAATTTTATAATTTTACCAAAGGAGACTGATTAATGCTAGTAGGTATTATTATTAAGGGTATAGGTGGTTTTTATTATGTAAAAGTTGATGATACTGTATATGAATGTAGGGCAAGGGGTCTTTTTAGGAAAAATAAAATTACTCCACTTATAGGAGATAAAGTGTTGATTAAAGTAAATAAGGAAGATAATACAGGTTATATAGAGCAAATATTTGATAGAACTACAGAACTAAAGAGACCTCCTGTTTCTAATGTAGACCAAGCTATAATAGTTTTTGCAGCACAAAAACCAGAACCTAATCTCTGGCTTCTTGACAGGTTTTTGCTTTTAGCATCATATCAAGGATTAGATGTAATTATTTGTATAAATAAAATTGATTTGGATACAGATGGGAAAGTTGATAGCATATTTAATATTTACGATAGAGCTGGTTATAGAGTAATTAAAACTAGCTGTATAACAAAAGAGGGAATTGATCAAATTAGAAATCTTTTATTAAATAAAGTTACAGTTTTTGCAGGGCCGTCTGGAGTTGGTAAATCAACATTATTAAATAACATTCAATCAAATCTAAAGCTGAAAACAGGAGATATCAGTCAGAAAACTAGTAGAGGTAAGCATACAACAAGGCATGTAGAACTTATCGAATTGGATTCAGGTGGATGGGTAGTTGATACTCCAGGTTTTAGTACTTTAGATATTGATTATTTGAAAGAAAATGAACTTCAGAATTTGTTTCCGGAAATATATGAAAAAAAAGATATGTGTAGGTTTTCAGGTTGTTGTCATTATAAGGAGCCTGGTTGTGCTGTAAAGGAGGCAGTAGAAACAGGAGAAATAAGCCATTCTCGATATGATAATTATCTGAGTATGTTGCAAGAAATAAGAGAAGCTAGGAGGTATTAGATAGATATGATAAAAATAGCTCCTTCAATTTTGTCTGCAGATTTTAGCAAGTTAGGAGAACAGATAAAGCTAGTTGAAGAAGGTGGTGCAGACTATATTCATTTAGATGTAATGGATGGGCATTTTGTTCCTAACATTACTTTTGGGCCATCTGTAATCAAAAAGTTAAGGAATGTTACCAAATTACCTTTTGATGTGCATTTAATGATAGAAAGCCCAGACTTATACATAAAAGATTTTGTGGATGCTGGAGCAGATATTATTACTGTACATCAAGAAGCCTGTACTCATTTGCATAGGACATTACAGTATATAAAAAGCTTTGGAATTAAAGCAGGAGTTGCACTAAATCCTGCTACTTCCATTGAAAATATTAAGTATATTATTGATGAGGTAGATATGGTATTAATTATGACTGTTAATCCAGGATTTGGCGGACAAAATTTTATTCCACAGATGAAGTGCAAAATACAAGATTTAAGAAAGTTAATAGATAGTCGAGATTTAAACATTGATATTCAAGTGGATGGTGGAATAAAAATAGATAATATTAAAGAAATTGAGTTATGTGGTGCTAATATTTTTGTTGCAGGTTCTGCTATATTTGATAGTAAAGATATTATTAATACTACCAGAGCACTTAAGAATATTTAACTTTACATTATTTATGATACTTGTTATAATGTAACTGAACAGGAATAGATTACACTAGGGGAGCGAGAATGCTGAGAGGAAGCAATTTTGCTTCGACCCTTAATACCTGATCTAGTTAACACTAGCGTAGGGAAGTGTTTATTTAAGTTTATCCATTTTATTTTTTTGTACGGAAAAAACATAAACACTATTCCCTCCCTAGTAAAAGTATTAAGAGCACAAAGGGGGGTTTTATTATGACTTTGTTTAAGAAAAATGAAAAGGTTAGATTTATTGCAGAAAGCGGTGTAATGATAGCACTGGCCACTATATTAAGTATTATAAAAATCTATGAAGCTCCTTTTGGAGGTTCAGTAACAGCTGGAAGTATGATACCATTAATTTTAGTTGGTATGCGATGGGGTGTTTTACCTGGAGTTTTAGTCGGATTAGTTTATGGAATACTTCAGGCAGTATTAGAACCATATATCGTACATCCTGTTCAGTTCCTTTTAGATTACCCTGTTGCTTTTGGGATGCTAGGTTTAAGTGGATTGTATAGAAGTATAAAAAAACATAAACCTTGTAGTAAATTAATGGAGTATATAGGAGTATTGCTTGGGATATTTTTAGCTATATTTGGAAGATTTACTTGTCATGTATTAGCAGGGGTTGTATTTTTTTCGGATAATGCAGGAGATATAAATTCTTGGATTTATTCATTAGGATATAACGGAAGTTATCTTTCGATGGAGCTATTAATATCAGTTATAGTTATTGTAATGATATGGAAACCTATTAGAAGAGAAATAAAATAAAGAGAGTGGTTGTGTTGAAGGCTTTAATAATATCAAATGGAGACTTAAAAGATATTGATATACTTAAGTATTATAATAATGTAGATGTAGTTATTTGTGCCGATGGTGGGGCAAGACATTTATATAATAGAAATCTTAAACCTGATATAATTATAGGAGATCTAGATTCTTTAGATGGAAGAATTCTAGAAAGCTATAAAAATTTAGCTGTGAAATTTGAAAAACATCCGACACGTAAAAATATGACTGATACAGAGCTCTCAATTAACTATGCGATAAATATTGGAGCTAGAGAGATTGTGCTTTTAGGTGCTACTGGCAATCGCTTAGATCATTCAATAGCGAATGTGTTAATTTTGTATAGATTAGCCTATGAAAATGTTAATATGACTATTATTGATAGTCATAATGAGATATTTGTAGTGAAAAATATTCTTAAGCTAAGAAAAAAAGAAGGTTATTTTATATCAATAATACCTTTAGTTGATTCTAAAGTTACATTAAAGGGATTTGAATATAATACTAATTCTTTAGAATTTAAATTAGGTTCAACATTAGGTATTAGTAATAGAATAATTGATGAAGAAGGATTAATTCAGGTTGATTCTGGAATATGCCTCGTTATAAGGTCAAGGGAGTAAAAAAGTCAGCAATTGCTGGCTTTTTTTGCAACATTCTTTGTAGAAAAGAATATTATATAGTAGTAGCCTTATAAGGGGTGAATATATGAAAAGATATAGAAAGTATCGGTTTAAAAGGCATTTAACTAGTGGAGGCTTAAAGAAAATTATAGGAGTAGTCTTAGCCATATTAGGAGTTATAATAATTATACAAGTAGTACCAATGAAAGCTTGGTTTTTTACGCTAGGTTTACTTTTTATATGCTTGGGTTGGTTTTTATATAAAATAGCTTGATATAGAAGTGGAAGAAGTATATCAAAAAAATAGACAGGCTTCCATTGTAGTGGAAGCCATCTATTATAATGCTCTTTCAACATTACCTGATCTTATACATCTTGTGCATACGTATATTCTCTTTGGAGTTCCATTAACCATAGCTCTTATTCTACGTACATTTGGAGACCAAGTTCTATTACTTTTTTTATTTGAGAAAGTTACTAAATGTCCAGACATTTTTCCTTTTCCACATACTTCGCAGAATTTTGCCATAAAAAAACACCTCCTTAAACCATTAGGTTGCTTATAATCCTAATTTACTAATACTTTTCTAAAATTAACATATAATATTGTATCACATCCTAGGCATTTTTTGCAATATAAAGATATTTTTACTCTGATTTTTATTATTATTTATTCTTAAGTTGAAGATAATACAAATATAATGTAAAATAAAACTATAAATCCTTTACTCACTTTTTTATAATAAAAGGAGGACTGTAAATGTCAGGTAAGTTGACCAATAAATATGGTTCAATAAATATTGATGAAAGTGTTATTGAAACTATAGCAGGATTAGCAGCAACAGAAAGCTATGGCTTAGTTGGTATGTCTAGTAGAAATGCTACAGATGGACTAGTAGAACTATTGAAAAAAGATTACGTAAAAAAAGGCGTGAAAGTATATGCTGATGGTGATAGAGTTGTTGTAGACTTATTTGTAGTAGTACAATTTGGAACTAAAATTTCTGTAGTAGCTGATAATATTATCGATAAGGTAAAATACAATATAGAAAGTATGACTGGGTTGAAAGTTGAAAAAGTAAATATAAATGTACAGGGAGTAAGAGTACAAAAGTAGGCTAAGGAGGTACTAATATTGAGAATTCAATATATAGATGGAAATATGCTCAAGAAGTTATTTTTTGGAGCCGCTAACTATCTTGAAAAAAACAAAGAGACTGTTAATGCATTAAATGTTTTTCCTGTTCCTGACGGAGATACGGGAACTAATATGTCTTTAACTATGCAATCCGCTATTAAGCAAATAAGTACTTTAGAAACTAATGATATAGATAAAATTGTAACAGCTGCTTCTAATGGTTCTTTAATGGGAGCAAGAGGCAACTCTGGAGTAATACTTTCTCAGCTGTTTAGAGGATTTGCAAAGGGGTTAAAAAATTTAGAAAAAATCGGGACTGTTGAAATTGCCAATGCTTTTAAATTAGGTGCAGATACTGCATATAAAGCGGTTATGAAGCCTATTGAAGGAACTATATTAACTGTTGCTAGAGAATGTGCTGAAATAGCAATAAATATTTCTAAAAGAGAAACTGATATTGTAGAGTTTCTAAAGGCTGTTATTAAGCATGGTGAGGCAACCTTAGAAAAAACGCCTGAATTACTTCCTGTATTAAAACAAGCAGGAGTTGTAGATGCAGGTGGTAAAGGTCTTATAATTATATTTACTGGAGCATTAGAAGTATTGATTGGTAAAGAAGAGACATTATCAAATAAGTTAGTAGAAAGCGAGAAATCTAGTCATTCTTTTACAGAAATTGATGAGAATATTACTTTTGGTTATTGTACTGAGTTCATTATTAACAATGCAAAAGTAGATCATGTTGTTTTTAGAGATGAAATAGTAAACCTTGGAGATTCTATGCTTGTGGTTGGAGGAGACAACATAATAAAAGTACATATCCATACAAATAATCCTGGAGAAGTACTAGAGAAAGCTTTGAAATTTGGAGAACTTATAGATATAAAAATAGATAATATGAGGTATCAACATAGAAATATTTTAAGCAGTGATACCGTTACAGCAACAGAAATGGAGAATGGAGAGCAACAAGAAAGCAAAAAGTATAGTATTATAGTTGTATCTATGGGAGAAGGTCTTTCTAATGTATTTTACGATTTAAATGCTGATTATGTAATTACAGGCGGGCAGACTATGAACCCGAGTACTGAAGATATTTTAAATGCTATTGATAAAGTAAAAGGGGAAAACATAATTGTTTTGCCTAATAATGGAAATATCATATTAGCAGCTACTCAGGCAAAGGAGTTAAGTAATAAGAATGTAGAGGTATTGCCTACAAAAACTATTCCTCAAGGGATAGCAGCTTTGGTTTCATTTAATGAGGAACTTGGTCTGGAAGAAAATATTGAAAATATGAAAAATGCTATTACATCAGTGAAAACAGGGCAAGTTACTTTTTCAGTTAGAGATACAACTATGGATGAAAAAGAAATAAAAAAAGACGATATAATGGGAATATATAATGGGAAAATAGAAGTGATTGGTAATGACATTCACGATGTAGCTTTTGATTTAGTAAAGACAATGGTTACTGATGATAATGGCTTAGTAACAATATTCTATGGGAAAGACTTATCAGAGGAAGAAGTAAATAAATTGACTGAAAGACTTAAAGAAGAATTTGAAGAATTAGATATTGAAGTAATTTATGGGGGCCAGCCTATTTATTATTATTTGATATCTGTTGAATAATTAAAAAGCATATTTTAAAAGCAAGAATTCGATCAAGTGGGCATTGGATTCTTGTTTATTTTTTGTATAATATATATAGTAAAATATAGAGGTGAATATTTTGGAGATATTAATGAAATCAATTCAATATGTTAAAGGTGTTGGTCCCAAAAAAGCAAAATTGCTTAACAAAATTGGCATAAGGACAGTTGAAGATATAATATACTATTTTCCAAGAACATATGAAGATAGAAGAGAAATAAAAAAAATTTCAGCATTAGAGGATGGAGAAAAAGCGAATTTAAGAGTTGTGGTATGTGGTAATCCGAAAATATATAGACCTCGCAGAAATATGTCAATAATCAAAATTCCAGTAAAAGATGACACAGGAATTATGAACTTAACTTGGTTTAATCAAGATTATATAGTAAATAATATTAGAGTAGGAGAAATTATAAATGTAGTCGGAAAAATTAAAAAGTATGGTAATCAAATTGAGATGCAGAATCCTGCATATGAAAAAAAAGCTGAAGTTGGGAAGAAAACTGGTAGAATAATACCCATTTATCAATTGACTGATGGATTAACTAATAATGAACTTATAAAAATAGTTGAGAATACCCTAGATACTTACTTAGACGATTTGATCGATATACTTCCAACAGATATTATAAATGAATTGAATTTGTTTTCTTTCAAAGAAGCTATTTTAAATATTCATTTTCCTAAAGACAGATTATCTTATAAAAAAGCTAAAGAAAGACTAGTATTTGAAGAGCTATTATTACTTCAATTAGGATTATTTATCATAAAAAGAAGCAATATTGCTAATACTGAAGGAATTGTATTTTCAAAGGATGATAAAACCCAAGAACTTATAGAATCACTTCCATATAATCTGACTTCTGCTCAAATCAGGGTTTTTAATGAAATAGCAAAAGATATGGAATCTCCTAAGCAAATGAATCGCCTAGTACAAGGAGATGTGGGGTCAGGTAAGACAATTATAGCAGTATTATCTATGCTTAAAGCATATAGCTCAGGCTATCAGTCTGTAATGATGGCACCTACAGAAATATTAGCAGCACAACATTATGAAAACATAAAGGGGTTACTTCAGAAATTTCAAATAAAATGTGAACTGCTAACAAGCAATGTAACTGGCAAAAAAAGAACAGATATATTGAAAAGAATCGAAACAGGAGAAGTGGATATAATAATCGGAACTCATGCTGTGCTTCAAGATAATGTAAACTTTTACAAATTAGGATTAGCAATAACTGACGAACAACATAGATTTGGTGTTAGACAAAGAGCAACTTTATCTCAAAAGGGCAGAAATCCAGACATATTAGTTATGACAGCTACTCCTATTCCTAGAACTCTTGCATTGATAATGTATGGAGATCTTGAAGTATCTATAATTGATGAACTTCCACCAGGGAGGAAGAAAATAAAGACTTATGTAATAACTAGTAATATGAAGAAAAGAGCTTACTCTTTTATAAAGGAGCAAGTAAAAAAAGGTAGGCAAGCTTATATAGTGTGTCCATTAGTTGAAGAATCAGAGACAATAAGTGCTCAATCTGCAAGTGAATTATATAAAAAATTAAAAGATGGTGTTTTTAGTGATTTAAACTTAGGATTACTTCACGGGCAAATGAAATCTTCAGAGAAAGATATTATAATGACAAAATTTAAAAACAAAGAAATAGATGTTTTAGTATCAACTACAGTAATTGAAGTAGGTGTAAATGTACCCAATGCTAATATTATGCTTATAGAAAATGCAGAAAGATTTGGATTAGCTCAACTTCATCAATTAAGAGGAAGAGTAGGAAGAGGAGAGTATCAGTCCTATTGTATATTAGTCAACGAAAGCAAAAGCAAGGTTTCTAAAGAAAGAATGCGTATACTGGAGCAGACAGAAGATGGTTTTCTAATTGCTGAAAAGGACCTTCAAATTAGAGGTCCAGGAGAATTTTTTGGAACAAGACAACATGGGTTACCTGAGTTAAGAATTGCAAACTTATTTACTGACATAAAAATTTTAAAATTGTCTCAAGAAATAGCTTTTCGGATATTAGAAGAAGATCCTAATTTAATATCAAAAAATAATAAACTCATAAAAGAAAGAATATTGAATTTATTTAATAAGGAATCGCAACTGATTTCTTTTAATTAGTAAATACGAACTCTAGTAATAGTCAAAATTTTGTAAAAAAATATAATAAATTGTTTAGAAATTGATGTTTTTGTGGTAGAATATTAATTACAAATGAGGAGGAATCTTATTGCGTGTTATTACAGGGAAATCTAAGGGAAAGAAGTTGATTGCCCCAAAGGGTTTACATACTAGACCTACATCTGATAAAGTAAAGGAATCTATCTTTGATATATTAGGTTACATTAAAGATAATAGCCAAGTTCTAGATCTTTATGCAGGTTCAGGAGGTATCGGAATAGAATTTTTAAGTAGAGGGGCTAATATATGTTATTTTATAGATAATGATTTAAATAGTATTAGGGCAATAAAAGAGAATTTAGAAAGGACAAGGTTTACCAGTCAGGCTCAAGTATATAAAAACTCTGCTGAAAAAGCTGTATGTATACTAGGGTCAAAAGGTATCATCTTTGACTATATTTTTCTAGACCCTCCATATGAAAAAGGGATATTAGTACCTATTCTGGAGAAAATAGACCAGAATAAGATTTTAAGTGAGGAAGGAATTCTAATAGTCGAGCATGAAAGCAAATTGGTATTACCTGAAAACATAAATGGTTTGGTAAAAAAAGATTCGAGAAAGTATGGAGGAACTGCAATAACTTTTTATAACTATGGGAGGTAGCATAATGAAAGTAGTTTATCCAGGGACTTTTGACCCAGTAACTAATGGACATTTAGATATTATTAAGAGATGTGCAAAAAAATTTGATAAAGTAATAGTTTTAGTTTTGAATAATCCTGCTAAGAAACATATGTTTACCGTTGAAGAGAGGATAAAATTATTAAAAGAAGTTACCCTAGATATTGAAAACGTAGAAATTGACTCATATAGTGGATTATTAGTTGATTATATGAAGCAAAACCAAATAGAAATGATAGTTAGGGGTATGAGGGCTGTTTCAGATTTTGAATATGAGATGCAAATGGCTTTAATGAATAATAGACTTTACAATGAGGCTGAAACATTATTTATGATTGCAAGGAATCAATATTCTTATTTGAGTTCAAGTATTGTTAAAGAAGTAGCTACATTCAATGGGGATATTACTGGGTTAGTGCCAGAGAAGGTGGAGTTAGCTATAAAAGAAAAACTGAAGGGGGAATAATAATGGATGTATTAAAATTATTAGATGAAATTGAAGACATAGTTGAAAGTGGTTCAACTATACCGTTTGCTGGAAAAGTTCTAGTAGATAAAAATGATATTTTAGAAATCATTAAAGAAATAAGAATAAAACTACCTGATGAAATTAAGCAAGCAGAGTGGATAAAAGAGGAGAGACAGAGAATATTAGCTGAGGCTCAAAATGAGGCAGATACTATGCTTCAGGAAGTTAAATTACATATTGAAGAATTGGTAGAACAACATGAGATTACAAAGTTAGCTTATGAAAGAGCAGAAGAAATAACTTCAAAAGCTCAGAGTAACGCAAAGGAAATGAGAATAGGTGCAAGAGAATATGCTGATGGACTTTTAAAAGAAGTAGAGGATAATTTGAAAAGTATTATAGAGACACTTGAAAAAAACAGACAGGAGCTGAACAACTTTAAATAGAAAAGTTTCTAACCAAGAGTTGATAAATAGAATTGTTAAGAGATAGAGTTATAGTTTTTTAGAAATTTGTTTGAATGAATATAATTCTTATTTATTTGAAATTTTTCTATTAAAATTAGAAAAAAGGACTGTTAGTCCTTTTTATTTATTAAAAAAAGATTTATACTGTGTATAGTACCTATAAAAATAGAAAGTATGATTATTACTAGTAATATACTGATTTCTAAACTTATTGAAAGCTTTAAGATCTGCAACCAGTTAATAAGTAAATTATTTTTTAATGTATTATTTTGTGATAAAAAGGACATTACAACAATATTTTTAAAGAATACTTTATATAGTACAAAAGAATATATAGAAGAAAATATAGAATGAAGAGTTTTTGATAGTATGTAAAGTTTAACGCTAATATCAGTATCATTTAACAAACTAATAGCTTGGCTGTGTATTGATAAGCCGCTCCATCCAATTAGAAAACTAACAGAACATAACTGAGAAATTAAACTCGAGTTTTCAGCTAAAGATATTAATCTGCAACCATTTGTCATTTCTAAAAGTCCACAAATTAGCCCTTCTAAAAGCTTTATGTCTAAATTTACCGGGAGTATTAAATTGAAAAGTTTTGCTAAAAAGCTTATAATCCCAGTAGTCAATAATATTTCTATGACTACTGAATATATAACTATAAAACCTCCTACCATAAACATAGATTCTAAAGCAGATTTTATTGATTCACTCATTAGAATACTTATGCTTCTTCCATCTTTTTTTCTTGATTTTATCAGTTCTTCTAGTGCACTTTTTAAGTAATTATTATGCTTAAGTTTTTGGTGGGTACTGTTAATTTTATTTTTTCCATAATTTTTAAAAATCAGACCTACAGTTATAGCACCTAAATAGTGTGATAACGCAAGGAGAGGACCTATAGATGGATTTCCAAACATACCTATTGAAACTGCTCCTAGCATAAATAAAGGTCCTGAAGTACTGCAGAATGAAACAAGTCTTTGAGCTTCAATTTTATTTACTAAATTTTCACGTCTAAGTTTTGAAACTAATGAAACACCTACTGGATAACCTGATGTTATGCTCATAGCAAATGCAAAGGAACCTTCACCAGATGTACCAAACAGAGGATACATTATTGGTTTTAAAAGAACCCCTATAAAATTAACTACACCCAATCCTATGAGTATTTCTGCACCGATTAAAAAGGGTAATAAAGAAGGAAGAACTACTTTAGCCCAAGTTATCATTCCATTTAATGCAGCATTTATAGTTTTATTAGGATATATTATTAAACATGATACTAGAAATAAGACTAAAACTACTAACAAATAAGTTCTAGAATTTTCATATTTTTTAATAACTTTTTCGTATATAAAATATATTATAATGAAAATAATGGCAGATAAAAAAAATATACTTATTGTATAACTAGGCATAATGAACCTCCAGCTGTCTCTATTGGTATAATTATATTGAGGTCCATCAGATAATATGATACAATATGTGCTTAAAATTCTTATTGTATTAATTAAGTACTAATTATATAAGGAGATGTTAGATAATCTAAATTCATTTTGCCTTTATTAAGACCTAATGAGTAAATATCTGTTGCTTTTTTATCGATTTCTATCATTTTATTTAATATATCGTTATTAAACTTTTTATAATCGGCAAATTTAGTGATTATAGGCAATGAGCATGTTTTTTTCATTTCTTTTAATAAATAAATGCCATTAGTATTTGCCCCTAGGACTCTTATGTACTGAGGTCCATAAGATTGAAGGAAGTTAATATTTTTTTTATCTATATTAAGAAGTAAATGTATTAGAATTCTTCTTAACCTAGTTATAGTATATCTTTTAGTATTTACACATTCTAATATATCGCTAATATCATTGTATTTTGAAGAACAGTCTATTATCCGATTATCTAATCCTTCAGTAACATCAACTATGTTTTTTAAAATTGATGAAGAACTATTTCTTAATAGATATAGTAAAATTATTGAGTAGTTTTCTAAAGAATTAAAGCCGTTATGTTCTTTATAGAAATTTACTAAATGCGTATAAGTAGCCTCAGGTACAGTATGCTTGATGTTTTCTAATACAGGATTTCTAATTAATTGTTCACGAATAGCGGTTGCACTAGATATAGTACCAGTAAGTTTCTTATCATGATAATTAGACTTTATCCTTTTCAAAGTAAAAGGCCTTATATTGCTTTTTATTTTTTTTAAAGATTTTAAGTATTCTATAGAAAGTATATTATTTGGACTAGAAATGATTTCTTCTATATTTGAAAAATCTAAGTCTGCAAATTCTTTTAAATATTTAGTTAAAGCTTGTTCTCTTGCCTTTGGATAGGAAAGTCCTTGGTCTAAATGAGATTTTAAATATTTTTTATAAGCTTCAGGCTCTTCATATAGTATTTCTGCTATATAATCTAAAGATTGAATATCGCCTGATTCGCTACCAAAACAAATACTATTTATAATCCCTAAACTATCAAGTATTTTAACTGAGCCAAATGCAAAAAATTCAGCGCTTTGGCAAGCATATATTAAAGGAAGTTCTATTACTAAATCAATACCATTGTCAATTGCCATTTTAGCTCTTGTCCATTTATCAACTAATGCAGGTTCACCTCTCTGAAGAAAATTTCCACTCATAACTGCAATAGAGTAATCAGATTTAGTAATTTTTTTTGATTCTAGTAGATGATATAAATGACCATTGTGAAACGGATTATATTCTGCAATTAATCCTACTACTTTCATATAAAACCTCCATCATGTAATAAATAAAGTAGATATTGGTAAAATTACTTATAAGCTTTATATATTATTATAGCATTAAAAAGATTATTAATTATCAATATGGGAAATAATCTTTATATAATTGATTTTTTTGTACAATTATAATATCATGGGTATTGTCAATATGTTAATATTGTTAATTTATAAACGCTTAGGAGGTAGAAAATGAAAGTTTTAGTAATTAACTGTGGGAGTTCTTCATTAAAGTATCAGTTAATAGATATGTCAAATGAATATGTATTGGCAAAAGGTTTAGCTGAAAGAATTGGAATTGAAGGCTCTAGAATAAAACACAAACCAACTGGTAAGGAAGATGTGGTAATTGAAAAACCAATGGAAAACCATAAGGTTGCATTAGAATTAGTATTAAATGCAATTGTTGATCCTAATCATGGAGTTATAAGCTCACTGGATGAAATAAGTGCAGTTGGGCACAGAGTAGTTCATGGTGGAGAAAAATTCTCAGAATCTGTTATAATTGATGATAATGTAATGAAAGCAATCGAAGAGTGTGTTGAGTTAGCACCATTACATAATCCACCAAACATTATAGGCATAGAAGCTTGTAAAGAGCTTATGCCAAATGTTCCTATGGTAGCAGTTTTTGACACAGCATTCCATCAAACTATGACTCCTGATAATTATATATATCCTATACCTTATGAGTTTTATGAAAAATATAAAATTCGTAAATATGGTTTTCATGGAACTTCACATAAATATGTATCTTTAAGAGCTGCTGAATTATTAGGAAAGGATATTAAAGATTTAAAGATTGTTACCTGCCATTTAGGAAATGGTTCAAGTGTTTGTGCTATAAAAGGCGGAAAATCTGTTGATACAAGTATGGGCTTTACTCCTCTAGAGGGATTAGCGATGGGAACTAGATCAGGAGATATTGATCCAGCTATTATTCCATTTATAATGGATAAAGAAAAAATGACTTTTGAAGAAGTTAATAATATGCTCAATAAAAAATCTGGAGTATTAGGTATTTCAGGATTAAGTAGTGACTTTAGAGATTTGGAGATTGCAGCTGAAGAAGGAAACGAAAGGGCAAAACTTGCACTAGATGTATTTGTCAACAGAGTTAAAAAGTATGTAGGAGCATATATAGCTACTATGTGTGGAATAGATGCATTAGTATTTACAGCTGGTATTGGTGAAAATTCAGACTATATTAGAGAAAAAGTTTGCGAAGGTCTTGAATGTTTAGGAATTAAAATAGATCCTGAACTTAACAAAGTAAGAGGAAAAGAAGCTCAGCTAAATAAAGATTTGACTTCTACTGCTATTTTTGTTATTCCAACTAATGAAGAATTGATGATAGCTAGAGATACAAAAATGCTGATATCTAAATAGAAATGGGGCAGGATTATCCTGCCTTTATATACTATCATTTGGAAATATAACAATTATTCTTGACAAAACCTCTATACCTTTATATAATAAATTCTGGCAATGTTTAAGAGGGTGAACTTAATGAAAATAAACCTATCAAGACTTATTGATGGAACAGTTCACAAAATTGAATTTGACCATTCCTTGGACATAGATAAGGTATCTATTAAGGGAAGTGAAATAATATTTGCTGCTCCTGTTAATGTAAAAGGAAGTATCTATAGGACAGATGATGATATGTATATTGATGCATTAGTTTCATATGAATACTATGAAAACTGTGCAAGATGTCTTAAGGAGTTTGTTAATAAAGTAGAAACTGTTTTATCAGGTAGACTTATGGAGACTTCTAAATCGTCATTTGCAGAAGAGGATGAAATTATATTCTGTTATGATAATGACGAGATTGAATTAAGAGAACAAGTTTTGACCTCCATATTGTTGTCTTTACCTATGAAAGCATTATGTAATGCCAATTGTAGAGGGCTGTGTTCAGTTTGTGGAAAAGACTTAAATAACGAAGATTGCAATTGCAGTATTCAAGAAGTCGATCCTCGTCTAGCTAAATTAAAGGATTTATTTGACTGATTTAAGGAGGTGTTTATAATGGCAGTACCAAAGCGTAAGACATCAAAAGCAAGAAGAGATAAGAGAAGAGCTTCATCTCAAGTTTTGGCAAAAGCAACTATAGTTGAATGTCCACAATGCCATGAGCCAAAACTACCACATAGAGTTTGCAAATCATGTGGATATTATAAAAATAAAGAAGTTGTATCTGTTGAATAATGGATAAAAAGAGATAGTGTATAATATCACTATCTTTTTTTATTGTCTAAATCCCCCTTGATTTTTCTTTAATATCAATATATATTTAATATATTAATATCAGGTACTAACCATAAGTATTAACTTGAGGTGAAAATTGTGGGCAATATTAAATTAGGGAAAAAAGAGAGACATAAGAAACTTATTGAAAAATTAAAGGAAGACCCTTTTCTAACTGATGAAGAGTTAATGCAAATATTTAATGTAAGTATTCAAACTATAAGGCTAGATAGACTCGAGTTAGGAATACCGGAATTAAGAGAGAGAATTAAAAATGTGGCCGAGCAAAGCTATTCTAAAGTGAGGGCAATTGGGGGAACTGAGATAGTAGGAGAGTTAATAGATATTAATTTAGGCAAGAGTGGAATTTCTATACTTGAAACAGATGAAACAATGGCTTTTGAGAAAACAAGCATTATAAGAGGTCACAATATTTATGCTCAAGCAGAGTCTCTAGCTATTGCAGTAATTGATGCAGATGTTGCATTAACAGGAGTTGCTAATATTAAGTATAAAGATTTAGTAAAAGCAGGAGAAAAATTAATTGCAAAGGCTGAAGTAACAAGAAAAAGGGGAAATAAATATTTTGTGCATGTTTTTACTTACGTAGGGCAAAAACAAGTTTTTAGAGGTAAATTTATTCTTGTATCTATTAATCAAAATAGTTAGGAGGAAAGTTAATATGAAAATAGCTGTAGATACAATGGGGGGAGATCAAGGACTATTAGCAACTGTAAAAGGAAGTATTGATGCTGTAGAGGAATTAGGAGTTAATGTTATTCTAATAGGAGATCAAAAAGCAATAAAAGATGAACTTTTCAGGAATGGATACACTGGTGAAAGAATAGAGATTATTAACGCTGAAGAGTTTATTACAAATGATGAAGAGCCTGCGATGGCTATAAGAAGGAAAAAAAAGTCTTCAATGGTGATTGGACTGAATCTTGTAAAAGATAAAGAAGCAGATGCATTTGTGTCTTCTGGAAGTACTGGAGCTTTACTTACAGGAGGGTTACTTATAGTAAAAAGAATTAAAGGTATAGACAGGGCTGCTCTTGCAATACCTTATCCTACCAAAAAAGGTATATCTTTATTATTAGATGCTGGTGCCAATACTGATTGTAAAGCAAAATATCTACAACAGTTTGCAATAATGGGTTCTATTTATGCAGAAAAGGTATTTAATATATCGAACCCTAAAGTTTCTCTAGTAAATATTGGTACAGAAGAAGGTAAGGGGAATGAGCTTGCAAAAGAAGCATTTAATATGCTAAAAAATACAAATATTAACTTTATAGGAAATATAGAAGCAAGAGATATTCCTAAAGGTGAAAGCGATGTTTTAATATGTGATGGATTTGTTGGGAATGTAATTCTGAAGTTAACTGAAGGGCTTGCTATGACGATTTTCAGTATGTTGAAGGAAGAGTTTATGAGTTCATTTACTAGTAAAATAGGTGCCTTATTGTTGAAATCAAGCTTTAAAGATTTTAAAGCTAGGTTGGACTATACTGAATACGGAGGAGCATTGTTATTAGGCACTAAAGGTGTTGTCATAAAAGCACACGGTAGTTCAGATGCAAAAGCGATAAAAAATGCAATTAGGCAAGCTAAAATCTTTGTGGAAAATGAGATAATTGAAAAAATAGAAGAACACATAAGTGTTTTAGAAGATAAATGTGATATAGAGGAGAAGCTATGAAAATGTTGGTATAATTGAGGCGAGGTAGTTATGACTTGAGAAAATTGACTAATTAAAATTATGAGAAAACATAATAATAAAAAGATGAATAAATCATTAAGAAGACATGGAAAGTACTGTTACTTTTTTGCAAATAAAAATATTTAGGTATATTATAGCTCAAGTTTTTATTATTGATGTAAATATCTTAATTTAATATAATTATTTATTTGAAAGGAGGTGTATTTATGGTATTTGAGAAAATAAGAAAGTTAATTGCAGAGCAACTTGACATCGAAGAATCAGAAATAACTCTTGAATCTTCCTTTCAAGAAGACTTGGATGCTGACTCATTAGATGTTGTTGAATTAATAATGGCTATTGAAGATGAGTTTGATATAGAAATATCTGATGAAGATGCAGAGAAGATTTCAACTGTGAAAGATGCAGTTGAATATATTGAGAATCGTATAAATCATTAAATTTTTGATGCCACAAAAGTTGTTTATATTAGATTTTACTGGTAGGGACCGAGTTCTATATTGAATAGAGCTCTGTCCTTATCTTCTATATCTATAATAGTAAATTTTGAATTACTTTTTTACATTTAGTTCAAATACCCTTTACAATTATCAAAATAGTTTGCATAAAGGCCAAGTTTTATAGTAAACTAAAGTATGTGGTATTGTCGTAGATGTTTTAAATATTTAAAGCCTCTACGATAATACCTCTTATAGTATGTTATCATATGGAGGAATAATTATGAGGTATGTAATAAATACAGAGAGGATGAAGCTATTAAACGAAATTCAAGATAAAATTGGATATAAGTTTAATAACATTGAACTATTAAATTGGGCATTAACTCATAGTTCGTATGCAAATGAGCATAAAAGATTTAAAATTATTTATAATGAGAGACTTGAATTTTTAGGAGATTCTGTTTTAGGCCTTATAGTAAGTGACTTTATTTTTACAAAATATTCAGACTATCCTGAGGGTGAGTTGACTAAGCTTAGAGCTACAGTAGTTTGTGAACCAACACTTTCCTATGTTGCAAAGCAAATAGATTTAGGAAAATATTTGCTTTTAGGTAAAGGAGAAGAAGTAACGGGTGGGAGAGAGAGAGTATCTATATTAGCTGATGCCTTTGAAGCTTTAATAGGTTCTATTTATTTAGATGGAAAGTTTAATAGTGCCAAAACTTTTGTATTAAAATATATGACTGAAATTATAGAGAATGCAGTTGATGGTAGAGAACTATTTATAGATTACAAAACTCAACTTCAAGAATTATTACAGAAAAAAACTAAATCTAAAATTGAATATAAGGTAATTTCTGAGGAAGGACCAGACCATAACAAGATTTTTCATACTGAGGTTGTAGTAAAGAATAGAATTTTAGGAAAAGGTGTTGGTAAAAGTAAGAAGGAAGCCGAACAGAATGCTGCTAAAATAGCTTTAGAAAGAATGGAAGCTGAAAATGAGTACTAGATACCACATAATTCCTATATTTGTTCCACACGTAGGCTGTCCACATGATTGTATTTTTTGTAATCAGAGAAAAATAGCTCAAAGCAAGTCATATATAGATGAAAATATTGTTATAGATACAATTGAAAAATATTTAAAAACTATACCTCATACCAATGAGAAATTAGAAATTGCTTTTTTTGGAGGAAGTTTTACAGGCATAGATATAGATATTCAAAGAAGACTATTAGGAATCGCATATAACTATAAAAGCAAAGGATATATAGATAGGATTCGTTTATCTACAAGACCTGATTATATAGATTTTGAAAGGTTGAGTATTCTAAAGCAATATGATGTTGATATTATTGAGCTAGGAGTTCAATCTATGTGTCCTGACGTTCTTCAAAAAAGCTTTAGAGGACATAGTGACATAGATGTAATTAGTGGATCTATGTTAATTAAAGATTTTGGGTTTATACTTGGGTTACAAATGATGGTGGGACTTCCAGGAAGTAATTATGAAAAAGAAATATATACAGCTAAAAAATTGATTGACCTTAAACCCGGTATTGTACGCATATATCCTACATTAGTCATAAAAGATACCTATCTAGAAAAGATGTTTTATAATAAAACTTATATTCCTTTAACCCTAGATAGTGCTATTGAAACATGTAGTGATTTATTAATGTTATTTAACTACTACGGAATTAATGTAATTAGAATAGGTCTTCAGCCTACAGATAATATAGCTGAAAATAAAGATGTAGTAGCAGGGCCATTTCATCCTGCTTTTAGGCAGCTTGTAGAAGAAAAAATTTATAGAAGATACTTAGAGATGTTTTTTAAAGTTAATAAAGAAATAGAAAAAGAATTAGAAATATGTATAAATAAAAAGGAAATATCGAATTTTGTAGGCCAGTGTTCATCAAATATAAATTTCCTGAAGACAAATTATGGAATTGATAGAATAAAAGTTATAGGAAAAGATATGGAAAAATTCTCGTTTTTGATAAGATCTAAGAATACAGTAAAAGAAATAAAAACAAAAGAATATATGGAAAATTATTTAGTTAAGAAAGGCTTAATTTTCAATAATTAAATATAATTTTCCTATATTTATTAGGAATTGAGGTGGATAGATTTGTATCTGAAAAAAATCGAAATCCAAGGGTTCAAATCATTTGCAGATAAAACAGAGATAGAATTTAATGGCGGAATAACGGCAGTTGTAGGACCTAACGGCAGCGGAAAAAGTAATATTTCAGATGCTTTACGTTGGGTATTAGGAGAACAAAGTGCAAAAACATTGAGAGGAAGCAAGATGGAAGATGTTATTTTTTCTGGGACTAATTCTAGGAAACCTACTGGATATGCAGAGGTAACAATAGTTTTAGATAATAAAGATGGCAGTCTTCCTATAGATTATTCAGAAGTTAGTGTTACCCGTAGAGTATTTAGATCAGGAGAAAGTGAATACTATATAAATAAGAATTCGTGTAGATTAAAAGATGTAAGGGAACTTTTCATGGATACTGGAATTGGAAAAGATGGATATTCAATTATTGGACAAGGTAGAATAGATGAGATATTGAGTACAAAATCTGAAGATAGAAGAGCAATTTTTGAAGAAGCAGCTGGTATAGTAAAATATAAAACTAGGAAAGAAGAGGCTGAAAAAAAATTAGAAAAGACAAAGGAAAATTTGATAAGAATTAACGATATTATAAATGAATTAGAAAACCAAGTAGAACCTCTTAAAAGTCAATCGGAAAAAGCAAAAGAGTATATAGCGCTTTCTGAAAAATTGAAAGACTTAGAGGTCAGTCTTTTTATTAGAGAATTTGATAGACTTAAAGAAGAAATAAGTCATTTAGATGCTCAGAAGGAATTGGTTGTAACTCAGCTTAAATATAATGAGGAAAGAAGAGATGCTTTTGAAAATAAGTACAATAGAGTAAAAAATGAAATAGATAAGATGGATGCTAAAATAGAGGAAATACAAAACTTAAAGTACACAACAGAAAATTTAATTGAAAAAAAAGAGGGAGATTTAAAGCTTAGTAAAGAAAGAATATTTTATTTACAAAAAGAAGCAGAAAGGTATACTAATGAAATAAAACTAATTCAAGAACAGATAAAAGACACTATTATTAAGGAAGAAAAAGAGACAAACTATAAGCTTGAGCTTGAGAAAAGAATAGAAATTTTAAATAATCAGCTAAATAGCAAATCTAAAGAGTTGGAAATTTTAAATTGTAATATTAAGAAAATAGAAGAAGACATTGAAAACCTAAAAGGTGACTTAATACAGAATCTTAATCAAATATCAGATAAAAAGAGTAAGATTAATAGTATATCTATATTTAGTAAAAGTATAATTAAACGAATAGAACAGATAGATAATGATATAAATAATGTTAAATTGCAAATGGAGGAAAACAATAGACAGATCAATATTACTGAAGAAGAGATAGCATCATATAAAAAGATGATAGAAAGATTAAATATAGAAAAAAAGGAGAATATAGAGGTTAAAAAGAAAATTGAAGAATATGGCGAGAAGTATAAGAACAATGCTGATAGTATTAAAGCACAAATTCATGGTAAAATGTCAAATTTAAAATTACTTACAGAAATGAGAGATGAATATGAAGGTTATTATAAGAGTGTAAAGAATACACTTCTTGCCTGTAAAAAAAATAAAAATTTAGGTAGAGGAGTTAAGGGAGTAGTTGCAGAGCTGTTAAATGTAGATAAGAAGTATGAGAGAGCCATAGAAGTAGCATTAGGCTCATCTCTACAAAATATTGTTACAGAAACTCAAGAAGATGCGAAGAGAATAATAGAATTTTTAAAAAAGAATAAATTAGGGAGAGTGACATTTTTACCTATTTCATCTATTAGAGCTAAAGGATTAACTACTGCTGAAAAGAAGGTAATACAATGTAAAGGTTTAATAGGAGTTGCATCTGAATTAATTACTTATCATTCCGATTACACTAATATATTTGAATATTTACTTGGTAGAGTTTTAATAGTAGAAACTCTAGAAGATGGAATTAGGCTTTCAAAGCAGAGTGATCATTCATTTAAAATAGTATCTTTAGATGGTGAAATACTTAACCCAGGAGGATCAATGACTGGGGGAAGTTTCAGTACTAATACCACTAACATATTAGGAAGAGATAGACAAATAAAAGAGTTAGAAGATGAGATAAGAGAGTTAAACAAAAAATATACATTTTATACTAATGAGTTAGAAAAATGTGAAAAAGAAAAAGTAGAAATAGAAAATAAGTTAGTAGAGCTTGATAAAAGAGTAAATGAAACTAATGTGGTTCTCTTTAAATTAGAAAACAAATACAGTCAGCTAAAATTAGATAATGATAGAAATAACTCTTTAATAGAGAAGTATATAAATGAAAAAAGACAACTTATAAGTGAAAATGATAATTCGAGTACAGATGTCAATGATTTAGAAAAAGAGCTAGAAAAATTAGAGGAAAAGTCTAAACTAATCCAATCTAGAATCGAAGAACTAAATGTAGAATACGAGAAACAACGCAATATTAGAGATGGGATAGTAAAACATAACACCGAATTACAGGTTGAAATAGCAAAAATTAGACAAGAATTACTTAACATAATTGAATCGATTAAAAATTATTCTGAACATCGTTTTAGGCTAGAAGAAGATATTAAGAGAAAGAATAGAGAAAAAGAGGATAATGAGATAGACGTTCGAAATGAGCTCTCAAAAATAGACTTACTAACTGAAGAAAAGAAACAGTTATCAGAAGAACTTTTAGAATATGATATTAGGCTTGATGAGGTAAAATCAGAGAGAAATAACTTTATGCAGACCTACTATAATGATCAAGAAAAACTAAATGAGATGAATAGGAAAATAAATGATCTTCAAAAAAGCATTTCTTCTCTAGAAGTGAAGCGCGAAAAATACAATATGCAATTGGAAAATATAACAGCTAGGCTATGGGAAGACTATGAGATGACTTACCAAATGGCTGCGAAATATAAAAAGGAATTTGAAAATGTGACTAAAGTTCAAAATGAAATACGTGATTTGAAAAACAAAATTAAAGCTTTAGGTAATATTAACTTAGATTCAATTGATGAGTTTGAAAGAGTAAGAGAAAGGCTAGAATTTTTAAAAAATCAAAAGGAAGATCTTATTGATGCAAAGGAATCACTTGATGTTGTAATAAAAGATATGAATATAAGGATGAAACAGCAATTTAAAGAAAGTTTTGAATTGATAAGGGTTAATTTCAATGAAGTTTTTGTAAAACTTTTTGGTGGAGGTAAAGCTGACATTTATTTAGAAGATGAGGATAATATTCTTTTAAGTGGTATAGAGATAATAGCTCAACCTCCTGGAAAAAAGTTACAGAGCTTGTCTTTACTTTCAGGTGGAGAAAGAGCGCTTACAGCTATAGCGCTTTTGTTTGCAATTCTGAAAACCAAACCGACTCCTTTTTGCATATTAGATGAAATTGAAGCTGCATTAGATGATGCTAATGTTTATCGATATGCAGAGTATCTAAAAGAGTTTTCTAAGGAAACGCAATTTATAGTAATAACTCATAGAAAAGGTACTATGGAATGTGCAGACTCATTATATGGTATAACTATGGAAGAGGAAGGAATAAGTAAATTAATTTCAGTTAAATTAACAGAAAAAAGCAATGAAAGAGCTAGCTAAAGGAGGTATATAATGTTTAAGAATTTGTTTAAGTGGGGAAAAAAAGATAAAGCTGTAGATGATGATAATATAGCTAAACAAGAATTAGATATTGAGAAAGAAGAAATAGAAGAAATAGAAGAAATAGAAGAAATAGAAGAAATAGAAGAAATAGAAGAAATAGATGAGATCTTACTTAATGGTGCTAAAACTTTAGAAGAAGAGGATGAAAAAATTTTTGAAAATGAGTATATACAAAAAGATACAATTGTAAGTGATGAACCAGACACAGAATATGAGGACATGGTGGGAGAAAATGAGATTATTAACGATTTAGAATCTAGTAATAGTATATTTTCTGAAGACTCAAATTCAAAAGACACTTCAGATAAATTAAGCTTTTTTGGAAGATTAAAAAGCGGTCTTTCTAAGACAAGAAAAGGTATAACAGAAAAAGTTGATATGATTTTAAAATCATATAAAAAAGTGGAAGAAGAGCTCTTTGAAGAATTAGAAGAAGTTTTAATTACAGCAGATGTTGGTGTAAATACATCGATGGCTATTATCGAGGAATTAAGGCAAAAAGTTAAAGAGAGGAAGATAAATGATGTATCTCAAGTAAGAGATTTACTAAAAGAAGTTCTTATAGATGTTTTAACACAAGGAGAACCTAGCAAGCTTAATATAGAGTCATCACCTTCAATTATACTAGTGGTTGGTGTAAATGGAGTTGGAAAGACAACTACTATAGGCAAATTATCTTCAAGATTAAAATCAGAAGGAAAAAAAGTTCTTATAGCAGCTGGTGATACTTTTAGAGCAGCAGCCATAGAACAGCTGCAAGAATGGGGAAACAGGGCTGGAGTAGATGTCATATCACATCAAGAAGGTTCTGACCCAGCAGCTGTAATCTATGACGGAATACAAGCAGCTAAAGCTAGGAAGGCAGATGTTCTAATTTGCGATACAGCTGGAAGATTGCATAATAAAAAGAATCTAATGAATGAACTAAACAAAATATTTAGGGTTGTTGAAAGAGAATATCCAGAAGCACAAAAAGAAGTTCTGCTTGTAGTAGATGCTACTACTGGACAAAATGCAGTTTCGCAAGCAAAAGTTTTTAAAGAAGCATGCGATATAACCGGAATAGTATTGACTAAGCTTGATGGAACAGCTAAAGGAGGAGTAGTTTTGGCTGTGCAATCTGAACTAAATGTACCAGTTAAGCTGGTAGGAGTAGGAGAAAAGATAACTGATTTACAAGATTTTGATCCAGTGAGTTTTGTTGAAGCTATTTTTGAAGAGTAATTTAAGAAATTTGTTGACAAAAAAGGCATTATAATATAAAATAGCTCTGTCAAGCAAATAACTTTACACTAAATATTGGTGATTTTATGTTTGAAAAAATTGTTGAGGTTGGATTGCTTTTTGATTTTTACGGAAAATTATTAAATGACAAACAATATTCAGTTATTGAATTTTACTATATACATGATTTGTCTTTAAGTGAAATTGCTGAACATCTTGGCATAAGTAGACAGGGAGTTTATGATTTACTTAAGAGAGCTGAAACTAAACTATTTACTTATGAAAAGAAATTAGGATTAGCAGAAAAGTTTATTCAAAGTATGAGTAAAATAAAGCAAATTTTAGACAATACAGATGAAGCAATAAAATCATTAGAAGAAAGGGATTATATTCAGGTAAGAAAGCATATAGAAGAAATTAATAGTGTTGCTATGAATATTTTAGAAACTGGCCAGGAGGTTAAATGATGGTTTTTGAAGGTTTAGCAGAAAAACTGCAAAATGCTTTGGGCAAACTTAAAGGAAAAGGGAAGCTTTCTGAAAAAGATGTAGACAGCGCTATGAGAGAAGTAAAATTAGCTTTATTAGAGGCTGATGTTAATTTTAAAGTTGTTAAAAACTTTATAAATACAGTCAGAGAAAGAGCTGTAGGCGCTGAGGTTATGGAAAGTTTAACACCTGGACAACAAGTGATAAAAATAGTAAATGAAGAATTGACTAAATTAATGGGAGAAAAAGAGAGTAAAATTGAGTTTTCTAATACTCCACCAACAGTTATAATGATGTGTGGTCTTCAGGGAGCAGGTAAAACTACTACTTCAGGGAAATTGGCTGCCTTATTAAAGAAAAAAGGAAAGAGACCATTGCTTGTGGCTTGTGATGTTTATAGGCCAGCTGCAATCAAGCAATTAGAGGTTGTTGGTGAAAAAGTTGAAGTACCGGTCTTCACTATGGGAGACAAACAAAATCCAGTAAATATTGCAAAAGCTTCTGTGGAACATGGAAAGAAAAATGGAAATGATGTTATTATTATAGATACTGCAGGTAGACTCCATATTGATGAAAGTTTAATGGAAGAACTAGAAAATATCAAGAACCAGGTAAAACCTACTGAAATATTGTTAGTAGTAGATGCAATGACTGGACAAGACGCAGTAACAGTAGCAGAATCTTTTAATGATAAACTGGGTATTAGTGGAGTAATATTGACAAAACTTGATGGTGATGCAAGAGGTGGTGCTGCTTTATCTATTAGAGCAGTAACAAATAAACCAATTAAATTTGTAGGTATGGGTGAAAAATTAGACCAGTTAGAAATTTTTTATCCTAATAGAATGGCATCAAGAATATTAGGTATGGGTGATGTACTTAGCTTAATAGAAAAAGCTCAAGCGAGCTTTGATGAAAAAAAGGCATTAGAACTTGAAAAAAAATTGCGTAGCCAACAATTTACTTTTGAGGATTTTTTAGAACAGTTACAGCAGATGAAAAATATGGGGCCAATGAGTCAAATATTAGAAATGATACCAGGAGTAAACTCTAAGCAACTGAAAAATCTTAATGTTGATGAAAAAGAGTTAGTTCACATAGAAGCAATAATACAATCAATGACAAAGGAAGAGAGACTAGATCCTTCTATAATTGATGGTAGTAGAAGGAAGAGAATAGCTAAAGGTAGTGGAACTAGTATTCAAGAGGTGAACAAACTCCTTAAGCAATTCAATGAAACTAAGAAAATGCTTAAGAAATTTTCAGGAATGGAAAAAACATTCAAGAAAAGAGGAAGATTTGGTTTACCTTTTTAGATAGATAGTCATTTTAAAAGGAGGTGAAAAAATGGCAGTAAAAATTAGGTTAACAAGAATGGGTTCTAAGAAAAAACCATTTTATAGAATTGTAGTAGCAGATTCTCGTTCTCCAAGAGATGGTAGATTTATTGAAGAGATAGGGTACTATAATCCTGTATCAGAACCAAAGGAAATTGTAATTGATGATGAAAAGGCCATAAAATGGTTAAGAAATGGTGCTAAACCTACTGATACAGTTAATTATTTATTTAAAAATAATGGTATTTTAGAAAAATATGAAGCTACAAAGAAAGCTGAATAGTTGCTTTCAGGGGGTGAAATAAATGAAAGAATTAGTTGAGATACTTGCAAAATCACTTGTTGATAATCCTGATGAAGTTATAGTAAATGAAATAGAAGGTACTCAATCAATTATTATTGAGTTAAAGGTAGCCCCAGAAGATATGGGTAAAGTTATAGGAAAACAAGGTAGAATAGCTAAAGCTATAAGAACTTTAGTTAAGGCTGCAGCAATTAAAGAAAATAAAAGAGTAGTAGTAGAAATTATACAATAGGGGATTAGTTTAGCTAACCCCTTTTTATATATAAATTGAGTTGGTTATTATCTTATTGTGTATAGACAAAATAGAGAAAGTTTTTTTATTATCAGACATTTATTTATTCTAGTGTTGTAGATATATAGTGTAAAATATATTTTAATTAATGGTAGGTGCACAAATGGAATATATTCGAGTTGGAAAAATAATAAATACACATGGGATAAGAGGCGATGTGAAAGTATTGCCTTTAACTGATGATATTAAGAGATTTGAAAAATTGAAATCTGTTTATATTGAAGATGATAAAACTTGTCTTAATATTGAAAAGGTTTGGTATAGTAAAGGTTTTGTAATGCTTAAGTTTAAAGAATACGATAATATTAACGATATTCTAAAGTATAAGGATAAATATATATTAATAGAGGAAAAAGATGCGATAAAATTGCCTGAAGACTCATATTTTATTTATCAAATAATTGGAATAGAGGTTTATTGTTCTGATGGAAGAAAATTAGGTAAAATAGTAGAAGTTTTACAACCAGGGAGTAATGATGTTTATGTAGTTGAAGAAAGGGATATAACTAATAATGTTAAAAAGGAGTATTTAATACCTGCTATAAAAGATGTTGTTAAACATATTGATATAGAAAATAAAAAAATGATAATTGAGCCTATTGAAGGATTGATAGAATGAAAATAGATATACTTACGCTTTTTCCCGAGATGTTTTTGAACTTTTTAGAAACCAGTATAGTTGGAAGAGCAGTGAATAAAAATATAGTTCAGATCAACTGCATAAACATTAGAGACTTCTCTAAAGATAAGCATAAAAGAGTAGACGATTATCCTTTTGGTGGAGGGCCTGGCATGGTAATGAGGCCTGAACCTGTATATGATGCAATTAATTCAGTTAAAGATAGAGATAGCAAAGTTATTTATCTTAGCCCAAAAGGAAAGACATATAATCAGGAAATTGCAATTAGTCTATCTAAAGAAAAGCATATTATACTTTTATGTGGACATTATGAAGGTATAGATAATAGAATAATAGATAATTATATAGATGAAGAGATTTCTATTGGTGACTACATTTTGACAGGAGGGGAAATTCCTGCTATGGTAGTAGTGGACTCTGTAATAAGGCTACTACCAGGTGTGTTAAGTAATCAAGAGTCTTATATAGACGATTCATATTATAATGGCTTACTAGAATATCCACATTATACTAGACCAAAGATATTTAATGGCATTGAAGTTCCTGAAGTATTATTGTCTGGGAATCATGAGAAGATAAATCAATGGAGAAAATATGAATCACTTAAAATTACTTATGAAAGAAGACCTGATTTAATTGAGAAATTACATCTTAATAATGATGAAAAAGAAATGTTAAAAGATATAATACAAAAAAATAACAATGAAATAAAAAATAAGTTGTAATGTTCTAATATATATGCTATAATGACACTTGTGGAAAACGGGCGGTCCTCTGCAAATATGCAAGAACGTCTAGGAGGAAGGGAGGTAATGCAATGGACATTATAAAAATGATTGAACAAGAGCAAATCAAAAATGATGTTGCTGACTTTAGAGTTGGAGATACTGTGCAAGTGCACTATAAAGTTAAAGAAGGTAACAGAGAAAGAATCCAAGTCTTTGAAGGTACTGTACTTAAAAGACAAGGAGGAGGATTAGGTGAAACTTTTACTGTAAGAAGAATTTCTTATGGTGTAGGAGTAGAAAGAACCTTCCCTTTACATTCACCAAAAATTGAGAAGCTTGTTGTGGTGAGAAAAGGTAAAGTAAGAAGAGCTAAACTTAACTATCTAAGAGATAGACAAGGTAAATCAGCAAAAATAAAAGAGAAAACAGATTATTAGAATTTTTGGGACTGGCTACAGTCCCAATGTTTGTTTATGAGACAATAATTAAATAGTTAACTAAGGATTGGTGATAATATGAATATTAACTGGTATCCTGGACATATGAAAAAGACTAAAGACTTAATTAGTAGTAATTTAAAAATTGTAGATATAGTTTTAGAGTTACTAGATTCTAGAATTCCGTATAGTAGTAAAAATCCTGATATTGACCAGTTAATTAATGATAAGCCAAGAATAATTATTATGAACAAGTGTGACCTTAGTAATGATGATGCTAATCGTAAATGGATTGAGTACTACAAATCAACAGATCAGACTGTTATATTAGCTAATTCAATTAACAATATTGGTATAAACAGTATTATAACTGAGGCTAATAAAATTGTAGATGCAAAAAAGCAGCTTAGGCAGCAAAGAGGAATTAAAAATACTACGATAAGGGCAATGATTGTGGGCATACCTAATGTAGGAAAATCTACATTAATTAATTCGCTAGCAGGAAGAAAAGGAGCACAAACTGGAAATAGACCAGGAGTAACTAAGGGAAAACAATGGATAAAATTAAAGGGGAATTTGGAGTTGTTAGATACCCCAGGAATATTATGGCCTAAATTTAACGATAGAAATGTTGCACTAAATTTAGCATTTACTGGAGCTATTAAAGACGAAATAATGGATATAGAAACTCTTGCTTTGAAATTAATTGAAAGATTAACTGAAAAGGAAAAAAATCTATTAGAGAATAGATATGATATTACAATAGGAAATAATGATCCAGTTAAAACTATGGAGAAAATTGCTTTAAAGAGAGGTTGTCTTCTTAAAAAAGAGGAAATTGACTATACTAGGGTGAGTCATTTAATATTAGATGAATTTAGAAGAGGCCTAATAGGGAAAATAACGTTAGAATATCCAGAAGATATTAAGAATTACAAGTAGCCTTCCGATATAATTGATGAAAGGTTTTTTTATAATAAATATAAAGTTATAATTTGTACTTTATAATCAAAAATTTTCTGTCAATGAGTATCAAGGAAAATTTTTCAATGATAATAGATTCTTTTAATTAGAAATTTGATACATAATAAAATATTACATTATGATTTAATTTGGAGGAAAATGAAATGCTGGAAATTGAACAGAACCTATGGAATGAAGGATATATGAATATTGCTTGTATTGACGAAGTGGGAAGAGGTTGTTTAGCGGGAGATGTAGTAGCTTGTGCTATTATACTTCCCAGAGGCTTATTAATTGAAGGAGTAAAGGATTCTAAAAAACTTACCCCTAAAAAAAGAGAATATCTTTATGATATTATTATTGAAAAATCTATTGCTATAGGAATAGGTAGTGTAGATCCTAATACGATAGATAAACTTAATATAAAAGAATGTACCTTAATTGCAATGAAAAAGGCTATAGAAGCACTCAAAGATAAAGAAGGCAATCCAGTTAGACCAGATATAGTTTTGATTGATGCAGAAAGAATAGATATAGATATTCCTCAAATAAATATTGTTAAGGGAGATGAAAAATGTCACGGAATTGCTGCTGCATCTATTGTAGCAAAGGTTTATAGGGATAGGAAATGTAAAGAATGGGCCTGCGAATATCCAGAGTATGGGTTCGAAAAACATAAAGGTTATGGTACAAAAGCTCACAGAGAAGCATTAAAGGAATATGGGCCCTGCCCTATACACAGAAAAAGTTTTTTAAGTAAAATAATCAGTGTTTAATTTTAAAATGTTGGTGATTGATTTGAGGATAATAAATAGTTACCTTAATAGCAATTTTATAGTTGAAAATAATAAAAAATTAAATGAAGGATTGATTATTAAAGCTAAAATAATAGAGATTAATGGTGAATGTATTACGATGAGCCTTGGAAATGGAGAAACCATAGAAGCAAAATCTAATATAAATCTTGATAGTTTAAAAAATAAGTTTGTAACTTTTTTTGTAAAAAGCGTTGAAAATAATAAAGTATTGTTGACACCTTTGGATTTAGTTGAAAAGGAAATAGCCGATGACCAACCAAACTCTTTTATAAACAAAGTCCTAGATGCGTATAATCTTCCTAGAAGCCAAGAAAATAAAGAAATTATTAAAAATGCTCTTAATTTTAATATTCCATTATCAAAAGAAAATGTCGTAAGATTAGTAAAGAGTGTTGATAAGATCAATAGTTTTAGAAATATTCAGCATGGGGAAAGAATAATAACGTTTAATTCAGAAGAATCTCCTTTTTCTGAAGATATTTTGAAATTAGTAAAAATAAACCATTATGAGGTTATGCCTAAAAATACTAGTAATTTAAATTTATTGCAGAAAGATTTTAAGGTTTCTGAAGATTTATTAGATTTTACAGTTTTAAATGATGAAATAAATGAAATGGATTTTATAGATATCACAGAGCCTATAACTTTTAAGTTGCAATCTTTATTTCCTTCAAATACAGCATTTGCAAATATTATAACTAAAGTAGTTTTTTTAATGAATTTAGGATACAAAGTATCTATAGACAATATTGAGAAACTGACTGATTTACTTATAAATGAAAAGGGAGTAAGCAAGCCTTTAACAGATTTTATGCAGTTAATAAAATCTTATAATGAAGATTATTATATAGAGGATACAGATAAACCTAATAAAATGCCTTTTGAGATTTTAAAGCTAAAATCAGTGAATGACTTTAATAAGGAAAATATAATAAAATATTTAAATGAAATTAATGAAATGCTGAGGGACATAAGTTTTTCTTTTTTTAAGAAAAAAAGTACTTTTAGAAGGCTTGAAGCTAGATTAAATAAATTATACGAAGATTTAGAAATGCAAGATAAAATAAATTACCATTTTCCATTTATATCTTTACCCATAAGTATAAATGATCAACAAGATAACAGTAATGTAATTATATTTAAAAAGAAAAACAAATTAAATAAAAGTTTCTATGTTTTTTATATATCTTTAAATACTATGAATTTTCAAAAAGTGGATATATTATGTACTATTAGTAAAAATAAAATAAAGCTAGACTTTATAATAAAAGAAGAATTTTTATCATATTTCAAGGGGAAAACTAAAAACTTAGAAAAAGCTTTAGAAGATTTAGGATATGAAATTACATCACTAAGGTTTAACGAACATAAAGAAAGTAATATCTTAAATATATTTGTAGATGATGATGTAGATTTTAATTACAATTTAAATGTTTGGGTGTGATAACATAGTATGAAAAAAGATAAAAAGTTAGCAATAGCTTTAAAGTATGATTCAAATAAGAAAGATGCGCCTTATGTAATTGCTAAAGGAAAAGGAGTAGTAGCAGAAAATATAATAGAGAAGGCTATAGAAGAAAAAATAGCTGTTATTGAAGATAAAGTTCTAGCAGATGTATTGATAAAACTAGAGATTGCTGAAGAAATACCAGAAGAATTTTATGCTCCAGTTGCTGAAATACTTTCCTTTATTTATAATCTTGATAAAGAAAAGGGAGGTTATGATGAATAATTTGCGAAATGTTGGAGTTATTGGAGAAGACATTGCAATAAAATATTTACAAGAAAACGGTTATGAAATTTTAGAAAGAAACTTTAGAGCTAAAACAGGAGAAATTGATATTATTGCTTGCATTAATGATATTATTGTTTTTATAGAAGTAAAGGCAAGGAATAACAATAGGTACGGATATCCTTATGAAGCAGTTAATTATAAGAAACAACAGAAAATTATTAAAGTGGCACAAAATTATATTATTTCTAGGGGACTAAATAATTATCAGTGTAGATTTGATATAATAGAAGTTTTTTTGAACTTGCAATCAAAAGTTAATCATATTGAAAATGCTTTTTGGACATAATTGTAGGGTTAAACTAATCTAACCCTACGAATTTTTTATCTAAGAAGTCATGGATTTTTTCAAAAATTAAACCTACTGCAAACCAAGCTGGTATATAGTCAAATCGTATATAACCTTTTATAGTATATTTTGTTGAACTTTTATAGTCCCATGGACAAGAGCCTATTAATTTATCAAGCAAAAAACCGCTAATAAATTCTATAGTATATATAAGAATTACCCAGACTAGGCCTCTTACAATTATATTTTTCCTCCTCAGTTTATCATGTATTGGTTCTAAAAAAACTGCTGACCCATAGATAAAAAACATCCATATACTTGATTTTCCAACTAAGTTGAAATTACCTGATATAAGGGAGTTTATACCAGTCCAAAAAACTTCCATTAATATTCCAAGTAATCCGTATATAACAAAATGAGTTAACATAATATTATTATGGTCTATATATTTTATTTTATACATTTAGACATATAATGGTATAAAGTAACAAATAAATACTATTTTTGCAACTAAAATGTCAATACATGGATATTTCCCAAGGAATAATACTGTGAGTTATATAAAAACAGTATAAAAAATTACGTGAGTATTTATCATAATTAATTATATATGTTTGAAAAATCAGAGAAAAGATATATAATAGTATATGCATTTAAGCTTAAATTAATCGTGCTACAATTATCAACTGAGGAGGATGAAAATGGATAGAAAACCTATTGTGACTATTGAAATGGAAAATGGGAATAAGATAAAAATAGAATTATATCCTGAGATTGCACCAAACACTGTGAGAAATTTTATTTCACTGATTAATAAAGGCTTTTATGATGGGCTTATTTTTCATAGAGTAATTCCTGGCTTTATGATACAAGGAGGCTGTCCTTATGGAAATGGTACTGGAGGACCAGGTTATTCTATAAAAGGAGAATTTAGTAACAATGGCTTTAAGAACAATCTAAAACATGAAAGAGGAATCATATCTATGGCTAGAACAATGGCACCTAATTCTGCTGGTTCCCAATTTTTTATTATGGTAGGAAGAGCACCTCATTTAGATGGTGAATATGCTGCATTTGGTAAAGTTTTAGATGGTATAGAGGAAGTAGATAGAATTGTAAATGTGAAAAGAGATTATAATGACAAACCTTTGGAAGAACAAAGAATGAAAAAAGTAACTGTTGAGACTTTTGGAGTAAATTATGGTGATGTTGAAATAATTTAAGTAAAAACTGCCTTATTATGGCAGTTTTTTGTTGCTTATAATAAACTATACTTTAAATGAAATTCGATTTGTAATTTTCAGAAAATTTAAAGGAATAATTAAGTTCATATTGAATTATTCATAATTATAGAATAAACTAAAATATGACAATTATTTGATTAGAAATATGATTTAATTTAGTCAAGTAAAAGGGGAAAAATAGTATGTTATCTAAAGTTAAAACCTGTGTTTTACAAGGGTTAGATGGTTATATAGTAGATGTAGAAACAGATATATCACGTGGGTTACCGACTTTTAATATTGTAGGACTTCCTGATGCATCGATAAAGGAATCAAAAGAAAGAGTAAGGACCGCAATAAAAAATAGCGGATATGAATTTCCTTTGAGCAGAATTACTGTAAACCTTGCACCTGCCAATATTAAAAAAGAAGGTTCACAATTGGACTTATCCATAGCGATTGGGATATTAACTGCTATGGAAGTTATTAAATATAAAGCCTTTGATGATACTTGCTTTATAGGTGAATTGTCTTTAGATGGTAATGTAAGTAGCGTAGATGGAGTTCTTCCAATGATAATTTCATTAATGGAGCAGGGATTTAAGAGAGTGATTATACCTTATGATAATAGGCACGAATGTGGTGTGGTTAAAGGAATTGATATTATACCTATAAAGAGTATTAGAGAATTGGTTTCTTTTCTGAATGGTGATATAAAATTAGAAACATATTCTGTACATACTCCTGACTTAAGTAGTGAAGACGATAATTATGATGATTTTGCTGATATTAAAGGTCAATATGCATTAAAGAGAGCAATGGAAATTGCTGCTGCAGGTCATCATAATATACTTATTATTGGGCCTCCAGGTTCAGGCAAAACAATGGCTGCCAGAAGAATACCATCTATATTACCTAATCTTACTTTTGAAGAATCTTTAGAAATAACAAAAATATATAGTATTGCTGGATTGTTAGGAGATAGACCATTAATAAATAAAAGACCTTTTAGATCACCTCATCATACAACTTCAGCTGTATCTTTAATAGGAGGAGGAAGAATACCTAAGCCAGGAGAAATATCATTAGCTCATCATGGTGTTTTATTTTTAGATGAATTACCAGAGTTTTCGAAAAATGTTTTAGAGGTGTTAAGACAACCAATGGAAGATGGAATAGTTACTATTTCTAGGGTAAATGCTACATTAACTTATCCTACTAAATTTATGCTAGTAGCTAGCATGAATCCTTGTCCGTGTGGATACTATGGTGATCCTACACATGAATGCAATTGTAGTCAAAAAAGTATCGAGAATTATTTAGGAAAAATTAGTGGACCTCTTTTAGATAGAATCGATATTCATATAGAAGTTTCTCCTATAAAATATGATGATTTGGACGATAAATCAAAGGTTGAAACTTCTAAAGAAATAAGGGAAAGAGTTAATAAAGCTAGACATATACAATTGGAACGTTATAAAAATGATAATATTTTTTCTAATTCTCAGCTAACTTCAAAACTTATAGATAAATATTGTAAATTAGACACTGAAAGTAGAAAATTAATAAAAGGTGCATTTGATAAACTAGGCCTTAGTGCAAGAGCGTATAGTAAAATATTAAAAGTAGCAAGGACAATTGCAGATTTGGATGGTGAAACTAATATTAAACAACATCATTTAGCAGAAGCAATTCAGTATAGAAGTTTAGACAAAAAATATTGGTAGATAAAAATTTAAAGGTGGATAAATATGAATAATAGGGATACATTAATATGGCTTTCAAGTATTAAAGGTGTTAATAATAAAATAATAGATATATTAGAAAAGAATTTTAGTCAACTATCATATATATGGGATGCAAGTAAAAATGATATTTTATCTATTAGAGAGATAAATGATAAAATAAAACAGGAGATTATTAAGAATAGAAATGACTTGTATTACGAAAACTTATTAAAAAGGATTGAAAGCTATAAAATAAAAGTGATTACATATTATGATAATGATTATCCACTTAATCTTAGAAATATATCTGATAGTCCTAAGGTACTATATATGAAAGGACAATTGATCCCTGAAGATGAGGTTTCAATTGCTATTGTTGGTGCAAGAAAGTCTACTTCATATGGTAAATGGGCAGCGGAAAAAATATCTAGTGAACTTGCAAATTTAGGAATCTGCCTTGTGAGTGGAATGGCAAAGGGAATAGATACTCATGTTCATATTAGTGCCTTAAAGAGTAAGAGTAGAACGATTGCAGTTTTAGGCTGTGGAGTTGATATAATATATCCAAGTTCGAATAGAGAGCTGTATCATAAAATTCAAGACAATGGCTGCATTATTTCTGAATTTCCTTTAGGTACTAAACCTCTACCATACAATTTTCCACAGAGAAATAGAATTATTAGTGGTTTGTCTTTAGGAGTAGTTGTTGTTGAAGCTACCGAAAAGAGTGGTTCTTTAATAACTGCACGACATGCTATAGAACAAGGTAAGGATGTATTTGCTGTGCCAGGCAATATAAATAGTATTTTTAGTAGAGGCACAAACTTATTGATTAAGGATGGGGCAAAATTAGTTACGGGAATTGAAGATATTATTGAAGAAATCCCATATTTAATTGACAAATGTGCAAAATTTTATAAAAATAAAAAAGTAGAGTTGAATTACAATCAGTTTAGTGATGATGAGATTAAAGTATTAGAATGTATTTTAGAAAAGCCTATACATTTTGATTTGATAGCTCATAGAACAGGTATTAGAATTAATGATCTTAATAGTATTCTTACAATACTTGAAATGAAAGGTGCTATTAAGCAAATGTCTGGTAAAGTATATACTATACAATAATCTAAATTATATATATTATTTATATACTTGACATAATAATGGAAATATAATATTTGGAGGTGGAAGTTTTGGCAAAAGATTTAGTTATAGTTGAATCACCTGCAAAAGCTAAAACTATATCGAAATTTTTAGGAAAAAATTATGAAGTTAAAGCTTCTGTTGGACACATTAAAGACTTGCCTAAAAGCAAGCTTGGAATAGATATAGATAATAATTTTGAGCCTGAATATATTACTATTAGAGGAAAGGGACCTATTATAAAAGAGTTAAAAAATGAAGCTAAAAAAGCTGGAAAAGTATTCTTAGCTACAGACCCAGATAGAGAAGGAGAAGCCATATCTTGGCATTTAGCTAATATATTAGAGCTAGATGAAAATCAAAAAAACAGAATAGAATTTCATGAAATTACAAAAAATGCTATTCTAAATGCAATCAAGAATCCAAGAACAATTAATAAAGCACTAGTGGATGCTCAACAAGCAAGAAGAGTTTTAGATAGATTAGTAGGATATAAAATAAGCCCTTTACTATGGAAAAAGGTAAAAAAGGGGCTTAGTGCAGGGAGAGTGCAGTCGGTTGCCACTAAGTTAATATGTGATCGCGAGAAAGAGATAGAGAAGTTTGTTCCTAAAGAATATTGGTCTTTAGATGCGATTTTAACTAAAAATAAGACAAAAATAATAGCATCTTTTTATGGTGAAAATAATAATGGAAAGGACTTAAAAATAGAACTTAATACAAAAGAACAAGTAGATGAGATAATTTCTAAAATAAAAAATGAGAAATTCATTGTCCAAGATATAAAGAAAGGAAAGAAAAGCAGAAATCCTAATCCACCTTTTACAACAAGTAGTTTACAACAAGAAGCTTCTAAACGAATTGGTTTTTCTACAAAAAAAACCATGATGATAGCTCAACAATTATACGAAGGAGTTGATATAAAGGGAGAGGGAACAGTAGGGCTTATTTCTTATATAAGAACAGATTCTACAAGAATCTCTGATGAAGCATTAAAAAGTGTTAAAAATTATATTATAAATGAATTTGGAGAAAAATATTTAGGAACAGCAAATAAGAGCAATACTAATAAGAAAAAGGATATTCAAGATGCTCATGAAGCTATTAGGCCAACATCTGTTATGCGAACACCAAGTATGGTAAAGGATTCATTAAAAAAAGATCAATATAAACTTTATCAGCTTATATGGGAACGTTATGTGGCTAGCCAAATGGGACCTGCTATATATGAAACTCATTCAATTAAAATAAAAGCTGGTAATTACATTTTTAAGGTAGCAGGTTCTAAAATAATATTTGAAGGTTTTTTAAAGGTATATAACTCTATTGATGATGAAAAGGATATTTTATTACCAGAATTAGAAGTAGGTGAAGTACTTAATTTAAAAGAAATAGATCCTCAACAACATTTTACTCAACCTCCACCAAGGTATACAGAAGCTTCATTAGTTAAAACATTAGAAGAGTTAGGAATTGGAAGACCTAGTACTTATGCACCTACTATAAGCACAATATTAAGCAGAGGATATGTTGTATTAGATAAGAAAGTATTTAAACCAACTGAATTAGGAATAGTAGTTACAGATTTATTAAAGGAATATTTTAAAGGCATAGTTAGTGAAGAGTTTACTGCTGAAATGGAAAAGCAATTAGACAAGATAGAAGAGGAGAATGCAGATTGGAGAAAAGTAATTGAATATTTTTATAAGGATTTTTCCAAAGAGCTAGAGGTTGCTGAAAGAGAAATAAGTAAAATTGAAATACAGGATGAAGTAACAGATATAGTATGTGATAAGTGTGGTAGAAATATGGTCATAAAAACAGGGAGGTATGGTAAATTTTTAGCTTGCCCAGGATATCCAGAATGTAAGAATACTAAACCTATTGTGCAAGAAATTGGAGTTAAATGTCCAGAATGTGGTAGTGAACTGGTTGAAAGAACTTCTAAAAAAGGAAGAAAATTTTATGGCTGCATTAAGTACCCAGAGTGTAGCTTTGTTTCATGGGATAAACCTCTTAATGAAAAATGTCCTAAGTGCAATAATATTTTAGTTGAAAAGAAATTAAAAAATGGGGTTGAAAAAAAATGTATTAATTCTAAATGCGAATTTAATGAAAGTTAAAAATGAAGTAATAGGTTATACTATTTATAATTAAAATAATAATTTAAGTATATTGCAGTTTTTTGAAAAGTATGATAGTATTCTTATTGCTTGCTTTTTAGAAACTTTGAAAAATATTAATTTTTATAGTATATAATATTATAATTTAAGGAGGATTTATATGGGAGAAAGCTTATTATTTAAGACGAGAAGGCTTAATAGAATTTTACAAAATACAGGCTCTCAACCAGTTTCTTTTACTGAAATAAGCAAAGTTTTATCAGATATACTAGATGCAAATGTATATATTGCAAGTAGAAAAGGAAGAGTTTTAGGATTTGCGTTACATGAAGGCTTTGAATGTGGAATATTACACAGCGAAGTAGTTGAAGAGAGGCGTTTTCCTAAAGAGTATAATGACGAACTCCTGAAGATAACAGAAACTAAAGAAAATGTTAAAGAAGTATCAGAATGTGTATTTGATCAAGTTTCAAAATGTGACTATAAAGACAAAATTACCACTGTTATTCCTCTAGTAAGTGGAGGGACAAGATTAGGAACATTGGTGTTAGCGAGATTTGGAAGAGAGTTTTCAGAAGACGATTTAGTTCTATCAGAGTATAGTGCTACTATAGTGGGGATGGAAATACTTAGAGCCAAAACTGAAGAGATAGAAGAAGAAGCAAGAAAAAGGGCAGTTGTTCAAATGGCTATTGGCACACTTTCGTATTCAGAACTAGAGGCTATTGAGCATATTTTTGGCGAATTGGAAGGTACTGAAGGTCTACTAGTGGCTAGTAAAATTGCTGATCGTGTAGGGATTACTAGATCGGTTATTGTAAATGCCTTAAGGAAATTTGAAAGTGCTGGGGTAATTGAGTCTAGGTCCTTAGGTATGAAAGGCACCTATATTAAAGTATTAAATGAAAAGTTATTAGATGAACTTAATAAATTGAAAGAAAGTTGATAGTTTTCTATCGGCTTTTTTTTATGTATTGTTTAAGATAGTTGTGTTTTTAGTTTTATTGGGCCCTTGGTACTAAATCAAAAAAAAGAGTCAATTGTTTGCAAACAAAAGAAGGAAAATCAAAATTAAAATAGAATAATAGCATAATATTAACGCAAATGTCTAAAAACATAAAAATTTATCTAAAATATTACTATTTAGTTAATATGTATCTACATCTATAAAGTAAAAAAGCTTTAATAATTATTGAAGGGTGATGAATATGTTAAATAGAATGTTTGGCACAGTAGATTTTCTTAAGTTAGCATTAGATGGTTCATCATTAAAGCATGAAGTTATATCAAACAATATAGCTAATGTTAATACTCCAGGATACAAACGAAAGGTAGTAGATTTTGAAAATGTCTTAAAAAGTAAATTAATAGAAAGCGGAGTTAAACTTTATACGACTAATAATAAGCATATTGGAGGAGATAAGGAAAACAATCCAGATTTCAGTATTAAGGAAAATAAAAATTATTTAGTTAGAAGAGACGGCAATAGCGTAAATATTGACGTTGAAGTAGCAGAAAGAGCAAAAAATGAAATATATTATAATGCTGTTATCACACAATTGTCAAGACAATTTGAAGCTATAAATTCAGTTATTAACAATGAAGGAGGTAGATAACCTTGAAGATTTTTAGTTCTATAGATATAAGCTCAACAGGCATGACTGCAGAAAGGACTAGGATGGAGATAATTTCAAAAAACATTGCCAATGCCAATGTAACAAGAACTAGCAGTGGAACTCCTTATAGAAGACAAATGGTCGTTTTTAAGGAAAATAAAAATGATTCTTTTTCAACCTATTTATCAAGATCTCTGTCTGAGCTTCAAAATTCTAAAGGTGTAAAGGTTAGTGAGATAGTAGAAGATAAGACCCCATTCAAGCAAGTATATGACCCTGGACATCCTGATGCAGATGAGAATGGGTATGTACAAATGCCAAATGTTGATATAACTACTGAAATGGTGGACATGATTTCTGCAACAAGGGCATATGAAGCCAATATGAGTGCAATAAACTCAGCCAAGAATATGGCAATGAAAGCATTAGAAATAGGACGTTAATGGAGGAAGATTATGAAAATTGAAAATGTAAATAATTTATTTATTAAAAATTCAAATTATAATTCTGCTGCAAATACAGAAAAAAATGTTAATTTTGATGATTTTTTAAAAAATGCTTTAGATGAAGTGAACAAGTTGCAAAAGGATTCTGAAAATTATACTAAGCTATTAGCGTTAGGAGAAGTTGAAAATATTCATGATGTGACTATAGCTGCAGAAAAAGCTAATATTGCGCTTCAAATGACTCTTACCATTAGAAATAAAGTAGTAGACGCTTACAAAGAGATAATGAGGATGCAAATATAATTGGTATGCTGTAGGAAATGAGGTGATATAGTGGGAGAGTCCATACAGCAAATGATGAGACAATTAAAGGACTTGTGGAATAATTTTGAAAAAAAGAAAAAAATCAAGCTTATAGTTGGCAGTCTTGCTCTATTAGTAGGTGTTACAGCTCTAATACTTTTTTTTACTAGACCTAAATATGAAGTCCTTTTTAATCAATTGAGCTTAAAGGAAGCAAGTGCAGTAACTGCAAAACTTGATGAATTGGACATTCCTTGGAAAGATGAAAACAATGGTACTAAAATATTAGTACCACAAAATATGTTAAGTAAGGCAAAGATGGAGTTAGCATCAGAAGATATACCTAAAGGAAGATATAGTAGAGAAGATGCTTTAAATGACTCGAGCTGGACAATGACAGAATATGATAAAAGACAAAGAGCAAATTACGGACTTGAAAATGACTTAGCTGCAGATATTGAAAAAATTAAAGGAGTTAGTGAAGCATCTGTTTTTTTAAATATTCCTGAGAAAACTAGTTATGTATTAAATGATGATAAAGAACCTACTGCTTCAGTATTTGTTACTCTTTCTAAGGGAAGTACATTGACTTCAAGTCAAGTAAGAGGAATTCAGGATCATATAGCAAGGGCTGTAGGAATGAGTGCTGAAAATGTATCTGTTATTGATGATAATGGTAATGTTTTAACTATTCCGGAAGAAGAACAAGAAAGCTTTAATTTGACTGAACAATTAAATCTTCAGCAAGCTTTACAAGAGAGAATTAATAAAAGTATAAAAGATTTTCTCGAAAATGTTTTTGGATATGGAAATGTAGTAGTAAGATCAGGTGTAAAGCTAAATTTTGACTCTGAAACTACAAGTATTCAAGAATTCAACCCTCCTGTTGATGGTATGGAGGAAGGATTAGTAAGAAGTATGGAAAAGATTGAAGAACAGATGTTAAATATGGCTGATGGTGGAGTCCCTGGCGTAGAGTCTAATGTGGAAGACATCACAGATTATGTGCAACAAGATGGTGGAAACTCAAAGTATAATAAGGCTAGTGAGATTATTAATTATGAGTTGAATGAAATAAATAAGCAAATAAGAAAAGCACCTGGCCAAGTTGAATCTATAACTGTGGCAATAATCTTAAACAAAAATGCTTTACCAGACGGTGAGCTTAATGATGAGCTAAAAAAAGAAATTTCTGGTTTAATTTATGCTGCTACAGGGCTGGATACTAAACAAGTAGAAGTTAGTGCTATGCAATTTAATAATGATTTCTTAGCTCAAGAAGGATTATCTACAGAAACACAGGATAAAACTCGTTCATGGCTTTGGTACTTACTTTTAGTTATTCCAGTTATAGGCGGTATAGCTTTTGCTGTAGTATATAGAAGAAAACAACAGAAAGTTGATATAAATGAAATGATTGAGCAAAAAGCAAATGAGATGGCTATTGTTGAGGATATTGATTTTGATACAGAAAAGTCAAAAGTAAAAGAACAGATTATCAGATTTGTTGATAAAAAGCCTGATGCAGTAGCACAACTTTTAAGAACTTGGTTGAACGAGGATTAGGGGTGAAATTATGTCTAGGAAGCAATCTATGAAAGGGAAAGAAAAAGCAGCAATTTTATTGATAGCATTAGGGCCGCAGAAATCAGCTGAAATATTTAAGCACTTGACTGATGAAGAGATTGAAGAATTAACCCTTGAAATAGCAAATATGAGAGTGGTTTCACCTGAAGAAAAAGATAGTGTATTAGATAGCTTTTATCAGTTATGTTTAGCTCAAGAATACATATCTGAAGGGGGAATCAACTACGCAAAAGATGTGTTAGAGAGAGCATTAGGCTCACAAAAAGCAGTTGATATAATTAATAAACTAACAGCTTCGCTTCAAGTTAGACCTTTTGAGTTTGTAAGGAAAGCAGACCCTAACCAAATATTAAACTATATTCAAAACGAACATCCTCAAACTATTGCTTTAATATTGGCATATTTAAAGCCTAATCAGGCTGCACAAATATTATCAAAATTACCAGCAGATAAACAAGCGGATGTAGCTAGGAGGATTGCATTAATGGACAGAACATCTCCTGAAGTCATAAAAGAAATTGAACGAGTAATCGAAAGCAAGTTTTCTACACTGGTATCTCAAGACTATACTACTGCTGGAGGCATATCAACAATTGTTTCTATATTAAATGCAGTTGATAGAGGTACAGAAAAGTTCATAATGGAAGAACTTGATGTTAAAGATGCTGAACTATCTGAAGAAATTAGGAAGAGGATGTTTGTATTCGAGGATATAGTAACATTAGATAGCAGATCTATTCAGAGATTTGTTCGTGAAATTGATAATAGTGTATGGGCTGTTGCTCTTAAAGGTGCAAGCGAAGAAGTTAGAGATGTTATCTTCAACAATATGTCTAAACGTTTAGTTGAGATGATAAAAGAAGATATAGAATTTATGGGACCTGTTCGAATTAAAGATATTGAAGAAGCTCAACAAAAAATTGTTAATACTATAAGAAGATTAGAAGAAGAGGGTGAAATAGTGACACCAAGGGGAGGAGATGAGGTAATTGTCTAATGTTATCAAATCTTCTCTTGTCAGAATAGTTGATACGCCTGTTTATTTAAGTAAGGAACAAGATGAATCTAAAGAGCTACAAATAGACTTATCTAAAAAAATAGCAGAAGCAGAGGCAGCTGCAAGTGAGATTATTGAAAGAGCTAAGTTGGAGGCTGAGAGCATTATTGCAAAAGCCCAAATGGATGCAAAAAAAATACTTGAAGATGCTCATATAAATGCTGGTAATACATATGAAACTGCTAAAAAAGATGGATATTCTGAAGGATATAAAAAGGGATATTCTGAAGGAAAAAAAATATCTGATGAATTAATTAAAGAAGCAAATGAAATAAAGAAAAGTTATTTAAAAGAAAGGGAAGTAGTACTTTCGAATATCGAAAAAGATGTAATCAATATGGTTATACATTTATGTGAAAAGATAATAAATAAGAAGCTTATAGAAGATGAGGAAGCTATAATTTCACTAATTGTAAAAGGGATAAACAGTTTAAATGTGAAAGAAAATATAATAATTAAAGTTTCAAAAGAAGATTATAACATTGTTGAAATGTCAAAACAGAGAATTTTAGCTATGGCTAACTTAATTGAAGACATTCAGGTATGTGTAGATTCTACATTAACAAAAGGAGGTTGCATAATAGAAGCTTCTCAGGGAAATGTAGATGCAAGTATTGACGTACAAATCGAAGAAATGAAAAAGCTTTTAACAACTATACTTAATAGCGAGTGATGATCTATGCTTAAAGTTAACATTCAAAAATACATGGATGCCATAGATAATACAGATTTTATTAAATATAATGGTGAAATAACAAAAGTGACAGGATTGACTATTGAATCTAAGGGACCACAAGCGAATATTGGAGAATTATGCTACATAAAACCATTTAATGCGAAAAATCCTATTTTAGCGGAAGTAGTTGGATTTAAGGAAGATAAGATTTTGCTTATGCCTTTTGGAGATATGGAGGGTATTGGGCCAGGCAGTAAGGTAATTGCTAGTGGGCATACCTTAGAAGTAAGTGTTAGTGAAGAATTAGTAGGACGTATATTAGACGGATTAGGAAATCCTATTGATGGTAAAGGACCAATAATCACAATGAAGCAGTATCCTGTCTCTAACATGCCCCCTAATCCACTTCAGAGGACTAAAATAAGTGAAGTACTGCCTTTAGGGGTAAAATGTATTGATGGTTTATTGACATGTGGTATTGGTCAAAGAATAGGAATATTTGCTGGAAGTGGAGTAGGAAAAAGTACCTTAATGGGTATGATTGCAAGAAATGCAAAATCAGATATTAATATTATAGGGTTGATAGGAGAAAGAGGTAGAGAGGTTAGAGAATTCATTGAAAATGATTTAGGAGAAGAAGGACTTAAAAATTCAGTAGTAGTAGTAGCTACATCTGACCAGCCAGCTTTAGTTAGAATGAAGGGAGCTTTACTTACAACGGCAATAGCTGAGTATTTTCGTGATAAAGGGAAAAATGTTATGTTAATGATGGATTCTTTAACAAGGTTTGCTATGGCTCAAAGAGAAATAGGACTAGCTATTGGTGAACCACCTGTTACTCGTGGATTTACACCTTCAGTATTTTCTGTCCTACCTAAATTATTAGAGAGAGCAGGAACTTCAGATGTAGGAAGTATTACAGGTTTATATACAGTTCTAGTAGATGGAGATGACTTGAATGAGCCGATTACTGATACTGTTAGAGGAATATTAGATGGACACATTGTTTTAACCAGAAAATTGGCAAATCAGAACCATTATCCTGCTATAGATGTGTTGCAAAGTGTAAGTAGGGTAATGCCTAATATTTGTACAAGAGAGCATATAAATATTTCAAATGAAATTAAAGATATTTTAGCAACTTATAGAGAATCTGAAGATTTGATTAATATTGGTGCTTATAAATATGGGACAAATCCTAAGATAGATAGAGCAATAAAATTAATAGATAAAATTAATTCCTTCTTAAAGCAAGATAAGAATTCTAATTATACATTTGAAGAAGTAATTGAAATTCTAAAGTCAATTGTAAATGATTCTAATACTAATGATAACTAGGGAGCTGATACAATGGAGAAATTTAAATTTAGACTAGACAAGGTATTAGAATACAGAGAAAAAATTGAAGACCTTAGTAAAGCGGAATACGGAAAGGCAAAAAAAAACCTTGATGATGAGATAAATTTACTTAATGAAATCTTGTCTCATATAGACAGCATAAACTGTGAGAGAGATAAAATAGCAGCTAGTACTACGATTAAAGACTTAAGAAATTATAATTTGTATTTAGGAAAAGTAAAAGAAAGACTTAATTATCAGAAAAATGCAGTTGAAAGAGCTCAAATAAAAGCTGATATAGCTAGAAACAAGCTTATTACTTCATCTATAGAGAAAAAAACATTGGAAAGTTTAAAGGATAGGGATTTTAATAACTACTTATATAGGATGCAAAAAGAAGAAGAAAAAATTATTGACCAAGTTGTTAGTTACAAAAGTAGTATGAGATGATAATGGGGGACAAAAATGTCTAGTGAGAAAAAGAGCAAAGAATTGTTGAAAATTATATTAATATTTGCTTCAGTTTTTATTTTAATACCTACTATCGTTTTTGGTATCTTATATTTTTCTAATAAAAATATAAGAAATAATACAAATGAGTTTCTTAGAGATTTTCCAGGTATAGTTGGTGAGCATTTTAGCAAATATCCAACAGAAAGCGAAAAAGCGGAAATGGAAACTTTTCTTGCGAACTATTATCTTTCTATAGAAGAAGAAAGTTCAGCCGATAAACTCTATATTATTAAAAAATCTGATGAAGAACTTTATAATAATGTCATTAAAAAGATGAACCAAAAGTCTTCAAGTAAAACTAAAGATATTATTCTGTTAATAAGAAATATTGAGCTTAGAAAGGATTTACTCCATACATTATATGATGAAATAAAACAAGAACAAGAGACAGCTTTATCAGAGGAAACAAAAAGATTGGAGAGCTTAGAGCTAGATTTAGCTATAAAAGAAGTTGAAACAATGGCTGAAAATAACACTAAAGAAGAGTTGGGAAAAATATTTACAAATATGAAAGCGGATACTGCTGTTAATATTCTTTACTATTTGCAGCCTGAGGCAAAAGATAAAATTATTTCGAGTATGGAAACTCAAAAACAAAAAGAAATCAGATCTCTTTTATTGAAAAAAGAAAAAAATGAAGAGGCGCTGTTGAGAAAATCTATGGTATATGAGGTAATGGATACTGAAAAGGCATTTTCTGAAATAAGTAATTCTGATACTTATAATACCGAAGATTTGGCAAAAGTTTTTATAAATCTTAGTATACAAAAAGCCGCAGATATTTTATTGAATTCTGATGACGATTTCATAAACGAATTAATTAGCGAAATGGAGAAAATAGAAAGAATTACAGATATTGATGAATTAAAAACTGTAAAAATTATGGAGACCATTAGTTTTAAAAGAGAATATAATAAGAAAATTGCAGAGCTTGTGAAAGCTTATGAAAGAATGGAGCCTGCTGATATAGCGGAAATTGTAGAAAAGATGATAGTAAATAATAGCACTATAACAGCATTTGAGATTGATGAAAATCCAGTTTACACTATATCAGATTCTTCAATAATCATAGATGTACTAAAGAATATGAAAAAGCAAAAAGTTTCACAAATTTTAGGCATTATGGAGCCAGATAAGGCTGCAGTCATTACTAGAAAACTTGCAACTAACTAGTAGAATTTAGATTTTGAAAGGAGGTGAAAATATGATAAAAAATGATTTCATAAGCTTAATTTCTAACGATGTTATTAGTCAAAAGCCTAATAATCAAATCAAAAAAAGTGAAGCTAGAACTGGTGACTCATTTCAACAAATTTTGAATGTTAAGAGGGAAATGACTACTAATTCAAATTATAGTAAAAAGAATTTTGTTAAAGAAGGTCCAGTAAGGAATCAAGATAATAACAAAAATATAATGCAAAATATGAAAAATGTAAAACAAGAAACTGAAAAATACAATAGATGTTCTGAAGGAAATTATACTAATAGTGAAAAACCTGAAAAATATGTAGCAGATGATAAAAAAGAAAATAATTTAGATATCATTGAGGAAAAAAAATGCGAAGATGAATCAAATAATATATATAGCTTATTTGCAGCCGTAGTTAATCCAATAGAATTAAGTAGTACTATAGATTTAGGTGATTTAACTAGTAAAATATCAAAAGATGAAGAAGTCAATGTATTGTCTTTAAATTCAGTTGATAGCTTTAGTATGTCTAACGATATAAATATCATTACATCTTATGAAAACTCTATGAAGCAGATGATTAATTTAGAATTAGTTGAAGAGATAGATGAAAATTTGGTTTATGAGCTAAATAATACCTCTATTTTAGACGATAGTCTTGGGATTGATTATTCTAATGAAAACAAACAAGAAGTATTGACTTTTATGGGAGATAATATAGGAGAAAAAGTTAATGAATCACAAGGATTTACTGTCAACAGCTTTACGCACAATGTTAGCGAGTATAAGACAGAGGTAGAGGAAGAAAAAGGTATAGATAGCTTAACTGACACAAACTTTGAGTTAAAAGATACACTTTCACAAAAAACTAGTACTGATGAACCTTCTGAAAAAGAAGAAGCAGGTTTAATAGAGGAAATTAGATTACAAGAAAAAACTGAATTTAGAGAACAAACTGCTTTTTCACAGTTAGATCACAACAATCTTAATTTTAATGGAAAAGATATTGAAGTCATAGGGACTAGCTCAAATGAAAAAACAATTATTAGTAAAGAAAATGTATTTGATCAGATAGTGGAAGCAGTAAAAGTAGAAAAGAACAATACAGATGAAATAAGAATAAAACTAAAACCTGATTTTTTAGGGGAAATATTCATTAAATTATCAACTGAAAAAGGCGTAATTACAGCTAAAGCATATGTAGAAAATTCTGGTATTAAGCAGCTTATTGAATCTAACCTTGATATTTTAAAAGATAACATAAGAGAACTTGGACTTAATCTTGAAGGACTAGATGTGTCAGTAGGCAAAGATTCTAGTTTTGAAAGAAATAGTTCTCAATCTTGGAAGCAGGAACAGAGAATAAAAGTTAAAAAAATGACTGTTGGAGATATTCCAGCAAATATAAATTATGATGAAAGAATGATTGAGATAGCTGGAGGATTATATTCTGAAAAAGGAAGTATAGATTTAATTGTATAGGAGGTGGAAGGATGAGTGTAAGTAGTGTGAATAATGACAATCTTATTTGGTATAATTTTAATAATCAAGTACAAGAGGAAAATACAACTACTAATACAACAACAACTAATGATATACTTGGGAAAGATGCTTTTCTAAAGTTACTAATAACTCAATTAAGGAATCAAGATCCATTGAATCCCATGGAAGATAAAGAATTTATAGCACAAATGGCTCAATTTAGTACATTGGAGCAAATGCAACAGCTAAATAAAAATATTACTTCATATAATGAACAGACATTAGATATTTTAGATAAGTTAAATGAGAATCAGGTTATGGGAAGTGTACAAATTATTAAAGAATTGATTAACATTAGAAAAGCTTTAGAAGCATATACAGGAGAGCCAAGTGCCACCCTAGAGTAAATATTAGGAGATGGGAGTAATGAATAAAATTGATATGCAAAATGTTAGTTGTAGAATACTCCAAAATAATTACTTAAAAAAAGATAGTCACGTACGCCAATTAGATATTAAGCAAAGCTTTGAAAATATTCTTCAAAAAGAGGTAATCAAACAAAATATTAAGTTTTCTAAACATGCAGTAGAAAGAATGCAAATAAGAGATATAAGCTTAAGCAATTTAGAAATTTCAAAAATAGAGGATGCTATTACTAAAGCTTCTGCAAAAGGAGTTAAAGAAGCTTTAATATTAATGGATGATAAGGCTTTTATTGCAAATATCAAAAATAAAACTATAATTACAACTGTAGGCAAAGAACAACTTAAAAACAATATATTTACTAATATAGATGGGGCTATAATAATATAACTGGACCTTTTTAAGGAAGTTATTTATGTCTGACTGATAGAGGACATATAGTAGCCTAGAAGGAGGTAGATTTATTATGATGAGATCAATGTATTCAGCAGTTTCAGGACTCAGAGTTCATCAAACAAAGATGGATGTTATAGGTAATAATATTGCGAATGTAAATACAATTGGTTTTAAAAGATCACAAGTTACTTTTCAAGAAGTATTTAGTCAGGTTGTCAGGGGAGCTTCAGCACCTCAGGATGGGAAAGGTGGTACCAACCCTCAACAAATAGGACTTGGAGTAAATTTAGGTTCTATTAGTACTATACATACTAAAGGCGCAACTCAAAGAACGGATAATGCTACAGACCTAATGATAGATGGAGAAGGATTTTTTGTAGTATCTGATGATGCTAATTTTGAAAATAGATACTATACAAGAGCTGGAAATTTTACTTTGGATAGAGATGGAAACCTAGTTACTGCAGATGGCTATAAAGTATTAGGGTACAAATATGTGGATGGAAAATGGACAAGCGAGATAGGAGCTATAACTATTAACAAAACTGAAACAGTTCCACCTACGACAACTAAGAACATTGAAGTGAGAGGAAATTTAGATTCAAGAATGGAAGTTAAATATATGGAAGGAACTGATGGATACTACATTGATCCTAATAATATTCATGTAACTGATACGATAATAAAAGATAGTCTAGGGAATTCATATAAAGTTGAGTTTGCTTTTGTTAAAAAGTTTACAGCTAAAGATAATGATGGTAATGATGTAAATTTTACCCTTAAGTATGATGATGGAAAGTTTAAATTAGATGGTATAGACCTTACTACTCCATTATCTGCTATATCCACTGTCCCAAACGAATGGCAGTATGTTATAACTAGTATTCAGTCTTTAGATGGAAAAACTGTAGAATTTATTCCAACTGGAGCTCCTGATGCTAAGACGCCTATAAATATAGTTTTTGATGTTAATGGTAAAATAAACTCCGGAACGTCTCTTACAATTGAAATAACTAGTAAAGGCGTTGGATTTGGAGAATATGAAGATAAAACTAATAATGAATATAGCGGCAAAATTCAATTAGATTTACAAAATCTTACTCAATATGCTAAAGATACTGATGCAAAGGCTTATGCATTAGATGGTAATACAGCAGGTAGCTTAGATGGATTTTCAATAGATGCAACAGGTACAGTAATTGGAAGCTTTACTAACGGTGAGAGAAAGGCTTTAGGTCAAATAATATTAGCTAAGTTTGATAACCCTGCTGGACTACAAAAAATTGGTAACAACTTTTTCATAGATACAAGGAACTCAGGAGAGCCACAAGTAGGTAAGCCTGGTAGTAATGGTTTAGGTGCAATAGCTCCAGGTTCACTTGAAATGTCAAATGTAGATTTATCACAAGAATTTACTGAAATGATTACTACACAGAGAGGATTTCAAGCAAATTCGAGGATTATTACTACATCAGATGAGATGCTACAAGAATTAGTAAATATGAAGAGGTAATAAAATAAATGCTTTTAATTAGGCAGCTTTGCTGCCTAATTAAAAGAAAGAAGGATGATAATATGATTAGAGTTAGGAGATTAAATAATACAGAAATTATGTTAAACTGTGAACTCATCGAATTTATCGAAGAAACTCCTGATACAGTAGTTACATTGACAACAGGAAAAAAGTTTGTAGTAAAGGAATCTATGGAAGAAATTTCTCAAAAGATAATTGCTTATAAGAGAGAAATTTACAGTCTTAAAATTAAGGAGTAAAAAGAGGTGTAGCTAATGGACATAGCAACAATTATCGGCTTAATAGCTGGTGCAGTTTTTATAGTCTGGGGAATAATGATTTCAGGTAACATAGTAAACTTTTACGATCCACCTTCAATTGTTATAGTATTAGGCGGAACAATTGCTTCAACTCTAACAGCCTATCCATTAAAGAAAGTATTAGGAGCAATAAAAGCAGTTAAAAAGGCTTTTTTTGAAAAGAAAATAGATCCTATTGGAATGATTAATCAGTTAATTGAGCTTTCAAATCTTGCAAGAAGAGAGGGGTTGTTAGCACTAGAAGAAGTTGGAGAGAAGACAGAAGACGAATTTTTAAAAAAGGGTATTATGTTAATAGTAGATGGTACTGACCCTGAACTAGTAAGAAATATACTTGAAACAGAGCTTAATTTCTTAGAAGAAAGGCATAAAGAAGGCCAAAGTGTTTTTGAAACTATGGGTAGCTTTGCTCCAGCTTTTGGTATGATTGGAACACTTATAGGACTTATTAATATGCTTAAAGACCTTGATGATGTATCTGGCGTTGGTCCTAATATGTCTGTAGCACTAGTAACAACTTTTTATGGTTCTGTTTTAGCAAATGCACTTTTCATTCCTTTGGCTAATAAATTAAAAGGGAAAAGTAGCGAAGAAGTCTTAGTTAAAGAGTTAGTAGTTGAAGGACTGCTTTCAATACAAGCAGGCGAAAATCCGAGAATAATAGAAGAAAAATTAAAAACTTTCTTATCACCTGAAATGAGAAGAAAATACAAGAATAGTCCAGAAAGAGAAGAAGCTATATAGAAATTCCATATACTGATAAAAAGGAGTAAAGAATATGAGTACTAAAAATATCTTTCTTTTAGCTATTATTTCTTTCATTATGATAATGGTAATAATAGGTTCTGTGTTTTTGCTAATATCTTATAAAAATAATATGCCTCAAAATACGGCAAAAGAGTTATATTATTTTAATGTAGATGAAATGTATTGTAATATAATGGACAGCAAAAAAATAGTTAAATTAAAAGTTGTTATTGAGCTAACAGATGAAAAATTAGCTGAGGAGTTTAATAATAAGAGTTTCTTAATTAAGCATGAAATTAATACTATAATGCTCAATAAAACACAAAAAGATTTAGAAGGAAAAGAAGGATTAATGGCACTTCAAAGTGAGATAACTAATAAATTGTCTGAGGTTTTCAATTCTAAGGATATTTCTAAAGTTTACTTTGAAGAATTTATTATACAGTAGGGAGGTAACAGTGTTGTCTGAAGTTTTATCACAAAATGAAATAGATGCCCTACTTAATGCTTTAAGTTCTGGGGAAGTTGATGTCAAAGAAATTAACAGCGATAGCTCTGAGAAAAAGATTAAAAAGTATGATTTTAGAAATCCCCAAAAAATAGCCAAGGATCAATTAAGAACATTAGAGATTATACATGAGAACTTTGGTAGACTTTTGCAAACTTTTTTATCTGGATATTTGAGGGCACCTGTTAAAGTTGCAGTCTTAGCAGTAGACCAATATGCCTATAGCGAATTTACTAATGCAATTTCAAATCCAGCTTTTCTTTCTATAGTTAATTTTTCACCATTAAATGGGCAAATAATTATGGATATTTCGTCTAATATTGCATTTGTAATAATTGACCGCTTACTAGGTGGAGATGGAGAAAAATTAATAGATGTTAGAAGCTTTACTGAAATTGAGCTGACTTTGTTAAAAAACACTATGAAAAAAATAATAAATCTCTTGACTCAAGCTTGGGATAATGTGATTATTTTATCACCGACTTTAGAAAAAATTGAAACGAATTCTCAATTTGCTCAAATTATTTCTCCAAATGAAACAATAGCGTTAATTACTATGAATTTATCTATAGGAAGTATTGAAGGATTATTTAATATATGTATTCCGCATATAGTAATTGAACCAATTTTAGAGAAATTAAGCACTAAATTATGGTTTTCAACAACCAAAAAAGAAGCAACTAATATTGATAAAGATCTTTTGCGAGAAAGAATTAAAAATTCATATGTTAGCTTGAATGCTATTCTTAGTTCAACTAAAATCACAATAGGAGACTTAATAAGTCTTCAAAAAGGCGATGTAATTAAATTAGACAATATGGTTGATGATGAGGTTCTTATAAATGTAGGTACAAGATTAAAATTTTATGGTAGACCTGGCATCAGCAAAAACAAAGTAGCAATTCAAATAACTAGAGTACACAAGGAAGGTGATGCAACAGATGACTGATAATATGTTAAGTCAAGAAGAAATTGATATGTTGTTAAAGGGAAATTTTGGCAATACAGAAAATACAGAGAATGAAGAATTAATAAGTGATGTTGAAAAAGATGCATTAGGTGAAATAGGTAATATAAGTATGGGTACTGCAGCAACTACGTTGTTTACACTTTTGGGACAAAAAGTTACTATTACTACTCCTAAGGTTTCTGTAACTACTATAAAAGAGATTTCTGTACAATATCCAATACCTTTTGTAGCTGTTAATGTAAAATACAAGCAAGGATTGCAGGGGACAAACCTATTAATATTAAAGAGTGATGACGTAAAGATAATTACTGACTTAATGATGGGTGGAGATGGTAGGAATGTTAATAGGGACATTAATGAAATGGATATTAGTGCCATTAGTGAAGCCATGAACCAAATGGTAGGGTCAGCTTGTACATCTTTGTCAGAATTATTTTCAAGTTTTATAGATATTGAACCTCCAATAGCATTTCAAATGAGTTTAGAAGAAGGAAAATTTGACTTAGATACTTTTAAATACGATGAGCCCATTGTTAAGATTTCGTTTAAAATGGTAGTTGGTGATTTAATTGATAGTGAAATAATGCAGTTAATACCACTTAATTTTGCTCAAGAGATGGTTAATCAATTATTAGGGAAAAGTGGAGCAATGGATACAAATAATAATGGTAAAGGAAGTGCAAATACTATAGGAAATACAAGACACCAAGAATCTATAATTGAAAACAATAAAATATCTCAACAAGCTAAAAACTACAATAGCTTAGAAAGAAACGATAATATAAAACAGAACCCTGTAAACGTGAAGAAATTTGAACTACACGAATTTGAAAATGCTGAAAATAAGGTATATAATGAAGGTATTGAATTAATACAAGAAATTCCTATAGATATTACTGTAGAGCTTGGAAGAACTACAAGGAAAATTGGAGAAATACTTGAATATGGACCAGGTACCATAATTGAACTGGACAAGCTTCTAGGAGAACCATTAGAGATTTATGCTAATGGAAAGTTTATTGCGAAAGGTGAAGTTGTAGTTATAGACGATAATTTTGGTGTTAGAATAACTGATATTGTTAATCCATCAAAGAGAATAAGTAAAAATTAAGGAGGACTTAATATGGCAAACGGAATTTTAATTGTAGATGATGCGGCTTTCATGAGAATGATGATAAAAGATATTCTTACAAAGAATGGATTCAATGTAATAGGTGAAGCAGAAAATGGAGCAAAAGCAATTGAGAAATATAAGGAGCTTTTACCAGATTTAGTAATTATGGATATTACAATGCCAGAAGTAGATGGAATTCAAGCAGTAAAAGAGATTAGGAAAATTGATAGCAATGCTAAAATAGTGATGTGCTCTGCTATGGGCCAGCAGGCAATGGTTATAGAAGCTATACAAGCTGGAGCTAAGGATTTTATTGTAAAGCCTTTCCAAGCAGATAGAGTGCTTGAAGCAGTGAAAAAAGTTTTAGGATAGATTTTGAATATTTATTGGATGTGATACCATAAAATGTTATCTAAAATAATACAGACTGTTGTATATTTAAGTTCTTTTATTATCGTAATTTTTTTAGCTGCTTCTTTTACAAAATTTATAGCTAAAAAATCAGAAACATTAGGTAAAATTAAGGACATAAAAATAATTCAGTCAATATCTTTAGGTAAAAATACTAGAATTTCTATTATTGAAATATGGGATGTCTATTACATTATATATGATAATGGTTCACATATAGAGATATTAGATAAATATAAAGATGAAGATATTGGCGATTTTTTGAAAAATTTAGAAACTGAGCAAAAACAATTTGATGATAAGTTTAAAAATTTGTTAAAGCTAAAAGAAAATATGATTACAAAACTTGATAAAAAGAATAGAAATTAAAACTGAGCAACTTAAAGGCTTTATAATTTTGCACTAGATGGAAAGATAGGAATGAGAATATGAATATGAATTTTAAACGAGTTATGAGAATCATTTTATTTTTAAATATATTTATATTTTTTAGTACGGGAGCTAGTCATGCAGAACCACAAGTAGAGACATTAAATCAAGTATTAGGAACTATTGGAAGTAATGATGCAAATACTGGATATGTTTCTGCTATTCAATTAATGATACTGTTTACTATTTTATCTTTAGCACCATCTATATTAATCATGATGACTAGCTTTACTAGAATAATAATTGTTTTATCTTTTCTCAGAAATGCAATAGGCACACAACAAACGCCACCAAACCAAGTTTTGATAGGAATAGCTCTATTTTTAACCTTTTTTTTAATGGCTCCTATTGCAACTGAAATCAATCAAGAGGCAATTCAGCCCTACTTAGCAGGAGAAGTAGGGCAGGAAGAAGCTTTAAAAATAGCGATGGAACCTATTAGAGAATTTATGTTTAAGCAGACTAAAGAAAAGGATCTGGCCCTTTTTTTAAGAATTGCTAAAATAGACAAGGTAGATAAAGTAGAGGATATTCCAACTAGGGTGCTAATCCCTTCTTTTATTATAAGCGAGTTAAAGACAGCATTTGAAATTGGATTTATATTATTTATTCCATTCTTAGTTATTGATATGGTAGTAGCTAGTACATTAATGTCTATGGGGATGATGATGTTACCACCTACTATGATATCGCTGCCTTTTAAATTATTACTATTTATAATGGTAGATGGTTGGAATTTAATAATTGGACAACTTATATCTAGTTTTAATTAAGGAGGGATATTATGAGTCAAGGTGAAGTATTAAGTATTGCAGAGCAGGCTCTTAAAATGATACTAATGACCTCAGCACCTATGCTTGGATTTGGTTTAATAGTAGGACTTTTAGTAAGCATTTTTCAAGCAACTACACAAATTCATGAGGCTACTTTAGCTTTTGTACCTAAAATACTAGCAGTTTTTATATCACTTTTAATATTTGGTTCCTGGATTTTAAATTCATTAATTGATTTTACTAGTGGTCTTATTAATAATATAAATATTTATATTAACTAAACTGAGGGATTAAAGTGAATGAAATATTTATAAATATTATAAATAAATATCAAGTTTTTTTATTAATTCTAGTTAGGATGACTGGACTTTTTTTGATTACTCCAGTATTTAGCAGGAATAATATGCCAAATGAATTTAAAATAGGCTTTTCATTTTTTTGCTCGGTTATATTAATTAATGTAATTGATGTAGAAACTACTAGTTTCTTGCCTGTTGAACTTATTCTATTTTCAATTAAAGAATTATTAGTTGGTATGGTTATAGGATATATTTCTTACTTATTTTTTAGTACTTTGTATTTAGCTGGGCAAATTATTGATATGCAGATAGGTTTTGGTATGGTCAATATATTGGATCCACAAAGTAATATGCAAGTTCCTATAATAGGAAACTTTTACTATATAATCAGCATTTTAATATTTCTAATTATTGATGGCCATCACATTTTATTAGAAGCTTTAATAAAGTCCTATGACTATATTCCAATAGGACAATTTAGATTTACAGACAATATTATAAGTCAATTAATACGTATACTTAATCATACATTAATTTATAGTTTTAAGATTTGTGGTCCAGTTTTAGCTGCTATTTTACTAGCAGATGTTTTATTAGGTGTATTAGCCAAAACAATGCCTCAAATGAATGTTTTCATAGTTGGAATGCCTTTAAAGATATTTATAGGAATAGCAATAATCATTATAACTTTGCCATTATTTACTACAATTTTACAAAACATATTTAGTAATATGAATAGCGAGATTTTTGACTTTTTAAAGGTTATTCAAAAGGGATGATAAGTATTGAACTCAAATTTTATAATTAACTTACAATTGTTTGCAGAAGAAAAAACAGAAAAAGCCACTCCTAAAAGAAGAAGAGAAGCTAGAGAAAAAGGACAAGTACTGCAAAGTAAAGAAATCAGTTCAGCAATAGTTATTATAGCTTCTTTTTTCTCTTTAAAATTATTAGGTCCATATATGTTTGAGCGTTTATTATCTTTTTCGAATAGCTTTTATAAAGAATATTTCTCAAATTTGGGTTTATTAAGTACTGGAGATATTACCATACTTATGATGCGATTTATTGCTGTTGTCGCAATAATAGCTGGACCAATAACAGTAATAATATTAATATTAGGGGTATCTTCGAGTTATTTGCAAACAGGATTTTTATTTACAACTAAGACATTAGAAATGAAATTAAGTAGATTGAATCCTATAGAAGGATTTAAGAGACTTTTTTCAAAGCGTGCTCTAGTAGAATTAATTAAATGTATTTTTAAGGTAACAGTTGTAGGTTATCTGATATATTCGTATACGATAAAAGAAATTTACAATATCTTTAAACTACTAGATCTTAACATTGAAAGTATTGTTACTTATATAGGAAGTACAGTTGTAAATGTTGGGATAAGGTGCGGAGTTGCATTGCTCGTACTTTCAGTATTTGATTATGGGTACCAGTGGTGGGAATATGAAAAGAATTTAAGAATGACTAAACAAGAGGTAAAAGAAGAATTTAAACAGACTGAAGGAAATCCTCAAATAAAGTCAAAAATTAGGGAAAAGCAAAGACAGATGGCAATGAGAAGAATGATGCAAGATGTACCTAAAGCAGATGTGGTTATTACTAACCCAACCCATTATGCTATAGCTTTAAAATATGATAAGGATAAGTTTAGTGCACCTTATGTATTAGCTAAAGGAGTAGATTTAGTTGCTCAAAATATTAAGGATATAGCGAAAAAACATGGCGTACCAACTGTTGAAAACAGACCACTTGCACAAACTCTGTATAATACAGTTGAAATAGGAGAGATGATACCAGAAGAACTTTATCAAGCAGTAGCTGAAGTGCTGGCATATATTTATAGTCTTAAATATTAAAGGAGGATTTTATGAAACGAGGAGATATTTTTGTTGCAATAGCAATAATTGCTATAATATTGCTTATAATCATCCCAGTTCCTATGGGAGCCTTAGATGTTTTACTAAGCCTTAATATTTCATTGGCTTTGCTTATTCTTTTAATTTCAATGTATACGAAAGATGCACTTCAGTTTTCAATATTTCCTTCATTATTGCTAGTAACTACTTTATTTAGATTGTCTTTAAATATATCTACAACAAGATATATTTTAAGTGAAGGACAAGCAGGTTCAGTAATTGAAGCCTTTGGAAACTTTGTTATTCAAGGAAATGTTTTTGTTGGTCTTGTTATATTCTTGATTATTGTTATAATTAACTTTATGGTTATTACTAAAGGTGCGGAAAGAGTTGCTGAAGTAGCTGCAAGATTTACTCTTGATGCAATGCCTGGAAAGCAAATGGCAATAGATGCGGATTTGAATTCAGGACTTATTGATGAGCAGACTGCTAAAATGAGAAGAAAAGAGGTACAGCAGCAGGCAGATTTTTATGGAGCAATGGATGGTGCCAGCAAATTTGTTAAAGGTGATGCAATTGCCGGAATTATTATCACTTTGATAAACATTACTGGAGGACTGATTACTGGGGTTGTAGTTAAAAAGATGACAATAGGAGACGCTTTAGCTAGATATACGTTGTTAACAGTAGGAGATGGATTAGTAAGTCAAATTCCAGCTTTATTGATTTCTACTGCTACAGGTATAGTAGTTACAAGAGCAGCTTCTGAGTCAAATCTAGGGCAAGATATATTGTCTCAATTATTTGGGAAGAACCCTACTTTAATGTATATTGTAGGAGGAGTTTTAATATTTTTAGGAATAACTACTCCGTTACCTTTGGGTCCTTATTTAATATTAGGTTCCGTATTTTTATTTGTAGGTTATACAATGACTTCTAATAAAAAGAAAGATGAAGATCAGGAAGTTGAAACAATTCAGTCCGCTGAAATAGAGGAGATAAGAAAACCTGAAAATGTTATGTCTTTATTAAAAGTAGAAGATATAGAGTTAGAATTTGGATATGGTATAATACCATTAGCGGATGTAAATCAAGGAGGAGATTTACTAGATAGAATAGTAATGATAAGAAGACAAATTGCATTAGAACTTGGATTAGTTGTTCCAATTGTAAGATTGCGTGATAATATTCAGTTAAATCCTAATGAATATATAATAAAAATTAAGGGAGTTGAAATAGCGAGAGGAGAAGTTCTTTTTGATCATTTTCTTGCTATGGATCCTGGTACTGCTAGTGGAGAGATAATAGGAATAGATACTAAGGAACCTGCATTTGGTTTACCTGCAAAATGGATAACAGAACAAGAAAGAGAAAAAGCTGAAGTATTAGGGTATACAGTAGTTGATCCACCATCAATAATTGCTACCCATTTAACAGAGATTATTAGACGAAATGCTAGTGATCTTTTAAGTAGGCAAGATGTAAAATCATTGATTGATAACGTAAGAGAGGAGCATCCTGCTTTAGTTGAAGAACTTACTCCTAAATTGTTATCAATTGGCGAAATACAAAAAGTTCTTATTAATTTACTAAAGGAGCAGATATCAATTAGAGATATGGTTACTATTTTAGAAACACTTGCAGACTATGCAAATATAACTAGAGATCCAGATATACTTACAGAATATGTAAGACAGAGACTTTCTAGATATATAACTAAGAAATATGTTGATAAAAATTTATTAAAAGCAGTTACATTAGATAGTAAGTTAGAACAGCTAATTATGGATTCAATTAATCAGACTGAAACAGGATCATATTTATCACTTGAACCTAGTAAGGTTCAGAGTATTTTAAATAAAATTTTAGTTAATGTTGAAAAAATGACTTCTATTGGATTACCACCAATTATATTAACTGCACCAATTGTTAGGATATATCTAAAGCGATTGACAGAACAGGTAACTAAAGATCTAATTGTTTTATCATATAATGAAATAGAATCATTTGTTGAAGTACAATCTGTTGGGATGGTGACACTATAATGAAGATAAAAAGGTTTGTAGGTAATTCCATCCAAGAAGTAATGAAAAAAGTAAAAATGGAACTAGGTTCAGATGCTGTAATATTACATACTCGGAATATTAAACAACCTGGGTTGTTTGGTTTTTTTAAGAAAAAGTCTATTGAGGTTATAGTGGCTGTTGAAGGGACAGAATCATATCAGATAAATGATTCAAAGGAATTTCTTGAAACTTTAAAAAGAGAAACCAAGAATGATTCTGTAAGTAAAGAGAAAGACTTTTTTGAACAAAGATATCAAATTGAAGATGAAATAAAAAAGATTAGAAGTATGATTGAATCTGTAGTAAATACTCTTGATGCTAAAAGATCCCAATTACCAGATGAGCTTTCTGGTTATTTTGATTGTCTGATTCATAATGGAGTTAATGAGGAAGTTGCATTTCAGATACTAACTAAAATAAATCAGCAAATAAATATTAACAATAAAGACAGTAATAAAGTAAAAGAAATAGTGTCTTATACTATTAAAGATTTTTTGGGTGAACCTTCTCCTATTGCATATAATGGTATGCAAAAGGTTATATTTTTTATAGGTCCAACTGGTGTTGGAAAAACTACTACTTTGGCAAAAATAGCTGCTAATTTATCTATTGACCAAAGACATTCAGTAGGTATAATTACTGCTGATACTTATAGAATTGCCGCTGTAGAGCAAATAAAGGTTTATTGTGAAATTATGAATATTCCACTAAAAATAGTGTATGAAATAGAGGATATTTATAAGTCACTGTCGAATTTTAGAGACAAAGATATTATACTTGTAGATACTGCTGGAAGGAATCATAAAAATCAAGAACAAATGAAAGAATTAAAGGAGTTAGTTGAATCTGTGAATAATAAAGAGATACACTTAGTTATCAGCGCAGCTACTGATTTTGAAACTATTAAAGATATTTTAGATAGTTATAGCTTTATTACTGATTATAAATTAATATTTAGTAAGGTAGACGAAGCAAATAATCTTGGCAATATTTTAAACGTAAAGTATTATTTTAATAAAAACATATCATATTTAACAACTGGACAAAATGTACCTGATGATATTGAAATTCCTAACATAGAAAAATTAAGTGAAATTTTGATTGGAGAATCAAACTATGCATGATCAAGCGGAAAGGCTAAGACAACTGTTAAAAAACTCTAAAAATTCGACTCAAAGTAATAACTTAAAAAAAATGACTAGTAATACAAGAATAATTGCAGTTACGAGTGGTAAAGGTGGTGTCGGTAAAACTAATTTTACAATTAATCTTGCTATTTCTCTAAGTAATCTTGGATATAGTGTTATAGTAATAGATGCGGATATAGGTCTTGCAAATGTTGATGTTTTGCTAGGTTTGACTCCAAAGGAAACTTTAACTAGTGTTTTGAACCAAAATAAGAGAATAACTGATATAATAATTGATGGACCTAATGGTGTAAAGATAATTGCTGGAGGATCTGGTATATACGATATGCTCCAACTTGATAATAATAGCTTAGAATATTTCAAAAATCAATTATTAGAAATAGAGAATCAGTTTGATTTTGTTTTAATTGATACAGGTGCAGGAATATCTGAAACAGTTATGGGGTTCGTAATTTCAGCTAATGAGGTAATTTTAATAACAACGCCTGAGCCTACTTCTATAACAGATGCTTATGCACTCATTAAGGCATTAAAAATTAGGGGGTATAATGATAATAAAATACATTTAGTTGTTAACAGAGCTGAAAACCCGAAGGAAGCTTTTGAAGTATTTAATAAACTTTGCACTGTATCAAAGAAATTTTTAGATATTGAATTGGAGGATTTAGGGTATATACAAAATAGTAAACAGGTTTCAGAGGCCGTAAAGAAACAGTACCCTTTTGTTAATCTCTTTCCTAACTCAATAGTAGCAAAAAACATAAATAGTATTGCAATTAAAATAGTAGGAGTACCTATGCAAACTGAGAATAGTAGTTTTATGAGCTTTGTAAGTAGGTTTAAAAGTTTTTTTAGTAATAGTAATAACAAAATATAAATTTAATTATGATATAAAGGGGGGTATATGTCTGCGTGTCTAAAGATTCATCAAAATTAAATGTTGGAGACAGGATTGAAATCTCAAAAGTTGAATATCCTTCAAATAGATATGTAAGTCAAGTATTAGATGTAATAAATGATGAAGAATATATTATAAGTGGTCCTATTCGTAGAAGTACCCTTATATATATGAAAGAGAATACTGTTATTGAAATTTTGTACTTTAAAAAAGAAATAGGTAAGTTTGTTTTTAAAGCATTAATAACCGGAATTTGGGAAAAAGGATTATATAAATTAAGAATTAAAAAAATAAGTGATATTATTAAAATCCAAGAGAGGAATTTTTTTAGATTACCTATATCTTTAGAGGTTCATACAAAATATGAAGTTAAAAATAAAAATGAAGAAATAATTATAGAAGAAACTTGCAAGACTGGAGACATTAGTGGCGGAGGTATGAAACTCTTTTCAAACTATAACTATAAAAAAAATGCTCAGTTGCTATTGACTTTTACTATAAATGATTTAGAGCTAAATGTTTTAGGTGAAGTTGTAAGAGCATCTGAAATCGACAGTAACGATTTCAAATATGAAATTGGATTAAAGTTTATAGGCATTGATAACTCTCAAAGAGATGCTATTATTAGATATATATTTGAACAGCAAAGAGAACTTAGAAAAAAAGGATTGATATAAATGGCTATAAAGGTAATGGTAGTAGATGATTCTGCATTTATGAGAAAAGTAATATCCGATATACTAAAAGAAGATAAAGATATCGAAGTGCCTTGGATAGCAAGAAATGGACTGGATGCATTAGAAAAACTTAAAAATGTAAAACCTGATGTTATTACTTTAGATGTTGAAATGCCAATAATGGATGGAATTACAGCTCTTAAAGAAATAATTAATAAGTATAATATTCCTGTAGTAATGTTAAGTAGTTTAACTACTGAGGGCGCTGAATCAACTATAAAAGCTTTAGAAATTGGTGCTATTGATTTTATACCTAAACCTACTAATATATTTAATTTAAATAAACAAGATGAAAAATTGACTTTGATTGAAAAAGTTAAAATTGCATCGCAGGTTAATAAGAAATCAAAAATCATTACTACTAGAAATAAGTTAAATAATATATATAGGCCTTTGACTTTTAGTAAGAATACTGAATCCAAGTACATTATCGCAATAGGAACCTCCACAGGTGGGCCAAAAGCTTTACAGTCAGTTATTCCTCAAATACCTGCAAATATTAATGGAAGTATTATAGTTGTTCAACATATGCCTGAAGGATTTACTAAGTCTTTAGCTGCAAGACTGGATGCTATGTCTGATATTAAAGTTAAAGAGGCTACTAATGGAGAAAAGCTGCAAAAAGGATATTGCTATATTGCTCCTGGAAACTATCACTTAACAGTACAAGAGGATAACGGAATAACTATATTACTTAACCAAAATAGTGCTGTTTCAGGTCATAGGCCATCGGTTGATGTAATGATGGAGTCTGTAGCCAATATTAAATCTCTTAAAAAGATAGCTGTAATAATGACAGGAATGGGTTCTGATGGAGCAAATGGGATAAAAAAAATATATGAAAGTGGAGGCTATACAATAGCACAAGATGAAGAAAGTAGCGTAGTATTTGGGATGCCTAAAGCTGCAATAAATAATGGCTGTATAAATAAAGTATTACCATTAAGTGAAATAAGTAAAGAAATATTAAACATAATGGGGGTGTAAATATGGATATAAACCAATATCTTGACATGTTTATTGAAGAATCAAAAGAACATTTACAGTTTATGAATGAACATCTATTAAGCTTAGAAAAGAATCCTGAAGACAAGGATTTAATAAATGAAATATTTAGAATTGCACATACTTTAAAAGGAATGTCAGGAACCATGGGTTTCGTAAAAATTTCAAATCTTACACACGAAATGGAAAATTTGCTTGATGCAATTAGAAGTAATGAAATTGAAATTTGCTCTGAAATAGTAGATTTACTTTTTTCTTGTTTTGATATGTTGGATATGTATATAAACAATATTATAAATACTGGACAAGAAGGTGAACAAGATAGCAGCAAATTAATTCAGCAACTAAATAGCATGTTAAATAAAGGTAAAAACTCATTTTCAAGTGAAAATCTCATAATAAATAATAGTAATAATGGTGTGAAAAAATATAAATTTGATGAGCATGTTGCTAAAGCAATTATTGAAGCTAAAAGTAAAGGATTAAATGTCTATAGTTTATTAATCAAGCTTAGTGAAAATTGCATATTGAAATCTGCTAGAGCTTTCATAGTTTTTAATACTTTAGAGGCTTACTCAGATATAATTCATTCTTATCCATCTGCAGAGGATATAGAAGATGAAAAGTTTAATTATGAATTTGTACTAACATTAATTACCAAAAAGACTAAAGATGAAGTAAAAAAAGATATGTTAAATATATCTGAAATTGTAGATGTAAAAATTGAAGATGTGGTAATTGAAAATACTGATTCATTAGAAAAAATAGAATTAGACAATACAAATACAGATGCAAATATAGATGATATAAATGAAGCTCAGGATACTAATGATATACATCCAGTTTCAAATTTAAATAAAGAAGAAGCTGCTAATGAAAAGAAAAAGGCATCTAATGTTATAGGTAAAACTGTTAGAGTAGATATAGATAGATTAGATAATTTAATGAATTTAGTTAGTGAACTAATAATAATCAAAACTAGGCTTGAAGATGGTGGGTATATTGAAAGAAATAATTTAAATGAAGCAATTGAATATTTAGAGAGAATTACTACAAGTCTTCATGATGCAGTAATGAAAGTAAGAATGGTGCCTATTGAAAGAGTATTTAATAGATTTCCTAGAATGGTAAGAGATCTTGCTAAAGAGCTTGGCAAAGAAGTTGAACTAGAAATGAGTGGTGAAGAAACTGAGGTAGATAGAACTATAATTGATGAAATTGGAGATCCTCTTGTTCATTTAATTAGAAATTCTCTTGATCACGGTATCGAAAGTCCTGAAGTAAGAGTAAGTAGAGGAAAACTACCTGTAGGTAAGATAAAGCTTAAGGCTTATCCTGATGGAAATAATGTAGTCATTGAACTAGAAGATGATGGATCTGGAATTGATATAGAGAAAGTTAAACGAAAAGCAGTAGAAAAAGGAATATTGACTCAAGCAGAAGCTAGTGAGTTGTCAGATAATGAAGCCATTGAGTTGCTGTTTAGACCTGGTTTTAGCACTGCAGATTCAGTTTCAGATGTATCTGGCAGAGGAGTAGGACTAGATGTAGTAAAAAGTAAAATTGAATCAATAAATGGAATAGTTGAAGTTGAGACAAGCCATTACAAAGGCAGTAAGTTTAGTATAAGATTGCCTTTGACTCTTGCTATTATTCAAGCTCTTTTAATAAATATAAAAGAAGAAACATATGCAATACCATTAAGTTCAATTAAAGAAATAGCTACTATTCATAATAGTGAAATTAGAAAAATTCAAAATCAAGAAGTGGTTTTATTCAGAAATAATACTCTTCCAATAATTAGGTTGAATAGAATATTAGGAGTTATGGATTCTGATGAAAATGAAGAAAATACTTTAGTAGTAGTAAAAAAGGGAGAAAAAGAAGCTGGATTAATAGTAGACAAGCTTATAGGACAGCAAGAAATTGTAATAAAATCATTAGGAAAATATCTACAAGGGATACCATATTTAGCAGGTGCTACTATATTAGGGAATGGACAAATTTCTTTGATTTTAGATGTAAATTCTTTATTTTAAAAGGGGGGAAACATATGGATAATTTCAATACTAATACTAAATATGTTGTTTTTAAGATGAATAATGAGCATTATGGAATTGATATTGCTAATGTAAAATCAATTGAAAGAATACAAAGCTTTACAAGAGTACCTAACTCACCTATATATGTAAAAGGAGTAATAAACTTAAGAGGAGAAGTAGTACCTATTATAGATTTAAGATTAAGATTTCAATTACCTTATAAAGAACTAGATTCTAATTCTAGGATAATAATCGTTTTTGTAAACGATATAGAAATAGGGTTACTTGTTGATTCATCTTCAGAAGTAATAGAAATTAGTCCTCAGGATATAGATAATCCGCCAACTATCAAGGATAGTAGTACAGAAGGATTTATTAAAGGGATTGGGAAGAAAGATGAGAAGTTAATAATTTTAATTGACCTAGAGAAGGTGATTGGACTTAAAGAGATAGAACAAGCCAGTTAGAGGTGAAATATATTATGGATTTGAACAACTTAAACTCTAATTTATTAGACGTTTTAAAGGAATTAGGAAATATAGGCTCAGGGAATGCAGCAACTGCACTTTCAACGATGATTAATAAGAGAATAAATATGAGAGTACCACAGGTAAAAATCCTAGATTTTAAAGATATCAGTGAAATTTTAGGAGATGGTGAGACTCCTGTAGTAGGTATTTATTTTAAAATGTCTGATGATATAGAAGGAAATATAATGTTTGTTTTAAGCATCGATTCAGCTATTAACTTAACAAATATGCTTTTTGGACGAAATGATTCAAAGAATGAGCTTGATGATATGGATATGTCTGCTCTATCAGAAGTTGGAAATATACTTTCTGCATCCTATGTAAACTCTTTAAGTACTTTAACTGGATTAAAATTAAAGATTTCTATTCCATCTATTTGTGTAGATATGGCAGCAGCAATTCTTAGTGTTCCAGCAGTTCAATTTGGCCAAATTGGGGAAAATGTTATTTTTATAGAAACCCAATTTGAAGAAGGGGACAAGCTAATTAAAGGAGATTTATTTTTAATTCCTGAAGTAGATTCCTTCGAAAAAATTTTAAGCAGTTTAGGGGTAATATTATAATGGAAATCGTTAAAGTTGGAATGGCAGATTTTAAGGCAATAAAAAACATTGGTATATTAACAACATTAGGTCTTGGTTCTTGTGTAGGGATTGCACTGTACGATAGAAATAATAAGATTGCAGGTCTAGCTCATATTATGCTACCATCTAGTAGTGAGATAAAAAATAACAGCAATAAGGCTAAATTTGCTGATACAGCAATTGAAGAGCTGATAAAAGAAATGATTTTGTTGGGTGCAAATAAAAAATATATTGTTGCTAAGCTTGCAGGAGGTTCTCAAATGTTTTCATTTGGTTCTAATACAGATATCTTGAGAATAGGAGAAAGAAATGTAATGGCAGCAAAGAAAAAATTACTGGAAATGGATGTGCCTATAGTTGCTGAAGATACTGGTGGAAACTATGGTAGAACTATCGAACTTAATTGCCAAGATGGTAGTCTTATAATAAAAACAATAGGGCATGGTATAAAAACTATATAATTACTGTATAATACCTAATTTAAGCACCTTTTTGGAGGTGACATTATGGCAACTGACGAACTATGGAAATTATATAAAGAAACAAAAGACAATTTTTATAGGCAGAAATTAATTGAAAAGTATATACAATTGGTAAAAATTGTCGCTGGTAGGATGTATAATTATTATGGTGGTAATGTTGAATATGAAGATTTAATAGGTTTTGGTATTTTTGGACTTATTGATGCTATCGATAAGTTCGATGTAAATAGAGATATAAAATTTGAAACCTATGCTCAAATTAGGATTAGAGGGGCAATTATAGATAACTTAAGAAAATTTGATTGGATACCTAGAGGATTAAGAAAAAAAGTAAAAGAAATGGAAAATTTAATTAGTACTGTAGAAAATAAGTTAGGAAGAAGTGCTACAATTAAAGAAATAGCTGAAGAGCTAAATGTGCCTGAATCAGATGTTGAAAATATACTTTCTGAAATTGCCACAATTAATGTATTATCTTTGGAAGAAACTTTAATGAACAAAGGAGATATATATTCAAATTTAAATGATAATGATAGTCCTGAAAAAATTTTTGAACATAAGGAACTAAAGCTTATCCTAAAAGAAGCTATAGAAGGTCTTAATGAGAAGGAGAAAACAGTAGTTTCTTTATATTATTTTGATGAACTGACTTACAAGGAAATTGCAAACATTTTAGAAGTTTCTGAGTCAAGAATATCACAATTACATAGTAAAGCTATTTTATCCTTAAAAAATTCATTATTTTCAAAAGGGATTGGGAAATAATTAGATATAGGGATGTGATCATATGTCTAAAGATTTTATTATTCTAGAAGGCAAGGATTTAAACCAGTTAATTGAAGAAGGGTTGAAAATACTAAAAAAAGATAAAGAAGAAGTAAATATTGAGATTTTAGAGAGAGGTAAAACATTAATGGGGGTATCTATTAAGGATTATAAAATAAAAATATCATTAAAGGAATCTTTAATAGATAATTATAAAGAATTAGAGCTGGCTGAAAAGTCATTAGAAGAAATAGCAGACAAAGTTAGTAAAAATGATTTTTTCCATATTAAATATTTAGAAGATGGAGTATATCTTATTATTGAAGATAGAGAAGTATTTAATTCAAATGCTAAGTACGTTTTGGATTTCATACGAAAAAAAAGAATAACAAATGTTGATATTAGATCAATTGAGGAAGCGCTAAGCTCAAGGGATAAGAATGAATTTAGAATTGCACCAAAACAAGAAGAAATGGCATTTGATGCTGAACTAGTAATAGATATTTCAGAGGATAAATTGAGTGCATATGCAACCTTGCTTCCACCTGATGGAGGAAAGGAATTAGATTTTGATTCTGCTTTAGAGAAAATTCGAGAGCAAATTAAATATGGTTTAGATGAAAATGTGGTAAAGACAATAATATGTGAAAAACTTTATAATACAAAACATTTAATTGCAAAAGGCATTCCACATATAGATGGTGAAGATGGACAAATTAAGTATTTATTTCCGGTGAAATCTAGTACTACCCCTCGTATATTAGAGGATGGAAGTGCTGATTTTCGAAATCTTGATATAATACATAATGTAAAAGCTGGCGACATTTTAGCTGAGTTGATTTACCCTACTGAAGGTAAAGAAGGTATAACAGTATTAGGAGAAACTATTCAACCTAAGCAAGGTAAAAAGGTGGAATTTAAATACGGTAAAAATGTGAAAGTTTCTGAGGATGGGAAGTTATTAATTGCAGAAAAAGATGGTCAAGTTTCTTTAGAAAATGACAAAGTTATTGTAAAAGAGGTTTTAGAGATAAAAAACAATGTAGACAATTCCACAGGTAATATTAGATTTAATGGTGCTATTAAAATTAAAGGAAATGTATTGACTGGATTTGAAGTGAATGCAGAGGGAGATATAGAAATAGAAGGAGTAGTTGAGGGAGCTAAAATAATTAGCTTAGGCAATATTTTCTTAAAAAGAGGAATTCAAGGCTATAACAAAGGAAAGCTTATTTCACAAGGTTCTATTGTTGCACGTTATATTGAAAATAGTTACATTGAATCAGGCGATGAAGTTGTAGCAGACGCAATAATGCATAGTGAAGTTACTAGTGGTACTTCAGTAAAGGTATTAGGGAAAAAGGGCTTAATAGTAGGAGGCATTTGTAGAGCTTCTACTGAAATTATTGCTAAAACAATAGGCTCTACTATGGCAACTGTTACGATATTAGAGGTAGGAGTAGATCCATATCAGCGAGCTAACCAAGGAGCAATTAAAGCTAAAATTGAAGAAGCTGAGGCCAATATTGAAAAACTTAACAAAACAATTACGTTACTTAACAGATTGATGAAAAATGGAGCACTGCCTGAGGAAAAAAAAGAATTATTAAACAAATCAATTTTGACCAAAAATTCATTAATAGAAAATGTCAATAATTTAAAGAAGCAATTATCTAATATAGAAAAACAAATAGAAGCATTATCTAGAGGTAAGATCAGAGTTCAGAATGTAATCTATCCAGGTGTAAAGATAACCATTGGTAATAGTACTATGTTTGTAAGAGATGAAATTAAATATTGCACCATATATCTTGAAAACAATGAAATAAAAATTGGTCCGTATGATTTTTAACTAGGGGGAAATAAAATGAGACCAATTGATTTTAAAAGTTATGTTTCTGAGTCTCAGATAGTATCGAAAGTTCAGCAAGTTAAAAACAATAAAAATGAGTATTTTGTTCAAAATCAAGCGATAGATCAGAATAAAAAATTTGAAAAAGAATTGAAAAAGGTTAATACAACAGATAAGACATATGATGTCAAGATTAATATTAAACAAGAAGGCAAAAAAAATAACTTTCATCATAACAAAAAATCTCGCCAACAAAAAAATAATGAAGAAAAAACTAGTGAAGATAAACCCTTTTATTGTAAAAATATAGGTGCTAAAATTGATATAAAGATATAATGGGGTGCAATAATGAATACAATTATCTTGTCCTTTAGTTTAATTTTAATAATTTTTTCATTTACTTTTATTATCTTGAATAATAAGAAAGAGAAATTAGATGAGGAATTTGATAAAATAGACAAAGGTGAAATCGAAGATGAATATGAAGATGAATTTATTGATTCTAAGTCTTCTAATTACGTTGATTACCTAAATAACTCTGAATCTAGTCATAGTATAGAGAGCAAAGAAGGGGCAAACTTTTCAAAAGTACTAGATAGTACTAAGGAAAAAATGGAAAAGCAACATTTGAGTGATGAGACACCACAAATAAACTCTTTAAGTGATTTTTCTAATAATTTAACCTTTAACCAAAAAAGTAAAAATATTATTGATTACAAAGTTGATATAAAAGAAAAATCTCAAGACTATGTAATTAATAAAATTATTGAATTAAGTAATGCAGGGCTAAAAGCTGAAGAAATTGCAAAAATTACGGAGAAAGGAGTTAGAGAGGTAGAAATTATTTTAAAGCTTCAGAATATAAAAAATATTAAATAAAATAGATGAATATGGTATAAAAATATAAAAAATGAAGATTATAGTATAGGATACATTATAATTTTTAAAAATTTATTGCCAAATTTGCATCAGTATGTTATACTACATAAGGTGAAACTACACACACTCTTTGATTCTTAGGGTTGTGCCTTTAAGGTTCCTTAAGAAGTTGAAAAGAGTGGAGGAAAAACAAAGGGAGGTGAAAAGCATGTCAGTTATTAGTATGAAAAGTCTTTTAGAAGCAGGAGTTCATTTTGGTCATCAAACAAGAAGATGGAATCCTAAAATGGCAGAGTATATTTTCACTGAAAGAAATGGGATTTACATCATAGATTTGCAAAAAACAGTTGTAAAAGTTGAAGAGGCATATGAATTTATTAAAAATGTAGCTGCTAATGGTGGAGAAATACTTTTTGTTGGTACTAAAAAACAAGCTCAAGAGTCTATTGAGAGTGAAGCAAAAAGATGTGGCATGCATTATGTAAGCCAAAGATGGCTTGGAGGAATGCTTACAAACTATAAAACAATAAGAAAAAGAATCGAAAGACTTCAACAGCTTCATAGCATGGAAGAAGATGGCACATTTGATGTCCTTCCTAAAAAGGAAGTAATTAAGTTAAGACACGAAGCTGAGAGGTTAGAAAAGTTCCTTGGCGGTATTAAAAACATGCAAAGAATTCCAGATGCATTGTTTGTTGTTGACCCTAGGAAAGAAAAGATTGCAGTTAAGGAAGCTAGAATTCTTGGAATACCTGTAGTTGGAATTGTTGACACAAACTGTGACCCAGATGAAGTGGACTATGTAATTCCAGGAAATGATGACGCAATAAGAGCTGTTAAGCTACTTACTGAAACAATTGCTAATGCTGTATTAGAAGGTAAGCAAGGCGAACAAATAGAAGAGTAATTATAAGGTAAGGGTTATAGGGGGAATAATTCCCTTACTGCTCTTACCTTTAATTTTTAAAGGAGGCATGAAAATGGCTATATCAGCGGGATTAGTAAAGGAATTAAGAGAGAGAACAGGTGCTGGAATGCTTGACTGTAAAAAGGCCTTAGAAGAGACAAATGGAGATATTGAGAAAGCCATTGATTTATTGAGAGAAAAAGGATTGTCAAAAGCTGCAAAAAAAGCTGGAAGAATTGCATCTGAAGGTATTGTAGAAGCCTACATACATGGAGGCAGAATTGGAGTATTGATTGAAGTTAATACTGAGACAGATTTTGTTGCAAAAAATGAAGAATTTAGAGCTTTTGTTAAGGATATGGCAATGCAAGTTGCCGCTTCTAACCCTAAATATGTTTCAATAGATGAAGTTCCACAAGAAGAAATTGAAAAAGAGAGAGAAATATTAAGAAATCAAGCATTAAACGAAGGTAAGCCAGAACATATTGTTGAGAAAATGGTTGATGGAAGAATAGAAAAATATTATAAGGAAGTTTGTTTACTAGAGCAACCATTTATCAAAAATCCAGATATTGCTGTTAAAGAGCTTTTAGCTGAAAAAATCGCTAAAATTGGTGAAAATATTAAAATAAGAAGATTCGTTAGATATGAAGTCGGAGAAGGACTTGAAAAGAGAGAAGATAATTTTGCTGAAGAAGTAGCTAAACAAATCCAAGGATAATTAGATTAATGGAGAACACTATGTGTTCTCCATTTAAATAAAAGAATATTTTTATATAAACTATTTTACTTATTTATGAAGGTATTTTATAATGTAATGTAGAATATAATGCTAAATTAATGTAGAATATAATTTGAATATAATAATACTAGAATATAATGCTAGGAGTGTTTACATGATAGAACCCCGATATAAAAGAATAGTTTTAAAACTAAGTGGTGAAGCATTATCAGGAGAAAAAGGTTTTGGTATCGATGGAAACACTATTAATAAAATAGCTGAAGAAATAAAAAAAGTACATGAAATGAATGTACAGATAGCAATTGTAGTTGGAGGAGGAAATTTTTGGAGAGGTAGAAGCTCTGAAAACATGGATAGAACAACTTCAGATTACATGGGCATGCTAGGAACAACTATTAATGCTTTAGCTTTACAAGATGCACTAGAAAAAATAGGAGTTGTGACTAGAGTTCAGACAGCTATTGAAATGAGACAAATTGCAGAACCGTATATAAGAAGGAAAGCTATTAGGCATCTAGAGAAAGGTAGAGTAGTAATCTTTGCTGGTGGTTCAGGTAATCCTTACTTTTCTACTGATACTACTGCTGCTTTAAGAGCTGCAGAAATTGAAGCTGAAGTAATATTGCTTGCCAAAAAAGGTGTAGATGGAGTATATGATTCTGATCCCTATTTAAATTCTGATGCAAAAAAATTTGAAAAACTAAAATATATCGATATATTGAACTTGGGATTAGGAATTATGGACTCTACTGCAACATCATTATGTATGGATAATAAAATACCTTTAATAGTCTTTGGTATTGATGATGCTTCAAATATTGTAAGAATCATTCGTGGAGACCAAATCGGTACACAAGTAAAGGAGGAATAATTATGTATCTAGATGTTCATAAGCAAACAGAAGATAAAATGAAAAAAACTATAAAAACATATAAAGATGAACTTAATAGTATAAGAGCTGGAAGAGCAAATCCTAGTCTGCTAGATAGAATTTCTATTGATTATTATGGCGTCCAAACACCTTTAAATCAAATAGCTAACATATCTGCTCCAGAACCAAGATTATTAGTCATTCAACCTTGGGATACTAATGTTGTTTCACAGATTGAAAAAGCAATTTTAAAATCTGATTTGGGTTTAACTCCATCAGTTGATGGAAAAATAATTAGACTAGTTATTCCTCAACTTACTGAAGAACGAAGAAAAGAATTGATTAAAGTAGTTAAAAAGATTGCAGAAAATGCAAAAATTGCCATAAGAAATTGTAGAAGAGAAGCAAACGAGCAAATCAAAAAATTACAGAAGAATTCAGAGATAACAGAAGACGAACAAGAGCAAGCTGAAGAGCAAATGCAAAAAATTACTGACAAGTATATAGAAGAAATAGATAACTTATTAAAGCAAAAGGAGAAAGAACTTTTGGAGGTATAGTTTTTGAATATATATAATATATTAGGATTACCATTAGATGAAGGACTAATTCATTTAAGAAGGATAAGTGATAAAAAAATAGAATTGAAAGAAACAACTTCTAATAAAAAAAACGTAGAGCCTTTACTTACTGAGGCAAGAATACTTAGATGTACCGAAACTGAAGGAATTATAACCGTTGTATTTAGTTATTTTTAGCCCCTTCTTATAATAGAAGGGGTTTTTAGTAATTCTATGTTTTGGAGGTGAAAATGTGGATACCAATGCAAATAATATAGATGCTCTATTAAATAAGATAAATTTAGATAACTTACCTAGACATATAGCTATAATAATGGACGGAAATGGAAGATGGGCCAAAAAAAGATTTTTACCTAGAACTGCAGGTCATAAGGAAGGAGTGGAAAGAGTAAAGGAAATTGTTGAAGCTGTAGGGAATATAGGTATACCATATTTGACTCTTTATGCATTTTCTACAGAAAACTGGGGAAGGCCTAAAGAGGAAATTGATGCCCTAATGAAATTACTAGTGGAATATTTAAGAAAAGAACTCAACACTTTACATAAAAATAATGTTAAAATCAATATTTTAGGAGATTTAGAAAGATTACCTGATCTACCTAAACGAGAAGTATATAAGGCTGTGGAAACAACAAAAAACAATATTAAAATGCAATTAAATATAGCTTTAAATTACGGAGGAAGATATGAAATTATTAATGGTATAAAATCATTAATACTAGATGTCCAGAATAATCGCATTAAATTAGACGATATAGATGAGGAATTATTTAAAAATTATCTTTTTACTAAAGATCAACCTGATCCAGATTTATTAATAAGACCAAGTGGTGAAAAACGAATAAGCAATTTTTTACTTTATCAAATTGCATATACAGAATTTGTTTTTACTGATGTATATTGGCCAGACTTTACTACAGAAGAATTATATAAATCAATAATTGAATATCAAAGTAGAAAGCGTAGATTTGGAGGAATTGGTGAATAGCTATGAAAACTAGAATTATTTCTGGAATTATAGGTTTAATAATATTATTTATTGTAGTTTTTTTAGGAGGACAAGTGTTAAATGTTGCTACATTGATTATTTCGCTTATTGGATTATATGAATATCATAGAGCAGTAAGCAATATTAATGGTTTAAAAACCATATCATATATGAATTATTTATTTGCAATTGGACTATTTATTTTGGTTGCAACTAAAAATAGTGATTTATTAGGATTTTTAATATTTATATACATTATACCTTTACTATGTATTTTACTTTTTGATAAAAGAGTTGGAATAAACGATATTGCAGTTACAGTTTTAGGAGCTTTTTATATTCCTTTTCTAATTTTTCATATAACTCTATTAAGTCAAAATATTTATATCTGGCTAATTTTTATAACTTCGTGGGGGACAGATACATTTGCTTACTTTGTAGGAATTAAGTTTGGAAAGAGAAAGCTATGTCCTAATTTAAGCCCAAATAAAAGTATTGAAGGTTCTATTGGGGGAGTTTTAGGTTCTCTATGTTTGTCAATGATATTTACTTATTATTTTAAACTAGAAAATATATTAGCTATTGCTATATTAAGTATTTTATCTTCCATAATGGCTCAGATCGGAGACTTGACCGCTTCGAGAATCAAAAGGTTAGCTAATATTAAAGATTTTGGAAAAATAATGCCAGGTCATGGAGGCATTTTAGATAGATTTGATAGCATACTTTTTACATGCCCAATAGTATATTATTATGTAACTCTATTTCTATAATAATTGTTAAAAATTTATTTTTATGTAATATTGGGCTTTATAAAATAAGGAGTGGTATTTTGAAAGGAATAAGTATACTAGGCTCGACAGGATCAATAGGAACACAGGCTTTAGATGTTATTAAATATTCTAATGAATATAAGGTTATGGCATTAAGCACAAATAGTAATATTGATTTGCTTGAGCAACAGGCACTGGAATTTCGTCCAGAGCTTGTAGCAGTTATGGACCTAAATAAATCAAAGATTTTAAAGGATAAATTGAGAGGGTATAATATAAAAGTAGTTTCAGGTATAGAAGGATTAATTGAGGCATCAACTTTAAATAAAGTTGATGTGGTTTTAACATCTGTCGTTGGAATGATAGGATTAATTCCAACTATAAGTGCTATTAAATCTGGTAAAAAAATTGCACTTGCTAATAAGGAAACACTAGTAGCTGGTGGCGAAATTGTAATGTCAGAGGCAAAGAAAAATAAAATTGATATAATACCTATTGATAGCGAGCACTCAGCTATTTTTCAAGGATTAAGATGCGGAAATAGAAGTGAAATATCAAGAATAATATTAACTGCTTCAGGTGGACCATTTAGAGGAAAAAAGATGCATGATTTGTATGATGTTAAGGCTGAAGATGCACTAAGACATCCAAATTGGTCTATGGGAAAAAAGCTAACAATTGATTCTGCTACTTTAATGAATAAGGGATTAGAAGTAATTGAAGCTAAGTGGCTATTTGATATTGATGTAGATAAAATTGAAGTAGTAGTACATCCTCAGAGCATAATACATTCAATGGTAGAATATATTGATGGTAGTGTAATAGCTCATATGGGAGTTCCAGATATGAAGATACCAATTCAATATGCATTAACTCATCCTAATAGAAATAGAAGTAATTCAAAGAAACTTGATTTTGCAACTTTAAAAGAACTTACATTTGAAATGCCAGATATGGATACATTTCCTAGCTTAGGGTTAGCTTATGAATCAATTAAATCTGGGGGTACTATGCCAGCTGTATTAAATGCTGCAAATGAAGTTGCAGTAGAATTGTTTTTAAATGGGAAAATTAAGTTTTTAGATATACCTGAAATAGTTCATAATGTTATGAGTAAGCACACTTTAGTTAAGAACCCAACATTAGATGATATTTTGGAAAGTGATATATGGGCAAGAGAAATGGCTATAAGTACAACATATAATTAAGGTGGTGTTTTATAAGTGCAGACAGCTTTAGCTACAATATTTGTATTTTTTATAGTTGTAGTATTTCATGAATTTGGTCATTTTTTTATAGCAAAAATTTTTGGAATTAAAGTCCATGAATTTGCTATTGGAATGGGACCTAAATTATTTAAAATTAATAAGGGAGATACAGATTATACACTAAGACTCTTACCAATAGGTGGGTATGTTAAAATGGAAGGCGAAGATGAATATTCTGATGATCTAAGGAGTTTTAGTCAAAAACCAGTAGGAGTAAGAATGGCAGTAATTGCTGCAGGTGCTATTATGAATTTCATTTTAGCAATTATTGTTTTTAGTATATATGCTTATAATGTTGGTGTACCTACTACAACTATTAATGAAGCTACAGAAAAGTTACCTGCTTATGAAGCTGGATTAAGGGCAGGAGATACCATTACAAGTATTAACAATTTTGATGTAAATAGTTGGGAAGATATTAAGACAAGTATTAACGCTTCAAACGGTAAAGAAATAACAGTAAAAGTTATTAGAGATAATAAAGAGCTTGAATTTACAATAAAACCTGTAATGGATAGCGAAACAAACAGGTTAATTATTGGGATTTCTCCTAAGATGACAAAATCGTTATTATTATCTATAAAAAACGGATTTGAAAATATGGCAATGATATTAGGATTGATGTTCCAATTCATTGGAATGTTATTTAAAGGTAATGTTAGTAGTGGAGATATATCTGGTCCTATAGGTATAGTTGTTCTTGTAGGAGAGGCTGCTAAATCTGGTTTTCAGTATGTTCTTTATGTTGCAGGGTTTATTAGTATAAATCTTGGATTTTTCAATTTATTACCCATACCTGCACTTGATGGAAGCAGGCTTGTTTTCCTACTAGTAGAATTAGTTAGAGGAAAACCAATAAGTCAAGAGAGAGAAGGTTTTATTCATTTTATAGGCTTTGTTTTCTTAATAGTATTAATGATAATAGTAGCTTATAAGGATATTATTAAATTTAACATTTTTTGAAGGTGATATTTTGAGAAGGAGTACTAGAGAAATTTATGTCGGGAAAGTAGGTATTGGAGGGAATAATCCCATATCTGTTCAATCAATGACAAATACAGATACAAGAAATGTAGAAGCAACAGTAAAGCAAATATTGGAATTAGAGAAAGCAGGATGTGATATAGTACGAGTTGCAGTACCTGATTTTGATGCTGCTGAGGCTATTAAATTGATAAAGAAAAGGGTTAATATACCCATTATAGCTGATATACATTTTGATTATAGATTAGCTCTTAGTTCAATTAAGAATGGTGTTGATGGACTTAGGATAAACCCTGGGAATATTGGGTCAAAAGAAAAGGTAAAAGAAATAGTTAATGCTTGTAGAGAAAGAAATATTCCAATAAGAATTGGTGTAAATTCTGGATCAATAAAACCCGAGATAATTGAGAAGTTTAATGGAATAAATGAAGATTCTATGGTTTATAGTGCTTTAGAACATGTCAGAATACTTGAAGATTTAAATTATTTTAATATAAAAATTTCTTTAAAAGCTACTGACGTTGCCTTAACTGTAAAAGCATATAAAAAAGCTGCTGAAGTATTAGATTATCCTTTCCATATTGGAATAACTGAATCTGGAACTCCTTGGACAGGCACTATTAAATCAGCTATTGGAATAGGATCATTATTGCTTATGGGAATTGGAGATACTATAAGAGTTTCTTTAACTGGGAATCCAGTTGAAGAAGTAATTGTAGGCAAACAAATTTTAAGAACTTTAGGATTATTAAGAGATAAGATAGAAATTATTTCTTGTCCAACCTGTGGTAGAACCCAAATTGATTTGATTAATCTAGTAAAAAAAGTAGAAGAAAAAATTGGAAACATATCTAAACCATTGAAAATTGCAATTATGGGGTGTGCAGTAAATGGTCCTGGTGAAGCAAAAGAGGCTGATTTAGGTATAGCAGGAGGTAAAGGCTGTGCTCTTATATTTAAAAAAGGTGAGATTATTAAAAAAGTCCAAGAAGATAAATTGCTAGATGAACTAATGAAGGAAATTGAAAAACTATAGACAAAACAAAGGTGATTAAATGTGTTCTGTAACTGTAATAATTCCTGCATATAACGAAGGAAAAACTATAGGGAGTGTTCTAAAAGTTGTAAAAAAAGTAAAACTAGTAGATAAAATTATTGTTGTAAGCGATGGTTCTATAGATAATACTGTAGACATAGCTAAAGAATATCAGGTTGAAACAATTGAGTTGACAAATAATATCGGAAAAGGTGGAGCTTTAAGTAGAGGTGTAAGTGCTACGAACTCAGATATCATTTTATTTTTGGATGCAGATTTAATAGGATTAAATGAACGACATGTTATTGATTTATTGATTCCTGTAATAGATAATGAGGTAGATATGACAATTGGAATATTTAATAATGGAAGATTTACAACAGATTTAGCACAAAAAATAGCTCCCTATTTATCTGGACAGAGAGCAATGAGAAGATATATTTTTGAAAACATACCTAATATTGATCTTACAAAATATGGAGTGGAGGCAGCTTTGACCAAATATGTTTTAAATAACAAAATTAAATTTAAAGAGGTAATATTAAGTAATCTTACTCATATAATGAAAGAAGAAAAATTGGGGATATTAAAAGGCTTTGCATCAAGACTTAAGATGTATCGGGATATTGTTAAGATTTTGACGAATATATAGGTGATAAATAATGATTTCTGTTAAAGAGGTCGCTTTTAGATTATTACTTTCTGTGTTACTTTCAGGAGTTATTGGCCTTGAAAGAGAAAGCATCAATAGACCAGCGGGACTTAGGACTCATATCTTAGTCTGTGTAGGTTCTACACTTGTTATGCTTACATCAATATTTATTTTTGATAATTATAAAGGCATGACATCTTTACAGCCAGACAGATTAGGTGCACAAGTTATAAGTGGTATTGGCTTCCTTGGAGCAGGAACAATTATCAGACAAGGTGACACGGTTAGGGGGCTTACTACAGCTGCTAGTTTATGGGCAGTTGCTTGCATAGGAATAGCAGTAGGAACAGGTTTTTATTCAGGAGCAATTATATCTGCTTTATTAGTATTACTTACATTGTTTGTCTTTTCAAATTTTGAAAAAAGAATTAAGGTAAGAAAAAATTATTTGAATTTTAGAATTAAAGCTATAAATAAACCAGGACAGCTAGGTAAAATATGTAAGATTATTGGAGACTTAGGAGGACATATATTAAATATAGAATTGGAACCTCAGGACGACCAAGTAGAAATAGTTAATTTAATAATTAAAGTACCTAGTATGACTTTAAGAGATGATTTAATAAATAAGCTAAGTAAGGAAGAGGGGATTATAGATATATTAACAGGTCATAGGTATAGATACTAAAAAGAAACAATAATAAATTAATAGATAAATTCTGTATAGGTGTTTTTTCTCTTTTACTTTATTATAATAAGTCTCTATTTAATATTTGATTTTTGGAAAAAACTATGATAAGCTAAAATAAATAGACGTATGTATCAAGAGTGGGTTTTCCCACTCTTACTTTATTATTATAGTACGTGTTTTAGAATAATTAAGTTATTTTATGGGAAAATATTAACGTAATTGTTTGGAGGTGAGTGTATGAAGAAGAATGTATTGGAAAACATGGTTGCTGAAATGGTAAATCCCATATTAGAGAAATATAATTTTGAACTAGTTGATGTTGAATTTGTGAAAGAAGGTCCTAATTTATATCTAAGAGTTTTTATTGATAAACCTGGTGGAATAACAATAGATGATTGTCAAAAGGTTAGTGAAGAGTTGAGTAATATTCTTGATGAAAGAGATCCTATACAAGAAAACTATTTTTTAGAAGTTTCTTCTCCTGGATTAGATAGGCCATTAAAAACTAACAAGGATTTAGAAAGAAGTATTGGAAAAGATATAGAAATTAGTTTATATAAGCAAATAAATGGTAAGAAAAAGCATATAGGTAAGTTAATGAAATTTGATGATACTCATATTGTAATTAGTAGTGAAGAAGATAAAGAAATACAAATAAACAGGGAATTTATATCAAAAGTCAATTTAGCAATTAAATTTTAGCAGGGAGGTCAAAGGGGATATGAAAGCCGAATTTATTGAGGCTCTTGAAGAAATTGAAAAAGAGAAAGGAATTTGTAAAGATACAATATTTGACGCACTAGAAGCAGCACTTATTTCTGGTTACAAAAAAAATTTTGGTTCTTCTCAAAATGTAGAGATTGACATAAATAGAGAAAATGGAGATGTAAAAGTTTACGCGAAAAAAACAGTAGTTGAAGTTGTTGAAGATGATTTGTTAGAGATAAGCTTAGAAGCTGCTAGAGAAATAGATTCAAGATATGATATAAATGATACAGTAAGAATAGAAATAACACCAAGAAATTTTGGAAGAATAGCTGCACAAACTGCAAAGCAGGTTGTAATGCAAAAAATTAAAGAAGCTGAAAGAGAAATTATTTATGATGAATTTATTAATAGAGAAAATGAAATTGTCACAGGTCTAGTTCAAAGAATAAGCAAGAATAATGTTTTTGTAGATTTAGACAAAACAGAAGGAATTTTAGCTCCAAGTGAACAAATTCAAGGAGAGGTTTACAAGCAGGGTGATAGAATAAAAGCATATATCTTAGAGGTTAAAAAAACTACGAAGGGACCACAAATTCTTTTATCAAGGACTCATCCTGGATTTGTTAGAAGGCTTTTTGAACTTGAAGTTCCTGAAATACAAGAAGGAATTGTAGACATTATAAGTATTGCTAGGGAAGCTGGTTCGAGAACTAAAATCGCAGTTTTTTCTAAGGATCCTAATGTGGACCCAGTTGGTGCGTGTGTAGGCTTTAAAGGGGCTAGGGTAAAGGCTATAGTTGATGAGTTAAAAGGTGAGAAAATTGATATCATTAATTGGAGCAAAAATATTGAGGAGTTTTTGTCTAATAGTTTAAGTCCTGCTAAAGTAATTAGTGTAGACATTAATGAAAAAGAGAAATCTGCTTTAATAGTTGTTCCTGACTATCAGTTATCATTAGCTATAGGTAAAGAAGGCCAAAATGCAAGATTGGCAGCTAAGTTAACTGGTTGGAAGATAGACATAAAGAGTGAAGGGCAGTTGAATAATTAGTTTTGCAAGGGGTGTGATATAATGAAGATGAAAAAAATACCTCTTAGAAAATGCTTAGGATGTTCTGAGAGTAAGCCTAAGCGTGAGCTTATAAGAATAGTAAAGAATAAAGATGGAGATATATTTGTAGATCTAACTGGAAAAGCAAATGGGCGAGGCGCTTATATTTGCAATAATCCTAATTGTTTAGAAAAAGCAATAAAAACTAATAGAATTAGTAAAGCTTTAGAAACTGATATTCCTAGCCAAGTTTACGATGAGTTGTTAAAGGAGATAAAGTAGATGAAAAAGTTTTTGTCAATGCTTGGTATAGGCAAAAAAGCTGGGCTCATAGTATCAGGTGAGATGAGCTGTATTCAATCGATAAAAGAAAGGAAATCTAAGTTATTAATCATAGCTTTGGATGCTTCAAATAATACAAAGAAAAAATTCTATAGTTTATGCAAAAAAGAGAAAGTGAAATTTATAGAAATAGGCTTAAAGGAAGAGCTTGGAATTGCTATTGGAAAAGGCCTTACATCTGTAATATCAGTAAATGATGAAGCATTTTCAAAAGCTTTAGTTAAAATTATAGATGAGATTATCACCTGTAAATAAAGTGGGGGTGTATAGTTTGACTAAAATGAGAATATATGAATTAGCTAAAGAAATAGGAATAACAACAAAAGAATTGATGGATAAATTAGATGAATTAAATATTAAAGTTGGAAGCCATATGAGCTCTGTGGATCAAGAAGAAGCTGAGTTACTTAAAGAGTACATTATGGAAGAGAAAGAGAATAATCAAAGAGAAAATAATCAAAGAGAAAATAATCAAAGAGAAAATAATCAAAGAGAAAATAATCAAAATGAAGATGAAGAATTAGAAGATATTTTTGATGATGAGGATATTTATCATAAGAAAAAGCCAATTCAAAAAAATAGGAAGATTAAAAGAACTGAAGAAAAAGAAAATAAAATTAACAGGAAGGAAAAAACTAATAAAAAGGCTGATACAAAAGAACTTAATGCAAATGTAATAGAAATCGGAAGTAAAATTCAAGTTAAAGAATTAGCTGAAAAGATAAATATAAATCCTAATCAATTAATAGCAAAATTAATTGCATTAGGTGTTATGGCTGGAATAAACCAAGAAATAGATTTTGATACTGCTAGCATAGTGGCTTCAGAATTTAATTATGAATTAAAGCAATTTAGTGAAAATGAAGACCAAGAAGTGGAAAATATATATGCTAGCTTAGATACTGAAGACCCAGAAGAAAGTCTAGAGCCAAGACCACCTGTTATAACGGTTATGGGGCATGTAGACCATGGTAAGACTTCACTTCTTGATGCTATAAGAGAAACTAATGTTACCCAAAAAGAAGCTGGGGGAATAACACAACATATTGGAGCTTCAACTGTGACTATAAATAATAAGAAGGTAGTTTTCTTAGATACGCCAGGCCATGAGGCTTTTACTTCTATGAGGGCTAGAGGTGCACAAATTACGGATATTGCTGTTTTAGTTGTAGCTGCAGACGATGGAGTAATGCCTCAAACTGTAGAAGCTTTGAATCATGCTAAAGCAGCTAATGTTCCAATAATTGTTGCTGTTAATAAAATTGATAAAGCTGAAGCTAATCCAGATAGAGTTAAACAAGAGTTAACTGAACATGGATTGGTGCCTGAGGAATGGGGTGGAGATACAATATATGTACCTGTATCTGCTCTTAAAAAGACTGGAATAAACGAATTATTAGAAATGATACTATTAGTTGCTGAAATGCAAGAATTAAAGGCTAATCCTAATAGAAAAGCTGTTGGAACTATAATAGAAGCAAAGTTAGATAAAGGTAGAGGCCCTGTTGCTACTGTATTAGTACAAAAAGGTACTCTAAATGTTGGAGATTCAGTAGTATCAGGAGTGGCCTATGGAAAAGTTAGAGCCATGCTAGATGATAAAGGGAAAAGAGTCAAGAAAGCCGGTCCATCTACACCAGTAGAAATACTAGGTTTATCTGAAGTACCTGAGGCAGGAGAACAGCTATACGTAGTAGAAGATGAAAAAAAGGCAAGAGAAATAGCTGAACGTAAAAAGGAATCTGTTAGAAATGAACAGTTAAAAGCAAGTCAAAAAGTTTCTCTTGATGATTTGTTTGAAAGAATAAAGCAAGGTGAAGTAAAAGATTTAAATGTTATTATTAAAGCTGATGTGAAAGGTTCTATAGAGGCTGTAAAACAATCATTAGAAAAATTAAGTACTGATGAAGTTAAGGTTAATACTATACATGGAGGAGTAGGTGCAATAACAGAAAGCGATATTATGTTAGCTTCTGCTTCTAATGCTATAGTAATTGGATTTAATGTAAGACCTACTAATACGGCTATGGATTTAGCTAATAGAGAAAATGTGGATGTAAGAACATATAGAGTTATATACAATGCAATTGAGGATATAGAAGCAGCAATTAAAGGTATGCTTGCTCCAGAATATCGTGAAGTAATAGTTGGTAGAGCAGAAATTCGAGCTACATTTAAGGTACCTAATGTTGGTATAGTTGCTGGAATATATGTTCAGCAAGGAAAAATAACAAGAAATTCGAAAATAAGACTTTTAAGAGACAATGTAGTTATACATGAAGGAACTATCTTATCTTTAAAGAGATTTAAAGATGATGTAAGAGAAATTGCTGCTGGATACGAGGGAGGATTAGGTATAGAAGGCTATAACGATATTAAAGAAGGAGATGTAATAGAAGCATATACCTTAGAAGAAATTAAGAAATAGATTATATTGCATAAAAGTAAAAAGAGGATAGGTGACTTCTATGAGTGTAAAAAGATTAGGAAGAATTTCGGAAGAAATAAAAAAGATAGTAAGTAATGCTATAATGTCAGAGTTGAAGGACCCAAGAATTTCCTCAATGACTAGTGTAACTGAAGTAGAGGTTACTAAAGATTTAAGATATGCCAAGATTTATGTAAGTGTATTAGGAAGTCAATTTGATAAAGAAGAAACATTAAAGGGCTTGGAGAGTGGAAAAGGCTTTATAAGAAAAGAGATAGGTAATAAGCTAAGTTTACGATATACTCCAGAACCAATATTCTATTTAGACAAGTCAATTGAACATGGCCTAAAAATATCAAAACTATTAAATGAAATTAAAGATAGTGAAAATCTAAGAAGTAATGGTAAAGGAAGTAATGAAAATGAATAACGACAGGGAGAATCTACTTGCTAAAGCTCTTTCTCTAATAGAGAGTAGTAAAAATATATGCATTACTTCACATATAAATCCTGATGGAGATAGTATTGGTTCAGTTTTAGCGTTGGGATTAGCTCTTAATAGAAATGGATACAAGAATATATATATGATTATTAATGATGAAATACCAAAAGATCTTTTATTTTTACCAGAAATAGATTTAATTCGAAAGGAATATTCAGTAGAAGAATTAGACTTATTGATTGCTTTAGATTGCGGTGATATTAATAGAGTGGGAATCAGTGAAGAGTTATTAAGAGCTTCAAATTTTATAATAAATATTGATCATCATATAACTAATACTTGTTTTGGAGATTTAAATATTATTAATTCAGATTCGAGTTCTACTGGAGAAATGATTTACGATATCTTGAAATCTATGAATTTAAGAATCGATAAAGATATTGCTACATCCTTATATGTAGCAATATCTACTGATACAGGAAGTTTTAAATACGATAGCACTACATCAAAAACTCACATAATTGCTTCAAAACTACTAGAGGTTGGAATTGATATTAACTATATTAATACCAATTTATACCATAGCAGAAGCATTGAAAAGACGAACTTACTAATAGAAAGTCTTAATTCTATGGAGCTATTAAAACAAGGGAAACTTGCGTTAGCTATAGTTACTAAAGAAATGCTAGAAAAATGTAATGCTTCTATAGAAGATGCTGATATTATAATAGATTTTATTAGAGATATTAATGGAGTAGAAGTTGCTTGTATAATTAAAGAAATTGATGATAGCACACTTAAAGTAGGTTTTAGATCTAAAAGATATGTAGATGTATCTGCAATAGCGAAAAATTTTAATGGCGGAGGACACATAAGAGCTTCGGGCTGTAAATTATATTGCAGTGTTGAAGAAGGAAAGAGACTAATATTAGAAGAAATAGATAAAGTATTAAGGTGATAAAATGAATGGAATAATTAATGTTTTAAAACCTCCAGGAATGACATCCCATGATGTAGTGAGTTTTATTAGAAAGACACTGAATATAAAAAAGGTGGGGCACACTGGCACTTTAGACCCTAATGCAGCTGGTGTGCTACCTATATGTATAGGAAAAGCAACTAGGATAGTACCATATTTTGATGAATTTACTAAGATTTATATAGCTGAATTGACATTAGGTTTTGAAACTGACACACAGGATAAATATGGAAGAATCATTGGTACTGCTAATGTTCCTAATATTACTTATTCTGAACTAAAAAATGTACTTGATAGTTTTCAGGGAAGTATAAAGCAAGTACCTCCTATGTATTCAGCTCTAAAACACAATGGGAAAAAATTATATGAGCTAGCTAGAGAGGGAATAACAATAGAAAGACAACAAAGAGAAGTATTTATTCATGATATTTTGTTATTAAAAAGCTATGAAAATAAAAGAATACTTTTTCAAGTTGAGTGTTCCAAAGGGACTTATATAAGGACTTTATGTAGTGATATTGGTAGAAAATTAGGTACTATGGGTTGTATGACATTTTTACTAAGAACTCGTGTAGGAGATTTTGACATTAAAAATACATACACTATCGAAGAGATTCAGGAATGTGCACGCTCTAATAGATTAGATAGTATTATTATACCTTTAGATAAGGCGCTTGAGCATTATGATTGTGTTAATTTAAATAAAAATTATTATGCTATTTTGAAAAACGGTGGAAGGGTTGTGCTTAATTCTTGCATAAATGATTTTAAATTAGATGATTTAGAAAAAAGAATTAGGGTATATTGTGATAGTGAATTTGTAGGAATAGGGATTGTTAAAAGAAATGGTTATGACATGGTTTTGAAAATGGACAAAGTCTTCGTTTAAAGGTGATAAACAATGAAAATATTGCTAGATTGCGTCGAAAATACAAACAAGTATACTGCTGTAGCGCTTGGAAATTTTGATGGTATACATTTAGGACATCAATTCTTAATAGAGAAAATGATCAAGAAGTCTAATGAAAAAGGCTTGCTTAAAACAGTATTTACTTTTAATAACAATTCATTAGTAGAATTTAAAACTAATAAAAAAAACAATATATTAATTAGCAATGAGCAAAAAATAATGTTATTTGAAGACATGGGAGTTGAATTATTATATTTAGTTGATTTTACAGATAAACTAATGCGTATGTCTCCTTATGAGTTTGTAGAAAATATACTTGTAAAAAAGCTAAATGCAAAACTAGTGGTAATTGGATTTGATTTTAAATTTGGATATAAAGCGCAAGGAAATGGAGAATTTCTAAAACAAGTAGGAAAAGAATTTGATTTTGAAGTAGAGATTATAGAACCAGTAACTAAGAATAATAAGATAATAAGTAGTTCTTATATTAGAGAATTAATTAGTGCTGGTAATATAAAAGAGGCTAACATATTACTTGGAAGGCCATTTACTATAAATGGTATTGTAGTTAGAGGTAAAGGGAGAGGTAAAGGTTTAGGTTTTGCTACTGCAAACTTAAAATTAGATACGAATTATCAAGTACCTAAGTTTGGTGTTTATAAAACATATACTTTTATAGACAAAAAGAAATATCTAAGTATTACAAATATAGGGGAAAATCCTACCTTTGATGATGTAGGATTTAGTATAGAAACTCATATAATTGATTTTGATGAAAATATATATGGCAAAAAAATAGAAGTTCAATTAATAGATTTTATAAGAGATGAAACTAAGTTTAGCAATATAAATGAGTTAAAAGAACAAGTTTTGAATGATATAGAAAGAATAAAACAAATGTAAAGAAAAAAATAATTTTATATTTACAAGATATATTAGGTATGGTACAATTAGGATTGATGGTACCTTATGCTAAGTTTACTGTGGCCTCGACTGTATACTTGGCTTAAGGTGAATATACATTTAGATTGAGGAGGAAGAAAAATGAATTTAAGTAAAGAAGAAAAAGCTAAAATTATTGAAGAATTCAGAATACATGAAGGTGATACTGGTTCACCTGAGGTTCAAATTGCAATTTTAACATACAGAATTAATAAGCTTAATGAACACCTAAAAGTTCATAAGAAAGACCATCATTCAAGAAGAGGATTACTAAAAATGGTAGGTCAAAGAAGAGGGTTACAGAACTACCTAGAGAAAACAGATATAGAAAGATATCGTAATCTTGTTGAAAAGTTAGGCTTAAGACGTTAATAAGAGCGGGGGTACCCGCTCTATTAATTTATGTATTGTCTGTTTTTTTTACATATTCGAGGCAATAATAATAAGTGTAAAATACATAGTAGGAGGTAGAGTATGGAGAGAATTTTTGAAACTACAATAAGTGGAAGAAAACTCTCAGTTACAATAGGGAAAGTAGCAGAACAGGCAAATGGTGCCTGCTTAGTTAGATATGGAGATACTGTTGTCTTAGCCACAGCTACTGCTTCTAAAGAGCCTAGAGAGGGAGTAGACTTTTTTCCACTAAGTGTAGATTATGAAGAAAGATTTTATGCAGTTGGAAAGATTCCAGGAGGCTTTATTAAGAGAGAAGGCAAGCCTAGTGAGAAGGCAATATTAACTTCAAGACTTATTGATAGACCTATAAGGCCATTATTTCCCAAAGATTACAGAAATGATGTACAAGTAATTGTTACAGTTTTATCTGTAGATCAAGATTGTACACCTGATATAGTGGCAATGATAGGTTCATCTATTGCTCTTTCAATATCAGATATACCATTTAATGGGCCTACAGGTTCAGCAGCAGTAGGTTTGATTGATAATAAGTTTGTAATAAATCCAACTTGTGAACAAAGAGAAAAGTCGTCATTAAACTTAATTGTGTCTGGAACTAAAGATGCCGTTATGATGGTCGAAGCTGGGGCCAATCAAATTGAAGAGGCTGTGATGCTAGATGCAATAATGGCGGGACATGAGGTAATAAAAGAAATATGTGATTTTATAAGCAAAATTAGAGATGAAGTTGGAAAACCTAAGCAAGAATATGTAGCATTTAAACCAGATGAGCAAATTGAAAAGGAAGTAATTGAATATGCTAGGGAAAAAATGTTAAATGCTATAAGAACTGAAGATAAACAAGAAAGACAAGATAATATTGATAATGTAAAGAAAGAAACACTTGAATACTTTATTGAAAAATATCCTGATAATGCTGCTGATATAGAAGAAGTGCTATATAATATTATTAAGGAAGAAGTTAGAAGACTAATTGTAGAAGAAGGTATAAGACCAGATAATAGACATATTGATGAAATAAGAAAAATTACTTGTGAAGTAGGAATCTTACCAAGAACTCATGGTTCTGGTTTATTTACTAGAGGTCAAACTCAAGTTCTTACTGTAGCAACTTTAGGAGCAGCTGGAGACGTTCAAATAATAGATGGACTTGGAGAAGAAGAGGAAAAAAGATACATGCACCATTATAACTTTCCACCTTTTAGTGTAGGAGAAACTAGATTTTTAAGAGGTCCTGGAAGAAGAGAAATAGGTCATGGAGCTTTAGCAGAACGAGCACTTGAGCCAGTTATTCCTAGTGTTGAAGATTTTCCTTATACAATAAGACTAGTTTCAGAAGTTTTAAGTTCAAATGGTTCTACATCTCAAGCAAGTGTATGTGGTAGTACTTTAGCATTACTAGATGCTGGAGTTCCAATAACAGCGCCAGTAGCCGGTATTGCAATGGGCTTAATAAAGACAGAAGATAAGGTAATTATATTAAGTGATATTCAAGGAATGGAAGATTTTCTAGGAGACATGGATTTTAAAGTTGCTGGTACCGAGAAAGGAATAACAGCAATACAAATGGATATAAAAATTCCAGGTATTGATAGAGAAATATTAAAAACTGCTTTAGAGAAGGCTAGAATAGGTAGACTTTATATATTAGAAAAGATGAAAGAAGTAATATCTGAACCAAGGAAAGAGTTATCACCTTATGCTCCTAGAATACTAACTATGAATGTAAATCCTGATAAAATAAGAGATATTATTGGCCCAGGTGGAAAGGTAATTAATAAAATAATTGATGAAACAGGGGTAAAAATTGATATTGAAGATGATGGTAGAATAACTATTGCAGCAGAAAACGTTGAACTTGGTAAAAAAGCTATAGATATTATAGAAAAAATAGTAGAAGATGTAGAAGTTGGGAAAATATATTTAGGGAAAGTAACTAGAATGGTACCTTTTGGTGCTTTTGTAGAAATTCTGAATGGTAAAGAAGGATTAGTTCATATATCAAATATAGCTAAGGAAAGAGTAAATAGAGTAGAGGATGTATTGTCGGTTGGAGATGAAATATTAGTAAAAGTTATTGAAATCGACAGCCAGGGTAGAATAAATCTTTCTAGAAAAGATGCTTTACCAAATGAAGAAAAAATTAATAAAGAGAAAAAATAAGGACATGAGCCTAAAGGTTTATGTCTTTTTTTATGAACATAGAATCTTGCTTTTAAGCTTTTCAAAAAATGACTTAATTCAATAGAAGCTATATTTTTTATTATATTTTCATAGTTTTAGAATACTTATATAATATAAAAATTATAATGGAGGCTAAGCTATGAAAATAATTTATATTAAGTTTAAAACTCTATTTAAAGTATTAATTTTAACTTTTTTATTTTTATTTTTAATTATTTTTTTAGTATTAAATTTTTCAACAAGAGGAAAAGAAACTTTTAAATATGATGATATTTATTATAAGGGGACAGTTGATGAAAAAATAATTGCTTTTACTTGCAACGTTGATTGGGGAAATGAATATATACCCGAAATGTTAAATATATTTAAAGAGAATAATATAAGAATAACATTTTTTGTAACTGGAAGATGGGCCGAAAAGAATCCAGAGCTACTTAAAATGATATATGATAATGGACATGAAATTGGAAATCACGGATATTTTCATAGAGATTATAATAAATTAAATTATGATGATAATAGAGAAGAAATTTATAAAGCAGATGTGATAATTACTGAAATGCTTGGAGTAAAACCAAAGTATTTTGCTCCTCCTTCAGGAGCTTATAATAGTGATACAGTAAAAGCTGCTAAAGACTTAGGATATAAAGTTATAATGTGGAGTATAGATACTATAGATTGGAGAAAAGACAGTACAAAAGACAAAATAATTAGTAGAGTTTTAAGTAAACAGCATAATTCTGCTATAGTATTAATGCATCCAAAAGAAGAAACACTTAAAGCATTGCCTGTAATAATTCAGGATTTAAAAGGAAATGGCTACAAAATAGGTTGTATTAGTGATATAATAAAATAATGACAGCTCAGATGTATGTTAAGTGATTTTGTAGGTACTTAGGAGGAAAATATGTATAATAAAATAGTTTTAGACAATGGTCTTCGCATTGTAACAGAGTATATTCCTTATGTAAAATCAGTTTCTATTGGCATATGGGTAGAGGCCGGATCTAGAAAAGAGAATTTGGAAAACAATGGGATATCTCATCTTATTGAGCATATGTTATTTAAGGGCACGAAAAATAGAAGTGCAAAAGAAATAGCTGAAAGTATTGATAATATAGGTGGACAAATCAATGCTTTTACTAGTAAGGAATGTACTTGTTATTACGTAAAAGTATTAGATAATCATATTGATGTAGCAATAGATGTGTTATCTGATATGCTTTTTAACTCATTATTTGATAGCGATGAAATTATTAAAGAAAAATCAGTAATATACGAAGAAATAAAAATGTATGAAGATTCCCCAGAAGATTTAGTACATGACTTGTTATCTCAGACTATTTTTAACGGAAATCCATTATCTTATCCTATATTAGGAAGTAGAGAATCTCTTGAAAAGATAAAAAGAGAAGATATATTGGCCTATTATGAAAATTACTATGTTCCATCTAACACTGTTCTCTCTATTGTGGGGAATTTTAATTTTGAGGAAACTATTAAAATAATTAAAAAATACTTTTCTAAATGGGAACCTAAAAAAAGGATAATTGAAAAATATGATACACCAGTAATATGTCATAATATATCTAAGAAAAAGAAAAATATTGAACAATTGCATTTTTGCTTAGGGACTGAAGGAATTCCACAGGGTGAAGATGATCTATATGCTCTCCTTATATTAAATAATATTTTTGGTGGAAGTATGAGCTCTAGGCTTTTTCAAGACATTAGAGAAGATAAAGGATTAGTGTATTCAATATATTCATATCCTTCATCATATAAGGATATAGGCATATTTACAATTTATGCAGCATTAAATCCTGATTTTTTTATAGACGTGATAGATATAATTATGGAGAATATTAACATTATAAAAAAAGATTATTTGACTGAAGATGAAATATACAAATCGAAAGAACAACTAAAAGGTAATTACATTTTAGGACTTGAAAGCACATCTAGTCGTATGACATCGATAGGTAAATCAGAGCTTTTATTTGGTAAGATAATTTCTCCTCAAGAAATAGCAGCAAAAATAGATAGAGTTGAATTAAAAGATATAATTAAAGTAGTTAATAGAATATTTGATAAAAACAAGTACAACGTTGCTTATGTAGGAAATTTTAATAATGAAAAAGAAATAGATTCCAAATTAAAAAGATTACTATTTAAATAGTGATCTTTTTAATTTTTAAAGGAATCTTATTAAAAGAAGTTTTTATGAAAGGTATCTAACAGTAATTACTTTCAATGATTTCTGTTATGGACTTTTAGAAAAATTTTCTTAATTTTATAAATACCATAATAAGTTTATGTTATAATAACTTATTGTGATGTTTTAAGTGTATTTATATTAATATACTCATAATAGATTTTATCATAAATGATAAAACATATTTTAAAACTTTTTTCATATCATATATGGAAACATATTTTTAAAATGTTCTATTAAGTTAAGGGAGGTCTCAAATTATGAGGTTAAGTGAATTAGGAGGAAAAGAAATTGTAAATTTAAATGATGGAGGCAGACTTGGCATAATTGCTGATTCAGACTTAATTATAGATGAAAAAACTGGGAAAATATTAGCTTTATTAGTTCCTGATAGAAGAAACCAAATTAAAATTTTCAGTTTTAATGATAGAAATGAAATCGAAATTCCTTGGTCGTCAATTCGAAAGATAGGTAATGATATGATAATAATAGAATTAGATGAAGAAAGTAGAAATAAAAGAACTTATACTCTATAACATCACATTAAATACAAAAGAACATATAATAAACTATAGATAAGGCCATATACATTTGAGGTGAAAGCATGAATATTATTGTACAAAAATTTGGTGGTACATCAGTTGCAAATGAAAGTAGCAGAAAAAAAGTAGTGAAAAGAATAATAGAAAAAGTAAAAAATGGATGTAAAGTAGTAGTAGTAGTTTCTGCAATGGGTAGAAAGGGGGATCCCTATTCTACAGATTCACTGATAGGATTAGTTGAGGAAAAAAATATACAAAAGAGAGAATTGGATTTGTTAATGTCCTGTGGTGAAATAATATCAGCTGCAGTTTTATCAAGTCTTATTAGCGCAGAAGGGTATAAAAATACAGTACTTACAGGATATCAAGCTGGAATAATAACTGATGATAATTTTGGAAATGCTGATGTTATAGAGGTAATTCCTACTAGAATTTTTGATGCACTAAATAAAGAAGATATTGTAATTGTTTCTGGATTTCAAGGAGCTACAAAAGATAAAGAAATAACAACATTAGGAAGAGGTGGAAGTGATACTACTGCATTGATAATTGGAGAAGCAATAGGTTGTGATTTTGTAGAGATTTATACTGATGTTGAAGGTATTATGACTGCTGACCCTAAACTAGTACCTAATGCTAAATTGATAAAAAAAATATGCTACTCCGAAGTATACCAGTTGGCTGAAGAGGGAGCAAAAATTATACATCCAAAAGCAGTTGAAATTGCAAAAAGATCTAATATTAAAGTAATAATTAAAAATACCTGTGATGATAGTTCTGGCACTGTTATTGAATCTTTAAATACTGAAGATGAGAACTATGTAACTAATAATATAATTACAGCAATTACTTATAAAAAAAACAGAGCACAAGTAAGTGTATATATTGATAAAGATGAGCAATTAAAAAAAATGTTAGATTTAATAGCCTATAAGAAAATCAGTATTGATTTAATAAACCTACTCCCTGAGAAAAAAATATTTACAATAGATGAAAAAGATATCTTTGATATAGAAAACATACTTGAAAGTATAAAGTTTAAATACAATATAATAAAAAATTGTAGCAAAATAAGTATTATAGGGCATAAAATAAATGGGATGCCTGGTGTGGTAGCAAGAATTATAGGTGCTCTTATGAATGTAAATGTTTCTGTTCTCCAATCTTCAGATTCTCATACAACTATTTGGTGTTTGATTAAAGGTGAAGATACTGAAAAAGCTTTAAATGCATTACACAACGAATTTTATAAATAAAAGATATTATTTAGCGGACTATATAAGTCTGCTTTTATTTTGCAAGCATATTAATTTTAGTTTAGTGTAAACTATATAAACAGTAAATTTTTAATTTTATAATACACAAAGGAGGAAAAGTTATGGTAGTAGTAGCTAATAGAGATGATTCCGATTTACTTTATTTTGTTAATGAAGAAAAAAATAATGAACAAGAAAATGCAAATGATCAAGGAAGTGAAAACAAGGAAATAGAAAATGTAAAAGCTTTCGGTACACCTAATCTTCCTACAATTCCGCAAGATATACAGTTCATATCAATAATTGGGGAAATTGAAGGTCATTTAGTATCACCACCACAAAAAAAGGCGACTAAATATGAACATATTATGCCATTACTTATAGCTGCTGAGCAAAACCCAGAAGTAAAAGGGATATTAATTCTTTTAAATACTGTAGGTGGAGATGTAGAAGCTGGGTTAGCATTAGCAGAAATGATAAATAGTTTAAGTAAGCCTAAGGTATCCCTTGTATTAGGTGGTGGACATAGTATAGGAGTTCCATTAGCTACCTCTAGTGACTATTCTTTTATAACACCTACTGCTACAATGACTATTCACCCTATTCGAATGACAGGATTAGTTATAGGAGTTCCTCAAACATTTAGATATTTTGAAAAAATGCAACAAAGAATTATTAACTTTATTTTGAGAACTTCAAATATAGACAGAGATACTCTTCTTAGATTAATGTATAATACAGATGAAATTGCTAATGATGTAGGTACAATTCTTATTGGTGAAGAAGCAGTAAGTAATGGTTTGATTGATGAAGTAGGAGGCTTTACAGATGCTTTAAGAAAACTAAGGGAACTCATTGAGTATAGCAAAAATATTTAGTAAAAATAGAATATTTATTAGAAATGTGTTATAATTACTGCATAAAAGTGTTAATGATAGTCATTAGCACTTTTAATTTTCTTTTGCAATTATATTTTTAGTTAAGAAATATTTGTTATTACTAAAGGATTTTAATTTCCTCTGTAGAAATAGATTATAGAGGTGATCACATTGTCTAGAGCTAGAAATAATATTAACACAAGAACTAATAAAAATAAACGCAATATAAAGGCTGAAATTGCTGGAATATTAATTATTGCTGCAGGACTTTTATCTTTGCTAAGTATATACAATAAATCTACTGGATTTATTGGTCAAATAATAAGAAAATACTTAATAATTGTGTTAGGTTTAGGAGGATATATATTTCCTATTATAGTACTTATTATCGGTTTTTTAGTCATAACAAATAAATTAGAATATATGAAGAAAAATACTTCTTTAATAATTGCTTATTTGGGGATTCTAACTATATTAGATATTAATTTTTTTTCATATGTAGAAGAGCTTTCTTTTTTAGAAAGAATTAAGTTGTCTATAGATGTCAATAATGCTGCTATTACCTCAAGAAGTTCACTAGTAGGTGGGGGTATAATTGGATCTTCTTTATCTTATATCTTTTTAAGTTTGTTTGGAGTTGTGGGCTCCTATATCATAATTGCTACAATTATTTTGATATCATTTTTGCTATTTACAAATGTAAGTATAATAGAGTTTTTTAAAAAGTTTTTTACCTTGATAAGATCAATAATACGTAGTGTAATGAATTTTATATACATAGAAAAAGAAGAAAAACCGAGCAAAAAAAATACTGATAAAAAAGATAGTACTAACCCTAATGTAAAATCTGAAAATGAAAACAATATTAATACTGATATTATTACTACTAATGGTGTTGATAGTAAGATTAGAGTCTTAGACTATACTAGAAGTACAGAGGAACTAGTTCAGGTTTCTGAGGAAAAGAAAGAAGAATTAGCAAAAGAAAAATCAGTAGATGAAGAAAACATAAATATTGTTATGTCGTCTGAAATCAAAAAACAAGGAAAATTTGATGATTATAAATTGCCAAGTACTGAACTGCTTAAAGAAGTAAAATCAAATTTAAAAAATACAGATAAAAAAGAAGTTTTACTTAATGCAAACAAGTTAATAGATACTTTGAATAACTTTGGAATAGAAGCTAAAATATCTCAAGTGAGCATTGGACCTAGCATTACTAGATATGAAATTCAACCTGCTCCTGGGGTAAAAGTGAGTAAGATAGTAAGTTTGACTAATGATATTGCACTTAGTTTAGCATCTTCAGATATAAGAATGGAAGCCCCTATACCAGGAAAGTCTGCTATTGGAATTGAAGTTCCAAACAAAAATAAAGTTGAAGTAGGTCTAAGAGAAATATTAGAATCATCAGAATATAATGAATTAGATAGTCCAATTCCTTTTGCTTTAGGAAAAGATATTGCAGGTAAGCCAATAGTTGCTAATATAGAGAAAATGCCTCATTTACTTATTGCAGGAGCTACAGGTTCAGGGAAAAGTGTTTGTATTAATACTTTAATTGCTAGTATATTATTTAGAGCAAGGCCAGATGAAGTAAAATTAATGCTTATTGACCCCAAAGTTGTTGAATTAAGTGTTTATAATGGCATTCCGCATTTGCTAGTTCCTGTAGTTACTGATCCTAAAAAAGCATCTTTTGCTCTTAATTGGGCAGTTCAAGAAATGACGAGAAGATATAATCTTTTTGCTAAGAATAATGTTAGAGATTTAGACTCATATAATAATAAAGCAGTAAACAACAATGATTTAGAAAAACTTCCAAAATTAGTAATTATTATTGATGAGCTGGCAGATTTAATGATGGTTTCAGCTGCTGAGGTTGAAGATTATATATGCAGACTAGCTCAAATGGCTAGAGCTGCTGGAATACATTTAATAGTAGCAACTCAAAGACCATCAGTAGATATAATTACAGGTACTATTAAGGCTAACATACCTTCAAGAATATCTTTTGCTGTATCATCACAAGCAGACTCTAGAACTATACTTGATATGGGAGGAGCAGAAAAATTACTTGGAAAGGGTGATATGTTATTTTACCCTGTTGGTGAATCAAAACCTATTAGGATTCAAGGTGCTTATATTAGTGAAGAGGAAGTTATTGACTTAGTTACATATCTAAAAAGTCAATGCGATGCACCACAGTATGAAGAAAAAATTATAGGGGAAATTAATACAAGTATTAATCAAAGTGCTAGTGATTTTGATGAATTGTTACCTAATGCTATTGATATAGTAATTGACGAAGGGCAAGCTTCAATATCTTTACTACAACGCAAATTAAAAATAGGTTACGCAAGAGCAGCACGAATAATTGATGAAATGGAAGAAAGAGGAGTTGTAGGTGGATATGAAGGAAGTAAACCAAGAAAAGTACTAATTACTAGAGATGAATACGAAAGTAGTAATAACTAAAGTAGAATTGTATTTTGAGAAGGTGAACCAGTGATAAGAGAAATAAATATTGAAGATATATTGCAGTTAGAAGACATAGTTTTTATTGATGTAAGAAGTGAGAGTGAATATAAGCTTGATACAATACCAGGAGCTATTAATATTCCTGTACTTAATGACAAGGAACGTGAGCATGTAGGATATACTTATACACAGATAAGTAAAGATGAAGCAAAGAAATTAGGCTTAAAATATGCTTCTTCCAAACTTGTATTTTTTTACGAGACAGTAAAAAGTATCGAAAAGCAAAATAAACGTGTAGCTTTATTTTGCTACAGAGGCGGAATGAGAAGTACTTCAATTGCAAAAGTGCTAGATATAATGGGAATAGATTTATATTTAATAAATGGAGGATATAAAAGTTATAGAAAATATGTCTCAGATGAATTAATAAACTATGGCGGAAAATATAAATTCATAGTTTTGCATGGATATACAGGTACTGGTAAAACAAAAATTCTTAAGATGTTAGAAGAATTAGGTGAGTCAGTACTTGATTTAGAGAGTTTAGCTGGGAATGCTGGATCAGTATTTGGAAATATTATGTTTGAAGGTGAGTCTAACTCTCAAAAAAAGTTTGAATCACTATTGCTAAAAAAATTTAAAGAGATTAAAAATACATATGTGTTTATTGAAAGTGAAAGTAAAAGAGTAGGAAAAGTAGTATTACCTGAATTTCTTTTTAATGATATGAATAACGGATATCATATATTAATAGAAACTAGCATGGAAAATAGAATAAATAATTTAGTAAATGACTATATAACTAGTGTTTCTTGTATTAAAGATATAGAACTAAAAGAGGCTATTAGTAAATTAAGAAAAAAAATAGGTGGTGATAAAGTTAATGTCCTTATTGAAGAGTTAGATAGAAAAAATTACTCAATGGTTGCAAATGAACTTATGATAAATTATTACGATCCACTATATAAGTATTCTATAGAAAAACAAGACAAGTATGATAAGATAATTAAATATACTAAGATTGAACAGGCTGTTACTGAATTATTAAAGTTTGTTAAAGAACTTAATATAAAATAATTCTATAAATGCATTAAATAATTTGATAGGAGATGTTTAGATTGAATCTACCCAATAAATTAACTATATTCAGAATATTGTTAGTTCCTGTTTTTATGATTTTTCTCATATTTGATATTCCTTATGGAAGCTACATAGCAGCAATAATATTTATTGTAGCTTCATTAACTGATACATTAGATGGACATATTGCAAGAAGTAGGAACCAAATAACTAAATTTGGTAAATTTATGGACCCTTTAGCAGATAAATTATTAGTATCTGCAGCATTAATTTCATTAGTAGAGATGAATAAAATCCCCGCTTGGATTGTAGTAATTATAATTGCTAGAGAATTTGCAGTCACAGGTTTAAGAGTTTTAGCTGCTTCTGAAGGAATAACTATTGCTGCAAGTTGGTGGGGAAAAATCAAAACAATTACCCAAATTATTGCTATTATTTCTTTACTTCTTAACAATTTTCCTTTTAATCTTTCAGGCTTTCCATTTGACAAAATAGCAATTGCCTTAGCAACAATTTTTACAATCGTATCAGGTATAGATTACTTTTATGTTAATAGAAAAGTATTTGAAATAAGTAGTAAATAGACTATAGGTAATATATTTTAATTGAAGGTGAAAATATGAATGCTGAAATAATTTGTGTAGGAACAGAATTATTATTAGGAAATATAGTAAATACTAATGCAAGATTTTTGTCAGAAAGATTAGCTGAAATTGGAATAGATGTTTACTATCAAACAACTGTTGGAGACAATATGAACAGAATCACAGATGCTACTAATATTGCATTAACCAGAGCAGATATTTTGATTTTTTCTGGAGGACTTGGACCAACTGAGGATGATTGCACGAAAGAAGGTGTTTGTAAAGCTATAAATAGAAAATTATATTTTAACGAAGAAATATTTAATAATATAAATAGTTTTTTTGGCGACAGATATGTGCCTGAATCAAACAAAAAGCAGGCTTATGTTCCAGAAAACTGTCAGATACTACCTAATGATATAGGTACAGCACCTGGTTTTTTTATCCAATCAGATAATAAGACTATTATTTTGCTTCCTGGTCCCCCTAGCGAATTAACTTTAATGTTTGATAAATATGTTGTGCCAAAACTTAGATTAAACTCTAAATTTGTAATTAAATCGAGAGTTATTAAAACTATAGGTATTAGTGAGTCTGAGTTAGAGGAAAGAATAATAGATTTAATAGATTCTCAATCTAATCCTACAATTGCAACTTATGCGAATAATGGACAAGTAGATGTTAGGATCACAGCAAAAGCTGATTGCGATATTAAAGCAGAAGCATTACTTGATTCTATTCAAATTGAATTAGATAAAAGGATTAAGGAGTATATTTATAGCTACAATAATGAAACCATTGAGGAAGTCGTTTTTAAGATGCTTAACGAAAGAAATCTTAAAGTAGGATTTTGTGAATCTTGTACAGCAGGACTAGCAACTTCTATGTTAGCTAATGTTTCAGGAGCTTCTAAAGTTCTAGAAAGGTCTTATATAACCTATAGTAATTTATCAAAAATAGAAGAAGTAGATGTCAATAAAAGTACTTTAGATCGTTATGGTGCAGTAAGTAAAGAAACTGCATTAGAAATGGCACAAGGATTGCTAAAAAAATGTCCAATAGATATAGCTGTGTCTATCACTGGAATTGCTGGACCTACTGGAGGAAATGAAATTAAACCTACTGGTCTTGTTTATATTTGTCTTGCTACCAAGGATAAGACAATTGTAATTGAAAGAAAATTCAATGGCAATAGAAATAATAATAGATTAAGAACTGTAAAGGTTGCTTTTGATTTGATCAGAAGATATCTACTAAATTTAATTTAATGTTTGACTATTTTTATGCTATGTTATATAATTACAGTAGAACGTTTGTTCGAATAAATGTAAAGGTGGTGAAGTCCCGTTTTTCTGGGAATAACTTTATGTTAGAAAAAAAGAAAGCTTTAGAAATGGCAATAAGTCAGATAGAAAAACAATTTGGTAAAGGTTCTATAATGAAGTTAGGAGAAGATTCAAGGCTAAACGTAGAAGCAGTATCTACAGGCTCTCTTGATTTAGATATAGCAATAGGAATTGGTGGACTACCAAAAGGTAGAATAATTGAGATTTTTGGACCAGAATCTTCAGGAAAAACGACTGTAGCTTTGCATTCTATAGCAGAAGTACAAAAGCTAGGAGGAATTGCAGCATTTATAGATGCTGAACATGCTTTAGATCCTAATTATGCAAAGAATCTAGGTGTAAATATTGATGAATTAATTGTATCGCAACCTGATACTGGAGAACAAGCTTTGGAAATTGCAGAGGCTCTAGTTAGAAGTGGAGCTGTAGACATTATAGTAATAGATTCAGTTGCTGCTTTAGTCCCAAAAGCAGAAATAGAAGGAGAAATGGGAGATAGTCATATAGGATTACAAGCTAGGCTAATGTCACAAGCTCTCAGGAAATTAGCTGGAGCTATAAAGAAGTCCAATGCTATAGCAATTTTTATTAACCAGCTTAGGGAAAAAGTAGGTGTAATGTTTGGAAATCCTGAAACTACTACAGGAGGTAGAGCTTTAAAATTCTATGCTTCTGTAAGGCTGGAAGTTAGAAAAGTTGAATCATTGAAGCAAGGAGAAGAAGTTATAGGTAATAGAACAAGAGTAAAAGTAGTTAAGAATAAAGTAGCTCCACCTTTTAAACAAGCTGAATTTGATATTATGTATGGAACTGGTATTTCTAGAGAAGGAAGTATACTAGATATTGGAGTTGCTGCTGAAATTATTAACAAATCCGGAGCTTGGTATAGTTATGGGTCTACTAAACTAGGGCAAGGTAGAGAAAATGCAAAGGAATTTCTTCGAGATAATGTTGATATAGCTAATGAAATAGAGGCAAAAATAAGAGAAAAATATGGCCTACAAAAACCGACTCAAATTAATAAGCTAGTTGATATAGATAAAAGTGAAGAGGAAAATTAATTAAAAAATGGCGGATAATTTCGCCATTTTTTTAATTGAGAGGATCTACTCACATGTCTCTTTAACAATTAATAATAACTAAATACTTTCTTAAAAGTTTTTCACAAAAAATAGGTCAAAGCTACTAAAATTATGTAAAGAATTTGACACCATTACCGTTTAATTTTGATAAAGCAATTCATAATTTATTAATACTTCATCTTAGAAGCTTTTCTTATTTACTTGACATATAATTTAAAAAGTAATAAAATTAAATCGTATAACAATATACTTAATAGTGTAACATAAAAACATTCTACAAGATAATAGTAGGGATCTCATAAGCCGAGATTACTCGGTTTATATTTTTATTAATTTGCTTATTTAACCTGATGAAAATGTATTTAAGAAACGAAACTTGAAAACTGAATAGTAAAGGAGGTGCTTTATCATTATACCACTAGTGATTGTAGGATCAGCTGTCGGTGGCTTAGCAGTTGGAACCGTTTTGGGAATATATATAAGGAAAACAATTGCTGAGGCAAAGATAAAAAATGCTGAGGAAGAAGCCTTAAGAATAATAGATGAAGCAAGAAAACAATCTGAAACTCTAAAAAAAGAACAGCTTCTTGAAGCAAAAGAAGAAGTTCATAAAGCGAGAAATGAATTAGAAAGAGAAATAAGGGAAAGAAGAATGGAGATTCAGAAGCAGGAAAGAAGACTGCTTCATAAAGAAGAATCCATTGATAGAAAAAGTGAAGCATTAGAGAAGAAAGAAGAATTACTAGCAAAAAAAGTTAAAGATTTAGAACAAAAAGAGTTGGCCATTGATGAATTATACGCTAAGCAAATCGAAGAATTAGAAAGAATTTCCGGTTTGACTTCTGAAGAAGCTAGGGAATTATTACTAAACGATATTAAAAAAGAAATAACTCATGATGCAGCAGTGATGATTAAAGACATTGAAAATAGAGCTAAAGAAGAAGCTGAGAAAAAAGCTAGAGAAATAATTGCTTATGCAATTCAGAAATGCGCTGCAGATCATGTAGCTGAGACTACTGTTACTGTTGTTTCATTACCAAATGATGAAATGAAAGGCAGAATTATTGGCCGTGAAGGAAGAAATATTAGAACTTTAGAAACATTAACTGGTATCGATTTAATTATTGATGATACCCCTGAGGCAGTTATATTATCTGGATTTGATCCTATCAGAAGAGAAATAGCTAGAGTTGCCTTAGAAAAGCTTATTATTGATGGACGTATACATCCAGCAAGAATAGAGGAAATGGTTGAAAAAGCTAAAAAAGAAGTAGACAACCATATAAGGGAACAAGGAGAACAAGCTATGTTTGAAACTGGAGTGCATGGATTGCATTCCGAAATAATAAAGCTTTTAGGTAGGCTAAACTATAGAACAAGTTATGGTCAAAACGTACTTAAACATTCTATAGAAGTATCCCATTTAGCAGGATTAATGGCTGCAGAACTTGGTGCAGACATTAAAGTAGCTAAAAGAGCTGGGCTTTTACACGATATAGGTAAAGCAGTAGATCATGAAATAGAGGGACCGCATGTTGCTATTGGAGTAGATTTATTGAAAAAATACAGAGAATCTAAGGAAGTAATTCATGCTATTGAAGCTCATCATGGAGATGTAGAGCCACAAACTATAGAGGCTATTTTAGTTCAAGCGGCAGATGCAATATCAGCTGCAAGACCGGGAGCAAGAAGAGAAACTCTTGAAGCTTATATTAAAAGATTAGAAAAACTAGAAGAAATAGCTAATTCTTTTGATGGTATTGAAAAATCATTTGCTATACAAGCAGGAAGAGAAATTAGAATTATGGTTAAACCTGAACTTATCAATGATGACCAAATTGTTCATACAGCAAGAGAAATTGTTAAGAGAATAGAAAATGAATTGGAATACCCAGGCCAAATAAAAGTAAATGTTATAAGGGAAACAAGGGCCATTGAATATGCAAAATAGAGAAGACTATGTCTTCTCTTTTTTAATATAATGTATGAAAAATTAGCAAATATTATAATAATTATATTATTTTGAAAAATTTTAGCTGGGAAAAGAGGATTTTTTTGTTATTTGTAGAATATTAATATTATATTGCAATTAATATTAAAAATTAAGGGGGCTATTTTTAATGGATGTATTAAAAGTATCAGCAAAATCAAACCCAAATTCTGTTGCCGGAGCGTTAGCTGGAGTATTAAGGGAAAAAGGTGCTGCAGAGATTCAGGCAATAGGTGCAGGTGCTCTAAATCAAGCAGTAAAAGCAGTAGCTATTGCTAGAGGATTTGTTGCTCCTAGTGGTGTTGATTTAATATGCATACCTGCGTTTACTGACATTGAAATTGATGGGGAAGAAAGAACAGCTATTAAATTAATTGTTGAACCTAGGTAATTAGGTAATATAAAAAAAACCTGCATGTTCCTTGCAGGTTTTTTATTGTTGATTATATTTAAATGATTTATAAGGTAATAATAAATACATATATATCACAGTATTTTATTAGTATTATTATAAGTTATATATTATATAATAAAAGGAATGAACAATTATATGAATATGAAACCTAAAAAAAACGATTTACATATACATACTATATTTTCTGATGGTTCTTTGACACCTTTTGATGTTGTAAGATTGGCTTCACAAAAGGGATTATATTCAATTTCTATAACTGATCATGATACTATAGAAGGAATAAAATCTGCAATGGATAATGGAAGAGTTTTTGACATTATAGTCATACCTGGAATTGAAATAAGTTGCCAATTTCATAATGAAGAAATACATTTGTTAGGATATTTTATTGATTTTCAAAATCAAGAGCTGTTACAAACACTTAATATGTTTAGGGAATCTCGTGAATCTAGAGGAAAAAAAATCGTTGAAAAGTTGAATAGTTTAGGAATAAATATCTCACTAAAAGAAGTTGTAAAAATTGCTGGTAATGGTGTAATTGGTAGGCCTCATATAGCAAAAGCTTTGGTCAATAATAATTATGTTGAATCTATACAGGAAGCATTTGATAAATATCTAAACAATAACAAACCTGCATATGTAGATAGATATAAGCTTTCTTTGAAACAAGGAATTGAACTAATACATAATGCAGGAGGAGCAGCAGTATTTGCACATCCAGGACTAGTAAAAAATAATGATTCTATAATTGAAGCTATAAAATACGGAATTGATGGCATCGAAGTAATACATTCAAAACACACTACTAAAGATGTGTTAAAATATACTAAAATAGCTAAAAAAAACAATTTAGTAATAACAGGTGGTTCAGATTTTCATGGAGACTTATCAGATAATGCACCTATTATTGGTGATTTTTTTATAGATTATTCACATGTTGAATTGCTATTTAATAGAGCAGTGCTTTACAAAGAAAGGAGGAATATTAAAAATGTATAAAAACGAAAGAAATAGGCAGTTTCCCTCTAAAATTAGCACTACTTCATTTGTAAAACTTTATATATTACATTTATTAAAAGAGAGGACTTACTATGGAAATGAAATAATTGATGAAATTAAATCCAGATTAAATTATAAATGGGAACCAAGCCCAGGAATGATTTATCCACTATTAAGAGAATTAGAAGAAAATAATTACATACAAGGATGGTGGCAAGAACCAGATAAGAGATCAGTAAGATATTATAAGATAACTGATGAGGGATATGAGCATTATAAAAAAATTAAATTATTATATCGTTCTTCTTTTGAGGATTCTCTTACTATAATAAAAAATACACTAAAAGATATATATAATATTTAATTTTTTTAAATTATATAATAAAAAGGAAATTCGATTTTTATGTAGAAACTAATAAGTGTTTGACAAATCATTTACTATAGGGGGATGATTATTATGAAGTTTAATCTTTCTTCAAGAGCCTTAACGATATCTCCATCTGTTACTTTAGACATAACTGCAAAGGCAAATGAAATGAAGTCAAAAGGAATAGATGTTATTAGCTTCGGGGCTGGCGAACCTGATTTTAACACACCAGAAAATATCCAAAATGCTGGAATTAATGCAATAAAATCTGGAAATACAAGATATACTGCGACTTCTGGAATTCCTGAATTAAAGAAAGCAATATGTGATAAACTCAGGAAGGAAAACGGTTTAGAGTACAAGCCCAGCAATATTATAGTATCAAATGGAGCTAAACATTCAATATTTAATTCATTATTTGCAATACTTAACCCAGGAGATGAGGTGATTATACCTGTTCCTTATTGGGTTAGCTATCCAGAGTTTATTAAATTGTCAGGTGGAACTCCAATACCTGTAGAAACACGAGAAGAAAATGACTTTAAATTTGATATTAAAGATTTAGAGAATGCATTAACTTCTAAAACAAAAGCAATAATTTTAAATAGCCCTAGTAATCCTACTGGCGCTACATATAGTTTAGAAGAGCTAAAGATCATTGCAAATTGGGCAGTTAAAAATAATATTTTTGTTATTTCAGATGAAATATATGAAAAGCTTGTATATGACGGTTATGAGCATATTAGCATAGCTTCACTAGGTGATGATATAAAAAGGTTGACAATATTAATAAATGGTATGTCAAAAGCCTATGCAATGACAGGATGGAGAATAGGGTATGCCGCTGCAGACGAGGAAATAGTTAAAGTAATGACTAATATACAAAGCCATACTACTTCTAATCCTTGTTCAATATCGCAATATGCTAGCGTTGAAGGGTTGTTAGGGGACCAATCTATTATTGAAGAAATGAAAAGCCAGTTTATAGTTAGAAGGAACTATATGGTAGAAAAAATCAACAATATCAAAGGATTATCATGTAGAAAGCCAGTTGGTGCATTTTATGTAATGGTTAATATATCTCAACTAAAAGGAAAAGAAGTAAAAGGTAAAATGATAAATACATCTTTAGATTTTGCTAATTTACTTCTTGAGGAAGCAAAAGTAGCAGTTGTTCCGGGTTCAGCTTTTGGTGCAGATAACTTTATTAGATTGTCATATGCAACATCGATGGAAAACATTAAGGAAGGACTAAGAAGAATAGAGCAAATACTGTTATAGTAATAAACTAAAAAATAACTAATTATTAAAAAATATGGGACACCCCATATTTTTTAATAATAGAAAATTTAAATTTATGTATTTTAACTATTTTCAATAAAGGTGAGAATATGGAACTTATTGATATTATTCTAGACAATGTTAAAATTGAAGACATTATGAGTACAAATATATTGAAAGTTTGTACAACACATAATACTTTTAAAGCTATAAACTTAATGCGTCAATTAGGTAAATCTGCACTTGTAATAATAGATTACAGCAATGATAATTCTTTAAAAGAATATATTCTCACTTCTCAAGATATTATTGATATTATTTATGAAAAAATATCTTTTAAGGACTTTTTGAGGAAAAAACCAAATGAAAAATATGAAAAAATCAATATTGATGATTCTATATGTATCATAATTGATTTAATAAAAAATGGATACAATAAGTTAATACCTGTATATTCTAACAACAGGATTAAAGGAATAATTTTTCCTGAAGATATATTGACTTTTATGAACAGTTTACTATTTAAAACACAAAAACTTTTTAATAATATTCTAGATAGTATACATGATGCTTTATGTATTGTTGACAAAAATGCAAACGTAATTGTTTGGAATAAGAGTGCAGAAAATTTGTATAAAGTTGATAAGGAAAAAATCCTTAATAGGAAAATACAACAAATATTTCCTAGTGCATTACTACCTAAAGTGCTGGCAGAAGGTAATTCATATGAAAACGTATTTAATAGTCCTAGAGAGGGATGTTACAACATAATAAGTGCAAAACCACTGAAAAATGATGATCAGATTATTGGTGCTATAAGTTGTGACAAGGATATTTCCGAGCTAATACATATTTCTGAATTGCTAAATAAGACTCAATCAAATCTACAAGTTCTTGAAAAAGAAGTTTCAAATATAAATGAAAATAGATTTGCATTTTCTCAAATTATTAGTAATGATGATAAATTTAAAGAAATTATTGAGTTTAGTAAAAATATTTCAAAATCAAAACTAAATGTATTAATAACAGGCGAAAGTGGAACTGGAAAAGAAGTTTTTGCAAGAGCAATACATGTAGAAAGTGGAAGAAAAGGCTACTTTGTCCCAATAAACTGTAGTGCAATACCAAGTGAGCTAATGGAAAGTGAACTTTTTGGATATAAAGGTGGAGCATTTACAGGCTCTTCAAAAGAAGGAAGAATAGGAAAATTTGAATTAGCTAATAATGGAACCATATTCCTTGATGAAATTGGTGATATGCCTCTAAATATGCAGCCTAAAATTTTAAGAGTAATAGAAGATGGAATAATAACTAGAATAGGTAGTGAAACTTCAATTAAAGTTGATGTTAGAATTATTGCTGCAACAAACAAAGATTTAAAAAAACTTATGGAAAATGGATTATTTAGAAAAGATTTATATTATAGACTTAACTCTGTTTTAATTGAGCTCCCACCATTAAGAGAAAGAAAATCAGACATTCCTTTACTAGTAAATAAATTTTTAAAGGATTTTTGTATTGCCTATGGTACAAATATTATAAAACTCCCTTCAGAAGTTATGGATATGTTATTAAATCATGATTGGGAAGGTAATGTTCGTGAATTAAAGAACTTAATCGAACGAATTGTAATTTTATCGAAACATGGTAAATTTGATATTAGCCACTTACCAAGTGATATTGTTAAGAAAGGTAAAAAAAGTTATTTTCAAGCTCAAGAAAACAACATTGACTTAAGTAAAGTAATAAGTAGTAAAGAAAAAGAATTAATCATAAATGCTTTAAAGATATGTAACAATAATAAACTTAAAGCAGCTAAAATGCTTAATATACCTAGAAGCACTTTATATTTTAAAATGAATAAATACGGAATTCAAATCTAAAAACTAAAATTTTTGAATGGGAAAGTGTCAATTTCTTGTCATTGTCAGAAAATTGACACTTTTCTTAATTTAATTTTGCAAATTTATAGAAATTAATAAGTATTCCAATATAGCTAAAAAGATTTAAAGCAAATTGAAAGATGCTAGCAAAAGGACTGTCAATATTTAGACATTTACAATTAAAGGATATTTAATTTCAGATAAAATCCGCTTTTATAGACACATTAAAATGGCATATTTTTTGCTAAATATTGCTTTAGAGCTTACTTCAATATCATTATATTAAGGGGGAAGAATAGTGAGAATTGAAAAACATCCCATATTAGAATTCGATAAAAGAAAAAAAATTAAATTTACTTTTAATGGCGATGAAGTAGAAGGATACGAGGGAGAAACCATAGCTGCGGCTCTACATGCAGCAGGTATAAAGGTTTTAGGTGAAAGTATATTTAAACATAGACCTAGAGGTTTTTATTGTGCTATTGGGAACTGTTCTTCTTGTAATATGATTGTTAACGGTGAACCTAATATTCGTACTTGCATTACAGAACTAAAAGAAGGCATGGTTGTAGAAACGCAATACGGTAAGGGGGTTATTAATTATGAAAAATGTTGATTTAGTAGTTATTGGAGGTGGACCAGCAGGACTGTGCGCTTCTATTAGCGCTGCATCTAGTGGTGCAAGAATACTATTAGTGGATAGAAATAAAAAATTAGGTGGACAATTAATTAAACAAACCCATATGTTTTTTGGTTCAGAAAAACAATATGCATCTAGGCGAGGAATAGACATTGCAGAAATATTGATACAGGATTTAATGAAATATAAAGACAACATCGATATTATGACTAATGCAACAGCATTAGGGATATATGAAGATGGAGTAATAACTATAGATTATGATCAAAAATATATCAAAGTGAAACCTAAAGCTATGCTGATTGCAACTGGAGCTAGTGAAAAGGTTTTGGCTTTTCCAAACAATGACCTTCCAGGAATATATGGAGCAGGTGCGGTTCAAACTCTTATGAATGTATATGGTATTAAACCCGGGAAAAGAGTTTTGATGGTTGGAGCAGGAAACATAGGTTTAATAGTTAGCTATCAGTTGCTTCAAGCCGGAGTTGAAGTAGTAGCTGTTATAGATGCAGCACCAAAAATTGGAGGATATTTAGTACATGCTTCTAAAATAAGGAGAATGGGAGTTCCTATTTTAACAGGATATACAGTAAAAGAAGCGATTGGATATCCCTGCTTAGAAGAAGCTGTGATATGGAAATTAGATGATAAATGGAATCCAATAGAAGGAACAGAACTGAAATTTAATGTTGATGTAATGTGTATTTCAGTAGGTCTTACTCCATTAACAGAACTTCTTTTGCAAGCTGGATGCCAAATGAAATATGTAGCTGAATTAGGTGGGTTAGTTCCAGTTAGAGATGAAAACTATCAGACATCAAAGAAAAATATTTTTGTAGCAGGGGATGTTTCAGGAGTGGAAGAAGCAAGTAGTGCAATGGTAGAAGGCTACCTAGCTGGTTTATGTGCTGCAAAAAGTATTGGCTATAAACATCAATTTTTCGATGAACTTAAACAAGATTATATTAACCAATTAAATGATCTGCGTTCAGGTATTACTGGAGAGAAAATAAGAATAGGAATTAGTAAAATTCTTAAAGAGGTGATATAGATGCTTGAGTATACAGGGGTACCCACAAGAGAATTAATAGATAAGGTTTTTCCAAGCATTGAGAGAATAAACAAAGGTCCAGTAGCAGTTATTGAATGTTTTCAGAGCATTCCCTGTAATCCTTGTTCTACTGCTTGTAATAGAAATGCAATGAATAAAATGGATGATATTAATGATTTACCCTCATTAGACGTAGAAAAATGCAATGGGTGTGGGATATGTATTAGTAGATGTCCAGGATTAGCTATTATGGTTGTAGATGGAAGTTATTCAGATGAAGAAGTAGTATTTAGAATTCCTTATGAATTTTTGCCACTTCCAAATGTTGGTGATATTGTAGAGGGATTAAATAGAAGCGGAGAATATATCACTGATTGTAAAGTAATAAAGGTACAAAATTCAAAATTATTTGACAGAACTCCTATTATTGACGTAGTAGTCAAAAGAGAATATTTGTTTGATTTTAGAAATATAAGAGTAGGAGGGAAGAATAATGGACAATGACAATACAATAATTTGTAGATGTTCTGATGTTACTTTAAAAGATATAAGAAATTTAATAAAAAATGGTTACGGAACTATTGATGAAATTAAAAGAATTACAAGGGCTGGTATGGGACCTTGTCAAGGTAGAACTTGCAGTCAACTCATATTAAGGGAAATTGCTAACTATACTGGTAAAAATATAGCAGAGTTAGATGTCTGCACCAGCAGACCCCCAGTAGCTGGTATCAAAATAAAGCAAATATTGGAAGGGGGGGGGAACTAATGATTAAAACAGCAGATGTAGTTATAATTGGAGGAGGAATATCTGGATGTTCAATAGCATATAATCTAGCCAAAAAAGGGGTCAAAAACATAGTAGTATTAGAAAAAAACTACCTAGCAAGTGGTGCTACTGGCAGATGTGGAGCAGGAGTCAGGCAGCAGTGGGGAACAGAAATGAACTGTCGATTAGCAATGGAAAGTATTAAATTCTTTGAAAGAGCTAATGAAGAGCTAGAATATGATGGTGATATAGAATTTAAACAAGGAGGATATTTAATAGTAGCATCTACTGAAAAAGAAGATGTTCAGTTTAGAAAAAATGTTGAGTTGCAAAAATCTCTAGGTATTCAAGTTGAATATTTAACACCTAAAGAAGCTAAAGAAATAGTACCTTACTTAAACACAGATATTATAAGAAGTGCTACTTATTGTCCTAAAGATGGACATCTAAATCCTTTTTTAACTACTGATGCTTATGCTAAAGCCGCTAAAAGATTAGGAGTTAAAATATATACTTTTACTGAAGTAACAGGAATCAGAGTTGAAAATGGAAAAGTAAAAGGAGTTATCACTAATAAAGGTGAAATATCTACTAATATAGTTGTAAATGCTGCTGGTGGTTATTCTCAACTAATATGTGATATGGTTGGTATTGATATTCCTGTTTATTCTGAAAGGCATCAAATACTAGTCACAGAACCCGTAGAACCAATGCAAGGTCCAATGGTAATGTCTTTTTCATTAAATATTTATTGTCAACAAACTCCACATGGCTCTTTTATTATGGGGAGAGGAGATGATAATGAACCTAGAGACTTAAGAATAACATCAAGTTGGCAGTTTTTAGATGAGATGGCTAAGACAGTTACTAAGTTATTACCACCTATTGGAGAGTTAAGAGTAATTAGGCAATGGGCCGGTCTTTATAATATAACGCCTGATAAACAGCCTATATATGGTCCAACTAAAAATCTCGAAGGATTTTATTTAGCAGTTGGCTTTAGCGGCCATGGTTTTATGCTTGCACCTATGACAGGTTTATTAATTGCTGAGCAAATTTTAGGTGAGAAAAATACAATTGATATTAGTAAACTCACCTTAGAAAGATTTGAAAAAGGTGAGTTAGTACTTGAACCATCAGTAGTATAGTATTTCTTATAATTTTCTTAAATAATTGGAGGTGGATCAGTTGAAAGTACTATTAAAAAATGAAGAACGATGCATTGGCTGCCATTTATGTGAAGAAACATGTTCTAATGCATATTTTAAAGAAAAAAATATTCATAAAGCAGCTTTAAAAGTTGTTGAAATTGTTGATTCCAACAATACTATTATTACTTGTAGTCAATGTGGAGAGTGTATTGATATTTGTCCGATACAAGCTATCTATAGAGACAATAGAGGAGTTGTAAGAATAAAAAAAGATATTTGTGTGGGATGTTTGATGTGTGTTGGTTTTTGCAAAGAAAAAGCTATGTTCCAGCATGATGACTACATTGAACCTTATAAATGCATTGCTTGCGGATTATGTGTAAAGAAATGTCCTACAGGTGCAATTTATATTAAAGAAATATAAAGAATCAGAAAGGGGCGAGTCTATTGAAAATCGAAGAACTTAAAAAAGAACATAAATTGCTTAATGAATTTAATTATGAATTAGGGAAAATTGAAAAAGGATATACAAACAGATCACTATATATTAATCTATCAACTAACAAAATCGAATCCATGCCTGTAACTGATATGATGAAGGAAAAATTTATAGGCGGAAAAGGTTTTGGACTATGGTATTTATGGAATGCAGTAAAACCAGACACAAAATGGGATGACGAAGAGAACGCAATAATAATAGCTAGCGGACCTATTGGAGGAATTACTCAATATCCAGGAGCAGGTAAATCTCTAGTAGTTACTATTTCGCCTCTTACTGGAATACCAATAGATAGTAATGTAGGAGGTTATTTCGGGCCATTACTTAAGTTTTCAGGTTGGGATGCACTAGAAATACAAGGAAAAGCAGATAAAGATGTAATAATATATATAGATGGCAATAAAGGTATTGTTAGAATAGAAGAGGCACCTTTAGAAGCAATTGATGCCCATGTTTTAGGAGAACAATTAACAGAAATGTATGCTGATTCAGAAGAAGATAAGCGAAATATTTCAGTTGTTACAGCAGGTACAGCCGCAGATAACACATTAATAGGTCTTTTAAACTTTACATTTTATGATGTAAGAAGAAAAGTAACAAGACTAAAGCAAGCAGGTAGGGGTGGAATTGGTACAGTTTTTAGAAATAAGAAGATAAAAGCATTAGTAGTAAAGTTTAGTGGAGTAAAAGGAAACTTGAACAATCCAGCTGATCAGGCCAAAATTAACAGAACTGGATTGCGCCTTCATAGAGAAATAAATAGATTTGATGATGAACAATGCAGGATGAGACAAGTAGGTACTGCCAATATAATTGAAGTAATGGATGAATACGATTTATTACCTGTTCATAATTATAAATATGGTAGCCATCCAGATACACACAAAATAGCATCAAATGTTTTTAGAGATAAATACCTAACTCAAGGTATGCCTGATGGTTGTTGGTATGGATGTTCGTTATCATGTGCTAAAGCAGCTGATAAATTTGAATTAAAAACTGGTCCGTATAAAGGTCATAAAGTAACTGTAGATGGGCCTGAATATGAAACTGCTGCAGGTGTAGGTGCAAATTGTGGTATTTTTGATCCTGAATACATTTTAGAGTGTAATTTTTATTGTGACACTTATGGAATAGATACTATTTCATTTGCTACTATAACAGCTTTTTTAATGGAATGTTATGAAAATGGAATTATTAACAAAGAAATTACTGGAGGACTAGAGCTAACATTTGGCAATAAAGATGCTGCTTTAGAACTACTTCATCAAATGTCTAGAGGAGAGGGATTTGGTAAGTTAGCAGGATTAGGTATTAGAAGATTAAAGAAAATTTTTGTAGAAGAGTATGGTGCTGATAAAAACTTTTTAGAAGATATAGGAATGGAGCAAAAAGGTTTAGAGTTTTCTGAATATTTACCTAAAGAATCATTAGCACAACAAGGCGGATATGGACTAACAAATAAAGGACCACAACATGATGAAGCATGGTTAATATTTATGGATATGGTAAATAACCAGATACCAACTTTTGAGGATAAAGCTGAAGCTTTACATTATTTCCCTATGTTTAGAACATGGTTTGGACTTATGGGATTATGTAAGCTACCTTGGAACGATATAGTACCTGCAAGTAATGCAGCAGCTGATGAACCAGCAAAGATACCAGAACATGTACAAAATTATGTTGATCTATATAATGCAGTGACAGGAAACAATATTGACAAAGATGAACTTATCTTGCAATCAGAAAGAGTATATAATTTTCAAAGAATCTTTAATATCAGAATGGGTTATGGTAAAAGAAAAGACGATAAAATACCTTATCGCGCAATGGGACCAGTTACTGTAGAAGAATATGAATCTAGGCAAGAAAGATATGATAAACAACTTAAAGAGATTTTAAATTATGACCCTGAAGGAAAGTCAACTGAAGAGAAAATCAAAGTCTTAAGAGCATATAGGGAAGAACAATACGAAAAGTTAATGGATGCTGTTTATAAGAGAAGAGGATGGACAAGTAACGGTATTCCTACAATAGAAAAATTAAGAGAAATCAAAATGGATTTACCTGAATTAATTGAAGTTGTGAAAAAGCACCTGTAGAATGGGAGTTGAGCAGATGATTTTGGTCAATGGCAAAGAATATGAATGGAAAGAAGGACTAACAATCCAAGAAATTCTAAATGTTAAGAAATATACCTTTCCAAAAATAATAGTAAAAATAAACAATAATATAATACCAAAACATGAATATGCAACTACATTAATTCATGATGGTGATGAAATAAAAATTATTCATTTGTTAGCAGGAGGTTAATTATAACAAATTTAAAGAAAGATACTGCTTACAGACAATTATAAATTTTAAGCAGTATCTTTTATTTATATCTATCTGTGTATATATAAAATTTTCATAATTAGTTTACGTAATTTTTTTATGTAAACTAATTAATTGTGATAATTTTAGTAATTTCCACTTTACTGAAAAAGCAAAAATAAACCAAGTATTTATTTAAGATTTAAAGGCGTTATTTTTACTTTTTAATGGTTTTATATTATGAAGAACCAAAAATATGCTTAAAATCGATTTAAAACTTTAATTTATATATTGATGCTAAAAACTTATAATAATTGTTGTTTATTTCATTATTCTTAAAAGAAATGTAGAGTTTAATAGTATTTTTATATATTGAACTTACCAGAATTTATATAGCTGTTGCTAAAAAATGAATGTTTAAGTATGTTTACCTAATTATTTATTAGAGTTCAAAATCTTCTTATAATCAATTATCAGAATGATTTTTGATTCTTTGATGAACTAGCTGTTTAGATATATAATTAGGTATATATAATTAGGTAAAAATCTTATAATTTTAGAAGGATTTTTTAAAAAAATAGAGAATATAATTATACAAAATGTATATTTTGTATAATTTTGTGTAATTAGGAGTGAAACAATGGACAACATACCAATAATACTTGAAGATTTTTTAAATTATTTAGAAACTATTAAAGGAAAATCTCCAAATACAGTCAAGGAATACTTTTTTGACTTGCGTACTCTCTTTAGATTTTTAAAGATCCGCTACAAGCTAGTTGATAAAAATACTCCTTTTGATGAAATTCCTATAGATGATATAGATGAATCATTTGTTAAGAAGATTACTTTACAGGATTTATATGCCTTTATTTCTTTTGCAGACAAAGATCGCAACAACAAAAATTATGCTAAAGCTCGCAAAGTAGCTAGTATTAGATCTTTCTTTAAATATTTACATACAAAAGTTAAAATCATTAGTGAAAATCCTGCAATAGATTTAGAGTCTCCAAAAACTAGCATTAGACATCCTGTATATTTATCTCTAAATGAAGCAGAAAATCTTTTAGACTCCATAGAAGGCTCTAATAAAGAAAGAGATTACGCAATTATTACTCTCTTTTTAAATTGCGGTTTAAGGTTATCAGAATTAGTTAGTATAGATATAGATAAGATTAAAGGTGATACTTTAACTGTTATAGGCAAAGGCAACAAGGAAAGAACTATTTACCTAAACGAAGCATGTTTAAAAGCTATTAATGATTATTTAAAAGTAAGACCAACAGAAGGTGTAAAAACACCAAATGCATTATTTTTAAGCAATAGAAAAACTAGAATTAGCAATAAAACAGTTCAATATCTAGTAAAAAAGTATTTGAAAGAAGCTGGATTAGATATAGAATTGTATTCCGCCCATAAATTACGACATACAGCTGCTACTTTAATGTATAAATATGGTAACGTTGATATCAGAGCACTACAGCAAATCTTAGGCCATGAAAATGTATCCACTACTCAAATATATACACATATCGATGATGACAGATTAAGAAAAGCTGTTAAAAGCAATCCATTATCTAATAAGGCTCGTAGATAATTTTTACTATAAAAATATGTTATAAATAGGCCCTTTTTTAAAGGGTCTATTTATTATGACTAATATGTAGGAATTTTTATTGTACTACCTGATTTTAAACTAGCTGATTTCATGTTATTTAATTTCATAATTTCATAAACTATTTTTCTTATATCCTGATTATATGGATTATTTCTTTTAGCGATTTCCCATAATGTATCTCCAGGCACTATGGTTATCTCAATAAATTCTCCAGTTTTAGAACTGTAAACTCGATTAAGCTTTGTTGCTCCGCTTATTATAATAATAAAAACAGCACACAAAATTGACAAAAATACTAAAAATCTTCTTTTATTCGCAATTTTTATTTTTCTTTTCATTAAAATAATCCCCCTTATTTATACAGAACATTTGTTCTTTATCTTGATTATAATAAGAACAAATGTTCTCTGTCAATAGTTTTTTTGTAAAAAATCGAACTAATGTTTGTTATTTGTCATCTTTTGTGTTATAATAACAGTAAATATTTTATTGAGGGGTGCCAGTATGTATGAAGATTTATCAGCAATACAATTGAAAATACTAGAATTTATTAAAAACGAGATTTTCTCTAAAGGCTATCCTCCTGCAGTAAGAGAAATCTGCAAAGCAGTAGATTTAAAATCTACATCTACTGTTCATGGTCATCTTGAAAAATTAGAAAAGAAAGGTTATATAAGAAGAGATCCTACTAAACCTAGAGCAATTGAAATTTTAGATAAAAGTGATAACATAATACCGTTTTCAAAAAAAGAAATAATTAATGTTCCTATCGTTGGAAAAGTTACAGCAGGTGAACCAATTTTAGCAGTTGAAAATATTGAAGATATATTTCCCTTACCTATCGATTTTGTAGATAACGCTTCTGTTTTTATGTTAAAAGTAAGAGGAGAAAGCATGATAAATGCAGGAATTCTCGATGGTGATTTAGTGCTTATCAGACAGCAAAATACTGCAATTAACGGAGATATAGTTGTTGCGCTTTTAGAAGATGAAGCAACTATAAAAAGATTCTTTAAAGAAAAAGATCATATTCGCTTACAACCTGAAAATCCATTTATGGACCCTATTATTACTAAAGAAGTTAAAATTTTAGGAAAAGTAATTGGTGTGTATCGTAAAATAAAATAAGAAAAGCTGATTCTAAGGAACCAGCTTTTCTTTTTCTATTTTATTAGCTTTATACAAATTTTCTAAGCTCATCATAACTCCAAGCTTACAGTGATTATAAGTTAATCCACCTTGGTAGTATACAAAATATGGCTCTCTCATAGGACCATCTGCGCTTAATTCTATAGATGAACCTTGTACAAAAGCTCCTGCTGCCATTATTACTTCATCTTCATATCCAGGCATATCCCAAGGTTCAGGTAATACATAAGAATCAACAGGAGAAGCACTTTGTATTCCTTGGCAATATTTAATAACATTCTCTCTAGATTTAAACTCAATTCCCTGAATGATATCACTTCTCTTATCATCAACATCGGGAACAACTTTGAAACCTAAGCTTTTATAAACCAATGCGTTTAACAAAGCACCCTTTAATGCTTCTCCAACTATCATAGGAGCTAAAAATAACCCTTGTAAAGTGTTTCTAGTAGTTCCAAAAGTTAAACCACATTCTTTCCCTATCCCGGGTGCTGTACTTCTGTTTGCTACTAATTCCACTAAATCTTTTCTACCTACAACATATCCTCCTGATAAAGCCATACCTCCACCAGGATTTTTTATTAAAGAGCCTGCCATAATATCTGCTCCAACGTCTGTAGGTTCTTCTATTTCAACAAATTCCCCATAGCAGTTATCTACCATGATAATTAAATCATTATTGAAACTCTTAATACTTTTTATAGCTTCTTTTATTTCATCAATAGTTAATGCTTTTCTGTCACTATATCCAGTTGACCTTTGAATCATAACTACTTTAGTATTAGGAGTTATGGACTCTAATGATTTTGTAATATTGATTTTTCCATTCGAATCAAGAGGAATTTCTTTATATTTTATCCCATATTCAATAAAAGTACCTTTTTCTTTGCCTTTTACTCCGATAACTTTCTGTAATGTATCATAAGGACTACCACTTATTACAAGAAGTTCATCTCCTGGTCTTAAAATTCCAGATAAAGTAAGTGTAATAGCATGAGTTCCAGAAACAATAGTTGGTCTTACTAAAGCATCTTCAGTTCCAAAAACATATGAATAAATTTCTTCTACCTTTTCTCTACCAATATCATTATACCCATAGCCAGTTGTCCAATTAAAATGAGTAGCATTTAAACGAGCTTTTTGCATTGCATTAATAATTTTGTACTGATTATATTCTTTAACTACTTCAATTTTATTAAAATATTTTTCTTTAAGAATTTCCTCTTTTGATTCTACGAACTTTATTACTTCATTGCTTATTCCATATTCTTTACATAATATATTTACTGTATACTGTTCCAATTTATCACCTTCTAAAATCATTTTCTTATGTATTTTAACATATAGAACTAATGGATTCAATTGCTTTCATAATAAAAAACCCTTTAAGTAAACCTTGTACTTAAAAGGTTTTTCGTAATGTATGTAACCTTGATTTATTCTAAATTATTATTTCCTTTATTCATAAAATTTATAGTTTTACTTGGCATAATAGTAGATATAGCATGTTTATATATTAGATTTTGCTTACCTTCAATATCTAGCACAATTGTATAATTGTCAAAGCCTTTTACTTGACCTTTCAATTGATAACCATTGAGCAAAAAAATGGTTATAGGTATATTTTCTTTTCTCACTTTGTTTAAAAAAACATCTTGTAAATTCATAGCTGATTTCATAGTTACCCTCCTTTAGATATTTTTAACTTTATATATTAAAGTTAGTATTAAACTTTAATATAACTTCTCCTTTATATCCTTAATTATATAATCTACTAATTGCTTTTTATTATCATAACTGTCAACATCTATCCAATGAACTCTTTCTTCTCTTCTAAACCAAGTTAATTGTCTTTTAGCAAATCTTCTAGAATTTCTTTTAAGGATTTCTATCGCTTCATCTAAAGAGCAATTACCTTTTAAATATTGAATAATTTCTTTATATCCTAATCCTTGCATAGATACAAGATTTTCTGAATAGCCCATATTTAATAAGTTTTTAACTTCATCAATTAATCCCTTCTCTAGCATATCATCAACGCGATTATTTATTCGATCATATAATTTATCTCTATTCATATTTAGACAATAATAAATAATATTGAATTTTTTATTTTCTTTTCTAAAATTCCTATAAAAGTAGGACATAGGCTTACCTGTCTCATAATATACTTCTAAAGCACGAATAATTCTTTTTGTATCATTTACATGAATTCTACAGGCTGATTCTATATCTACTTTTTTTAATTCATTATGTATATATTGATTCCCAAATCTTCTAGCTTTATCTTGATACTCTTCTCTTAATTTCCAATTAGAAACTGCTTGAGTGAAATCTAAATCATATACTAATGAATTAATATAAAGTCCTGTACCTCCTACTACAATCGGTAACTTCCCATTATTGTAAATTAAATTAATATATTCATTTGCTTTAGTCTGAAAATCCGACACAGAAAAATCTTCATCTGGGGTTACTTCATCGATTAGATAGTGCTTTATTCCATTCATTTCCTCCTTAGAAATTTTAGCAGTTCCAATATCCATATATTTATATACTTGCATAGAATCAGCAGATATGATTTCGCCATTTATTTTTTTTGCAACTTCTATAGATATACTGGTTTTTCCAACTGCAGTTGGACCAGCTATTATTATAAGCGGCAATTTTTCATTTTGCATAAAACCATCCTTTGCTACACTCTTTTAAATCTTTTTTCTATTTCATATTTTGATATTTTTATTATTATAGGTCGCCCATGTGGACAAGTATATGGTTGTTTTGTCTTAGCTAAGTCGTCTAATAGAGCATTTATTTCTGCTTCTTTTATATTATGACCAGCTTTTATTGCACTTGAACAAGCTAATTTCATTATTTTATCAATTCTAACTTCATAGCTGCTATGAATCTTATTATTTTTTAGATTATCTATAATATCTAAAAGTAAATCTTTAGCATGAGGTGTACCGAATACTAAAGGAATACTTCTGACCATAATTGAATTAAACCCAAAGTTTTCAATATCAAATCCTATACGACTAAATATATCTTTGTTTTCCTCTATTAATTCCATTTCTCCATAAGAAAGATTAATTATTAAAGGAGTTAAAAGTTGTTGCTTATATATTTCATTTGATTCTAACTGTTTCTTTATTTTCTCATACATTATTCTCTCATGCGCAGCATGCTGATCTATAATATATAAATCCTTATTTGCTCTATCTTCAGCTAAGATATAGGTATCAAACATAGTTCCGATTATATTAAGTATAGGCAAAAAAGCTTTTTTTTCTATATAGTTTGTATCTGATGATTCGTTGATACTATAATCTATAATTCTAATTATATTGTCTACGTCTATACTATTGTCAATATTACTTTTATCATTATTTGTAATATATCCATTATTATTTTGTTCTATAGACTTATTTAAAAAAGAATTCTTTTCTATACTATCGCGTCTTAATATTTCATCATCATTTTTATTATCAGAATCTAGAAACGTTTCCTGCTTTTCCAATACATTTTTGCTATATTCTCTTGGTACAGGAATAGAAACTTCAGGTATTAAATTATTATTAGAAAAAGCAGAATTAATTGCAAACGTAAGTGCCTCTTTTAGTTTTTCTATATTTTGAAATCTTATTTCTGTTTTTGTTGGGTGAACATTAACATCTATCATTTCAGGTTTTATGTTTATATAAATAGCATAAACAGGAAACCTATTTGCTGGAATCTTTGTTTTATATTGCTGTTCAATAATTTTAGAGATTTCTTCACTTTTTATATATCTTCCATTTACATAAGTATATTGATGATTTCTATTTCCTCTAGTAAATGTTGGTTTACTAATTATACCACATATTTTTATATCATTTCCAGAATATTCAATATCAAACACAGAATTTATAAATTCTTTTCCAAAAAGACTATATATTGTAGACTTAATATCATTTCTTCCTGGGGTATTTATTATTATTTTACTATCTTTAATATATTTAAATCTTAAACCAGGATTTCCTAATGCTAATTTATATACAATATCACTAATATAAGAAGATTCTACTGTATCACTTTTGAGAAATTTTTTTCTTACAGGAACATTATAAAATAAATTTTTTATAATTATTGTCGTTCCAATAGGACAACCTATTTCACTTCTTTCTACTATCTTTCCTCCATTAACAAATACATGTACTCCTTCTATGGAGTTTTTTGTCCTAGTAATAAGTTCTAACTGAGAAACAGCAGCAATACTTGCTAGTGCTTCACCTCTAAAACCTAAAGTAGATAAGGACTGTAAATCATCGATTTTATTAATTTTACTAGTTGAATGCCTTAAAAATGCAAGTCCTACGTCATCTTTATCTATACCAGTACCATTATCAGTTACTCTTATATAGCTTTTTCCGCCTTCTTTAATTTCAATTGTAATAAATGAAGCCAATGCATCAATTGAATTTTCAACAAGCTCCTTAATAACAGACGCTGGCCTTTCAATTACTTCTCCAGCTGCAATTTTATTTATTGTATTTTTATCTAAAAGCTTAATATTACTCATTGTATCACCTATATTTCTTTCAATTCCTCGCGAAGATTATACAATATATTAATAGCATCTATGGGTGTTAATCTTTCAATATCAAGATTTTTTATTTTTTCAATTATTTCATTTTTTTTGATATCAAATAGGTCTAATTGCTGACTTTTAAACATCTCTGATCTTTTTTCTATAAAAGAAACTCCCATATCAGATTTATCTCTATCTCTTTTTTCAAGTTCTTTTAAAATCTCATATGCTCTTTTTATTACTTCTGTTTTTACACCAGCTAATTTAGCAACTTCAATTCCATAGCTTTTATCTGCTCCACCTTTTTTTATCTTCCTTAAAAATATAATATCTTCACCTTTTTCTTGAACTAAAATCTTGTAGTTCACAACTCCTTTTAACATATCTTCTAATTTAGTCAGTTCATGATAATGAGTTGCAAAAAGAGTTTTTGCTCCTATTTTTTTAGGATTACTTATATATTCTATTACAGCCCAAGCTATACTTAAGCCATCATAGGTACTAGTACCTCTACCAATTTCATCAAGTATTAATAAACTGTTTTCTGTAGCATTATTTAATATATTTGCTACTTCAGTCATCTCTACCATAAAAGTGCTTTGGCCTTGAGATAAGTCATCTGAAGCACCAATTCTTGTAAAAATTCTATCCACTATACAGATATTAGCCTCCTCAGCAGGAACAAAACTACCTATTTGTGCCATCAACACAATAAGGGCTACTTGTCTCATATAAGTTGATTTTCCTGCCATATTAGGTCCTGTAATAATCAATATTCTATTATTATCTTTATCCAAGAAGGTATCATTAGGTACAAACAATCCATCTTCTAATACCTTTTCCACAACTGGATGTTTCCCCTCTTTTATATCTATAATACCTTCATTATTTATCCTTGGTCTAACATAATTATTATTTATTGCAGTTAAAGCAATTGAAGTTAAACAATCTACTTTAGCTATTAGTTTACTGGCTTCTTGTATTCTTTTAACCTCTGAAGCTACTTTATCTCTAATATTAGTGAATATCTGATATTCTAAAGTAACCAACTTATCTTCTGCACCTAAGATTTTATCTTCTAATTCTTTTAACTCTGGAGTAATATATCTTTCAGAATTAGCTAAAGTTTGCTTTCTTATAAAATATTCAGGAACATACTTTATATTTCCTTTTGAGACTTCAATAAAATATCCAAAAACCTTATTAAAAGAAATTCTAAGATTTTTTATACCAGTTTTTTCTCTCTCTTGTTCTTCTAGCTTTGAAAGCCATTCCTTACCTTTTATAGCTGCATCTCTAAGAGATTTTATCTCATTATTGTATTCACTTTTTATAATGCCTCCTTCTCTTACTGAAAAAGGTGGATCATCTACAATAGCCTTATCTAGTAAATCATATATGTCTTCAAGTCCATCTATCTCATTGCCAATGTGGATTAATTCTTCACAGTCTGTATTTATTAAAAATTCTTTAATTTTAGGAAAAACTTTTATCGAACTTCTAAGTGCTACTAGATCTCTTGCATTACAAGTCCCAAATATAACCTTCGACATAAGCCTTTCTATATCATATATTTCTTTTAATAATGTTCTTATGTCGTTTATTAACAAAAAATTATTTACTAAATGCTCGACAATATTTAATCTATATTCTATATGATCTTTATCTATTAAAGGTTCTTCTATCCATTTTTTTAGCAGCCTTCCTCCCATTGCTGTTGCTGTTTTATCAAGAACCCAAAGTAAAGAACCTTTTTTTGTTTTACCTCTAATGGTTTCAGTAAGTTCAAGATTTCTTCTTGTATTTACATCTAAAATCATATAATTACTAGAAGAATAATAGCTAATTTTATTTATATGATAAAATGAAGTTTTTTGAGTCTCTCTTAAATATTCTATTAAGGAGCCTGATGAAATTATTGAATATTTTTTATCACTTAATCCAAGGCCCTGAAGACTAATTACTGAAAATTGCTTTTTTATGGATTCCTCTGCAAAATCCAAATTAAAAGACCATTCATGATAAGGATTTATCATGCACTGAAATCTTTGTTTTATTTTAGTAGATAATAGGTTATTGTCATAAAGAAAACTATTGCAAATTATTTCTTTAGGTGCTATTTTCCCTAATTCATCAAAAAGTAAGTCTATAATATTAGCATTATCTAAATTCACTTCAGTTGTATAAAAATCTCCAGTTGAAATATCTACATAGGATAATCCATATCCCTTTTCATCTAAAAAAATACAGCATAAATAATTATTTTTCTTTTCATCTAGCATATTAGAATCTATAACTGTACCTGGAGTTATTACTCTCACGACATCTCTTTTGACAATCCCTGTTGCAGTAGAAGGATCTTCTAATTGTTCACATATAGCCACTTTATAACCCTTTTCAATTAATCTAGCTATATAAGTGTCTGCTGAATGAAAAGGCACACCACACATTGGTGCTCTTTCTTTCTGACCACAATCTCTGCCAGTTAGTGTGATTTCTAATTCTTTAGAGGCAGTAATTGCATCATCAAAAAACATCTCATAAAAATCACCTAATCTAAAAAAGAGAATTGTATCTCTGTATTCCTTTTTTATATCAAGGTATTGCTTCATCATTGGTGTCAAACTCAATGTGTTTCCCTCCAAAATTACTTATTACTAAATATTATAACATACAATATAATAAGTGTCCTATATTTTCCTATTAGGTACAAAAAAATCTAAATTGCAAGTTTAATTGCCTTACATATTCTTACAGAACACTGTTTTAAGCAGCCATTTCATTTGCAGTTCTAT